>Ga0163180_10002017_pt1 | contig 11391 bp, 10 predicted proteins | sample AtlANTMetagenome_2_FD_109647 | JGI IMG/M metagenome (GOLD analysis project Ga0163180, IMG submission 109647) | Marine eukaryotic phytoplankton communities from the Atlantic Ocean - Atlantic ANT 4 Metagenome | ecosystem: Environmental > Aquatic > Marine > Oceanic | place: North Atlantic Ocean...
GTTCTGCATGGGATTGATTTTGAAGTGCGCGAACAAGAGATGGTCTCCATCGTGGGAGCAAGTGGATCCGGTAAAAGTACATTGCTGCACTTACTTGGCACGCTGGATGCGCCGGATGAAGGCGAGATCTATTTCGAAGGAAACCGGATTGATAATCTCCCGGCTGCTTCGCGGGAAATTCTAAGAAACCAGTACTTTGGGATGATTTTTCAGTTTTACCACTTGTTACCGGAACTCACGACGCTCGAAAACGTCTTGATGCCATTAATGATCCAGCACCCTTTTATGAAGTACTTGGGGAAACGCCGGGCTCTTAAAAAGCGAGCCAAGGAATTACTTGAAATGGTGGGGTTATCTCACCGGCTTCGCCACAAGCCAAAGGAGCTCTCTGGTGGTGAAATGCAGAGAGTGGCTATCGCCAGAGCACTGATTTCTGAGCCGCGGCTTTTACTTGCGGACGAACCAACCGGAAACCTTGATCGTGATGCTGGGATGGAGATTTTGGACATTTTGCGTACCTTGAATGACCAGCATAACCTCACTATAGTCATGGTTACGCACGATCTCGCGATTGCCGAGATGACCGATCGCACGGTACGACTTGCCGAGGGCTTGGTTACGAGTGTGTAGCCTACGGGGCTGATTAATTGGCCCTTCTCTTTCTCTCGATGACTGGCATATGACGCTGAAAGTTTACATCAACGGTACGCTATTCGATAAAGAAGACGCAAAGATCAGCGTCTACGATCACGGATTGCTCTATGGCGACGGCGTGTTTGAAGGCATGCGTAGTTATGCGGGAAAAGTGTTCCGACATAAAGAACATCTAGAACGCCTTTGGCAGTCGGCAGCGAAAATCCAGCTGACGATACCGATTTCAAAGGAAGAGATGGAAGACGCTGTAAATGCTACGCTCGCGGCGAATGAAATACAGGATGGTTACATTCGTCTGGTAGTCACTCGAGGTGTTGGGACGTTGGGACTGGATCCGAATCGGTGCGATGTACCGCAGGTAATTATCATCACGGATTTCATCGCACTTTACCCAGACGAGTTCTATGAAAACGGACTGGAAATCATAACGGCTAAGACCATTCGCAATCATCCACAGGCTCTGGATCCAACGATTAAGTCGCTAAACTACCTAAACAATATTCTCGCCAAAATTGAGGGGTTGGAGGCGGGTTGCGTCGAGACACTCATGCTCAATCATAATGGTGAAGTGGCAGAGTGCACGGGCGATAATATCTTCATCGTGCGGGATGGCAAATTGTTGACGCCTCCGATTGAAGCTGGTGTGCTGGACGGTATTACACGGCGATCAGTCATGGAACTTGCTGAATCTGCAGGTGTTGAGGTCGTCGAATGCACGATGATGTTGGACGAAGTCTATGCGGCTGATGAATGTTTCTTAACCGGAAGCGCTGCCGAAGTCGTGCCTGTGGTTAAGGTTGATGGGAACACAATTGGTGGCGGATCGCCTGGTCACATTACGCGCATGCTGACCGATTGCTTCCGACAGGCCATCGTCGAGTAATTGCTCTTGTTGCAACTCGCTTTTTGCAGCTAGTCTTACCGCTCTATGAACGGGATATCTCCTTCAATTTGTTCGAACGTACGCGCGCATCTTTTTCAGATGATACAATCTGTGCGCGCTGTCCTACTATGTGCCGTTTTATTATGCACTAGCACGTCCATTGCACAGGAACAGGTGACACCGCTTCACGCCGACGGATGGCGAGCCATCGGTAAAAGTATGCAGGAGAGATCTGCCTTTAACAGACGTCAGCAACCTCAGGTAAATAAAAGCGAATCACCGAGGGAGATCGAAAGCGGTGGAGATTTGGCTTATTCAACTGCCCAGGAGCAAACCGATGATTGGATTCTCGATCGCGATGTTTGGGACGGATCTATCAGTATGGGGACGGACGGTACTCGGGGGAATTCGGAAACGGAGCGAATTCACGGTCAGGTCGAGCTTGAACGATTAACGCGGTGTGGGTTACTCGAACTGGAATTGGATTACATTCGCAGTGATGCAAATGATCAACTAACTAAACATCACGCGTTATTTGAACTGTCGCATCAGTGGACCAGAGAAGACTCGCCAACGAGTTGGTTTGGCGAATTCGGTATTGAATATGACGAATTCAAAGCCTTTGATATGCGTCTAAAAGCCAATGGCGGTATCGATCGGACATTGTTCAAGAATGAAAGAAATACGATTATCAGCCGATTTGGCGCTGGTGTATCGAAGGAAGTGAACGGGCCGGATGACCGCGTTGTGCCGGAAGCGGTGTTCGGTTTGGACTATGCGCACTCAAAGGATGATTTTCAAACGTGGCAAATACAGTTCGAGTACTTTCCGGACTGGACGGACTTTACTGAGTTTCGTATCGAGGCGCGAGTGGAATGGGAAGTCATCCTGGATAAGGACTACGGTCTTAGCCTGAAAATGCTCGGAATTGACCGTTACGATTCAACGCCGATTAACCGTAAACCGAATGACCTGACGTACTCGATTTTGCTGTCTTGGAAATTGTAGACGGTGAATTGGTCTATTTGGGAAGGTCGCGAGGGAACGGTGGGTCTTCGTGCGGCGGTGGCACCTGACCATTCTCTAATTCCCAAAGGTATCGCTGGGCATCGTTTGCGTAATACGTTAGCCATGCGTCTGGGTCTGAGTCTGAATCGACGAGTCGCCACCGTAGCGGTTTGCTGAGCTTATCAATTCTCTTTTCCGTTGACGGAAGAATGTCCCGATAGAGTATCGCGTACAACTCACGGTCTGACAGGTGGTCGGTATATTCAAGAACGATATTTCTGTCAGCGAGCCGATTGATGGCATCCCAAAGCAATCGGCTGAGGACGGCATCAGAAAGCGTGTCTGGCGGAGGTAGTTCCAGTTCCGGCTCAAACCAGTGGCTGATCGGCAAAGCTGGTGCTCGTTCCCACTGTAGCATTGATGCAAGGAATTCGTTTTCCCGGGCAGTAGACATCGCAGCAACATCTACGAGCTCCACAGATTCGTCCAGAAATGGCTCGAGTTCATCTCTCAAATGGGCATTTAAGAGTAATTGATCTACTTCGCTATTTGTAAACTCTGTCGTCATGTTGACTGTATCTTGCCCCGCTTCGTTCAGCTGCCCATTCCCGATCTGCCGAACGATTGTCTCCGATTAGTATGTGTGATTTCGTTTCCTTGTGTAGTCGACTGTACTTGAGAGGGAATACAAAACAAGCCATACCGGATTCAATATTGCATAGTAAAACAAGGCATTTTGCGCACGATTCGGCGCGATCGTTACTATCGGTTTGGGCGGGGCTAATCACAGCTGAAGAAGTGCTATAACCGGTATAACCAATCGCCGAGCTGCGAGTAGAAATCGATGATTACTCGTCGATTGCGTGCTTTTCAAGATCTGAAATCTTGTCGATTCGGCGTTCGTGTCGACCGCCTTCGAATTCCGTTGTGATCCAGAGTTGAACGAGTTGATCGATGCTGCGTTGGCCAAGCATGTCACCGGAGAGGCAAAGCACGTTAACATCGTTATGACGACGGCTCATTTCTGCAGTGATTTCATCGTGACAGGTAGCTGCGCGAACGTTGGCATACTTGTTGGCCGTTATAGCCATACCGATACCCGTGCCACATATCAGGATTCCACGTTCCACCTCACTGTCTGAAACTTGTTGACCTACACGCTTTGCAATGTCAGGATAGTCCACGCTCTCGTCGCTGTTAGTGCCTACGTCGACCGTCTCATGGCCAAGCTGGTTTAATAGCTCGATCACTTTGGACTTAACCTTGTAGCCACGGTGGTCACTGCCAACGGAAATTCGCATCGACTGTCTTCTCCAGATGTTATTGTCCGGGAATGCTTGAGATTAGCGTTTTTAACTCAGGCATTCGCCCTTCCAGGAATTGTTTAATTTGTTCCGCACACGCTTTATAAACTTCCAACGGACCACCAATCGGATCGGAAATATCATGCCCGCTCGGTGCAAGTACGGTTGTCTTGTTTATCCATTGTGGCCAAGTCTGGATGATCGCGTCACGGTGACTGTTTGTCATCGTGAGTATCCAGTCGGCATCACGTGCAAGCAGCGGTGTTAGCTGCTGACTCGCGTGGTCTTTTAAATCCAGCCCGACTTCGGTCATGGACTGGATCGACTCGGCTGATGCCGGGCTACCGTTCATCGCAGCAACCCCTGCTGACTCAACCATAATACCACGACTTTGTAATTCGTTTAATTCGCAGTCTAGGTGTTCTGCAAGTAGTTTTTTCAATAAGATTTCCGCCATCGGGCTGCGACATGTATTTCCGGTGCATACCAGGGTAATCATGACGCTACCAAGTTGCCGTAAATCTTCAGGGCTGAGTGCCCCTTGTCGTAGTATGTTAATGCCATCGTTATCAATGGATGCGACCGTTGACGGTGTGTTGAGTTGGCATGGACCTCCGTTTAACACTAGGTCGACGTCATCTCCAAGTTGTTCGATGACCTCCTCTGCTGTGACGGTATCTGCTTCACCGCTGCGATTTGCACTGGTAAGGACTAACGGGCCCGTTGATAGTTCAAGCACGTCGAGCAAAGTGTTGTTTTGTGGTACACGCATGCCCACGCGTCCGTTTGATATAACACGCTGCTGAACGAATTCTGGTAATTGAAAGACGGCGCTGTCTGAATTGCTCGCATCCAAAACCAATGTCAGGGGGCCGGGCCAGGTTCTCCGCGCCAGACGACGTGATAATGGACACATTGCCGGTGCCAAATCTAACGCTGCCTCATATCCCTTAATTGCAAGTGTCATCGGTTGATTTTCAGGACGCCCCTTTATCTCAAACAGTCGATTCACAGCATCTTCGTTTAATGCGGAAGCACCGATTCCGTAAACTGTTTCCGTCGGAAAAGCGACAACCTGCCCTTCAGCGATGGCCTGTACTGCCTGATGCACGCTGTCACGCTGCATTTCGGGAGATTCAATGTCCAAGACCAATGGTGCCATTTGTAGTTTGCTCAGCAGTTGATGAGTTTTGATCGACGGTGATTCTCGGTGGTTAACGTCCGAGTTTGAATTGTGCGATGAGCGACGTGAGTAGGTTGTATTTTCTATGCGTGCAATTCAGCGATGAATTGCAACTACTATTTTGGGGATATAGCACCATTATGTGCAAGATGGGGCAGGATTTAGAGGGTGTACGTTGCGTCTATTACCCGAGTTCCTATTGGCTGTCATATCATGCGCTAGGTGATCATCAGACAGCTGGATTGCGCCTCACCTTTGACTTTCTCTAAACTTATATACTTGACTGAGTTGATAAAGATAAATAGGTTTAAGTGTTGAATTATACGGAAAGTTCGAGTGTTTAGATTACGGCCATTGGTTTTTTACGGCGCGAATTAGCCATCAGACAAAATGACAGACTTAGACACTACAAAACAAGCTGATTCCGATGAAAAAGAGAAGGGTACTCCGACCGTGACACGGCTTGAGCCAACAACGGAATTGCTTGCCGAGATTGAATCCAAGAGCCAAGAGCTCGAAACCGCGACTCCACAGGAGATACTCTCGTGGGCGAGCGAGCGGTTTGGACCTTACTTCGCAATGGCAACGGCATTTGGTCCGGAAGGCATGACGATGATTCACATGCTTTCTGAAATCGCTCCGGAAACGCCTATATTCAATCTGGAAACGGGGTATCAGTTTCAGGAAACTCTTGATTTACGAGATCAGGTAAATCAACGATACGGCATCGAAGTACAGCTGATTACACCGGAGCTCACTGTAGAGCAATACGAAGCTAAACATGGTGGACCGTTATACGAAAAGGATCCGAATCAGTGTTGTTTCGACCGGAAGATCAAATTGCTTCAGGATGTATCCCGCCGACTCCACGCGTGGACGAGTGCCATTCGTCGTGATCAAAGTAGTCATCGTGCACAGGCTCCGATTGTTGGATGGGATAAAAAATTCGGATTGGTAAAGGTCAGTCCGCTTGCTAATTCCACGAAACAGGACGTCTGGGGAATGATCACCAAGTACGACATACCGTATAACCCACTACACGATAAGGGTTATTCAAGCGTCGGATGCTGGCCATGCACACGAGCCGTATTATTTGGTGAGGATGAACGCGCCGGGCGGTGGAGCGGAACAGCTAAGACAGAGTGCGGATTACATTCGATTGACGACTAGTCACAGTGAAATATCAGGTGTTGCCTGTGAACATTTCAGCCAAAACTGAATACGCTTGTCTAGCGGTCATGGAGCTTGCGGCTCGATACCACGATCCGCATCCAACACGGCTCAACGACATTGCCCAACGTCATGGAATCCCAAACGGGTTTCTCGTGCAGATACTCATTCAATTGAAGAGTGCTGGAATTGTATCCAGTGTCCGAGGAAAGTCCGGTGGCTATCGACTAGTTCAGGATCCCGCGACGGTCTCGTTAGGATCAGTCATGAGCGCCGTAGACGGAAGCACGGGAGAGGTAATCCAAAACTCGGAAACCTCGACACCATTTGGTGACGTATTGAATTCCAACTGGAATTCGATTTCTCAAAACCTATCCTTGCAGCTTGCTGAGATCACTATCGCCCAGCTGATTCAGGAATCGCGAGATTTGGGCGAATCGATGTATTACATTTAAGCCGAAGGGCACCGTAGAGCATTTTCAGAGGTCATGGGACGCATGCAACAGGTTTATCTTGGTGTCGATATTGGTGGCTCGAGCGGTCGCGTGGTCGGCGGTACATTCGACGGGTCGGTCATTTCCCTTGAAGAAGTGCACCGTTTTGCAAATTCCGGTGTTCAGGTCGGACCCTATCTAATGTGGGATACTCCGCGTCAGTGGAGCGATGTAAAGGACGGGTTACGAGCGGCGGTTAGTAAGTATAAAGACAGTATCGTCAGCGTAGGCGTTGATACGTGGGGAGTCGACTTTGGGCTTCTTGGTGCCAATGACCAGTTATTATCGATGCCCATGCACTATCGTGATCCGTATCTGGAAGGAATCCTTGAGCATGCATTCAGCATCCGAAGCAAGGAAGAAATCTTTGCTGAAACCGGTCTCCAGTTTATGCGAATCAACTCGTTGTTTCAGTTGCTGGCACTCAAACGCGAAAAGTCACCGGTATTGGATGTTGCCGAGCATTTCCTAATGATTCCGGACATTTTCAATTGGCTGCTCACCGGCGAAAAGGTAAACGAACAAACCAATGCGACAACCACGCAGTTCTATAATCCGAAGACGGGTAATTGGGCACCTGGCGTATTAGAAGCCTTTGATTTACCAACACATTTCCTTGGTCCAATTACAGCGGCCGGAACATCTCTTGGAAAAGTGAGGTCATCGGTAGGCGACGATATTGGCAATGGAAATATCAATGTCGTTTTGCCTGGAACGCACGACACAGCAAGTGCGGTGATGGCAGTACCTAGCACAGAGCAGGTTACCGATAGTCCAACCTCGTGCTATATCAGCAGTGGAACATGGTCATTGATGGGAGCTGAAGTAGCCAATCCGATCGTTAATCCAGAGTGCATGGAGATGAACTTCACAAACGAAGGTGGAGTGGGTGGCACGACACGTTTACTCAAGAACATTGTTGGTCTTTGGCTGGTGCAGGATTGTCGCCGTAGTTGGCAACGTGACGGTAAGGACTATTCATGGAATCAGCTTGTAGAGATGGCTGCAGCTGCTGAGCCACTCCGGTCGGTAATTGATCCTGACTCGGATGCGTTTGTAGCTCCGAGTCATATGCCGGATGCGATTAGCGAATTTTGCCAACAGTCTGGTCAGCCTGTCCCTGAATCTCCCGGCCAAATAATCCGCACGGCACTGGAGAGTTTAGCACTGAGATATGAAATGGTGTTGGGCATGCTTGAGAAGCTTACTGGTTCCACCATTGAGTTGATCCATATTGTTGGTGGCGGAACTCAAAATAAACTGCTCTGCCAACTAACAGCGGATGCCTGCGGTCGACGCGTGTTGGCCGGACCAGTCGAAGCCACAGCGATTGGGAATATCATGATGCAATTAGTAGCTGAAGGTGCTGTAAGTAGTATTCAGGAAGCAAGAGAAATCATCGCAAACAGCTTCCCGCTCGATGCATATGAGCCGACAGGTGCGGTAGACTGGAGCGATGCAATCGGTACATTCCGCTCACTACTCTCTGCTCCATAAGTTTGATTTTCTGACAGAGCAGACATCGCAAGCTGAATGTGTGGTAATTCAATTCCATCTGCTGGGACGTAAAGGTAGTTGATTCATGGTTAAAGCTGGTATCGCAGGCATGGGATTCATGGGGTGGATCCACTATTTGGCATATCAAAGGTGTGAAAATGTTCAGTTGACGGCTTTTTGCACCAGAGACGAGGCCAAACTCAATGGTGATTGGACAAGCATCAAAGGAAATTTCGGTCCTGCTGGTGAAGTGGTCGATGTAAGTGATTTGAAAACCTACTCGGATCTTGATGACCTGATCGGTGATCCGGAAATTGACTTGATTGATATTTGTCTGCCGCCGATGCTGCATGTTGATGTAGCCGTTGCTGCGTTAAATGCTGGCAAGCACGTGCTCATTGAGAAGCCAATGGCACTTAGCACATCTGAATGTGATGCGATTGTTGCAGCTGCGCAAGCCAATGGTAAACAGGCATTGGTGGCACACGTATTGCCATTCTTCCCTGAACACATGTATCTGCGTGGTCTGGTGGAGTCCGGAGAATATGGTGCATTACTCGGCGGTCACTTTGACCGGGTAATTTCTGATCCTCTATGGCTCGATGATTTCTGGGACATGGAAAAAGTCGGTGGGCCACTAGTAGACCTGCACGTGCATGATGCACATTTGATTCGCGTATTGTTTGGTATGCCCAACGCTGTATCGACAAATGGCCGTATGCGTGGAGACGTCGTCGAGTATTTCAATTCGCAATTCCTGTTTGATGACCCATCGCTTGTTGTAAGTGCAACGAGCGGTGTTCTGCGGCAGCAGGGACGATCGTTCATGCACGGATATGAAGTGCACTTTGAGCAGGCTACGGTGCAATTCCGATCGGCCTTTCACGTTGATGAAGCAGATATTTCTTCATTGAAAATTATTGACTCGCAAGAGCAGGTAATTCGCCCGGATCTCGGTGATGCAGATGAAGTCAGTGCATTTGTGCTTGAAATCAGTGAAGCGGCAAATGCAATCGAGTCAGGAAACGCATCAGCGTTGCTCGGTGGTGATTTGGCTCGAGATGCTATCGAGTTGTGTCATGCTCAGGCAAGCTCAGCAGCTGGCGGCGAAGTCGTCGTAATGAACAACTAGTCAATACGATTGGTTTCGGAAACTGACTCCGCATGTCAGGCAGCTAATCTCTACAACCCATCTAACCTGAACTCGTGGGTGTAGTTAGTCCGGTTATTTCAGTTCTACATGAGCTGTTTTTCACTAAAAAAACAGCCTGTTTTCTGCTGTGTCCTAATCTTCTCTTGGCGGCAGAAATATAGCTCCAATTTCGCGTTAAACGTAATGCGATCTGCCGCAAAAGCACTAATTAGAGAAGTTGTTTGCGGTATCACCGAATGACCACAGCGGATTTCAATTCAAAAGCCAACTGCACTGGAAGTGTCTTGCGTCGATGCTTGCTAGCATTAGCGGTATTGGTGTTCTCCCTGCTCGCTGGTGATTACACAGCTTCTGTATATGGTCAGACACCTGGTAAATCGCAAGCCACGCTCGCTGCACTTGAAGATGCATTGAGCACTGGAGAACGCTTTGAGGAGCGTAGTCAGTGGGGCGATGCTCTTCGGCATTACCAGAAGTCGGTCAAGCAGTTTCCTCGGCAAGCGGAACTACGTCGGCGGTTAATTACTGCAAAGGCACACGTTGACGTTGACCGCCGGTACAGCGACGCGAGTTTCTCGCGATCATTACGAGTGCTTGACCATCGATTGTCCATTGACGTTTTGGAAGAGATTCTTCTGAAAATTGATACGTACTATGTCGACACTCCGAATTGGAATCGCATGTGTGAAGTGGGTAGTCGGTTTGTTGCTGTAGCACTTGAATCGCCATCGTTCCTTGAATTTCACGGCGTTGTAAATAATAAGGCACGAATTGCGCCAGCCCGTAAACAGATCTCGGATTGGGCAAGCACGAGTCGAATCCAAAGTCGCAGAGACTTGATGACACATATCTCGATGGCATCTCATTACGTCTCCCGTCAGACTGGAATCTCTTCGCAAAGTATCGTGATGGAGTTTGTGTCCGGTGTGATGTCGTCGATGGACCGATATTCCGCATTCCTGACGGGTAACCAGCTAGACGAGACGTTTTCGCAAATCGAGGGGAATTTCGTCGGGTTAGGCGTTGAGCTAAAAATTCAAAAACAATGTCTGGAAATCGTCCGTGTCATTCCAGGTGGACCGGCTAGCGTGGCAGGGGTGGTCTCCGGTGACCGCATTGTGGAGGTAGAACGTCAGCGAATTGGTTTGCTTCCGTCAGACGTAGCTGCTGACATGCTAAAGGGCCGTGAAGGCAGTACAGTGGAATTGTGTTTGACCACTTCTGAGAATCAAACCAAGCGACTCACCGTAACGCGTAAACGAGTTGTGTTACCGGGTGTTGAAAACGTCCACATAGCCGACGACGAGAACGGTGTCGGTTACATTCGAATTGCTAGTTTTCAAAAGACCACTGACCGCGACGTCGAGGCAGCACTTTGGAAACTACACCGTCAGGGCATGAAAAGTCTGATTATCGATGTACGTGGAAACCCAGGTGGGTTGCTTTCTGCAGGTGTTCACGTCGCCAATCGATTCCTAAAGGACGGTCGGATAGTCGCGACGCGTGGTCGTAGCGATAACGAAGATGTTGACTACACTGCAAACGCTATTGGCACATGGAGCATACCGCTGGTGGTGCTGATCGATGGAAACTCAGCCAGTGCAAGTGAGATATTTGCCGGTGCGATTGCCGACACGAATCGCGGCACTATTGTTGGTAGTCGTAGTTTTGGTAAGGGCAGTGTACAGGGTATTTTCCCGTTATCATCCTTCAATTGCGGAATACGATTGACCACAGCAAAATTCTATTCACCCTCGGGTCGTACAATTAGTATGAACGGCGTGAATCCCGACGTGGTAGTCCAGCAAGTCGCCAAGCCGATGAGTGACGGGACGCTTCCGCTTGCTCAATCCGATCCGGTGCTTGCGGTTGGTATCAAGCGAGCGATTTCTAAATAGACCAACCCAATTACTCTTATTCCGTGGTTTTGCCCAAGACAGGCAATGCGCAATCTAAGCACACGCCGCGTTCACCTCGCGAAAATGTAATTTGTGCAGCTTAACAGGCGCAAAATATGCATTGTCGCCTAGGTGACAATGCAAAAA
>Ga0163180_10002018_pt1 | contig 11388 bp, 6 predicted proteins | sample AtlANTMetagenome_2_FD_109647 | JGI IMG/M metagenome (GOLD analysis project Ga0163180, IMG submission 109647) | Marine eukaryotic phytoplankton communities from the Atlantic Ocean - Atlantic ANT 4 Metagenome | ecosystem: Environmental > Aquatic > Marine > Oceanic | place: North Atlantic Ocean...
TCGGCGCGGACGCTTTTAACGAACTCTACGAGTGCGACACTCCTGACAAGGGTCCGGTATCATCCTGCGAGAAAGTGAGACCTCCTTCTCCGTGGCGTTGCGATTAGCGACGAACGATTGTACGCGACCATTACTATCCCGAATACGACTGTTTCAAAAGACAGCACAAGCGCTTCCATGACATAAATAAACGAGTCCACGGAAAGACAATAAAAAAGATGAATGTAATTATGAACATACTGCTACCGATATTTTCGCATGTGTGTGTGTGCGCGCGCTCGTTCTCTAACACGTTTTTTTTCTCTTTGTCGTAGTAATACTCTTCAAAACTGTTCTGCCGCTCTTCGGATTTTTTCCTTTTACGAGAGAAAGGACTCTGAAAAACACGGCACTTTTTGGCCCGACCAAAAAAGAAAGACTCCGAACCCCGCTTTTACATCTGCGAAGGAAGGAAAGCATGTCGGACGACGAGTTTGCGGAGTTGAAAAAGAAGAAGAAGAAAAGCAAGAAGGTTGATTTCGACGCCTTTGAAGAGGATGGGGCGTCTGCCGGAAAGGACGGCGTCGCGGCTGCCACGGAGAAAATAGAAGATTTGGATCGTACGTTTTTCGTTTGGGGAAGAAAAAGCCCTCTTCTCTCTCTCTCTCTCTCTTTCTGTTTCAGCGCGCTCGCGTGTTTGTGGTGAACTCAGATCGCGGCTCCGTTGGGCGTTCTCGGTGTGAGCGTCGCGGAGTATCGCGCCGTTTGTATCTCGCTCGTTCTCTCGCGTTTGATTCGCGCGCGTGCACGCGACGGTGTACTCGTACTCACGCACATTTTTATCTCTCCACGAATCCTTTCACAAATGCAACAGTCGAAGAGTTTGGTAAGAAGAAAAAATCGAAAAAGAAGAAGAAGCTGGCGTTATCGGACGACGAAGAAGGAGGAGAGAACGAGGATGGCGGAGGCGCGACCACGTCTTCCGGCGGTGGCGTTCAATCCGGGTTAGGTCTTCCTTGGGACGGATCCGATCGAGACTACCACTACGACGAACTCCTCGGTCGCGTCTTTGGTATTCTCAAAGAGAAGAATCCGGCGTTGTCAGAGAAGACGAAAACGATTATCAAACCGCCACAAATTGCGAGAGAAGGGACGAAGAAGACGGTGTTTGCAAACTTGATGGAGATTTGCAACGCGATGCACAGACCGCACGAACACGTGACGCAGTACATGATGGCGGAACTTGGGACGACTGGGACTTTGGACGGTCAGCAAAGGTTGATTATCAAAGGGAGATTTTTGCCGAAAGTATTTGAAGGTGTTTTGAGGCATTATTTCATCGATTACGTGATTTGCAACATGTGTAAGAGTTCGGACACGCAGTTAGTGAAAGAAGCGACGACGAGATTGAGTTATTGTAGGTGTCAATCGTGCGGAGCATCTAGGTCGGTGGCGAATATTCAGAAAGGTTACACCGCAGTTGGCAGAGGCGAGAGAAGAAAAGCAAGAGCGATGGGGACATAATCGATGTCTTCGTCGAGATTGTCGTAAAGATTTATATATCGATAAACATGTTGTATTAGAAGAAGAAGAAGAAGAAGAAGAAGAAGAGAAGCATCATCATCGTCGTCGTCGTCGTTACAAAGTTTCAAACTCTTTGGCTATTTGTTCATCCGTCATTTCTTGCTTCGCCGAACATTTGTTATATGTCAAATCCACAGACATTTTACATACCCACTTATCGTCGTCGCCGAGATTGGCGATTGACTTTTCAGGGACTCGTCTCCATTTGGAACATTCGTCGCACTGTACCCACGTTTGTTTGACGATGGTTTTCGTCGCTGATTTACCAGAATTCGGCGGCGTGTTGCTGCTCGTTTTCGCCCTCTTCGAACCTTTCCCGCCTTTGTTCGATCCGGGTTTCGGAGGACTAACATGAACTCTTTGCTTACCACCCCACCTAACGGTTTGCATACTCAACTGTAAGGTTTCTCTGCTTCCGTCGTCGTATACAACTTCGTGCTCACCCGTATCTGCTCGGAACGATTCAATCACTGCGTTGAAAAAGGTCTCTTGTACCGGCCAAAAAACTTCAATAAGTCTCCCGACAGAGTCCACGCCGGTTTGCGCACCAATCGTCTTCAGCCATTTTCCCATCGTCTCTTGGGTCACTGCGTGTTTCCCAACTAACCGCAACGACTGGCGCCACTTTTTTGCGGAACCTTTACCGCCTAAACGTTCAAATTCAGTTGCTGGACACGTGTATTCGGATATTCTGCACTTAAGATCGCCAGATTCTCGGCGAAATGCGGCGTAACGAACGAGTTCCTCACCGCGGCGTCCTTGCGGCAACAAGATGCCTCTCATGCCACCAACAGCGACTGGAATGGGAGGCAAAGCAAAAACTAGCCCACCATCTTCAGAAGGCGGTTCCGGGATCCCCTCGTATGGTTCCCAGATGGATGGTAAATATCTCACGGTTAAAAGAGGCAAGAAGAAACGCTGCGTCAAATTTTCCTCTACTTTTTCATCATTTTCGCCGTCTGAAGATGATGGGAAGAGAGTTGGGCTTTTGCGCGGCGTGGGGTATTTGAACGTCACTTCGTGTTCTCCGGTAGAGTTATCAAACGCAGTCACCGTAGCTAGTCGCCATAAACCGCACGTTGGAACGAGAATTTCAATAAACTTCCCGACGGCTTCATTACCGATGCTCGCCCCTTTCGATCTCAGAATATCTTTGACATCCATCCTAGACCCCGCACGTTTAGCAGTTTCGAGCCATTTCGAATCGTCATCTACAAACTTTTCGACAGGAATAATCTCGTGCAAATTCACCTCGGTGATTGGTGTCGGCTGTTCTGGAGCTTGTGGAGGTTTTGGTTTTCTAATCAGTGCGCGTTTCGTCTTCTTTATTCCTTCCATATTCGCATTTTCTTCCTCTGTTTTCAACGAAGGCTCTGCATCAGACTCGAGCTCTTTCTTTAACTTTTCCTGGGCTTTCATTGTCTTCTCTTCTTGGATTTCTTCTTGCTGCTCGGCGTATAGCTTGCTTTGCACCTGGAACGTCTCTTGTGCCAATGCATACCCTTGTTTTGCTTTCTCGTACGCTTCTTCCTGTTCTAAAACGGCGCGTTCACGTTGTTCTTTGAGCTTTTTAAACTTTTCGTCACTCATTTTCGTATACACGCTTCGTCCACCATTGCATAAATAGCCAGATTTATCCTTGTACTCCATTGGAATGGCGACGCTTTGAACGACGCATTGCGCGCCCAACTCGGCTTCGAGTTCTATAGCAGCTTGAGTCGCTTCGGCAACAAAATCGCGCCTTTTTATCCTGGAGTTTTTCTTTTGGCGCCCTTGTATCAATTGATCATCTTCCTGTTTGTTATTTTTGTTGTCGTCTTTGTTCTCGTTTTCATCGATATCGTCCTCTCCTTGTGCGCTTTTACGCTTTGATCCCGATTTAGGACCGAGCTTGAGCCGCTCGATTTCTTCGTCGTTTTCACCCCGAACGTCGACTTCTGCATCTAAAGCCGCAGACTCGACAAGAAATTGTATTATGTTGTTACGTTCGACCGCTCCAGCAAGTAATTCGTCTTTATGTGGCGGAATTTGTTCGAACAAACGAGTCTTTTCTTTCAACGGTCCAGATCGCGGCAACTCTCCTTCGTCATAAAAAGGCACATTCCACGAGTACAACTCGTTCGCGTTCACGCCAATAGCGGCAGCAACCCCATCGATGGTATCCTCGGGCGCGGAATAATATATTCTATACCCAGATTCCAAAGCTTCCTCGCCGTTTAGCGTACCTCTCGCGTTCATGTCGATTCCATCTGCAACCCACGCGCCACCGATGCCTCGAGGTCCTCCTCTTCCTCCTCCGGACACATCTTTATTGTTGTTGGCTCGCGAGCGACTACGTGCGGATGGAATACTTTCGTACGGCAATTTTACAGGAAGAGCATCGGGGAACCGGAATTTATTCAGACAGATGAACAACCACTGGCGAGTGCCGTCTTCGTAGCGAATTTCATGTTCGCCAGAATCGGCTTTGTACCCAACAAACTCGCAAAATTTATACGTTTGCATATCATCTGACCATATCTCAGCGGGAAGTCCAACGACATTCGCGCGCCACGTGCCACCTTCATCACGTAACCATTTGCCGATAGGCATACCTCTTTTTAATTCATCTGCTTCGAGTTCTTCGATTGGGTAACCGCTATGTATACGTATGGATTGACGCCACTTTCGTGCGTTGCCGCGTCCACCTAAGCGCTCGAACTCAAGAGCCGTGACGAGTTGTTCCTCAGAAGTTACGTTCCCTTCCTTGTCTTTCTTGTAAACCATAACGTTTTCATCGCCTCTTCGATCTCCTGGACGCATAAACCCTTCCATTCCTCCGCATTGAACTTTGACTGGAACTTTTTCCATGAGGAGACTCTTCTTATTAGCTTTTCCCGTACCCTTATCATCTCCCATGTCACCGTCTATTGCTTCAACTTCGTCGACAGGTTCGATTGAGCATTCAACTTTTTTTAGCGCATCCGGAATTTTAGCATCTTTTCGTAAACGAACGGAGCATAAATCCAGAATTTCTGGCCATTTCTCGTGTAATTTCGATTCGATGAATCCATCGCGTTCTAAAGTAACAATCGCCAAGTTGTATCCGAGAGCGTCGCCAAATTCATCGTGGGTCCACATCGCGCGAGCGTGGTCTAAAGTAACCGCATCGTGTGCACGACAAACTCTTGCCATTAAAACTTTGATTTCTGTCGAAGTTATAAACGCTTCTTCCTCTTCTTTTCCTCCTTCACTTTTCTTTGTCGTCGTGATGGCGTTCATTTTTCGTCTGCGCTCACCGAGCGTTTTCAAGATTGCATTTCTAATATTCGTCACTTTTTCTTCGTCGATTCGACCTTTATGTGGCAAAACTACGGGAAGAGGCGCTCCTCTTCGAGCAATAGAGCCTTGGCCTCCAGAGGCTAAGCCATATCGCAAGAGATCGTACCCAGAAGCAGGTGCACCAGTTTCGCGTCTTTCTAAGCGACGATTGCGTTCGTTCGAACGGATCCGTTCCTTTTCTTGTTCAATCTTAGCCAATTCTGCGTTTTCACGTTCGCGCACTTTCGCCATTTCTTTGTTTCTTTCCAAGTGAGGACGAACGCGTCGAAACATTTCGGCCATAATTTTATCGCGTTCGGCAGGATCAATATCTTTTTGTCGTAAAAGTTTCAGAGGTCGCCCGAAAACGCATGGATCTTTCGGGTTGATATTTGCGTCTTGCGCGTTTGCACTTTCATTCTTTCTTTTTACTAAGCCGGCAGCCGCAGCAGCTTCCGTTGCTTTGCGCTGTTCGAGCAAGCGCTGTGCTCGCTCTTTCTCGGATATTTCTTCTAAAGTTTTTGGTGGCGATTGCATCCAAAGTTTCGTCCGTTCTAAAAATTGCGACTTGATTGAAATGCTCGGATATTCTGCCTTGTTCCATAAGACGATATCGCGCGCGTCTAATCCTCGCTCTCTGGCGATTTCATCGATGCTTTCGTTCTTTCTCGTGTAATAAGCAACAGCGCCTCGAATCATGGCATCTTCGCCAGCTTCGGGAGTCTCTTCCTCTCCTATGTCATCTTCTATCGTCGCATCGTTTATCGTATCGTTTTCTACCTCTTCCAGCTTCTTTTTCTTTCCTTTCTTTTGGTTCTTTTTCGGACCTTCCGTTCGCAACAAAAAGTGAACGAGGTCCGTAAACGTGGCGTAAGCCAACGCTTTCACTGAACCATTACCTAACGGCAACTCGAGTTCTGTATCGCGATCCTCGATCCAAACGTCTGTGATCGCAACTTTTTTACTCATTTTCCATCCAGGAGCATTTACACCATTTCCATGTTTGCCATTGGGATCGTCGTATTTATTAATCTCCTCGTGTTCTTCACCAAACTTTTGACAATCCGCATCGCATCGAATAAAGCACGCCTGTGCCGGATGTATCTGTCCTAAAGATTGAAATCGTTTACATTTACCTATAATCTCAGCACCTTGCGGTAAATGGTCTTCACAGTAGGCGCGTGTGCAACATTCGCATCGAAACAACAAACCACCGACGGCAGCGGACTTCCGGCCGCATTCATGGCACGAATGGTGCGGACATGACCATCTCGCCGTGCGACCAATTTCTTCCATGGTGTATCCAATGCACTCAGGATGTACAGAAACTGGACACAAGTCGCAACAGACGATTTGGCCACCGTCCCAGCATGCTTGACACGTGTACGAGTGACCATAATCTCTCCCCGCAACTTGACCGCGAGAACGTTTTCCGCCTTGTAATCGCGCTTGACTTAACCTCGACTCTTTCGCGTTTACGGAAGGCTCACCAGATTGTAAATCGTAATTATTTGATTTCAACACGGTAACCATACCTAGACCGTGACCACCATCGACTTGCATAGTCGTCGTCGTTCGGTTACGCCTACCAGAAATGATGTTCTTTTGAAACTCCTTTGCAATTTCTTTCAAAGAAGTGTTCTTTTTCATCTGAACCAAGGATGGATCCCCAACGGATTCGGCAATCTTTGCCGGCATCATAAATGTTGACATGGGCGTTTCTTCAGCTTTGCCTTCAACGAAATCAGTCGCTGAAAACTGCGTGTCTTCTTTCAGAGTTTGTATTTCTTTTCGTTTGCGTTCACCCTCCTCGCTTCGATCCATAAGCGCGGTTAACTCTTCATCCGTCGGCGGATCGCCGGAGTCTTTAGAGAAGACAGCGTCGACACCAAAACGCAACATGGCGTATAAATCGTTTTTATCTAGCGCTTCCATAGACTCTGCAGCTGCAGTTGAGCCTCTGGAAACCATCTGTTCTAAGAATAGTTTTTTCTCCGCGCGTTGCGTCATTCGTTCCTCCACGGTGCCTGCTGTGACTAATCGGTAGATATGCACCGGTTTCTTTTGGCCGATACGATGGACCCTCGCCATCGCTTGCATGTCTACTTGAGGGTTCCAATCGCTATCAAACATGACGCACGTATCCGCCGTTTGCAAGTTTACACCCAAACCACCTGCACGAGTACTCAGAAGAAATGCAAACAAAGGCGAATTTGGACGGTTAAACGCCGCAATATCTATAGATCTCTGCACTCTATTGGTAGAGCCATCGAGTCTCGCATACTGATGGCCTCGCAAATGCAAGAAATCCGCTAATATATCCAACATAGATGTAAATTGTGAGAAAATAACCACGCGATGGTCATTTTCTTTCAATTTTATCAGAATACGATCTAATACCGATAATTTCCCTGAGGCTTCGATGATATCTTCTAAAGTAACGCCCTCATCATGGATATCCGGCGAAAACAAGTACGGATGATTGCAGCATTTTCGCAATTGCATCAACAGCGAGTTTAATTTACGCCAATCGCCACCACCGTTACTAGATTTTTCCTTTGCGTCCTCGCCGGCGACTCCGGCGAGTTTTTTGTCCTTTTCTGAAGCCGCCGCTTCGAGCGATTGCAAAGCGTTCGATTCGCGCATGAGCAAGCGCCTGTACCAAAACGTTTGCGCCGCGGATAAAGGGCACATGATTTTCGTTTCAACTTTTGGAGGTAACGAAACTTCCACTTCACCCTTGACTCTTCTCAAGACGAATGGACGCATCAAATAGTGCGCCTTCTCGAGTAATTTTTCGTCGACTTTATGCTCTTTTGTGTTCAAGTTAAAAGCGCGATCGAACGGCTCCGAGGAAGTAAACACATCTGGGTGAAGGAAAGATAAGAGCGCGTATAACTCGTGCAAGTTGTTCTGCACCGGCGTTCCGGTCAAAAGGATGGTGTGTTGACGATGAATGCGCTTCAAGACCTGATGCGCCGTCGTCTCTTCGTTCTTCACCTTATGCCCTTCGTCTAAAATGACGCATCTCCAGTACACTTTTTGCGTCAAAGCGAGCGAAAAAGACGGGTTACACGCCATTTCATACGTCGTTAAAGCGACATCGTATATTTCTGTATTTATTACGACTTCTTTTCGTAGTCTTTGACGTTCGTTTTCATCCGTACTGTGTAATCGCACGACTCTTAATTTTGGACACCATTTCGCGAGTTCGTCCATCCAAGAACTCAACACCGAAAGAGGGCAGACGATCAAATGCGGTCCTTTTACCCCGCGCATTTCTTTAATGCACGCGAGAAACGAAATGGATTGCAGTGTCTTTCCCAAACCCATCTCGTCGGCCAAGATGCACGAACATCCTTGATCGAACATTCGTACTGCCCACCTCAAACCTTCCAGCTGGTATTCTCTCAACACCGCGGTGATCGATGCAGGTTGATTCTCGACCGGCATCAAAAGCTTATCGCTCGGTTCAAATTTTTCTGCTCTCTCCTCTAACGCTTGCACGGCTTTCTCTTCCATGAATGGTTTCAAGTGCGAGATTTGTTGATGTAAATACTTGGCTCGTTTTGAAATCGCCAACTCAATGTCCTTCTGAATATCTTTCTTATTGACCGCCGTCGCTTCTTCGTCGGCGGTTAAAACTTTTGGTTTTCTCGGTTTCGTCCTCGTGTACGGTTTCCTCGGTTTCTTTTGTTCGAACACGTACGACGTGCGAGTTGGTCGTAGTTCTCGACCACCTCCTTCGTTCGTCGCTGGACTACCATCGCCTCCGCCTAACTCACTCGAAAACACGCTCGGTTCGCCTTCGGTTAAACTATAGTTGTTTGAACGCAACACAGGTTGCCCGTCAATCATAATCACTCTCGCTTTCGTCACGCGAGACGTCCGGCGTCTCCCTCCCTCGTCCTCTCCTAACGCCGCTTTCAATACGTCTTCTGGAATTTCAGACGCCACCGCCGGATCGATTATTTGTTGATGTTCTCGTTGACGCGTATCGTTCGACGCCATCTTCTCCCCTTCTTTTTGTTGCACATCAGGTGAAGCAGTTGCTCGAGCGACGGCCAATGCGGCGTCACCTGGCGTCGTCATTTTCGCACTCAACGGTAGGGATTACTCTTTTCTCTTGTTCTCGTTTCTCCTTCTTTCTGTCTGCTCCTCTCGCGTGGGCGCTCTATTCACCGACGACGACGACGACGAGAGCGACGACGAGAGCGACGAGAGCGCTACCTTTGCGTCTCGACGTCTCCCTCGAATCTCTTCAGTGCCTCTCTCCACTCGTCGTCTCTCTTAACTGTCCAAAACCTCGAGTCCTTTCAAACGAATTCGTACGCCGCTCTTCCCGACCAGCGCCGCGAACCGAAGAAGAACACCACGGACCTTCAACGATGTCGCTCGTTTCGACGCGACAGAGAGACGACGACAAAGGAGGTTCTTTTTGTGCGGCGCGCTTTTTGCAGGTATTGGTGGTACACCTCTTTTCCTTTATTATATTTTTTTTGCCTTTTTTCAGTCTTGTCTTTTTTTTGTTTCCTCCATCCGTCCGTCCGTCTCCATCCATCCTCTCATCCAAAGAGTGTGAAATAGAGAAAGATGCAGATGTCCAGACAAAAAATAATAATTGTGAAACTTTTGACATTTGAAGTCCAGATCGAACGAGTTCGTTATTTTATTCCATCTTCTTAAAAAAATATATTCGTCGTTTGAGAATGAAATGCTACTATTACACGCGCGTCTTTTCGCGAAACGCTTTGCTAACTTTTCTACAAAGCACGCAAAAAATTTGGTACTCTTATGTCATATATTCTAGATTGCGTTGCCTAACCTATCGTAGGCAAACGTCTTGTCCATCCGCGTGGGATAAAATCGAGAGCGAGGCATGTACCCTTCGTTTTCGTACAAGGTCGCCGTCACGTCTTCGCTTTCCGCGAGCTCGTATAAATGAGGAAGCATTTCGAACAGCGCGTCATCGGCTGGGTCGTCGATGAAGGAAGAAACCGGTAAAGCATTTTGTGGATGGAACATGTAGGAATACGGAGAGTTGTCAATGATGATGGTTTTGTGCAAGTCGCGACCCAAACAGGTCAAGTCTTTGACGTAGTTCCCTTGGAACGGGTAACACGCGTCTCGAAATAATCGATGTCGAACGACTCCGTGGACGTCGAGTTTATCCATCAGAGGATTGGCGTATTTTGCTAACGAGGCAGTGAACACCACCAACTCGTATTTCTCCGCCATCTCGGTTAAGAACAAATCCACCCACGGCCTTTTCAACACGTACACGTCGGTTACTTTACCGTCGATTTCAACCGGGATGATATAATCCGGGTTTGGGACCGGTCGAAACGACGAGTGAACCAACGTTTCGTCTAAATCAAGAACCAAACACGGTTTACTCGTCGCGTTGCCACTTTTCGGGTCTGTATACGTTTCTGGCGCCGGAAGAAAATACGCGCCCGTGTGCAATGTAAATCCTTCGCCGACGACGTTTGAGAACTGCGGTTTAAGACACGGAACTGGAACGCAACCGGCAACTGTCGGGGCTTTTTCTTCTTTCCTGAGTGGCGCTTTCGCATCTTCCCGTATGTTTCGTTGTTGTTTTGTGTTGAAGTTATTGGAGGTGCAGGAGGACGATGACGACGCGTTTGCGCCTCCGAAACACGTGCCAAAAAATCGGGCAAAAATGTTTCTCTTTATAACCACTTTTGTTGTCGATGTCGCGTTACTACCGATTCCTCTACTGCTACTGCTGCCGCTATTCATATCGATATTACTCGTTTCTTCTTCTTCTCTCGGTTCGTCCTCGCCTAAGAATTGCGTGATGACGTCTTCGCCTTCTTCTTCTCGTTGGTGTCGCATCAGTAGCCTGGACGATTTTCCCATCGGCGTCCCACTCGGACTGTCTCTTCTCGGCGACCATAAACTCCCTCTCGCTGGAGTGAGGTTCATATTCTTCGTTTCCTTTTTCTTCTTCTTCGTTTTCTTTTTCTTCCGTGCATTTAACGAGGACGAGGTGGACGAGGAGAGCGGTTCGTTTTCGTCCTCCTTTTCGTCTCCTTCTCCATCGGTGTTCCCGTTGTCGTCGTCGTCGTCGTCGTTGGTCGTTTTGTTCGATGATGATGATGATGATGATGATGATGGACCACCTCTCGAAAAGGCCCCGCGCCAGGACAACACCTTTTTCGATCCTCCCCCCGTGCCGTCGTTCTCGTCGCGCAAACGCGACGACATAAACGACATCGACGCGCGTCTCGAAGATCCAACTCCTCAAATCGGACTCCGTTCCACGACGTGCGTCCTCCTCCTCCTCCTTCTTCTTCTCAAATTCTTTCCGTGTTTTTGGGTGTTTTTCGATACGGCGACTTTTTGTTTGTTGTTGTTATTTAGGAGAAGAGCTCTGTCGTCTTGTGTGTGTCTGTCTCGTGTTGTGAGATTCCTTTTTTTTTTTTGGGAGAGGAGGACGAAGGGGCCTTTCTTTCTTGGGTCAAAAAGGCCCTCGATTTTTCTCGGACAAAAAAAAGGCAA
>Ga0163180_10002019_pt1 | contig 11386 bp, 8 predicted proteins | sample AtlANTMetagenome_2_FD_109647 | JGI IMG/M metagenome (GOLD analysis project Ga0163180, IMG submission 109647) | Marine eukaryotic phytoplankton communities from the Atlantic Ocean - Atlantic ANT 4 Metagenome | ecosystem: Environmental > Aquatic > Marine > Oceanic | place: North Atlantic Ocean...
CCAGTGATACGCCGTTTGAGATTTCCCGTGAAGAACGGGTCTGGATCGACGACGAATTACCAGCAGGTGCCCAACAAGCAGGCGATGGAGACGGCCCGTGGCAGTTTGTATCCGGTCCCGACCATCCGGTATTTAGTGGGGAGAAATCACATACACGGACCGGCGAAGGGCTAAACCAACACTTCTTCACCGGCGCAACGGAACCGTTGGTCATCGCTGAAAACGACGTATTCTTTACCTACGTATTTCTCGACCCGGACAATCCACCGGAATCGATTCAATTACAGTTCAACGACGGTAGCTGGGATCATCGAGCTCACTGGGGTGCTGACAAGTGTTTCCTGCCTGGCAAAAAAAATGCTTTGAATTTCCCCATGGGTGCGTTGCCAAAAACTGGGGAATGGGTGCGACTTGAAGTCCCTGCGAAAACAGTCGGACTTAATCCGGGAGCAAAGATCAACGGCTGGGCGTTCACTCAATTCGGCGGCACAACCCATTGGGACAAGGCCGGCATCGTAACGACCGCTGCCCTTAATGATGAACAATTAGCGTCGATTTCGACCTGGGAAGCGTATCAGAAAGCGATCAGCAAAGCAGGACTGCCGGAAAATATCGGGAAACTGATTGACGTCGCAGCCGATCAACGAAACGACGACCAAAAGAATCAGATCCTTCGGTACTACCTAATCAATGTAAATCCTAAGTCCAAGGCTGCACTCGCGGCACCTGTCGCAAAGCAAGCGGAACTACAAAAGGCGCTTGAAGACCTTGAAAAGGCGATTCCGTCATCACTCGTCATGGAAGATCGAGCTGAGAAACGACAAGCTCACATCCTCGAGCGTGGTGAATACACACTCAAGCGAGATCCTGTCGAGTCGGCGGTACCAGAATGGTTGGGGACTTCTAAAGAAGATGCACCGAACAACCGCCTCGGACTGGCCCAGTGGTTAGTCGATCCATCGCACCCATTGACGTCACGAGTAACGGTTAATCGTCTTTGGCAACAGTTCTTTGGAATCGGTATCGTCCGCACGTCTGAAGACTTTGGGGTGCAAGGAGAAAGACCCGTCCATCCGGAATTACTCGACTGGCTGGCAATTGAGTTCATCGAAAACGGCTGGGATGTACAGGCCTTCCAAAAAACGCTCCTCCTTTCGGCCACCTATCAGCAATCCTCGAGAGTCACTAAGTCCAATTGGGAGGCAGACCCGGAAAATCGGCTGCTGGCAAATGGCCCGCGTCACCGTTTGGATGCCGAAGTCATCCGTGATCAAGCACTCGCAGTAAGTGGCCTGCTAGTTGGCAACATCGGGGGCAAGAGTGTCAAGCCATACCAACCAGCTGGCCTCTGGAAACCAGTCGGCTTCGGAGGAAGTAACACTTCCGTCTTTAACCAAGATAGTGGCGATGCACTTTATCGTCGCAGCATGTACACATTTTGGAAGCGAACCGTACCGCCGCCTACTATGAGCATTTTTGATGCTCCGGACCGCGAAACGTGCCAGGTTCGACGAGCTCGAACAAACACCCCACTTCAGGCACTTGCACTTATGAACGATGTGCAATTCCTGGAAGCGGCAAGACATTTTGCTGAGCGAATCATTACCAATGGTGGTGCTACATCAGCAGACCGAATTGACTATGCCTATCGAAGTGTTCTGTCACGAACACCCAAGCCGTCTGAACGTGCTGTCGTCGAAGGGCTATTTAACGAATACCTGGCTGAATTTCAGTCAACCGAAGGTGCGGCAACCGAATTCCTAAATGTCGGTGAGTCGAAACGCAACGAAGAACTAGAAGCCAATGAACTTGGCGCCTGGACAATGGTTGCACACATGTTGCTTAACTTGAGCGAAACAGTCACTAAGAACTAGGGGATCAACCCAGATGAATCCACTACGTGAATACGAATTAGTAGAAACACGCCGTCACTTTTTCAGCAGAAGTGCAACAGGCATTGGAACGGCTGCCCTGGCATCCCTGATGAACCCAAATCTGTTTGCAGAACAACAAAAGCAGAAGGCTGTCGAAGCTGGATTACACTTCGCACCCAAGGCGAAGCGAGTAATCTACCTATTCATGTCCGGCGCACCGTCCCAACTCGATACATGGGACTATAAGCCGAAGATGAAGGACTGGTACGACAAAGACCTGCCGGACTCCGTCCGCAACGGCCAGCGTATTACCACCATGACCTCCGGTCAAAAACGATTCCCCATAGCACCGTCGATCTTTAAATTTAATCAACACGGAGAACATGGAGCATGGGTTAGCGAAATCCTGCCTCACACCGCTGGAGTCATCGACGACCTTGCCGTGATCAAAACGATTAACACGGAAGCGATCAACCATGACCCTGCCATCACTTACATCCAGACAGGGAGCCAACTACCAGGTCGCCCCAGTGCCGGTGCCTGGTTGTCCTACGGCCTTGGCAGTATGAATGAAAACCTGCCGGCATTCGTGGTCCTGCATTCTACTGTCAATGGTGGATTCGGCGGTCAAGCACTCTACGCGAGACTTTGGGGATCCGGATTCCTTTCCACGAAGCATCAGGGGGTTAGCCTGCGCTCCGTGGGCGACCCTGTACTTTATCTGTCTAATCCCAAAGGAATGTCAGCGAAAATGCGTCGTCGCATGCTCGACGGTTTGGCAAAACTGAACAAGGATCGGTTTGACGAAGTTGGCGACCCGGAAATTCAATCCCGCATCGCACAATATGAAATGGCATACCGCATGCAGACGTCGGTACCGGATTTAACCGATATATCCGACGAATCGCAAGCCACACTGGATATGTATGGCCCTGAAGTAACAAAGCCTGGCACGTTTGCCGCAAACTGCCTGCTTGCACGAAGACTTGCGGAGCGTGATGTCCGGTTTACTCAAGTATTCATTCGCCAGTGGGATCAACACGGGAACCTACCAAAAGACATCCGACGCCAATGCGGGATTGTCGACCAACCATCCGCCGCATTGATTAAGGACCTCAAGCAACGAGGTATGTTTGATGACACGCTTGTAATTTGGGGTGGTGAATTCGGCCGGACTATCTACTGTCAGGGCGGTCTGACTATGACAAACTACGGTCGCGACCATCATCCACGCTGCTATACCAAGTGGATGGCGGGTGCCGGTATCCAAGGTGGTGTCGTGTACGGAGAAACTGACGACTTTAGTTACAACGTACAAAAAGATCCGGTACACATTCATGACTTGAATGCAACTATTCTCCATTGTCTGGGTATCGACCACGAGAGGTTGACCTATCGACATCAAGGTCGAGACTTCCGATTGACCGATGTACATGGCTCACCGGTTCAGGGAATTCTGGCCTAGACGAAGCATTGAAATGCGAATTACAAATGTCGAAACGCTGATTCTCCAGCACGACATGGATGTCGAGTTAGGGTTTGCACAGGGCTACTACAACAAACGTACTGCGCACATCATTAAGGTACACACGGATGCCGGAATCACAGGCATCGGTGAGATTTTTGGTGCAGGTAATTTTGCTTTTGCCAATCAGGCAATCGTCAATCACGTAATTGCACCGATGCTGATCGGTCGTAATCCCCTCGACATCAATGTCATTTGGCATGAGGTTTATAATGCCATGCGTGATCATGGTCAAAAAGGCATGCCGATTTCATGCCTTTCTGGAGTGGACATTGCCTTGTGGGACATCATGGGAAAAGCCACTGACATGCCGCTCCACCAACTGTTAGGTGGAAAGGCCCGTGAAGACTTTGTGGTTTACGGCTATGGCATGATGCTGCAAAAGCGAGACGATCTGGCTTCTGCATTTGAGCAAGAAGTTAAGAGCATCGTCGAAATGGGTTACACAGCATCGAAAATGAAGCTCGGGCTTGGAGTCGATGGTGATCGCGAATTAGCGGCCGCTGTCAGGCGAGGTGCCGGAGACGGATTCAAGCTGATGGCGGATAGCAATCACGCATATACCGTCGGCGAGGCAATACAACTTGGGCAAACTCTGCGTGATCTGGCCTTCTATTGGTTTGAAGAACCCGTCATGCCAGAAGACTACAACGGGTACAAGGCGGTGCGACAGGCCTTACCGGGCATCAACATAGCTGGCGGTGAAGCAGAATGGACGCGATTCGGCCACAGAGAGCTCATTTCACGTGGATGCGTTGATATCTTACAACCGGAAGTTGCGACAACCGGTGGCATTAGTGAAGTAATGAAAATCACTGCAATGGCACATGCTTTCGGTACGCCGGTAATTCCACACGTCTGGGGATCCGACATTCTCATCGCGGTCGACATGCATTTAGTTTCAGTATTGCCAGATATCCCAGGTGGCCTGCATCAGTTTCAGCCAATGCTCGAATACGACACGACGCCAAATCTCTTTCACGAAGATTTGCTAACCACGCCTCTTTCTATTCCTCAGCAAGTCCGGGATAACCATGGCCGAGCTAAACCGCCAGAAGGACCAGGTATTGGTATCGAGCTAAACGATGCATTCGTTGAAAAGTACCGTGTTGGTTAGTTATCCAAACCAATCACTCCTCGATGCGAATCTTAATTGCTTTACAAAGCTTTTTCTTTGAGTCGGAGATGCGTCCGCATTTACGACATACGTGAGTGGCATCTTTGAGAGTAACCAGGCCGCTTTGCGCATTACGCTTCTTACGATTCTTCTTCTTTTTCGATTTACAAAGGGAGTTGCTCATGGTGTCTCGTCTGCTTCACTTCTATATTTTGCTAAAATCGTACATCCGTCAACTCTCAAGCCCATGCTCGCTGTACGCAGTGACCGTTAAACCCACATCCATTTCTTAACCAAGGCAAGTAATCAATGATTTTTCAGGAACTGACATCTCCGGACATTAAGGCGATCGATCGTGAAAATACGATTTGCATCATCCCCATTGCGGCCGTGGAGCAACATGGCCCCCACATGCCAACTGGTACCGACACCATTTTATGCACTGCAGTAGCGGAAGCACTTGAAGCCAAATTGCCGGAACAAACCCTTCTCACACCAACGAGTTGGCTAGGTGCAAGTGCACATCACTTGAGAATTGGCGCCACACTGAATGCTGATCTCGATCATTATGTGTCGATGCTTCTCGACATCGGCAAGTCGCTTCTCAACGATGGATTCCGAAGGATCTTCTACCTTAACGGTCACGGCGGAAATATTGATCCAATGAAAATCGCTGTAAGAGAATTACAACTGAATCATGTCGATTCGATGCTGGTAGCCGGTTCATATTGGGCAGTGGCGGACGACTTTATCGTCAGCACACTTGAAGGTGATCACAAATACGTCGGACACGCGTGTGAATTCGAAACTTCGATGATCATGCACGTCCGGCCGGAACTCGTGCGTACTGAGCACATCCAACCCGCCGGGCAATTAATAGACGACGTAGTCAACGGCGTTTACGTCAGCCGTGACATGACGCAGCGCACCAATGATGGGTTTACCGGACGTCCCGATCTAGCAACCGCAGAAAAGGGAGAACAATTCTTTAACGCTGTAGTAGACAAACTCGTTGAAACCGTAAGCAGCCTGTTAACACACCCGCTGGGCACCACACATCAGGACTTCATTTAGAACGGCATCAGCATCGTCCATCGATCCGCGATATCTGCAGTCAATTGCATGATGATGTATCACGGTAACGCTGGGTCGTTTATCTCTTTCATCTTGCTCAAGAGCTTTGCATGTAAGAGAGCGACAATTGCCTGATACTGCTGCTGGTCAATCACGTTGGTCGTCTCGCTGGGGTCAGCGATAAGATTGAAGAGTTCATCTCGCTGGGGATTGTTAAAATCCCGAACCAATTTCCATTGGGAAGTTCGGTAACATCGCATGTGCGTTGTCGATTGATGACGCGTCGAGTATTGTGCGAATACTTCGTCATCCCATCCGTCGGCCGACCCTGTTAACAACGGTGATAAATCTCGACCTCTCACTATCTTTTTCTCCGCAATTGAACCACCGGCGATTGCCTGCATCGTGGGATACCAATCAAGATTGGTGACCGACGAGTCAATTCTTGTGCCAGGCTTTGTGACGCCTGGCCAAACAACGCACGTTGGTACACGGAGAGAATTGTCGTACATATTCGGGCGTTGACCTGCAGGGATGTTTTCAGTAGCCAGCGGCAACGAGTCCTTCTTTAGAATCCAGTGTCCATTTCCTTTGTGCCAAATTCCGTTGTGTCCCATGTTGTAGCCATGGTCACTCGTAAACACGATTACGGTATTCTCTCGCAATCCGGATTTATCCAGCGTTTCCAGCAATCGACCGACGTTTCGGTCCACTCCCCGAGTACTTGCAAGGTATTCGCGTGTAAATCGTTTAACACGTTGAACATCCAAACCTTCGAAGTCGGGCGATGGCAACTTGGGATCCAGTTTCTCAAAGGGCTTCATATCCTCAGGTGCAACGGGTAACCAGCGTGCATGCGGGGCACGATAGTGCAAAACTAACAGGAATGGCTGATTATCTGGCCGGTTTTCAATGAAAGAGATTGCATGATCCGTGAGGATATCCGTAGTCAGCCCGTCAATCTTCTTATTCTGACCATCTACTTCAAGCGTTGGGTTTACCGGAGACCAACCACCTCCACGGTGACCCATGAAATAATCAAACCCTGTCTTGGTCGGATGATATTTATCGAGCAATCCTAAGTGCCACTTTCCAACCAACCCTGTGAAGTAGCCCGCATTTTGCATCACTTCATACCAAGTCTGCGTACTTGGATCCAATCCGTGATCCGCCTCAACTCGTGGATTGAGCCATTCAGTTACCCCTACCTCCGTGCCATATCGGCTTGTGGCGAGTGATGCGCGTGACGGGCTGCAGACCGGGGTGACGACGAATGTGTTGGGCAGATACGTACCTGCGCGAAACAACTTATCCAGATTTGGGGTGTTGGCATGGGTCGGTTTGTCATAAAGACCGATTGCCCATGGCGCCTGGTCGTCTGTCATGATAAATACGACATTTGGGCGTTCCGCCTGTAGCACACTGGTTATCGACAGGAGAATTAGGAGGATTAATTGATGATTTTTGGGCATAGATCTCTACTCTTTAATTCAAAATTGCCAGCTTAATCTCACAGACAGACTGGAATAACGCATGGCCAATGGACTAAGATATGAGTACGTGCAGAAGCACGATTTACGACCACATAATTGTTACCTGGTCAAAACATGTACATAACGTACAAAGTTTAAGGAAAAGAAACATGAAAAACATCCTTGTACCCACAATGATGGCAGCTGCCCTAGCAATGGGCGGACTTGTCATGGCTGAGGTGGAGTCAGGATTGGGTGTTGGTACACCAGTACCTCCATTCAATACTAAAGACACCTGCGGCGAAAATGCTGGTAAATCACTGTGCTATAGGTGACTGTTCGGCACACGTCCGGTCGTTGCAATTTTTGCTCGTACGACCTCGGATGACTTGACCAGTCTGGTCAAGAAAGTTGACGCACTTATCGAAGCTAACAAAGCTAAGCAACTTCGAAGCTATCTCGTTCTTTTGGCAGACGATGCCGATGAAGCGGAAGAGACGCTGATTGCACTTGGCAAGAAAAACAACATCAACCACGTGAAACTCACGGTGTTTGATGGAATCGCCGGCCCTCCGAAATATCAGATTTCGAAGGACGCTGATTTGACCGTTCTCCATTGGAAGGGTCGAGTCGTTGCTAAGAATAACGCCTACACCAAGGCTGAATTCAACAGCGATGCAATTAAGGAAGTTATCGAATCAGCTAAGGGTTCCATCCTTAAGTAAGCAATTCGTATAGCGACCAATAGATTAGGTAACAATCAAACCGGTGTCCTCGCTTGAGGACGCCGGTTTTGTTTTGCGCTTGTCAAATCAAATGATCAAACCCGCTCTCAATCTTTGATAAACTCATAAATGTCATACCACCCCCATTCCACCCGCAGAGCCTTCCAATGAAGTCATCACACATCCTTCTGTTTGTCGGGATCCTTATCTTCAGCTGGTCACCTACTTTTGCCGGCATCAGTAATAGCCTGATGGACATATCAGCTGACGGCTCTCTTTTAATTTGCAGCAATCGTGATAGCGGCACCGCGACCGTGGTCGACTTGAAAACAAACGACGTTTTGCATGAAATACCTGTCGGAAAACATCCAGAAGGCGTGTCCTTTGTTGGTTCCTCCAAACTGGCGGCAGTGGCGATATATGACGACGACAAAATCGTTTTCATCGATACTACAAAGGGTGACATCGTCCGCACGGTCGAGGTATTCGACGAACCGTATGGAGTCGTCAGCACGACCGATGGCAAGAGGCTCTATGTCACATTGGATTTTCCCGGTCAGGTTCTAGAGCTTGATCCGGCCACCGGTAAAACCTTGAGGACATTTGAAGTCGGTCCTTTCACACGCGGTGTGACCCTTAGACGCGACGAGTCGAAGTTATATGTTGTTCAGTACTACAACGCACTTGTTTCCCAAATCTCGCTCGACAATGGCAAAGTCACAGATCAATGGTCCGGTAGTCGAACCGATAATCTTGCACGTCAACTTGTAACTCATCCAACCCGTGAAAAGGTCTATGTGTCTCACATTCGATCGAAGATCACATCGATTCACGGGCAAGGTTCGATTTTTCCTTACGTGTCAGTCGTTGACAGTGTTCCCGGTGAAGAACGCCGCCGAAAACGGATCCCGATGGACGCGTTTGTGAATAATCAAGTAACAGCAAACCCTTGGGAAGTGGATATCACGCCAGATGGGAAACGGTTCTATGTCATTTTCGGTGGCACGAATGACATGTATGTTTGCAGCACGATTGACGACGACTATCGCGAACTGGGCTATGTTGCCCGTCTAACTCCTGGACTGAATCCTCGGGCTGTACGCGTGGGGCCAAATGGTGAGTTCTTTTATGTATATACCGCACTCGACTTCACCGTGTCCAAGTTCTCCGTCACGGACAATCGGCTAATTCAAAAGACTAAAATCACCGCGAATCCACTCACGGATCAGGTGCTCGCCGGAAAGATCCTCTTCTACTCCGCCCTGCAACCGATGGTGGCCCGGCGTTGGATTAGTTGCTCCAGCTGCCATCCGGACGGCCAACCTGATGGTCGGACGTGGCATAACCCCGAAGGGCTAAGAAACACTCAGTCCTTTGCAGGACTGCGTTGGACGCATCCGGTTCACTGGTCTGCTGATCGGGATGAAGTGCAGGATTTTGAACACACGATTCGCGGACCGCTAATGGGTGGTTCGGGCCTGATCAAAGGTGCAGTGGACCCGTCTCTAAAGGAACCCAATCGCCTTAAGTCTGACACACTGGATGCGTTGGCTGCCTATACGAACTCACATGATTTCATCATCAGTCCATTTGCAAAAGATGGCCTTTCCGATTCCGCCGCGCGCGGCAAATCTCTCTTCGAATCAGCAAAGACAAAGTGTGCTACATGCCACACAGGACCTGTATTCACTGACTCGGCGCCAGTGGCCATTTCGGCATTCAAAATGCACGACGTCGGAACCGGCAACGACGACGAGTCGGAAAAGATGGGTCCAAGATATGACACTCCTACCTTGTTGGGCGTCTATCGAAGTGCTCCATACTTACATCACGGCAAAGCACTTACACTTCGCGATGTACTAACAACAGAAAACAAAGAGGACAAGCATGGCGTAACAAGTCATCTATCAGAAACTCAAATAAATGACCTCGTGGAGTTTTTAAAATCACTCCCTTACGAGGATCCGACGAACGATATCAAATCCTCAGGAATCAAGGCTGTAGATTTCTAACAGCGATTACTTAGACCAACCGTGAGAACTCCATGTTTACAAATAGCTTTATGCAACGACGTGAATTCCTTACGACAACAGCTGCATCGCTTTGCGCCATAAGACCCGCGTTTTGTGAGACCATGAAACAACGTGGAGGTCGCATGGCCTCTCGACTGCGCATTACAAGCATCGAACCGCATACGATTTGCATTCCGTATCATCCGGTTAACCACGACTATCTGTTTAAGTATCACGGCATCAAGCTGCAATTGCGGACAATCTATATCGTCAAGACGAACCAACCCGGACTCGAGGGATACGGCGATGCCTGGGGCCCAGCCATGGATGAGTCCAATCTGGAAAAGTATATCGGGACGAATCCCTTTGAATGGCTGGCTGACACTAAGTTGATTGGCATCAACATGGCGATCTATGACTTAGTAGCTAAATGCCTTGATCTGCCAGTCTGGAAGTTGATTGGTGCCAAAGTGCGCAATAAGGTTCCTGTCTCCGCATGGACCTGCTCACGTCCACCTCGCATGATGGCTGAGGAAGTCACGCATGCGGCGAAACAGGGTTACACATGGCTGAAATACCATGTCGATGAAGTTCAGAATGTTATCGCTCAAGCTGAGGCGATGGATCGCGTCGCACCAGAGGGATTTAAAGTTCACTACGACTTCAACGCTAATCAGGACTTTGAGACCGTTGCGCCGGTCGTTAAGGAACTCGAGCGATTCGCAGTCTCAGGACGGATTGAGGATCCAATCGTAGCCGAGGATCCAGATGGATGGGTGAAGATCCGTGACATGACTGACCTACCAATTCTTGGGCATCACGCGCCAACATCGTTTGTAGCCGGTGGTCAGGTGGACGGGATAATGAGTGGTCATGCACCTGTACGTCAGGCAGCCAAGTTGGATGCAATCGCCGAACAAGCTGGAATTCCGATCATGCTGCAGAATGCCGGTGGAACCATGAACCAATCCTTTCTTGTACATCAGGCATGCGTCTTTAAGACTGCAACCATCGACCACGTAAACCTTGCTCGAATGTGGGTTGATGATATCTCCAACGAGCAAATGCCTGTCACAAATGGCTACGTGGAATTACCAAGGGGACCTGGACTAGGAATGACACTTAACCGCGGCAAATTGGCGAAGTATGAGCACGCGCCCCGTCGCACATATGAACCATTTATCGTCGTGATCAAATACGCTGATGGCCCAACGATTTACGTCAGGCACAATCCGGACTTACCAAATTCAACCGATAACATGCGGTTCCTTGGACGTTTGATCAAGGGTGAGATTCCCGGACCCAAGCCAGCATATGATAACGACGTGAAAGCCGAATTCTGGCAGGAACCTAATTCATCCGAGTGGCAGCAGATGTGGAATCGCACCGTAAGCGGGCATGTTGTAAAAGCAGGAACCTGAAAGAATACGGCTTAGCGCGATGAACTTTCAATCGCTCTTATTGCCTATCCCTCGCTGGTGAATACAACTGCACGCTATGCATCATGTAAGGGGATCACGCTTATTAAAATAAACTCCTCCTGGATGACCAAACTTTTTCGAGTACTTCGAGAATCTCGAATTTCCA
>Ga0163180_10002020_pt1 | contig 11384 bp, 7 predicted proteins | sample AtlANTMetagenome_2_FD_109647 | JGI IMG/M metagenome (GOLD analysis project Ga0163180, IMG submission 109647) | Marine eukaryotic phytoplankton communities from the Atlantic Ocean - Atlantic ANT 4 Metagenome | ecosystem: Environmental > Aquatic > Marine > Oceanic | place: North Atlantic Ocean...
GTACGACCCGCCCGTTCCACCTGGTGGGTGCCCCCTGGCTGGACCCTGGCCGGTTTGTGGACCTGCTCCGCAAGGGCGCGGTGGATGCGCATCTTGAGGGTGTGGCGTTTCGGGAGGCCAGCTTTCAGCCTGGGTTTCAGAAACATGCTGGCTTGATCTGCGGCGGTGCGGAAATCCACCTCACCAATCGGGATGCCTTGGAGTCCTTCTTGTTGGGGCTCGTTGTGATTGAGGCTGCTATGCGCTGCAATCCAGACCAGTTCTCCTGGCGGACGGAAACCTATGAGTTCGTGGATGATCCCATTGCCATCGACTTGCTCTGTGGCAGCGCCGAAGCCCGCCTTGGACTGGAGGCCCATGTGCCTCCCAGGGAATTCCTGAAGAACTGGGCCGCCGGCAGAAGTGACTGGGAGGAGGCTCGGGCGTCCTGTCTGATTTATTGAGTGCGCCCTGGTGGCAGTGGGCTGTCTGGGGCCGATAGCAGGTCCTCGTCGAGGACCTCGCCCTCCAGGGTGTCCAGAAAAGCCAGCATGCTCTGAACCTCGGACGCTTCCCATTCGAGCTTCTGCATCAGCTCTTCTCGGTGACCTACGGATGGAAATTCATCCAGGTCGCTGTAGGACTGCACAACTTGCTCAAGGGTGTCGAAATGGCCGCCGTGCATGTAGGGAGCGGTTGTGGCCAGGTTTCGAAGAGAGGCTGTTTTGTACGCGCCCAGCTGTGCATCGCTCTGCACGAGGTGCTCAATCTTGAGGGCGCCGGCTTCTGGGTTGTCCGAAAAGCGGCCGGCGCTATTGAACGGATTGTCCAGCAGCAGAGAAATCCCGGAGTAGCGCCCTTGGTCGAATGGCTTGAGCCAGTCACGATCCTCCAGACCGATGTTGTGGAAGGCCTTGTTGGAGAAGCTGGGCCCTGCGTGGCAGAAATGGCAGTTGCCCTCGCCCAAGAAGAGCTTCAGGCCGGCTTTGGCTTCGTCGGAGATCAGGGAAGACGGTTGACTGTCATGGAGGGTTTCCGCGAGCCATGCATCGAATGGGGCGGTGGTTCGGTTGAGCAAGCGCTCATAGGCTGCAATGGCTTTGCCCACGTTCACAAAGACCTCGTTGATGAGCTCCTGGTCTTCCGTGGACATGCTGAACCAGGCGAGCGCGTGGGGGTGGTCTGGACTGCCGGGAACAGGGCGTCCCTCAGCGGGAAAGCGGATGGGGTCGCTGAGGTCGGGCAGCTCGCCAAAAACCGCATCATAGGCTTCACGGAGATCGGTGTCTTCATGGAACAGGTGGGCAACGGCTAAGCGGCTTGTGGCTTGTTCAGACGTATCTTCCAGTGGCTCCAGGGCTTGGGACCAGAGGGAGTCTGCACGGCCATCCCAGAAAAAGAAGTCCTGGTAAGCCGCATTCAGCAGGGTGGGGGTGTGGCGCAGCGTTGTGCCTGTGGCTTCGGAGAGTCTGTTTGGGTCTGAAAAGCCATGTTCCGGTTGGTGGCAGGAAGCACAGGAAAACTCCCCGTTTCCGGAGAGCCGCTCGTCAAAAAATAGAAACTGCCCCAGGTGGGCAGCATCTGGGTTGTCCGCCCACTGATTTGTCGTCTCGGGAGGAGGGGATCCGACGCCATCGAGGGTTTTGAGCAGCTCCAGCTCGGAATCGCTGAATTCCCCAGCAGTGCCCGTATCGGTGTCTCTCGGGTCGCATCCCGTAAACAGGGCGATGAGAAGCCACGACAGGCACATTGTTTTAGTCTCCGCAGCAGATCACGTGGAATGTGGCTTTCTCGGAAATATCGCCTCGGCTGACCTCGGCATAGATCTCCCAGTGGCCGCTCATCATGAATTCTAGGGGAGAAGCGGTGAATGTGCCATTGCCGTTGTCTGTCACCTCGGGAACCACGTTCATGCCGTGGTTGTGTGAGGGCATGACTGCATCCACAGAAGTCACCACTGCGTCCATCAGCATTTCATTGTGGTCTTGTGCATCGTGCACCATGAAAGTGGCGCTGAAAGACTCTGAACGGGCAACGGTTTCTGGGCTGGTGGAGTACATCACAAAGAAGGTGCCGCCATCGCTTTCTGCCGATGTGGAGAGGTCCCAGTCCGCGTCAGCGGTGTCATCTGTATGCTCGCCTGTGTGGATGTGGTCTTTTTCTGGTGCGGGTAGACACCCAAGGGAAAGAACCAACAACATCAATGAAAACATGCGGTACATCAGGAGTTCTCCTGGCGGTTTGGAATGGCCCGCAAGATACCCCCTGGCTCTTTGAATGGCCAGAACGTGGCGATTCAATCCCGCGGAAAGTAGAATCACTCATGCCGTTGAGACTTTTCTACGTTGGGTTTTTATGCGCCTTGGTGGGGTGTCGATCTGCTGTGCAGCCCAAGGATACCGGAGAGGTAGCGCAAGACACCGGGCCTCTTGTGGAGACGGCTCTGCCGGTTCAGTGGGACTGCGACCAGCGCTTCTGGGCGTCTGGAGAGCCGCTGGTTTTGAATACCGAGACGGAGACGGCTGAGTTCTGCGACCAGTACAACGCCGTGGAAGGAGACTTGCGCGTGGAGCTGGGAACGGATGAGGATCCCATCATGACCCTGGATGGCATCAGCTGTTTATGCGAGGTCACCGGCTCGATTGAAATTTTCTACCTGGGTGTGGCGTCGGGCACGGCGGGGCCTCCTCCGCCTCATATCTCCGCAGACTTGGAGCTGGACAACCTGCGTGCGGTGGGGGGCGACTTCTATGTGCATCACGTGCCTGGAATCTCCAGCGTGGAAGGGGTGTACCAGCTCGAGACTGTGGGGGGCGATCTCATTCTGGAGTCCAATCAATCCGTGGGCACCGTGGTGTTCGACTCGTTGATCAGTGTGGGGGGGCGCTTTGCCATGTTGGACATGGTCCAACTACAAGCGGTGAGTGTGCCCCGGTTGATCCAGTCTGGCTCACTGGAGATTGGAGCGAGCAACACCTGGCACTCGCGATTTGTCTACCTGGGGGTTCGTGGGCTGAATGTTGTAGAGGGGGATTTTTCAGTTGTGGGGGTGCCTAAACTCGGTGAGCTTGAGGCGGAGGCGCTGGGCTCTATTGGGGGCGCTCTGCGTTTGGACAGCACTTGCGCTGCAGATCTAAACCTGCCGGTTTTGGAAGAAGCCGGCAGTTTACACCTCTTGGGCCAGTGTGGGCTTGCTGGATTTGAGGGGCTTTCGAGCCTGGCTCGTCTGACGGGCTCCCAAGAGGAATACCGCTTGGAACTTTCCTATAATGACGGGCTTGATCTGCAGGAGGTTTCCGAGTTTCGAGAGGGTTTTTCCCTCGAAGACGACCAGGTCGAAGTCCAGGGGTTGGATGTGGGGGGGTGCGATGCCTGGCTTCAAGCGAGGTGGGGGCGAACTGAAAACGACACTTGTGAGTGAAAAGACAAGTCGGTAATAGAGGGGAGCGAACCCACGGGGTTTTGGCTAACATTTGCACTACTTTTCGGGGAGTATCTGATGGTCCGGTTGTTTAAGGGGTTGATTGTTCTACCAATTTTGGGGTGTCCGGCAGGGTTTGTAGAGGATGCAGAGCCACCTGCGGTCGCGGAGTTCGGGTACGAGGATCAGAGGGTGCTGACGGTCGTGGGTACAGAGGCCGATGGGCTCAATGTGCCGCGTGATCTGGAGTTCAATCCTTACAATCCCGAGCAGCTCTGGGTGGTGAACAGAGCAGATGACAGTATGTCCATCTTCTTTGATGCGGGCCTGGACGAGCAGGACTCCGAATGGCGAAAGGACGTTTACGCCAGCCATTTCATGGAAGAGGTGAGCAGTCTCTCATTTGGTGCCGAGGGCACCTATAGTGCAGGGGACATCGGCTTTGGCACCTGTCATGAGTCTCGGAACACCTACGATGGCACGGGAAGCCCCAATGACTTTATGGGGCCAACCCTGTGGCCGGGGGGGCTGGAACACTTTGCAGCGGTCAATCAGTCTTTCGGAAGCGGCCTTCAGGGCAGCCACCTGGACATGCTGCATGAGAGCCCCAACTGCATGGGGATTGTGCATGAAGAAGACAACGCCTACTGGGTGTTCGATGGCAAGAAGGGACAGCTCGTGTATTACGACTTCCAAGTCGATCATGGGCTGGGCATGGACGACCACTCAGATGGCATTGTTCGTCGGTACGTAGATGTAGAGCTCAGCCGAGTGGCGGATGTTCCGGGTCACATGGTGCGGGATGAGACTGGCTTGCTCTACATCGCCAATACAGGAGATGGGACCATTCTGCGAGTGGATCCATCCACTGCAGAGGAGTCCGGTCGAGCTTCCGGAGCAATGGAGCCTTTGGCGGAGTACACCCGGTATACCGGGTCCGTGGTGGAAGAGTTTGCGAGTGGCTTGGACGAGCCAAGCGGGCTGGTGCTGCTCGATGATGGCCGCTTGTTTGTTTCCGAATATGCCAGCGGCGACATTGTGGCCTTCGATGCAGATGGCAACGAGCTGGACCGCATGGACGCCAAAGCCGATGGCTTGATGGGGCTTGAGCTGGGCCCGGATGGCTTTCTGTGGTTTGTGGACGCCGATACCGATCGCTTGATCCGGGTGGATCCCTAGGGTTTTCTCCGGCTGCCTATTTCAGGCTGAATACGGTCTCGGGAATCGCCCCGCTGCGAGAAAGCTCTATCTGGCTGATCCCAAACTCTGAAAGACTGGGGATTGGAAAGCGCATTCCGCCCATCATGGATAGCGCCATGCTCATTGGGAGTCGGCTGCGAAAGAGAGTGGTGGCCTCGACTGTATCCATTCCCCAGTCGTTCTCGCGAACGATGGCTTGGGCCTGGATATCGTCGAAGTCGATTGTGAACTCTCCTTCTACGAACTGAGCGTTTACCTTCATCTTGCCGTCGATGGCCACAGTAGCTGTCTCTCCCAGAACCCCATTGGGGGTCTGAAGGTCCGCGAGAATCTCTCCAAAGTGCAGGATCAAGCCTTCTGGCGTGGCCGTCAGTACAGGGGGCAGCTGAAAGTCCAGCTCCATGTGGACATCGTCGGCTTCGAGTAGGCCCCGGACGATGGGGGTCAGGGTCTCATCGGACGTGGTGAAATGCATGTCGAACGCACCGGCAGCCCAGAGCGCATGGAGTGCGCCATTGAGCGCGTTGTCATGCAGTCCGATTCCGATGACCTCATTCTCTGCCTGCGAGATTGCTGTGCTGGGCACTTGTAAGGGTCCCATGGGGGACTCGTGCGCACCACCTGGTCCAGACACTGCCATGTCCAGCGCGAGGAGCATGCCCGTGTGGTCTACTTCCACGAGCGCTGGGGCCGTTGAAAGAGCGATTGGTACATCGAGAATATCCACGGTCTCTTCCATGGCCAGGCGCGAGAAAGCGGTCTCCAGCGAGGGCACCAAGAGCGTCTCGATAGACTCTACTGCCACGTTTTCCAGGAGGCCTTCAAGCGGCGTGGTCAGGACGTTTTCTTCAATCCAGTCCGAAAACCCAGACACATCGAACCCAAACCCTTCCAGTCGGGATTCCACCTCGGTGGAGTCCAGTTTGAGTTCTCCTTCTGCCACCGATGGATTGAGGTACCCGCTTACGAGAGTGAGCTCGGCATAGGCCTCTACGTCCTCATCGTATTTGATTTCGCCAGCGTAGCTGGCCTGGAGCCGGCCCCACAGGTGCAGATCTGCAAGGCGCAACTCGACGCCGATTCGAGAGTCTTTGAGGGTAAGTACCAACGATGCCCTGCTGAAGTCCATCGTGTTTACGTGGACTTGCGTGTCCAGCACGGCCCCGAAGTCCAGGGGCTGTGTGAACAGGGGGTTCATGTCTTCAAGCGCCGCGTTGACATCTTCCGGTGTGAACATGCCGATCACCAGCTCGGAGATGGCATTCACGCCCGCCTGGCTCAGGTGGGTGTGAAGCGACTGACTCATTAGGGCTCCAGGCTCGCCAAAGCTGCCTTGAAGCACGGAGAAGCGCTCCATTGCGACGACGGTTTCGTCTGCAAGGCCGAGTACCTCAATGGAATTGATTCCTGCGGACAGGCTGATGAACGCCGAAAATGTGCCATCGGCCTGAGGCGCCATGCGGGTGCCTTGGATCTCTATGAAATCCACTTCACAGGAAACACCCTGTACCTGGATATTGTCGGCTTCTATCCACGCGCCGAGATCTGGAGCGTGAACTGTCAGTGGATTGAGGCAGGGCGGAGGCGGGTCTTCGGCGATGATTTGGGTGCAGCCGAGCAACGATAGAGCTGAGAAAACTATCGGGTAGATCATGGTGTTTCCTGCGGCGAAGAAGCTCGCCGGACCGGTGTGGGTCAGAATTGGCGGCGCTATTACTCTCTGTGTCTGTGGGGGTGCAAGCGCAAATCGTCAATATCGCCTCTTGATGGGGCATATTTTCGTCACGAAGGCCTCGCTCAAGATGCGTCCTGCAGTCTGAAAGACAGCCTTGTCCCGAGCTTCTTCTGGGGCAGAAGAAGTGAAGTTTCAGTTGCGGACCCGGTACGAACTTGGGTACATGCGGCGGCGAGCGGCATGGCACCGGCTGTTCTCTATGGAGAATTCCCCATGAAGCGTTCGAAACTTGCCCTATTGGCCCTTGTGTTTGGTTCCGCGTGTAACAACGGTCCGGATGCCCAGGGGATCGTGGGCTTGGATTGGCACTATGGCCAGTCTTTTCATGTTGCTGCCTCCTATAAGGCGCCTGAAATCATGCACGAGGCTGGCGCGGTCGACTTGGATGGCGAGGCCTTGCCACAGCTTGGAGAGGTGTGGAGCGAAGAGGTTGTCTGGTCGTTTCAGGTGGTAGAAACCGCTTTGGTTCCGGCAGCGACCGATAGCCTCTACCCCTATGCTGTGACCGCATCGGGTGCTGTTGCCTCGCTATCTGTTCTTCGGGCATACGTGGATCCCAGCCTGAATGATGACGGAGTCCTTCTCGAATCCGACCCCGTCATTTACCTGGTGTTTCGGGAAGACCGCGACCGGCTCGCAGCCATCGTTTCCTTTGTGAACCAAGGCGGAGAACGCGTGGAGAAGGCCTGGTCTTCCAAGCGCCTGGGACGCTCCTATTCGGTGCTGTCCCAGTCCATGTTGACTGAGCTGCCCACATTCCTGGCGCCGTTTTCTGCAACCTGGGAAGACTCGGTTCGCGTCCTTGAGAATGACAGCCTTGTGTCTTCTTTGTCCGTCGATTCTGTGACCACGGATGTGGTGTATGACGACGAGATGGGTGGGGGACTGGTGGTCAGCCGCTATGAGTGGGGCGCTCCTTGGCCTCTTGAGACCGTGGCGGAGAATGTGGTCAGCCACCTCATGTCCGAAGAAGAAATCTCGGACAGAAAGGCCGAGATGCCGTTTTTCCTGCCAGAGCCTCCAGAAGACTTTGACTACCGTGCGGCCCTGAGGAGCTCGATTGATATCGATCAAGCGCTGACGCTGGACAAGCAGACCATGACAGATGGGCTCGAAGTCGCTGCCTACGAGGGGTATCGCCCATGGGCAGGCTACTGGTGGCCCACCCAGAAAGGGGAGCTGATCTTTGGTTACAACATCGATGGCCAGTCCCGGGACACTTTTTCGGATCGCGTTCGGGAGGAAATCGATGTCTTCAAGCTGAAGATGGATGAGCTCTCCGAAGAACTCCGGGACATGGAGAGTGAGGACGAGGGATACGATGAGAAAGTGGAGGAGTATCGCTCGAATCAGGGCGATCTCGTGACTGCGCTCAAGAAGTTCTACGACACTCTGCGCCAAGATTTAGATGGCGGCCGTATCACCATCAAGAATGGTGAGATGACGCATGTGGATGGCTGGTCCTATGCCCTCAACGATCTCTCTCCAATGGACAAGTATGGGCTTGTGCTCTACCTCCAGGACAGCGACAGCAGACAGAACCCGTTCTACACCTCAGCGTGGGAGATACTCAACTCCTACAACCCAGGCGGTGAGAACTGGTGGGGGCACTGCAATGGTTGGGCGGCTGCGGCGATCTTGACCAATGAGCCTACCGAGTCGGTCATGGTTCAGGCGGGAGACTCTGAGATTGAGTTTCTGACCGGTGACATCAAGGGATTGCTGTCGGAAACGCACTATTCAACGGCCAGTCACTTCTACGGAGAGCGCTACAACGACGAGGATGATGACGTCAGCGATCTCAGCCCAGCGGCCTTTCACCGGCTGGTGAGCTTCTACCTGGGTGAGATGGGCGTGCCGATGGTTTTTGACACCACGGCCACTGAGCAGGTCTGGAACTTCCCAGTCTGGGCAGCCACGCTGGCTGTAGACGAGATCACTCCGGAAGGCGCTCAGGAATTGATCAACATCAACACGGCGGATCTCGAAACGCTGGCTTCACTGCCAGACATTGGGGATGCTCGCGGCCGTGCCATCATTGAGCACCGCGAAGCCAACGGACCGTTTCAGGCCATCGAAGACATCAAGGAGGTTCACGGTATCGCCGTTGGAGTGTTTTCCAGTGTGGAGAGCTTGATCACAGTGAGCCCATTCCGACGGACGTTTGATGTCAATGCTAAAGTGACGTTCACAACGGATGGAGTATCGGCGACTTGGGTGGACACGGGAGACCCCAAGGGATTCGACAAAACGTATGGGTATACGCTGGTCACAGATGCAGAAGGGCTTGTACTGGAGGGCACTTGGGACGATGAGAAGAGCCATCCCGACTTTGCTTGGATTCCCTACGACAACGCCATGACGGGAAGCTCGAGAAACAGTGAGAATCCATTTGTGGAGTACGGCACTCTGCTGGATGTAATCGGCGATTCCTTTCAAAGGGAGTGAGAGAATGCGACGCGTATTTTTTGCAGTTGTAGCTGCAGTGTTGGTTGGTGGGTGTACCGGTGGTGTACAGAGCAAGGACGGTGGAGATGACACCGGACTGCCTGGAGAGCTGCTGGGTATCTACGTGACTCCTGAAGATGTTGTCCTCAATGTGGGGGGGGAGGGTCAGCTTCGTGCCACGGGCATGTTTGCAGACAGAACAACGCTGGAGGTGACGCACCTTGTGAACTGGCACAGCAGCAAAAGGGCCTTTGTTGAAGTGAGCAATCGCTTCGATGAAGAAGGCACCATCAATGGGGTTGCGGTGGGCCAGTCGGTGGTGACCGCCAGCCTGCAGGGGATCACGTCGGTGCCGACCAATGTTCGGGTCACTGATGCGGAGCTTCTCAGCATTACGGTGCGTCCCGAGACCCTGGTGGTAGAGCTGGGAGAGACCATTCAGCTGGAAGCCGAGACGGCCTGGTCGGATGGTTCACGGGGCAATGCAGCAGCTCAGGCACGCTGGATCACAGACGACGGATCTGTCGCGCAGATTGAAGCCGGAGGCCGTTTGACTGCGGCAGGCGTGGGTGCGACCACCATTCATGCAGATTTTGAAGGCTTGTCTTCCGAAGATGTCGCTGTCGAAGTGGTTTCTGGTGCTCAGCCAGACCTGGTGATTTCGAACTTTACCGTCGAGGGGGGAGAGAGCGACTTCACGGCAACGGCGACCGTGAAGAACCGAGGCAGTGCGGGGGCCTCGAGCTTCTGGGTCGATCTGTTTGTGGACCCGCAGAACAATCCCCAGGTCGGGGATCTTGGCGACACGTTTGGCTTTGTCTCCTATGTGGGGCCTGAAGAGACGGATACGGTCACCTTTACGAGAGAGGCAAGTGAGGGCTCTCATACTGTTTGGGCCATTGTGGATACGGATGGATTTGTCGAAGAAAGTGACACCACCAACAACTCAGCAAGCGGAACCGTCAACGTAGGCGCTGGCGCTGGTGGAAAAGCCAATCTGCAGGTCAGCTACTTCAGCTCGTTCGATTTTGATGGGACCATCTACTACTGGGTGGATGTGTACAACGCAGGCGGTGTAGATGCTTCAGGCTTCTACGTGGATGTGTTCTACGACCGCACCACAGCACCAGCTATCAACGAGAATGGCGACCAGTTCGAACGCGTGGAGTCTCTCGCTGCAGGAGACACGGCCTATGTGGAATTTGAAGTGGAGCAGGACTGCTACTACTGCTGGTCCTGGGTCACTCTGGATTCTCTGACCGAGATTGATGAGAGCAATGAGGACGACAACATTGAGGGGCCTCTCACGGTGACCACCGGTGAGGACGGGGGCAGCCCCTGACGGCTCACAGGTGGGTGCGCAGAAGCCCAGTCTTCACCCAAGACACCCCTCTTGGCCTATCCGAAGAGGGCGTCGTCCATGGGGGTTTCGTCTCCTGAGCGAATAGACTTGGAGATGGCAATGGCTCCTGGCAGTACGTTGGCCGCATAGAAGCGCAGGTTCAAGACCTTGCCTTTGTAGAACCGGCGGTCTTTTTCGCTGACCTCGGCGTCGGAGTCCAGAGCCGCTTGAGCGATTCGGGCTTGCTGCAGGCTGTGCTGGCCCAGCACGACGGTGCCGAAGAGTGTCAGAAATGGCGTGGCATAGAGCAGGGCGCCGTCGAGGTTTCCTGCCATGCCCAGTCCACCCAGGTGCATCGCAGATGCTGCCAGCCCATCCCGGGCCTTTTCCAGGGTGGCGATTTCTTCGTCGAACCCCATGTCCTGTGCCTTGGCGATCTCCTTGTTGATGTCTTCCATCCAGTGCATGAAGATCTGGCCCCCCTCCAGGCGCATCTTTCTTCCCAGCAGGTCCATGGCCTGCACGCCGTTGGTGCCCTCGTAGATTGAAGCGATTTTGTTGTCTCGTACGTGCTGCTCCACTGGATACTCGCAGATGAAACCCGCTCCTCCGAATGTCTGAAGCGCTGTGACGGTCACCTGAAAGCCTGTGTCTGTGCAGTGGGCTTTGCAGATGGGAGTGAGCAACTCAAGCAGTCGCAGGTTGTGTGCGCTTCTTTCTTCGTCTTCGGAGAACTCAGAGAGATCAAACCGGGCGGCCATGGTGTAGAGCAGGGAGCGCATGGCTTCTGTGTGAGATTTCATCCAGATCAGCATGCGCCGTACGTCGGGGTGCTCCACAATGGCCACTCTCGGAGCGTTGGGGTCTTTCCAGTTTTCGACCTTGGCCCCTTGAATCCGTTCTTTGGCGTAGGAGAGAGCGTTGAGGAAGGCGGCAGAGGCGTTGGCGAGTCCTTGAATGCCGACCCCGATCCGCGCTTCGTTCATCAACGTGAACATGATCGCCATGCCATCGCCTTCGTTGGCGATGAGATGTGCTCTGCAGGGGGTGTCCGCCCCCAGGGCCAGGGTGCAGGTAGGGCTGGCGTGGATACCCATTTTCTCTTCCAGGCCCACCACAACGGCGCCGTTTCGGGAGCCGTCTTCAAAGTTGAACTTTGGTGCCAGGAAGAGGGAGAGCCCCTTGGAACCCTTTGGAGCATCTGGCGTGCGTGCGAGCACCAGGTGCAGGATGTTGTCGGTAAAGTCGTGGTCTCCGCA
>Ga0163180_10002021_pt1 | contig 11380 bp, 8 predicted proteins | sample AtlANTMetagenome_2_FD_109647 | JGI IMG/M metagenome (GOLD analysis project Ga0163180, IMG submission 109647) | Marine eukaryotic phytoplankton communities from the Atlantic Ocean - Atlantic ANT 4 Metagenome | ecosystem: Environmental > Aquatic > Marine > Oceanic | place: North Atlantic Ocean...
CGACCTGGTTCCACAAGTTGTGTTCGCCGACCAGGGATGTTTCAGCTTCCAGCAGCACTGCATCGTTTCTTGTCACGCTGAAGCGCATGGTGCCTTTGTCGTGGTCTACCGAGAGAATTTCACCGCTCCACTCCATGCCGGGTCCGTACTTCCAGATGGTGCATTCGGCATCCTGTGCGACTGCGCGGACATTGGGGTCGTCCCAGCGTGCAATGAGGAGCCCGTCTTCTGGGAGGCTCTTTACCAGGGCAGTGAAACTCTCCTTTACGTGGTCCAAGTCTCGGTAGATGTCCGCGTGATCGAACTCCACGGAGGTGAGTATGGCCGTATTGGCCCGGTAATGCAGGAACTTGGGCTGCTTGTCGAAAAAGGCGGTGTCGTACTCGTCCCCTTCGATAATAAAGAGCTTTCCGCCTCCTTTGTTGGCGCTGCGGTCCAGTCCAAGGACAACACCTCCCACCAGCCATCCGGGGGACAGGTCGGCGGATTTTGCCAGCCACGTGGTGATTGCGGTGGTCGTGGTTTTGCCATGGGTGCCGGCGACCACAATGCTCCGTGCCTTGTTCAGAACTAGCTCGCCGAGGAGGTGTGGGAAGGAGCAATAGGGAAGATCTCGTTCCACGAGAGCTTGGGCCTCGTCATAGACCGCACGCACTACGTTGCCCACCACAACCAGGTCTGGCTTGTGGTCCAGGTTTTCTGCGTTGAAGCCCTCCATTACCTCGATGCCCAGAGAGGCCAGAAAGTCACTCATTGGGGGATAGGCCGCTGTGTCGGAGCCGGTCACCTGAAACCCAGCATCTACCAGCAAGCCTGCCAGTGAGCCCATGGCGGTGCCACAGATACCCATGATGTGTATGGTTTCCAGGGGTTCGACGAGTCCTGAATCAATCTGTGCCATGCGTTCTAATACCTTTCCAGGGTTGCCAGAAACTGGCGGGTTCTCCTGGCCCTGTCGTCGGGGAGACTTCCCAGGTGGTTTACCAGGTGCAATACATCGTGGGGTTCGTCCACGTCGTACCAGGGCTCTAGCACGTCGACCACTAGATTCATACTGTGGGCTTTGCTTAGGAGCATGGAACAGACCTGGTCTGTGGACCAGGGAATGTCTTTTAGCCACGCAGGCTGTGGCCTGTTCCAGCCAATCGTCCAGCAGCCCCCGTCCCTGGTGGGACCAATGACCACGTCCGCTTGGCTCTGGGCTGCTTGGGCAATCCATTTGGGTGGGAGTGTGGGTGCATCACAGCCAAGCGCGAACCCTCGAGTGCCGATCGCTTTGGCGATTCGATCTCCTAAGTCGCCTGGAGCCTGCGGCTGGATGGGGGCCTGCAGGCTTTGAACCCAGGGGTGGGAGAGATCCCCCGCCACGACCCAGGTGTACTCGACGCCAGCTTGCTCGCAGAGCTCGGATACGTCCTTGGCCATTGCGGTATGGAACGCGCAGGCACCTTGTTCGCCGAGTGACCCACTAAGGCGGGTCTTGACTTCTCCTGCTATCGGCACCTTGGCCATGATGTAGGCCTTGCTCATCGATATCGCCAGACCGCCCAAAGGATCTTACCGCCGGCGCGAATGCTTCCTTTCACTGTGCCGGAGATCTTGGAGTGCCCGGTTCTGGGGCGGTACTTCACGGGGATCTCCAACACGCGCAGTCCGTGCTGGACCGCACGCATCTGCATTTCCACGTTCCAGCCCCAGGTGGGGTCAGACATGCACAAGGCATCGATAGCGCTCCATCGGATGGCACGAAATGGCCCCATGTCCCGGTACCTGTGTCCTGTCTGCCAGGCGATCAGTCGGGTGGCGAGCGCGTTGCCGAAGCGCTGTTGAGGCATCAGAGAGCCAGGCGTGGCGAGCTCAGTACGGTCCCCCATGACCAGGTCGGCCTTGTCCTCAAGGATGGGCTGAAGCAGCTCTGAGAGGTCTTCGGGGTGGTCTGAATAGTCTGCGTCCAGAAACACCACGGTGTCCGGCGGGCTTTGCCGAAGATGATTGAGTCCCGCAAGGCAAGCGCTTCCATAGCCGCGACGCGCCTCGTGAACGACGACAGCGCCACCTTTCCGGGCAACCTCTGCAGTTTGGTCGGTGCTTCCATTGTCGACGACCAGGCAGCTGAGCCTGGCGCTGGGGTGCTGGATTTCGTTCAGTGCAGCGAGCACGAGTGGGAGTGATTGAGCTTCGTTGAGCGCTGGAATGATGATCGCGGTGTGCAGGGGGGCTCCCAAGGCGTAGTGGAACAGCCGCTTTGTTTAGGGCGTGGACAGTACTTCCTGTACCGCGTTCGTCAGGGTCTTGGGGTGGAACGGCTTCTGTAAGATGTTGTGGTCCGGGTTGCTCACAAACTGCCGGGACTTCTCGTTCACGGCACCGCCGGTGAGAAACAGAAATTTCGGTATGTTCTCTGCCTGGGATTCCAAGAGCCGCTCATAGAGATCCATTCCGCTGAGATCGGGCATCATTAAATCGCAGATCACCAGGTCGAAGTGCTGCTCGAGAATGCTGTCCAGTGCGATGAGTCCGCCTCCGGCACTGCTGATCTGGTGAGAGGGCAACAAGATATCTGCGACCAGCTCGACGATGGCCGGTTCATCATCTACCACTAGAATCTTCGCCTGGATTTGGCTGTGCGGCTTGTCGATGGGATCGGGTAGGGCAACAACGGGTTCTTCGTCTGTGGCCGCAAGCTTGACTCGGAAGACAGAGCCTTCCCCCACGGTGGATTCCACTTCGATTTCTCCGCCCATGTTGTGGAGCAGGTTTCGAGACACCCAAAGGCCAAGCCCTGTGCCGACTCCTACTGGCTTTGTGGTGTAGTAAGGGTCGAAAATCCGGTCGAGTTGCTCGGTGGGAATGCCGCTTCCGGTGTCTCGAATTTCCACAACAACGTGCTCATTGGTTTCGTAGGAATCGATTTGTATCTGGAGGTCTCGGTCTTCCGGGAGGGACTCGCTCGCGTTGATGATCAGGTTGAGGAATACCTGGCCCAAGCGAGAGTCGTTGGCCAACGCGGCCCGTGTCTGCTCGTGGCTTGTGGTCAGCTTCCCGCGATGTTTCACCGTGTTCAGCGCAATGCCGATTGTGGAGTCCAGTACTTTCTGCACGTTGACCGGAGATACGGGATCGTCATTGGAACGGGTCAGGGTTTTAAGGTCTTGAATGGTGCGCTGGACCCGGCCTGCCCCTTCCGTGGCGATGTGAAGACAACTGTTGGCTTTCTGGAGGTTTGACTGGAGGTTGTTCTCGTCTAAGCCAGCAATCCGTTGGGAGGCTTCTTCCAGGTTGGCCAGCACATAGGTGAGGGGATTGTTGATTTCGTGGGCAACACCTGCTGCCAGCGAGCCGATGGCAGCCATGCGGTCAGCAACCTGCAGGCTCGCTTGTAGTTCTTTGCGCTCCGTGTTGTCGCGGATCGCGAGGAGGTGTCGGTTTGGGCTTCCGTCGACAAGTGGCTCAAACAACACTTCGATGTGTACGGGTTGGCGGTCGGGCCGGCGACCCACCAACTCTCGAATGCACTGCTTAGAAGTGGAGAGCACCGCCTTGGTTTCTTCTTGTTGCTCTTCCGATAAGAACGAGCTGATAGGCTGTCCCAGCATTTCTGCTGTTGTGCGTCCGAACAGCGTGCTGAACCCGATGTTGGCTTCTTGAATGGCGCCATTTTCCACCGTTGCGATGCCGTCGAATGTGGCTTCGAGCAGGCGCCGCTGGCGGGCTTCTTTGTCCGCAAGGTCTTGGGCCCGGTCTCGTTCCAGCTGGGCCTTGTAGTGCAGCGTGGTCAGGATGATCGCGGAGGCAAACAGCAGATAGTTGATCGATGTGTACACCAGAACGGTGTCGCTGGGATCGACGACGGTTGCGATCAAAAAGAGCCCAACCACGCTTAGCAATACGATGATCGCGGTGTCTTTCATCTCCAACAGGAGGGCGGCGCCCAGGACGACGATCAATGAGTTTCGAAAGCGCGACTCAGAGTTTACATCCGTCATCATGCTGAAGAGAATGAGCCCTTCTGTGCCCAGCAGGTATGCAAAGGTGCCTGCTCTCCAGATGCCTTTTCGGGCCAGGTAATAGGGGAGAATGAAGAATGGGCCGACACACGCGATCATGACTTTGAAGACCGGCATGTAGCTGGGCTGAAGCATTACGCGAACAGAGAGTGCAAAGATGGCCAAGGGGAAGGTGAGAACCAGGATCGATGCCAACATGCGGGCCTTGCGGCGCTCGGTAGCGGTCATGTTCGGCGCGGTGGGCTCGGTGAGCAGCGCCCACAAGCCACTCGGCCGTTTAGGCTCTTGGTCCTGGGCTTTGGGGAGATCGGAATGGTTGGTGGAGTTTGTTTCCATGGCGGAAATGTTTAACCGGATCGCAGTTGGATACGCGCTTCGGGGCTCACTGAGCGGGCTTGATGCGATATGTTGGTGTTCGATGGAGAGGCTGTGCCGAACACGAATTTGAAAGGTCGTTGGGCTTTGTTGGCTTTGATTGGCGGGCTGGGTTTCCAGGCTGTGCAGGCAGCTGGAGGGGTGAGCACAGCTCCCCTGGTGGACTTCTCTGGCTTGCCTGACTCGGCTTGGGATCAGTCTCTTGACCCCAAGGGAGAGCCCCACCCGGTGCTTGCACGCCTGGTTGCCGATCGCGATCAGGTCAGGCCGGGAGAAACATTTCGATTGGGTGTACAGCTCCAGCAGAAAACGAATTGGCACACCTACTGGAAGTCTCCCGGAGACATTGGGCTGCGTACCAAGATCCAGTGGTCCCTTCCTCCAGACTCGGTTGCGACAGACTTTGAGTTTCCAGTTCCGGAGCGATTCGACCAGGAAGGGATCATCTCCTATGGCTATGACGGTCAGGCATTTTTCTTCTCCGAGGTGACTCTGCCTGACACCACTGCTGGGGGGGTGGTGGACCTGGGTGCCCAGGTAGATTGGTTGGTTTGTGAGGTGGCCTGTATTCCTGGCCAGGCGGAGCTGAGTCTACCCATTGAGGTAGTGGGGCCCGGTGAGCCCATTGAGCCAAATGTGTTCTCGGAGTTGTTCGATCATTTTGAGGCCCAGCACCCGGCGGATCCGTTGAGCATTCAGGAGTTCAATGTCGAGCACGCGCTTTCGGCGTCAGCAGTGCATCCCGGGGATGAGTTTCAGCTGGCCATTGTGCTCTCCCCAACCACCGATGCGCCGGTGGAATTCTCTGCGGATTTAGGCACCTGGCCTGCATTTGCACCGATTGTTTCGGACTCTTGGATGCCCATGGATGCCCGCGTGGATGCGACCGATGGGGGAGGGCTGAAGGTATTGCTCTCGGGAATGGCCTATGAGCTCGAAGACCTGCCCGAAGGAGAGCATGTAGGGGGGCTGCTCCAAGTTCAGGTTGGCGAAAAGCAGATCGCCACCGAAGTGGTGGTGCCGCTTCCCTTTGCAGCGCTCGGTAGCCCGACGGTGGCCTCACAGTCTCCGCTGCTTGCAGTGGGCTCAGCGCCCCAGGAGGCTGCTCCCCAGCCCCTGGAAGAGGCGCCGGCAGACAGTGCGCCGGGCTCGGAGATAGGACTCCTGAAAATGCTGGGCCTGGCGTTTCTAGGGGGGGTGCTGCTCAACATCATGCCCTGTGTACTGCCTGTGCTTTCGCTCAAGCTCTACAGCCTTGTGGAGCAAGCGGATGTCAGCCAAGGGGAACGGCGTATGGCGGGCCTGGCCTATACCCTGGGGATTGTCTTGTCCTTCTGGGCGCTGGCCGCGGTCTTGATTGGGTTGCGTTCCAGCTTGGGGTTGGGACTGGGGTGGGGTTTTCAGTTTCAATACCCACCGTATGTGCTGGCGCTGGCCACAGTGGTGTTTGTTTTCGGGCTCTCTTTGTTCGGAGTTTTTGAGGTTCCTGCGTTCGGAGCGAACAAGGCAAATGAGGCCTCGCAGGGCGAGGGTGCTGTGGGCTACTTGCTCACGGGCGCTTTTGCGACACTGTTGGCCACGCCTTGTAGTGCACCCTTCCTGGGCACGGGTATGGGGCTGGCATTCAGTCTTCCAGCGTGGGGCATTCTGCTCGCTTTCACCGCCGCGGGCCTGGGGCTGGCAGCGCCTTTTCTCTTGGTCGCGTTTGTCCCTGCGCTGTTTCAGTTTCTCCCCAGGCCGGGTGCCTGGATGGAAAGCTTCAAGCAGCTCCTGGGCTTTACGTTGATGGCGACCACGGTTTGGTTGGTCGACGTGTTCATGGCCCAGACCGGCCAGGAAGGAGGCACAGGGCTCCTTGCGTTCTTCGTGTTTGTGGGTCTGGGGGCGTGGGTTTTTGGTCGTTGGGGGGGGCTTGGTCGGACTGGAAAGCAGCAGGCGACAGCTTTTGTTGTGGCGCTTGTCATCTCGGGGCTTGGGGGCCGCACCTTCCTGGTATTGGAGCCAGCCGAATCTGTTCCGGTGACCTCGGAGCTTTCGGTGGAACTGGACTTTTCTGAAGAGGTTCCCTGGCAGGCTTTCAGTGAAGAACGGGTGGCGCAGCTTTCTGGAAGCACAGTGTTCATCGACTTCACTGCGGACTGGTGCCTGACGTGCAAGGTCAACGAAAAACAGGTGCTCAACACCGCGACTGTGCGAGATGCCATGGCAGAGCTCGGAGTGATTCCCCTGATGGCGGATTGGACGCGCCGAGACGAGGTTATTTCCGAGTGGTTGCGGCGGTTTGGGCGCGCTGGTGTTCCGTTTTACCTGGTGCTTCCTGCGGATCCAGAAGCAGACCCCATTGCGTTGCCTGAGGTGATCACCCCCGGCCTTGTGGTGGAAGCGCTGCGGGCGGGAGCGGGCCAAGGATGAGCGGCGGACGATTTGTGCGCTGCCTCTCGCATGATGGGGCGATTCGGGTGCTGGCTGTCATGGCGCCCGAGGCGGCCCAGGAAGTCCGGGAGCGGCACAAGCTGGGAGATGCGGCAGCTGTGTTGGCCGCTCAGGGCATGGTCGCGTCTCTTCTGTTGTCTGCCCACATCAAGGGTGATGAACGAATTCTCCTCGAAATCGCGGGGTTGAAGCCTAAATTTGTGTTTAGTGGAGAAGCCCACTCAGATGGCTCGGTCCGGGCCCGTTTCAGCCCTGCTGACCTGGATACACCGGATTCAATCCAGGGTCGCCTCGTGGCCATCAAGTGGGACTCCGTAAAAGAAGTCTATCGAGGGGTTGCGGAGGTCAATCACGACTCGTTGGAAGGCGCACTGCAGGAATACCTGGTGCAATCTCAGCAGACCCGAGGCCGGGTTCGCATAGGCGTTGTGCTGGATGAGGATGGCCAGGTTTCCATGGCAGCCGGTCTGCTGGTGGAGTTGATTCCCGATCGAATGGAGCCGGAACAATTCGAAGCGCTTGTGCAGCCTCTACAAGAAGCGGATCTTGCGGAAGTGATGACAGCTTTTGCCTTTGGTTCGCTGCTGGGCTCCAATGTGGAGGTGTTGGAGGCCCGAGAAGTCTGCTTTCAGTGTTCTTGCAGTATGGAACGCGTAGAAGCCACTCTGCGGGCTCTGGGAGCAGCGGAGCTTCGAGAGATGGAGGCGGAAGACCAGGGCGCGGAGGTCACCTGTCATTTCTGTGGTTCCACATACCATGTGGAGAGGTCACGCTTGCTGGTTTTGGCCGACGAACTGGAAGGCTGAGCTTCCTTATTCTGAGAGATGCTCAGACAGGTTCAGGTGGTGTACAAGCAGCTGACCTGTGGAATCGAGTCCCAGCAGGTCCATGGAGGTATTCTTGCGCTTCAGCAGCCTCCAGTGCCGCATGGGAAGACCGATTGCGTGCAGGAGTACCACCGATAGCACCATCTGGTGTGTCACGATGAGCAGAGGGGGGCCCGGTTTGTGATGGAAGCGCAGCCCTTGAAGGGCGGCCACGGCACGATCCTGACAGTTGTTGAGGCTTTCTCCTCCCGGAGCGGCAAGACCATCGGGGTCCAAAACCCATTGCTGGAAGAATTGGGCGTACTTCTCGCCCACTTCTTCAAAGCGCTGGCCTTCAAGCTCACCTTGATCCAGCTCAGCGATTCCCTCCAATACCGTGGGTGTGCCAATGGCTGCGGCTGTTTGTTGCGCCCGCGTCAGGGTAGAGGCATACAGCCCTCCCAGCTCGATTCCTTCTACAGCTGCTGCAAGGTTCTGCGCTTCTCGTAGGCCCTCTTCATCCAGTGGAGGGTCTTCCTTGCCAACAAAACGACGCTCGAGATTGTGCCGCGTGCGGCCGTGACGCACCAAAAGAAGGGGAATCTGGTTTTTCTTTGCGATGTCTTGCCAGAGATCTTTTGCGTTTCGGGACATACTAAGTCGACCTAACCGACGCGATGGACATCTCCGAACCAGGAAATGTCGTCTCTACGGAGAACAGACAGCATGGGCACTAGAAAACCAGGATTTGATCCCCTCAGCAGTCTTTTTGAGTCTGCGGGTTCTTCCTTTATGGATGACACCACCTCTGGCTCGTTCAGTCTTCACCTGGCTCCCGATCCATTGTCCACCGAGGAGTCGATGCCCGAGGAAGAACAGCCAGATCCTGTGGAGAAGGTGGACAAGGCTCAGCTGGCCCGAGATCTGGCCAAGGCGGCCATGGCGCGTGCCGCCGAAACCGCAAAGGACGCTGAAACGGCAAAGGACGCTGAAACGGAACAGGATGTTGAACCGTCGAAAACACCCCTTGCAGCGCGTGCAACACGGCCTGTTTCGGCGCTGGATGCGGCCCGCCAAGCTGCCGAAAATGAGCGACAGAGTCGCGAGGCTGTTCGGGCAAAGCGGGCCAATCAGCTGCCGAGACGTGTAGAGAAAATGCTTTCCAGGAAGCTTGCGGGTGTCAAAAAGCTGAAGGTGCTCAATGCATTGGCCATGGATGACCGCCAGGTGCTCAAAGCACTTTGGAAGGCCCATCGAACGCGCATGGCGGAGCACGGCGTTTTGGGCATGGTGGTGGCGGCCACCAGCGTGTTGCGGGCGCTCGATGCGGTGCCTCCGGGACAGCTGGTCGTGGCGATAGTCAAGACTGAAAAGTCTGAGTACCTGGTTTGGCTCGATATCGGGTCCGAAGCCACCATAGCAGCCTTCCCGGATGCCAAAACCTGGATTCGGCGGAGCGGGTAGGGGCTCTCAGGAGTTCGGCCGGGGACCCCAGGGCCCCCGCCACCAGCGGCTCAGGATCAACAAGCTCCACAGTCGGCGTCGGTGGTCTTGTGCGCCTTGTTGATGTTCCTGTATCAGTGTGCGGACCGGTTGTGGTTCAAGCAGTCCTTCCAAGAGATCTGGTAGCGCATTGAGCAGGCCGCTTTGGGGGCCAGCGAGCCAGGGGCCAATGGGGGTACCGAATCCCTTCTTTGGTCGGTTCACCAGCGATGTGGGTAGCAGATCCGCAACGGCCTTTCGGAGAGGAACCTTCGTATGGGTCTTCTTGAGGTGAGCGCTTGTGGGCATGTGCGCTGCGAGCTCCACCAGGTTGTGATCGAGAAACGGTGAGCGAACCTCCAGGCTGTGTGCCATGGAGGCCCTGTCGACTTTTTGGAGCACTCCCTCGGCCAGGTACAGTCGCTGGTCCAGAAACATGGCCTTTGCCACAGGATTCTGGAGGCTGGAGAGACCCTCTGCCCATTGATCCACCGTGTTCCAAGGTGATTCTTGATGTCCGGTAAGTCGGGAGATTTCCTCGGGTAGGAATGCGCCCAGCCAGACCTGGTTACGCCGGTGTAGTGGATGGTCAAGCCCTTCGCTGAACCGCCTGGCAAGGTAGGGAGTGGACAGGTTGTCCGTAGAGGAGGGGAGGCGGCTGCTCAAGGCTCGAATGAGTCCTCGGCCGGGTTTCGCTGCTCGAGCGAGCTTGTGGGCGGTGTATGTGGGGTACCCGCCAAAGTGCTCATCTGCGCCGTCTCCAGACAGTGCGACCTTGAAGCCGGATTCCCGAACGCTGCGTGCCAGCATCCACATGGACGGCAGAGAGCCATCCCCGATGGGCTCACAGAGGGAGGCGGCAATGTCTTCCAGAACGTGCTGGAGCTGTTCGGCACGAAACGAGACTTCTGTGTGGTTGCTGCCGATGTGCTGCGCTGCGCGTGATGCAGGACCGGACTCGTCAAAGCTGGGCTCGTCAAAGACTACGGAGAAGGTGTTCAATGGCTCCTTGGACCGCTTGGCTGCCATCGCGGCGACAGCGGTAGAGTCGATTCCTCCAGAGAGCAGGTAGGCCACCGGCACCTCGGCCCGCATCCGCTCCAGAACGGCCATTTCCAGCGATGTGCGGATGCGCTCCGTCGCGTGCTGAGGGTGGTCGAACTCGGGTTCGGACCCGGGAATCGGTGGCGTCCACCACCTCCTTGTTTTCCAGCCGTTGCGATCGGCAATGAGTTCTGTGCCGGCTTCTAGTTTGTAGATGCCCTCGTAGATCGTGTTTGGAGCGGGCACGTACTCAAAGCAAAGGTATTCGTGCAGACCAGAAGCGCTCAATGTGCGCGCCACTTGTGGGTGCACAAGCAGTCCCTTGAGCTCAGATGCAAACAGGAGCGTCGAGTCTGGGAGGAAGGTGTAGTAGAGGGGTTTTTGACCCAAGCGGTCCCGAACAAGACGCAGGCTACGAGCCTGTACATTGTAGACCGCCATTGCGAACATTCCGTTGAATCGTGCCAGCGAGGCGTCTGGAAATTCGGAAAGCAGGTGGGCGGCGACCTCGGTGTCTGTTGCGGTTGCGAAATGGGCACCTCTGCCCACTTGTTCCCGGCGCAGAGGGACGTGGTTGTAGATTTCGCCGTTCAGAGCGACCCAGGTGCGCTGTTGGTTCTCCGAAATGGGGTTTTCGCCACCCTCCACATCCACGATGGCCAGCCGGCGGGCACACATCATGCCGTCGGCTACCTCAATGCTTCGGGAGGAGTCGGGGCCTCTGTGGCCAAGAACTGCTGCCATGGACTCCACGTGGTGGGTGTCAGGGGGCAGGTCGAATCGGAAAGCTCCCGCAATACCGCACAAGGTCTAATCTCCAGGCGCTGACGATGCTTGGGTGTCCATGTTTTGCATGGAGCGGATGCGGTAGGGAGCTTTGTCCCGGATGTCGAAATGCATTCGGATCAGGACTTCGGCAATCACTCCCAGCGTGATCTCTACCACGCCAAATATGGCCAGCATGGGAGCCACAGTAGTCATGCAGGCTGCAAGCACTGGCTGGTTCAGAGGCCCCCAGAGGGCCAGGGCTGTCAGGCCGGCAGCGATGCCGGCAAGCACCAGGACAAAGCCTACGAATCCAAAAAAGTAGATGGGGGTCACATAGAAGTCACGCAAGAACTTCAGCGTGGTGAGGTCCAGCAGCACCTTGGGGATTCGCATCAAGCCGTACTTGCTCTGACCGCGTACTCTTGGGTGGTGCTTGACCTCGACCTCTACAAGTCTTGCTCCTGC
>Ga0163180_10002022_pt1 | contig 11378 bp, 24 predicted proteins | sample AtlANTMetagenome_2_FD_109647 | JGI IMG/M metagenome (GOLD analysis project Ga0163180, IMG submission 109647) | Marine eukaryotic phytoplankton communities from the Atlantic Ocean - Atlantic ANT 4 Metagenome | ecosystem: Environmental > Aquatic > Marine > Oceanic | place: North Atlantic Ocean...
GCGTGTGATGCGATCGATATGATCTTTGATTGGGATGAGTTCGTGTTCGCAGAAGGCTCTGAGAGCCATTCTGAGCCCTCCGACGAGCCCAAGCAGGCTGATGCCCTGGCTGAAGCTCTGGAAGCCTTTGAACCACCCTCTGTCGGCTCTCTTGTGCGTCACGTTCCAACCGGTGGCGTCGGGCTCATCACGAAGCATACGATGTATGACGCGCACTGGGGCGGTTTCTATGTGGACTTCGTTAAACCTGTTGATAATATCATCGGCGGCCGCGCTGTCAACAAGTTGAGCCACATGTTCGATCGAGCAGACAAGTTTGAGAAAATCACTTGACAAATCTCTTGACATTTACTTTACAAGATATTCCTTGACCTTTAACTGCCCCTGTGCTATATTTATATAGTGAGCGGGGGATGAACCCTCGCCTTTACCCCGGAGTCCTATCATGGCTGTCGATTTCAAGACCTTCCTCGCTACCGTCCCTCACATCCTCTCGGCCAAGCTGCCGGTCCTCATTCGTGGTCGTCACGGTGTCGGCAAGTCTCAGGTAGTCTACCAGACTGCCGATAGTCTTGGGCTCCCCGTTGTGGAGCGCCGTGCTTCTCAGATGACCGAGGGCGATCTTCTTGGTCTGCCCGATACCGCTGAGACGACCATCAGCGGCCGCAAGGCTACCACTTGGAACGCTCCTGACTGGCTTGTGACTGCCTGTGAACAGCCCGTTGTCCTCTTCTTGGATGAGGTCGACCGCGCGACGATGGAAGTGCGTCAGGGGCTCTTTGAGCTTACTGACAGCCGCAAGATCAACGGGTGGCACTTGCACCCTGAGACTCTGATCCTCGCTGCTGTCAACGGTGGCGAGCATGGCGCGCAGTATCAGGTGGGCGAGATGGATCCCGCCGAGCTTGACCGCTGGACCGTCTTCGACGTGGAGCCTTCCACTGAAGACTGGCTGCACTGGGCCAAGTCCGAGGTTGACGGCATCCTTTGGGATTTTATCAATCAGAACCGTCAGCACCTTGAGCATCAGGGTGAGTTTGAGCCTAACAAGGTTTACCCTTCCCGTCGTAGCTGGAAGCGGTTCAACGATACCGTAGTTCCTACGGGCGTTTTCACGCAGGACAGCCAGAACGGTGACCTCCTGTTCAACCTCGCAACCGCATTTGTCGGCTTTGAAGCTGCCGTTTCGCTCAAGGACTTCGTTGAGAAGTACGAGTGGCAGGTGACTGTCGAGGACTTGCTTGACGCAGGCGAGATCGAGAAGACCGAGCAGTGGGGCATCAACGATCACGCTGCCATGATCGAGAAGATGGAGGCGTCCGAGGTCTTCGCCGACACCCTGACGGAGACTCAGGTGTCTAACCTCGCGGCCTACTTCGTGAGCCTCCCTTCCGAGGTCGCCATGAAGCTGTGGACTGTCCTGGGAGACTCCGATAACATCGAGAATGTCGTCGCGCTCCACAAGGCACAGACCCCGGACGGCCGCAAGGTCAGCGAGCACCTTGTTGAGATCCTGGGAGGTTCACAATAATGCGCGAGTTGAAAGTGGGGGACATGGTTGTCCCTCATGTCATCGCTGAAGCTGGGGGCGCAAATCGCCCCTGGCTCGTCCTTGAGGTATCGGACACGGGTAAGCCCCGCTATGGCACTCAGAAGGGCACCAGACGCCTCTACAGGCTCGTAGAGCCCGCATCTGGACTGTCCCGATGGTTCCCCGAGACTCAAATCAAAGCAGAGTTCAATCTGTCATAACCTTTGACAACTTCTTGACACACCTGGCCTTGCGATTTCCCTCGCAGTGTGCTATATTACTATAGTAATCAGGAGAGATTCATGTCTGACCAGCCGACCAAGCCCTTCAACCTCAACATGCACACCGCGCGTCTTCTGATGCGCGAGCCCTTCTTTGCCGCGCTTTCGCGCCGCATCGACAAGACGCCCACCACTTCGCTTCCGACTGCTGGTGTGCGCGTCAATCCCGAGCGGGCTCAGTTTGAACTGCTTTATAATCCTGACTTCTTTGCGAAGCTGAAGGATGAGCACAAGTTGGGCGTCCTCATGCACGAGTTCTATCACATCATCCTTGAGCATGTGACCAACCGGAAGCCGACCGAGGGCATTCGTCGCATTGATAACATCGCGATGGACCTTGCAATCAACGGACTCCCCGAAATGAAGGGTAAGTTGCCCTGCGAAGCTGATCCCGGCCCTGTCACTGGTTCCGCTGGTGAACCCATGAAGGGCTGTCTTCCTGGCGAGGGTCCATTCGCCCATCTGCCCGCTGGCAAGTCTTACGAGTGGTATCTGAATGCCCTGGAGGACATGCAGAAGGAGAAGGAAGAAGGCGAAGGCGCGCAAGGTGATGGTAACGGCGAGCCGGGTGAGGGAAACGGCGAGGGTCAACCTGGGTCGGCCGATCCGTTCGGCGGCATGGACTCCTTTGACGATCATGAGGCATTCGGCGAAGGCGAGGGCACTGTCGAGGAGATCGCCAAGGAGCGACTCAAGGAGGCTATCAAGGAGGCAGCAGAGGAGGCTCAGAAGGCTAACAACTGGGGTTCGGTGTCTTCCGGCATGCGAAAGGACATCATGGATCGTCTGGCTACGCACGTGGACTGGCGCAAGGTCATGCGTTATTTTGTTAAGACCACGCAACGCTCCGATCGTCGATCCACGCCTCGACGCCTCAACAAGCGGTATCCTCGCGTTCACCCTGGTAAGCGCGTGACGCGCCACGCTCGCATCGCGATCAGCATCGATCAGAGCGGATCCGTTGATGATCGTATGCTCATGGCGTTCTTCTCGGAGTTGAACAAGCTGGCCGAGTTCGCGGAGTTTACCGTCGTGCCTTTCGACACGCGAGTAGACGAGAGCAAGGTATATGTCTGGAAGAAAGGGCAGAATCGCAAGACCGAGCGCGTCCTTTGCGGAGGCACCTGCTTCAACGCTCCCACGAAGTTCGTCAACGAGGGCGGCTTCGATGGTCACATCGTACTCACCGATATGATGGCTCCCAAGCCCATGAACAGCCGGTGTCAGCGCATGTGGATGACCACTAAGGATCACGCTGCTCGCCCCTACTTCCAGACCAATGAGCGCGTTATCGCCATCGACTAACCGGAGCAGATCATGAAATATTACGTCAGTAAAACCCACGTCGAGTTAGACGCCGCAGGACGCCTCTCAGGGCGCGAGACGGTCTTGACTAAGCCCGATACCCTCAAGTGCACTCAGAACAGCCTGAGACGCCTCACAGCCCTGGGAATCGAGAATCTCCACCTATGCGAGCATCCCCCTAAGTCTCGTCGGTGGGGACGCCTCGACCGAGCCGCTAACAAGCTGCGTAAAACTCGCAAGTTGACGCTTGAGGACTTGGCCGAGGACATCGCCGAAATGGAGAAGTCCCGATGCAAGGATGTCGAGGACATTTGACATTCTCTTGACAAGATTTAGTTGATTGTTTAACTCAGATGTGATATATTTACTGTGTAAAGAACGAAGGAGGTTCTACACATGGCTCGTCTTACCTATCGCGACCGGCTTCAGGCTATCATTGACAACCCCGCATGCGGCTCGCGCGATCGCACGTTCGCTGAGTCGCTGCTTGGCTACTACAACCGCAGCGGCAAGCTGACCCAGGGTCGGGCCCGCTGTGTAAAGCAGCTTGAGGAGCGTTATAGCCCTGAGAACCTTGCGGCCAATGCTGCTAAGGGTCAGGAGTCGCTTGCGCGCCTCAACGCAGTCTGCGAGCGTACAGAGGAAAAGTCATGGGATCGCGGCTTCATCAACAGTCTCCAGAGTCAGGTGATGACTGGTCGGGAGCTTTCGGCCCGCCAGCTTGAGATCCTTGGACAGATCGAGGAGCGGAACAATGACGCTGCCATTCGTGAGCGCGCCACGTGGGGGAGCATGTATGACGAGATCGGTGCGCGCGGCGTTTCCCGTCGCGAGGTCGCCACGATCGCAGCCCATTACTACGAGCGCGCGGGCTATTTTCAGTCCCTTGTGTCCAATATCCTCACGGATCCGACCTTTGTGCCTTCTCAGCGAGAGTATAACAAGATCACTGGGAACAAGTATGCTCAGAAGGTCATCAGCGCCTCTCTGGACGCTCCCAAGTACGCAGCCGGGTCTTTGGTCATGATGCGACCAGCAGCGCCCACAGTGGCGCGTAGAGCCGCAGCAAATCGCCCCTGCGTTGTGATCACCACGACCGAGCCCGTTGTCAGCGCGGCCAAGGGTGCAAAGATGTACAAGGTTCTGCCCATGGGGGCAGTCGAAACAATGCTCGTTGAAGAGCGTCACATTAAGAAGGCGAGGGTATAGATGTTTGAAGTAATGACAAATGATCAAGTGATCAGAGCATGGGCAGCGGGCAAAACTGCGCGCAATCACCGCAATACGCTGTTAGCTGATGGTGCTGGGGCACTATTTAGCTATGGGCTCAAGATCGGACAGCGATCAGATGCCGGTGTGTGCGTTGTGGGGGACTTTACGGCAGGTGGAGGAGGCTATCACTCTCAAACCACGTCCTGTCACGTCGGCCGCGCTAAGCGGGTTCCAGGGGCGTGTGTGATGCATGCGAAGGTCTGGGAGTCGAGCCCGTTCAGCTTTGAAGTACCGTTTTAGGAGTTAAACTATGGGACAAGTTGTTGACTTAGCCGCGTATCGTCAAGAGCGACAGCGCGCCACTGCGCGCGCCGAGCGTGAAGAGAAAGAGCAAGCCGCGAAGAACGAGCGCGAGGAGCTTGAGAAAATGCTGGCTATCGTGCGTCAGATCGTGGACAGTTTTGGAGACGAGTTAGAAAAGCCCTTCCGTCTGTCAGTCGAAGAAATGGACCAGTACGCGCCAGAGTTCACGACCCATCAATGGTGGTTCGATAGCGGATCCGATGGATACTATGATGACGACCCGAGCATTTAAGGTTGGGGATCTGGTACGGATCAAGGACGGGACGCACGACTCGCAGCTTCCCGAGGGTCGCACGGGTATGATCGTGCAGCGGGTATATGCGAAGGCGCACTATAAGGTGCTGCATGACGAGCGCACAAATGTATGGAAGATTCTGATGACGAATGGCCGGATGCTCCGCTTTCATCAGATGTATTTGGAGCATGTAAACAAATGAGTGAAGAGGTAGAAATGGACGAGACTGTATCAAATAAAGAGCTAACACCGATGGAGGCTAGCGTAATCGCATGCGAGAATCTGGTCGCCTGTCTAACGCTTCACCAGCAGATGAAAGAGGCAGGTGATCAGATTCAAGGTGACGTTAAAGATTATCTGCGTGTCAGCTTGACGCTCCTCATGCCTGTAGTGGCTGAAGCATGAACGCGGTGGAAGTCGATTGGCCGCCGCTGTTAGGCTGGGGTCGGGACGGTCAGAGATACGCGATCAGCGGTGGGACGTGGATTCCTGTGCCTGCTGACACCACTTTCGATGACCTGTCCAAGTACATGGTCGTTAAACGTCGTGAGAGCCCTTCTGACGGCTCTCAGGGCTCTTGGCAGGTGGAAGGCAGCAAAGGCGCGCTCTACACAGTGAAAGCCGTCTCAGGCGTTTTCACCTGCACGTGCCCCGGTTTTGCCTGGAGGCGTAAATGTAAGCATATCGAGAGGATTAAGAACGATGTATAAAGTATTATCGCAGATGGCGAAGAGATACGAGCGCGTTGTATGCGCTGATAACTTTAGTATGAGTGTTCAGGCGGGTGTAACGCATTATTGTTATCCGCGTGATGGTGAGGGCCCGTACAAAGAGGTTGAGGTTGGATTTCCTTCCCAACGTGAGGAGTTATTGATGGATTACGCCGAGCGCGAGGATGACCCAACAAAGACAGTGTATGGATATGTGCCATCGTCAGTTGTAACCCTTGTTATCGCGAAGCATGGAGGTATGGTAAGCGGCGACTTGCCGCCGGGTGTGCCTGCGTTGCGATCGGAGGCGCAAACTTAATGGCCGAGAGCAATACAAATAAATATCCTTCTGGTACTTTATTAAAAGCATTACCTAAGAGTGAGTATTTCAGACCTGTTGATTTAGATAGGTATTGGGTAGTAGTTAATAAGTATCAGAATGAAGACATCACATACATGGTTAATGTGACAAGTGGTAGAGGTGCAGCCTTAGCCAGTAGACATATAACAAGTGCGTTTGATGTTATAAGTGTACCGAATGAGCAATAAATGGTATTATTGTGTAGTATAGTGGTATAAAGTGGTACAAAGTGGTTTGTGGTGGTGTCGCGCTAGTTAGTGTATGGCACCTACTTTTGTGTATGTACTTATAATGTTTTGTTTTTTGTTGATTGTTGTGATGGGGCCTTATACATAGGTGCTCTCGCACTGTCAAGCACAATCTTGTCGACATTGTAACACGATTTATGCTACAAGCTGTCACAGTAACGCTTGCATGCTGGTTTGTGTAACAGTAATGTTATCAATGACTTAGTTAGCCCTCGCCTTAATGCGAAAGGATTGCGAGAGTATAATAAAATATACATATCAAAACATATACGGCATGCGTGTGTAAACATATATGTATCATATTGTATACAGGTGCGTTAAACTATTTAATACAAATATTCGCTGCACTGCTAGCTATTGTTACGTTAAATGTATACAAATGTATACACATTAATGTTACATAATGTGACACACGACGGGGAGGCCGACGAAATGTGTGCGAGACTAAAACAAATAAATAAACTTATAGAGAAGGGAGAGCTAGCATTATGTTGGGGTATAGTTGTGACAATATTGTATAGTAAGGTTGTATACACACGTATAAGACATAAATAAAGCATTAAATGTGTCAGCTGATTGTTGGCTTGTAACCTTTGTTACGGGGGACACCCCCTCCCCCCTACCCCGAATCTATGTCTCCATGGATGCGACATGCATGTGCTGGGCTAGATCCGTGTTCGATATGGCCAAGAAAAATTCTGAGATTTTTTGTTAACATGCTAACCACCGCATAGTTACTATACGATGCCCACCGCAGTACTATACCGAATATCGCAAGAAAGCCCGTACAAATGTCCGAAGTGTGGAGCAGAGATTAGGTGGTCGTGTAATGGAGATCGAGGCTACGCAAAGTGCGCTAAACACCCTACAGCCACGAGAACGTTCAAGCCGGGGGAATTAGATGGGCTTCGCTTTTGCAACTGGTCAGGTTCGACCAGACGCAAGGCTAACGGCGACGTCGAGATTCTATACGAATTCACAAAAAAAGTCGCGCCAAAAAATTGTGAGGACAGCAATGCATGAGTGGGCAGAAAGCGGACACCTTTGTTGTAGGTGACTTAGTATATTATCAGGGCACGATCGAAGTGCCGGAATACTCAAAGGTTGCTATAGCGCAGCGAGCATTTGTACCGCATGTGTATATGGGTATTGTGGTAAAGAAAGGTATAGGTAAGAACAACTATGAGATATACCTGATTGATAATAAAAAAGTTGTGCATACGGTTGCAACTCAATTAGAGTTAGTGTATACTGTATAAAAGGCCGAGAAAAGGAAACGCCCGTGGCGTAATATATTCCTTCAGTTTCGGGGAAATCGTACTACTTATTAGCATGGATAAAACACTACAGTATATTCGTCAGCTTATCCGTGAGGAATTGACAAAGACCGACAAAGCCGATATCAAGTCGATGATTAAAAAGGAACTTGATGCTGAGCTTAAGGCTAAATTAGATAAGGCAGTGCGAAAGGAAGTGGAGGCGGTCTTCAAAGACAAAGCGACAAAGGATGAGATCGGTGAAATCTCTAAAACGATTATCAAGCGGCTCTACAAAGATCTTTCCTATCATCATCCATACATCATCGATCGAATCAAGGTATAATAATGTTTAATACACTTCCTACAATTGGGTCTTTTATTAAAGACCTTTCACCTCAACACCGTTCAATGGGCGTCGTCATCGATGTAAATCAAAAAACGAATATGATGCTCGTCAATTTTCCGAAGAAATCTCAATCTAAGTGGATCCCTTGGAATAATTTGGGACACTATATCGTTATCTCGTGAACGCACTATTTACACTTTCTTATTAAGGTACCATTATGAGACTTATGCTTCTTCTATTATTGACATGTTGTGACTATCCTGCTATTAGTCATGATTCGGCTGATTCTGCGGAACCGATTCGTGAGACAAATTATGTAGATTTGCACCATAAGATCTGTACGATTGAAAACTTTGATACAATTAGCTCCGATGCGATGTTCGAAGAGCTTTTGGATGATTGCCTAAATGACACTTCAAAGAGTTTAAACCTTTACGCCTTCTAATTAGAGGAGGATGGCTTCTAAACTTAATCTTAAGAGTGGCGATATTATCGTTGACCACCAAAGTGGGGATATCGGTATATTGATATACCGGTACGCTCTTATGGAAGAAGATGATGAAGAACATTCAATGTGGGCGTGGGATGTATATTGGACCGGCCCCGACGTAGAAGCTTCTCACCGCCTACAACCATGGACGGAAGTAGGGCTTTTAAATATTATTGAGAATGGGGTCTTCGAACATTATAGAAATATTTAGTATATGGCATATGAAGAGTTGTACGAAAAGAAAAAACATGTTATACTGAATGTAGGTGATATGATTTATGATTTGCGTTCGGATAGCGCTGGTATTCTTGTGGATCGGGAGCGACGTGTAGATATGGTGAAAGATGATATCTATATGTGGCAAGTGAAATGGATACGCTCTAAGGACATTCCTGACGTCGAGCTACCCTTAGTCGACTATGTAGAAGAGGAAGGTCTTAAGATGTCAATTGTAATCGGACTTACCCAATGGCACTCAATAGACGGAGGTACGTATGAGCCATAATTGGAATGTATATAAAGTATTTAAAAACGGTAAACGTGCGAAAGCACCAATGACACAATTTGTATGTGAGGGAGATGATAATGAAGCGTTAAGTTTTTTTAACGAGAGCGTTAGGGAAAATTTTAGCGGAAAAAATCGCGGATTGGAATATGAAATTTTGCGAGCGGATATGCCCCAAGAGCGCATAACGGAAAAAAATAATTTGGAAGAAGAAAAAAACCTTCGAAACCGTTCTATTGTGCTCGGGCGCCTTCTGCGAGAGGAGGGCATTTCTCACAAACGCCGCGTTGCAGCTGCGCTGATGATGACAAAAGAAACTGAGTGGAAATGGCAATGGTGTGCGGCCGAGGCTGGGACTCACAAATACATTGGCGGCCTTTCTCAAAAATTTAATAATCATGACGAGGCGGTGGCATGGCTCGAAACCCAAATTTCATCGATGGGGTGATGTGGGACATACAGAAAGGTGATTTAGTAAGAACCAAGCATAAGCGCTATGTAGTGTTGGGCAATGACGATGAAGCAGTACATTATCACGGCATTGTAGTTGGTCACGCGCATAAAGGTCAGTTGACAATGTTTCCTGAGATTGAGGTGTATATTTTCGAAACCAATCGTGTTGAAACGTTTGTGGCCGGCCAAATAGAGATTATATCTTCTACATACTAGTAGACGATATGGAACGATGGAATAAAATACGAAACTCTCTCTGCCTTTTGGGAATAACCTTTAATGTTATTCTTTTTGGATTAGGATGGCTGCTTGAAAGTCGTGATCTTCAGTTATTGTCTCTTTTTAATATGGGCGCCTTTAGTTTAGGATTATTGGCGGATCACTATAATTCCAACGATAATGATAAAGTTTAGACAAGATGAATGGGCTATGTACTGTGCTCTGCCAGATGTAAAGGTTTTAAGCCATGAACGCCGACGGGCGCTTGTGTTAGAGATTTTAGACGATGACCTGTATTACGATTATTTAATCATATTTGACGACACAGGCGAAAGAAAAAAAGTAAAAAGCAAGAATTTATTTCCAATTGAAGAATGATGCCCCCTAGTTACGTTTAGGAGGGCAATTTATGGGAATATTTAAAAAGCTGTGTGTTTTGGCAATGGGTTTGACGTTATCCGCCGGAAGTTATGCACAAAGTCCAGCTGATCTGAGCACAATTTCGATCAGTGATTCACTTACAAGAGTGGAGCGCAACGTCAGAGGTGCCGCTGTTAGAGTAACTGACGGGCAAGGTCATGGATCCGGAAGCATTGTAAGATATCATGATATGCAGTTAGTACTTACCGCACAACATGTTGCTGATGGAATGCCAGGACACCCTTACATCGTCGTTAACGGCAACACTCAGGCAGTGGCGATTTTAATATATTCCGATCCCTCGCATGATATTGCTGTATTATATCTTGCACCGGATAATCCGCTTAGCGATAAAGGGCTTAGATATCGCCCGCGGACGGAAATACTGGACGTTGGAGGCTCCATTACGTATTCGGGACACCCTTCATATCATAGTTTGATGACTTACCGCGGCTATGTGGCCGGCAGAGAGAGTATCCCCGGCAGTGGTGTACAGCTATTATTAAATACATATGGATGGTTTGGCTGCAGTGGTTCGGTTGTTTATGATACCAGTGGGCGTATTGTGGGAATTTTATGGGGAGTGGATATCGAACGCCATCCAACCCTGCAAGTTCAAGAAAATATGGTGTGGGTTTCTCCAATTCAAAACTTAGATTTAGCCACCGCTATCATTCCTTTATGTGAAGCATTGGAAAATGAGCCTCGTGCATGCAGAAGATAGGCTGTTTTATGAGATAAATAACTACTTATTTTGAAACCAAAGGTCATTATAATGAGATATCTACTCTTCTTTCTTGCTAGTACTGCATGTATTACAACAAAAAATCCTGTGCCTGAAGAGCCCTATCGTTATCATAACGAATATGATTTAGAAGAACTCAATATTGAGGAGGAAGAGTTGGATGATCTACCGGAGGCCGGTGAAGAAGAAATTGAAGATACAGCTGTTGGAGAAGAAAAATGAAACTAATTCTTGAAAATTGGCGCTTATACACGGAATCACATACAAAAGAACATGAAGAAGAACTTAAAACCATTGTTGGTGAGTTGGAAAACGCATCCAAAATGCACGCTAGCCAAGCAGAGCGCATCCAGCAGATACTCGACGAGACTGATGATGACAAATTAGAGGAAGGCGAGAAGAAAAACTGTGGATGTGGACAGGATCCCTGTAAAACATACGGAATCCAAGAAGAAAAAGAGCTTGAAACTGAGGTTAAGTGTTGGAAAGGATATGGACCCGGCGCAAAAACTGGCAAAAAAACCAAAAAAAGCCCGACTAAGCCCGGCAAACGCGTTAAAAATTGTGAACCAATGGAAGAAAAAAAGGGAAAGGGAAAGAAGAAACCAGGAGATCCAGGGCTCTGGGACGCTATGCACGCTAAAAGAGCTGCCGGCAAACCGCGGTCGAAGCCGGGCGACGAAAATTATCCAGAA
>Ga0163180_10002023_pt1 | contig 11377 bp, 13 predicted proteins | sample AtlANTMetagenome_2_FD_109647 | JGI IMG/M metagenome (GOLD analysis project Ga0163180, IMG submission 109647) | Marine eukaryotic phytoplankton communities from the Atlantic Ocean - Atlantic ANT 4 Metagenome | ecosystem: Environmental > Aquatic > Marine > Oceanic | place: North Atlantic Ocean...
GAGCGAGCAATATGATGACGGGTCAGAGCACGCTTGCCTTGCCGGGCCGAGTCACAGGCTTCTTCGACTCCCTCGAGACCGACACGAAGCCGAATGCGCTCGTAGCGTTCCGCTCTGGCCTGACTGCGCACACAACAGAAATCCCGGAATTCGGATGGCATGGACCGAGCAAAATAGACGAGCATGTGAAGCTCAACATCCTGATGGACCACGGTCATTTCAGCCGCATGAAGAAGATGAACCGTACGCCCTTCGAACGTATGCGAACCAGCCTCAAGACTGGGACCCAGATCATGGTCTGTAATGGCCACCACATCCAGCCCACCCTGAACACAACGACGAAGAACCGCTTCCGGTTCCAGAACACCATCCGAGAGCGTGGTGTGCATATGCAGGTCCCAACGGGAACGAGCACCGAGTTCATTCAGTACCGTCATGACGTACCCCAAAAGAACCCAATCTCACCCGGACTGTCAATGTCCAAACCCCTCCAGGGCATCTTCAATCCTCCCACGAACCCAGCTAACAGGTGCATCTATCACGAGCGCACACTCCTGCTTGTATTCCCAAAGACACGGCCAGATTCTTGGCAGCGGGCGTCATCCAAACCCGAAAAAAGCCGCTCGCCTCCTTTATCTTCCAGCGCCACCGCCGACCGAACGCTCACGCGCCCTCCGAGCTGACCTCCAGGCGCCCTTCAGCCTCTTCGATCAAGCGTGTATGGGTTTCCAACACCGCTCGAATTTCTGCAATGTGCTGCAGCCGCAGGCTCTTTAGGTGGATCACTTCCTGAAGCAGGTCTCGGTGCTCATCATGGGCTTGACTGAGAACCCGCTGCGCATCCAACCTGGCCTCCCCAAGCACCAGGTCCGCTTCTCTGCGCGCCGACGAATTCAGCTCTTCACTGAATTTGCGGGCAACCATCAAGGTTTCTTTGACAGCACCTTCCTCCGCCCTCAATCGCGCGATTTCTCGGTCTCGTTCTGTCAGAGCACCCTTCTGCTCATGGTTCTCTCGAATCAAGTCCTCCAACGCTTCTCGAACCTCTTCGAGAAACACGGTGACTTCGTCCGGGTCGTATCCCTTCTTATTGCTCGAGAATTTCTTCTGAATGATGTCCAGGGGTGTGACACGCAACAGTCACCTTCCTTCGTCTTTGGAAATGTCTTTCGAGTCCGATTGCTGCAACTGCAGGCCCGTTCCGGGGTAGCGCACCTGAAGCCTCTGCGCAAAATCCTCTAAGGGAACTTCACTGGAGACCGCTCCACGAAGAAGCGGCTGCATCTCTTTGGGGCGCACTGCCAGAGTCGCCAACAACATCCGCTCTCCCGGCCAACGCAACTGATAGTCACCCACCCCTGTCGCAAGCTCCCCCTTATCAGAAGGGTTTCGAGAGAGGTGAACCAACTCCAGCCCAAGCTCCCCTTCCACCACAGCCACCAACCATGCATCATCGGGTGCATCAAATCTGGCCGCCACCCATCCATCGCTACGAGAGAAGCTGGCTTGCAGGGGATAGACGGCTCCCGGGTCCGCTCCCCCAAACGCGAAGACCCCACCAATCACCGCAAAGCAGGCCAACAATACGGCGATCAATCCCCAATGCCCCGAGGCTGGAGGGGCGGGAAACGGCTTCGGCAGCGCCCCCACATCATCGATCTCTCCCCACTGGCGAGACCGGGTAAGCTCCACAGCCGCTGTGGCAACGGGCCCAAGCAATGCACCATCTGACCACCGCCCCGGCCCCCTGACCCGTGCTCCTCGAATGTGGTGACGCATGGGCGTTCCACGCTGTGCCAGCTCCCACAAGATCGAGGGAAGGTCCCCTACACGATCCGGGTGCACCATCAGCGTGTCATCGTCCGCGCGCACTCCCTGACCGCCAAGCGCCTCATAGATGACATCCCGATGCTGGCGGGCATCTGGATGGAGATGAAGCGCCAACACCGACGTATGAGATAGCGATGCGCTGCCGTCTACATCTGGAGGCAGAAGATCAGAAGGCGATAGGACACCTCCCCGAATCAACCGGGCCGCCCTGGCGCATCGCGCACAGACCTCTACATGGGCCCGCTTCCCAGCCTGCAAGACCTCGACCCCCCCCTCACAATCACTCCGCGGCAAACAAGCCAAGCGCACCAACAAGGCATCCAGTTGGCGCACGTCTGACTGGGCCATGGAGATTGAATCGGCGCGCAGAATAGAACGGAGCGCTCCCCGAACCCCTTCGCGACTGCTTTGGAGCTCTGCTTGGTCCACTCCCGTGAGCGCCGAGACCTCAGCAAGACCCATTTCATCACCGTAACTGGCACGAAACACCATTTTTCCCAGCGGGTCGAGCGCCCCCTCGAGCCGTTCTTGCCAACGAATTCGAGGCTCCACCGAACAAGCAGACTCTCGCCGAGCCCGATAGCGTCGTGAGTCCACTCGGCTCACGTACTCTCGGGTAAGCAGGGTCGCCATCCGCTCGGCACGAATGGAATCCAGACCAGAAGGAAGCGATAGCAACACATGCTCTCTGGCCTCAAATAGCGTGTCACCCCTTGTGGGAAGCCCTGCCCGGTGCAGCTCCCAGGCCACACGAATAGTGACCGGCGTCCAACACGTACGGATCAGACTCTGGGACTCATGCGGCGGATTCTGCGTTGCGAACAAAGGAAGAGGACCGGGGCGGGCAGCGGGGAGGATAGAGAAGGAAGTGAGTTGATTCTAACCGACAAAGGGTGTCGACGAGATAGGGGAATTTCCGCAAATGGCACTTATCGACCAGATCATCGTCTTTGGATACCTGCTAGGAGCACTGGCGGTCGGGTTGGCGGTGACCCGCAAGGCCAGCTCAAGCTCCGAAGAATACTTCCTCGCCGGCCGATCGCTACCCTGGTGGCTGGCTGGCACCTCAATCGTGGCAACAACCTTCGCCGCCGACACTCCACTCGCGGTCACGGGGCTCGTGGCCAGCGGCGGAATCGCTGGAAACTGGATCTGGTGGTGCTGGGGAATCGCACACGTTGTAGCCGCTGTGGTCTTTGCCCGGTATTGGCGCAGACTCCGAGTAGTCACCGACGCTGAGATCATGGAGCTCCGATACGCTGGACCCGCCGCGGTGGCCCTTCGGGTCACCAAAACCGCCTACCAGGCCATCTTTCTGAATTGCCTGACCATGGGTTGGGTCATCCTAGCAATGCGAAAGGTCACCCTAAACCTGTTTCCCGACCAGAACCCCATACACATCACTTTTGGCTTGATGGCCCTGGCCGTGACCTACAGCGTGCTCGGCGGAATGCGGTCCGTTGTACTGACGGACCTTGCCCAGTTCATTCTCGCCATGATCGGTGCCGCCCTTCTCCTTATTTATGTGCTCCAGGCCCCGGAAATCGGAGGGATTTCCGGCCTTCTGACACAGCTTGAGCAAACCTACCCCGAGAATTCCGAGTCGTTTCTCAGCTTCTTTCCCACAGGCGACCTACCAGACATGCCGATCTTTCTGTTCGCTGTCTTGATGACCGTCGGGTGGTGGCGTCAAGCAGAGGGCATGGGCTACATCGTGCAGCGTATTGGGGCCACCAAAAGCCCAAGAGACGCGGAACAGGCCAGCATCTGGTTCGCTGTGCTTCACAACGCCATTCGGCCATGGCCCTGGATCCTGGTCGCACTCGCCGCGCTGGTAATCTGGCCTCTCGGCAGCGTTCCAGACGCCGGCCCCTGCACCAGCGCACTGATTAGCTGCCCTGCTGGATTCAGCTGCTCAGATGCAATCTGTGTGTTCGACCGGGAAGCCACCTATGCCACCTTGTTGGTAGAAAAGCTGCCCCCAGGCGCTCTTGGAATCGTGCTCATCAGCCTGCTCGCTGCATTCATGTCCACAATAGACACACACGTCAACTGGGGCGCAAGCTACCTGGTTCGAGACATCTGGCAGCGTTTTGTGTCCCCCGACACACCACCCCGCCAAGAAGTATTGGTGGGCCGAATCGGAGTGGTAATCATGGCCCTGCTTGCAGCAGGCCTGTCCTTGAAGATGAACTCCATCGTGTCAGTCTGGGTGTTTCTACTGACACTGGGCAGCGGATTAGGCAGCGTCGCGATCGCCCGATGGCTCTGGTGGCGCGTCAATGCCGTAGCTGAGCTTGCAGCTTTGATTACCTCAACAGCACTGGCCATTTGGGTGGTCTATGCAGACATCGGAAGGGCAGAGGGAATCTTATGGGTGGCCTTTGGCAGCCTCGCGATTTGGCTTCCCCTCGCGATCTTTGGGCGCCCAACGCCCATGGAAAGACTGGACACCTTTTACCAAAAAGCCCGCCCCGCAGGCGCGTGGGGTCCGATCGCAGCTAGAAACCCCCACATCAACAGCGCCCTGGAAAAGGGAGTGGGCCTGAGATTGCTGGCCGGACTCTGCGCCGTATATGGGACCCTGATGGGCTTGGGTGGTCTAATTCTAAGACCTCAAACCTGGATTTGGGCCAGCCTGCTGGTCGGTGGAATCAGCGCATTCACCTGGCTGCTAATTCGCGCTAAGACCGACCCTGAATGATCCGAAGAGAAAAAAAGGCGCCGGGAGTTCACCCGACGCCTTTCAGACTCAGCGTACCAGTGTATACTTTTACACTGAGTATGGAGGTATACGGTTACGCAGCTTCCTCGAGGGAAGGGGCCATTTTGGACCGACCCACTTCCTGCTCGCAGAGAATGTCATTGACCGTCGCAGCGGCCGCCAAAGACGCCAGCTCCTCGTCTCCATAAAGCGCAAAATACTCTTCATAGAACAAGGAAACCAAGTCTCCAACGTTTGCGGTGCGGGATTTCTTTAGATTCTTCGTCATGACATCCTCCTTTCCAAGGCTTGGATGAAACCCTTCTTTGGGTTCGCCCCACTTGTTCCAACGAAACGAGCCGGGTGTTTATTTGATATGCATAATTCGTGCCAATGTATAATTTGGCTTTTCACCCCCAAATGTCTCAATTTTAGATACGGAGGTTGTGGACTTTTTGATCGTTGTATCAATTTTTTGTCGACACTGTCACCGCCAACAGAAAAACCTCCCCGGCGCCACCAGCCCGAAGCACTCCAGCGCATTCCGATGCTGTTGCGCCGGTGGTAATCACATCATCCACAAGTAGAATTCGCTGTGGTAACAGCACGTTACGCGCCAAATAGCGGCCTGAAATATTTGCCTGCCTGGCGCGTCTGGGCAGCGTAGCCTGGCGAACTCCTCGCCGCGACCGCAAGAGATCTCGGCAAGGAAGCCCCAGTTCCTTAGCGATACACGACGCCAATATGCTCACAGGAGAAAACCCGCGAGCAATCGTGGATGCGAGCGACTGGGGCACGGGGGCTACGGCATCGAAGTCCCGCATGCCGTGTGGTGCAGCGCGACCCACATACACGCCCAGCTCAGAGAGGGCAACGGGATCCGGGCGATACTTTCCTCTACGAACCCCCGCCCCTACAACTCCTCGATAGTCGGCAAACCCCCAAGCCGCGTCCACATCTACAGGCGAGGGATGCACCAAAAACAACGCTTTCGAAAAGCATTCCACACACGCTGGGCACCAGGTTGAAGCCTGCTGCCCCCAACGGGAGCCGCCACAACCGGGGCACGTGGTAGGGGAAAACACGTCCAACACATCGCAGATCAATCCACGCATCGCACACAAGCCCGCGGCACCTTCTCAGGAAGCTATGCGCAGCCATGCAAAGGTCAACCCGCGTGGTGGTATGGCTCCCGGCGCAGGATTGTCCAGGCCCGATAAATCTGCTCCAAAGCCACGACACGAGCAACCTGGTGATTCAACACCATCGGCGCCAGGGCCACACAGCGTTTCGCCGCCTGGCGGACCGCTGGCCCGTGGCCATATGGCCCACCAATCGCAAAAAACAGGTTCCGAACGCTGGCTCGCGTCGCCTCTTCTATGAGGCCAGCCCAAGCTTCCGAACTCAAGGACTTTCCCCGCTCATCAAAAGCAATCAGCCAGTCGCCCTCCCCAACCAGCCGCAACAAGCGCTTGCCTTCCGCAGATTTTGCCGCCTGCTGATCGTCTATACGCTCAGGCTTAAGCCGAACCTCCTCGAAAGCCGTGTACCTGCCAATGCGACGCCCGTAATCTTCGGCTCCTTCATCCGCCCAGGGAGTACGCCCCCTGGACACCGTCACCAGGCGAATCTTCACCCGCCTGTACTGTGGAGCCGAGAAGGCTGACCAACATGCTCCAGCTCAACGCGAGACGCATCCGCCCACAACCCTTCCAGGTCATAAAACCCACGCATAGACTCATCGAAGATGTGTATCACCACATCTCCAAAATCGAGCAGCACCCACCTAGCGCTCTCAAAGCCTTCACTGGAGATTGGCGCGAGCCCATGCTCTGTCTTCAGGCGCTCCAGGACCGACTCAGCTATCGCACGTACATGCCGCCGATTGGTTCCATTGCAAATGACAAAATAGTCGCAATAGGAAACGCGACCACCAAGATCAAGAACCACGAGTTCTTCAGCCTTCTTTTCGTCGGCAAGTTGGGTCACGAGGTGAGCGAGGGTCAGCGGGTTGCGAATGGCAACCTCCTTGTGTTGGGAGAAGAAAACAAAAAGACAGTTCCAGGGAAGCTCAACGGCTGCCCCTCAGGAAACCAGAACCGGATGGCCACAAGTGAAAGACGCACAATCCAGCTGTTTCTTCATAAATGCGGATCTGAGTCTTCGACAGTTTGTTCACGGAGAGAGAACCTACCCTTGTTTCCAGGCGACTACAGATACAGAGTACCTGTGTAGGTTCTCTACGGCAAGCACTGGAAAGGCTTGAGCAAGGTTCATTTTCCAGACTTGCCCATCACCGACCGTCGACGCGGGTTCGACGGCACCTTCAAATCTGGGAAGCCTCCCAAATCACTGCGCTGCACAGTCAGGCGTACATCCACCGGACGTTCCTCATCACCGGACTCCCAGTAGGTGCCCTGAAGCTCAGCCGACAACCTGAGCGCCAAGGCAGAGTCGAGAACAAGCGCTCCCTCCAAAGCCTGGGGAATATGCGCCCTGCGCCGCTCCATCTCAGGAACAAGAGGGCCCAAACCAATCGAATACCGATACGCAGCACGGCCCTCTACGACCGCATCTTCACCCCGAACAGCCTCCACCCGCCCCATAAAGGGCTCTAAAGCCCTCTCCCAGTAGCTCCAGGTGCCCGCCAACTGAACCCTGTACAACTCAGCGTCATTCGCCTTGCGAAACCGCCCACTCCCCGAGCGGCTATACGCCACCCCCCTCACCACCCGAACCTCTGAAGCCATCCGGCCGTCTCGGATACGCCGTACCTGAAAATTGTCCCAATCACCCCACAACAGCTCCAGCGTTTCGGTAGAAACACCTCCACGCCGCACCCCACGCTCCCAAGAAAGAACCGACTCCAAACGGTGAGGTCCCAGCTCAGTCACAGTGTCAAAGGTGACAGACTCGGATGCCTCCAAAAAGGCATCCACCTCCACACCCGGCTCACCACCACAGGCGGTCAACCCAAAGACCCCCAAAAGCGCCTTGGTGAGCCTCAACGTACAGAACCTCCGCTACTCGGAGAGCTCGTCGTCCAAGCCCTCCTGCTCCTCCAGCATAGCCTGGAGCCGCGTACCACAGGCCTGCACCAGCTCAGGAACCCCCCGACCCGTTACCGAACTCAACACGAGCGGCCGATGCCCAAGCACAGCCTCAAAGCTGTCCATCAGCTCGCCGAGTTCCTCCTCACCAAGAAGATCTACCTTGGTAAGCACCACAATTTGATGGCGAGCCGCAAGCTCAGCAGAAAAGGACTGAAGCTCACCACAAAGCGCCGTATACCGCTCCAGTGGGTCCTCCAGAGCCTCTCCTATCTCCATCACCGACACCAGGTGCAACAAGAAAGAACAGCGCTCAACGTGCTTCAGGAATTGAATTCCGAGCCCCACACCTTCACTGGCACCCGTCACCAGGCCCGGAATATCAGCCACAACAAAACTGGCCTCAGAACCCACCGACACCACACCGAGATTCGGAACCAATGTCGTGAATGGGTAATCAGCCACCTTGGGGCGCGCGTTGGAGATCCTCGAAATCAGCGTGGACTTTCCAGCATTTGGAAACCCCAACAACCCCACATCTGCAAGCAACTTCAGCTCCAGCCGAACCCGCAACTCCAAAGACTCCCCACCCGGCTCCGATTTTCGGGGCGTACGGTTGGTGGACGACTTGAAGTGACTATTCCCTCGACCGCCGCGCCCCCCTCTACAAACCACTGTCCGGGCGCCATCTACATCCAAGTCCGCGATTTGGGTGCCCGATTCAAGATCGAACACCACAGTACCCACCGGCACCTCCACAACCCGGTCATCGCCACAGGCGCCAGTCATTCCCTTGGTGCCACCACCCCCGCCTCGCTTCGCACTATAAACCCTCCGCCCCCGCAAGTGCTGAAGCGTGTTCAATCGGTGACAAGCCACAAGAACAACGCTACCCCCGCGGCCTCCATCCCCACCATCAGGGCCACCACGCGGCACAAAGGGCTCACGCCGAAACGAAACCATCCCGCTACCTCCTTGCCCGGAGATGCAGGTAATCTCGACTTCATCCAGGAAGCGCATCTGCTGCTCCCCTCACAAGTGAGCTAGAAACGCCTAGTCGGCGTAGACAGAAATACGCTTCTTTCCACCACGGAAAGTCTCATAGCGCACGCGACCGTCAATCAACGAAAACAAGGTCCAGTCGCGACCGATTCCTACATTCTCGCCCGCATGAAAACGCGTGCCAAGCTGCCGAACAAGAATGTTGCCCGCCAATACGTCTTGACCATCGCCTTTCTTGACTCCCCGATACTGGGGGTTCGAGTCGCGTCCGTTTCGGGTAGAACCCTGGCCTTTTTTGTGTGCCATGCCGACTCCTTAGGCTTCAATAGCCGTAATTTCAAGGGTGGTATGTGAGTGCCGGAACCCGCGAATCTTGCGATAACGCTTACGGGGTCGGTACTTGTAAGTGATGACCTTGTCGCCCAGCTCGTGAGAGAGCACCTTTGCGCGAACCTTGGCACCCTTCACAGTGGGCTCACCAATCTTCACGGACTCTCCTTCTCCAATGAGAAGTACTTCGTCTAGGACTGCCTCTTCACCAATTTCGGCTTCAAGGCGATCGACCTGGAGATGATCCCCTTCGGAAACCCGATACTGGCGACCAGATGTCTTGATTACTGCATACATGGGATGCTCCCAATTCGGCCGCACACAGGAGACCACCTGTGCGCAAGTCGCACGCATTTAGGGGATTGAGGCCAGACTGTCAAGGTCTTCGGGCTCATCGAACCCGCTGTCCAAGCATTATTCTCAGTGAATCAAGCTGTTTTTGGACCTCTTCCGCATCAATATCCCTGTAGCGCTCCGGCAACATACGACGCGAGCTCGCCTCGAAAACCGCCAACATCTCCATGAAAGACAGCATGCGAGTATCTCGAGACGGAATCACATCCTGAACCGCGCTCTCCAGATCGCTGGGACTTATAACCGAGCGATCATCGCGCCCAGCCAGGCCCGCAGCCGCTAACAAAACAGCCTCGATCTCCGCAGCCGAGTACCCTTGCGTTCCCTCCACAAGACCATCCAGGCTGGTAGCTTCCGGCACTTCAAGGTCGTTCTTTCGAATCAACGCGCGAAGAATCGCCTCGCGCTCAACGGGACTCTCTGGAAAGAAAAACGGGATCTTCAGGTCAAAGCGCCCTGGCCGCTTCAAGTCGGTATCGAGCTTGTCCGGCCGATTGGTCATCAACAAGATCACCACCTGACCACGGTGCGTCGTATCGGACATGAATTCCTTGAGACGCGCAATGACGCGGGAGTTGGTCCCCCCATCACTCTCGCCTCCCGCCGACAGTGAGCGATCCGCCTCATCTATGATCAAAAGCACATAGCCAAGCGCCTCCACCACTTGGAGCACCTTCTCCAGGTTCGCCTCCGTGGAGCCCACCCATTTCTCGCGGAAGTTCTTGAACTTGATGCAGGTCAGCCCGGACTCTCCAGCGAAGGCCTCCGCCACATAGGTTTTCCCGGTACCCATGGGGCCGACAAAAATGATGCCCATGGGCACCTGGTTGCGACGGCCCGACTTGATAGCAGCCGCGATGCCCATCAGGTCCGCCTTGATGCCCTCCATGCCTCCCACATGCCTAAAGTCATGGCTTGGAGCCACAAATTCCACCAAGCCGCTGCACTCCTGCTCAATGATCGCCTTCTTTCGAGCAGAAACAGTCTGAAAGGTAATGGGAGTTCCAGACTGCGTCGCCTGGCGGCACAACCCGCGAATATGGACCAGCGAGAGCCCACCGGTATGCTCCGCAAGCACTTCCTCATTCAACGAGTCTTCCCCTTTGGGCCGCTCAAGTCCGGAAATGTACGCTCTGCGCTCTTCCGCACGGGGCAGCTGAATCTCGATGGGCACCAACTGCGCAGATGCGACAAGCCTCCTCTGAAGGTCACTCAAATGCTGGGTCACCATCAAGACAAGATTGTCCGTCTTCTGAAGGACAGGATCGGTAGTCCACCTCTGGAGGGTGACAAGGTTCGACTTGTCGGCTTCCCCCATAAAAGAGAGATCCGCGTTGGGAACAAGGGTCTCCACATAGTCCAAGACCACCGCCACCCCACCATCAGTGCTCACAATCAAGTCTTCCACGACACCAAGCACATCATCCGAATTCCTAGGGAGTGACTCGAGAGGGCGCTCGCCATCCAACACGCGACGGCTGTTTACAGCGCGAAGTGCTGCGCCCGACATTTTCTTGTCCGCGAACCGAAGCCCCTCAGAGCAGTTGTAGTTCAGGACGATTTCCTTTGAGCGCCCCAGAAACCGCTCCAGAAACATGCTCAGCGGGAGGTATTCAAACGCATCCGGTCCGGTCTGCCAGGGAAACAAATCCCGCACATTTCCGTGCAGCAAAAATACACTGGCTTCCCCCGCAAGATAGCGAGACCGCAGATCTTCTGCCCAGACAGGCAACAGTTGGTTTTCAGACATCTTGCTCACCTATCTCAGGTGGCACCAATATCCAGATCGACCGTCGAAGCCGCCCCGGGCTCCCAATTGCCTTCCGTCACAGCCTGACCCTGCAGCAACTCCAAGAGCGCTTCCAATCGCCTCCCCATGTCACCAGCCGCCTGCTCCAGGTGCACCAAGCGCCGCTTCAATTCCTCTACGGAATCTTCCCCACCCTGCGCCCCCGGCTTTTCTTCCAGGGCTTCCACTCGCTCGGTCATCTCTACCAACTCGCCAAAAGGCCCATCCACATCATCCACGCGCTCTTCAAGAAGCTCCACGCGCCGACCTTCACCATCCAGGTTCTTCACACGAACCTGAAGCTCTTTGACAAGTGAC
>Ga0163180_10002025_pt1 | contig 11375 bp, 14 predicted proteins | sample AtlANTMetagenome_2_FD_109647 | JGI IMG/M metagenome (GOLD analysis project Ga0163180, IMG submission 109647) | Marine eukaryotic phytoplankton communities from the Atlantic Ocean - Atlantic ANT 4 Metagenome | ecosystem: Environmental > Aquatic > Marine > Oceanic | place: North Atlantic Ocean...
CGCTTCGGCTTTAGCCACCACACGTGCCTGCTCGCCAGTCCAAACAGTTGGTTCAGACGCAAGAGTGTACGCCTTCGTAAGCGCTTTAGTAGCTTTAGCGTCTTCGCCAGCTTTAGAGGCTTTGGTAGCCACACCTAGCTGTGCGTTGAGCGAAGCATAACGCTTTTTGTTGGCAGCTTTGCGTTCCGCACGAGATGGCTTAGCATCAGGCACAGGTATTTGCACAGGCTCAGGAGAAGATTGCTCAACGTCTGCTCCTAGCATTTGCGCTAGCTGTTCTAGTAGTTGTTGGTTTGTCATCACATACCTCCCAGTGTGTGAGTGTGTAAAGATGCACCGACTTGGCGCACCCACAAGAGATGAGGAAGCAAAAGTGCTTACACTCTCTCTCCCTCTTTTTTCTCTCACCTTCGGTGAGAAAAAAGAGGGAGAGAGAGTGAACCTCAAACGCTTACACGCTTGAGGTCCACTCTCTAGGATCATCCAGCTAGCTCCCACGAGTAGCCGTCTGACCCTCCGTACGTATCCCAGTACTCAGGGTCATCCTCGTCCACTACGTCCGAGAGATGCTCTTCGTACCTGAGATCCTCTTCAGGCTCCGTGTATATCTGCGTGAGTGACAGTCTTCCGCCGTCTGTAAGCGCTAACCACTCCTCACGTGTGATCCCGCAGGTTGGGAAGTGCTTACGCTCCGTGCGTGCCGTCACTCTAACCTCGTGCATATGTGGCAAGAGGTGGAGAGGCTCAGCATATGCGTGTGGAGTGTCAAACGTACGCTGAGGACTAACGCCAAGCATACGTAGCATCTCCCACTCGCCAAGCGTGTACCTCTCAGGCTCGCTCGTAGCAGGGTTCTTCCAATCTGCCCAGTACTCACGCATAGCTGGGTCATCAGCTATCGTGTACACGGACGGCAGGTTAGACTCAACCTTGCCCGCAGGCTCCCGACTCCAGTCGGCTATCTCTTCGCTGGCACGTGCTGTCCAGCCATCAAACAAACCCATGTGTATACCTCCTATGGTAGGGTTTCGGAGAGAAAATGTTTGCACACTCTCTCTCTCAATATATCTCTCACCTTCGGTGAGATATATTGAGAGAGAGAGTGGTCCCACGCACGTTGTGTGCGCTTTGCCACTCATCATCTCAGCTCGTGTGTGTATGCGCATAAGATCTCCAATCGTTCGCCCAGCTCAACGTGCATACGTGCAGGCGCTAGGGTGAAAAAAAATTTTTTTATGCCCCTCTCCAGCGAAGCTGGAGAGGGGCGTGTAGGTCTTAGCTTAAGCTAAGACCGTACTCCTCAGCTTTGCTGAGGATTCGCTCAACGTCTTTCTGCCAAACCGTAGGTTTGGAAGCTAGCTCCATCGCTTTAGCTAAAGCTAAAGCGACTTTTTCGTCATCGCCCTTCTTGCTAGCTTTGCTAGCAACTCCAAGCTGAGAATTCAGCTTGGCGTATCGGCTTTTGTTCTCAGCTTTGCTGAGCTTTTTCTGAACCTTCGGTTCAGTTTGAGCCGATGCCACTTTCTCAACCTTCGGTTGAGTTTTCGCTGGAGCTTTAGCTCCAGAAATTTGGGCTGAATCAGCGAAGCTGATTGTAGCGAGGACAACTCCGTTGTCGGTGATTTGGATTTCCATTTTTGCCTCCTATGGGCTGGGGAAATTTTCCCCTTCGTAAACGAAGGGGGAAAATTTCACCAGCCCAACAACCCAGCTTTGCTGGGTTGATTTTCTGAACTGTATTGAACCAAGCTTTGCTTGGTTCCTCATAGTTCAGTTGTCGGAAACCACACAACCTTCGGTTGTGAATTTTGAGATTTTTGGCTGGATTTGAGGCAACTAGGACAGCGAAGCTGTCCAACGTGCCACAGTCCTTCGGACTGTGGCTATAACCCACCCCCCTTCGGGGGGTGGGTACGCAACTTTGTTTATATATATTTATGGAGGGACAGTGCGTTCCGATTTTTAGACTTGGGCTAACTACACTGTGAAACTGTATGCGACAATAGTTTCTTAGTACCATTCTCCGTTCTAGGGGAACGGAGAATGTTACTTAGTACTACTACTTAGTAATAAGGTGGTTTGTCCCGATAAAATATGAGATAATATAGACGTAGGAATGGGACAGTTAACGCATACATTAGAGGTGAATAAAATGGTACAAAATGGTGGTGGGAAAGGCTGGAAGGCAGACCCTGAAACAGGTGTAAAGGTTATGCCTGACAAATGGAAAGCCTTTCTTGAATGGCTCCTACAAGGACCAGAAAGAGAGCCTTACACGCAACGTGAGTGGGCTAGGCAGAACGACATACACGAGGACTCGCTAAGACGCATTAAACGTGATTCTCGTTTCGTCAAAGAATGGGATCGGCGTGCAGCCGAACTCAACATTAACCCTGAAAGGGTTCAGAGCGTCATAGATGCTCTTTGGCAGCGTGCTGCCGATGGTGATGTGAAGGCTGCAAGCCTTTACTTACAGTATATTGATAAGTTTACTCCTAAACGCAGGGTGGCGGTTGAAGATGATCGTGACGTTGTGGGTATGAGTGATGCTGAATTAGCGGATGAGCTTGAGGCTCAAATATTAAATTTAAGGTTGGTGAAAGATGCCGAAGGGTAAAGGCGGATATAGCGGTATGGGTAAGAAGTCCAAAAGGAAGCCTAAGAAGAAGAAGTGAGTCGTATTTCTGAGCTTAAGCAGGAAGCTGAGTGGAGGCGGTGTGTTAAGGATGAAAAGTATTTTCTTAAAAACTACTGGTCTATTGCTCATCCTGCTCATGGTCGTATTCTCTTTGATTTGCGTGATGCTCAGTCAGAAGCTTTGGATAGGTGGGAAGAACACCGATATAGCCTCACTTTGAAAGCTCGGCAAATAGGGTGGACTACTCTTGTTGCTGCGCACCAATTTTGGCTTGCTTTTTTTCATGCTGACCAAAACATAATTGATTTGTCACGTACAGAGCGGGAAGCTGTTTTGTTATTGCGTAAGACAAAATACGGTATGAAGCATTTACCGAAATGGATGGCTGAACGTGGTCCTAAATCGCTTGTTGAACATCAGCAAAGAATGGGGTTTGCAAATGGTTCTCAGATTACTTCCATGCCTTCTGCTTCTGATCCTGCTCGTGGAGAGTCTGCGACTTTGGTGGTTGTGGATGAGTGGGCGTTCTTACCTAATCCAGAGGAGGCGTGGGCTTCTATAGAGCCTGTGGCTGACGTAGGTGGTCGTATCATAGGGCTATCTACTGCTAATGGGTCAGGTAACTTTTTTCATAACCTATGGAACGGCGCTTCAACTGGCAATAATAAATTTGATCCTATGTTTTTTCCGTGGTCGGCATCTGAAGATAGAGATGAGGCGTGGTATGAAGGTAAAAAAGATTCTATGTTGCCGTGGCAACTTGCTCAAGAATATCCAACTAGTCCTGAGGAAGCGTTTGTTCGTTCGGGCAATCCTGTTTTTGATCTTGATGTTTTGGATAACATGCGTAGATATGTACGAGCAGGGACGGAAGGCTATATTGCGGAACCTCAAAAAAATTACATGGAGTTCAGATGTTAACTGTTTGGGAAAGACCTGAAGAATATAACGCTTACGTTTTGGGCGTTGATACTGCTGAGGGTTTAGGACACGGTGACTACTCGTGCATTCAGGTTCTTAGCGTTAAGACTGGGGAACAGGTTGCTGTATGGCATGGTCGTATTCCCCCTGATGAGCTAGCTACTGAAGTGTACAGGGTTGGTTTGTGGTATCGGGATGCCCTGTGTTGTGTAGAGGCTAATAACCACGGTCTTACTACGATAACCTGTCTGCGACAATTGGGTTACCCCAATTTGTATAGGAAGCGTTCTTTGAATCAGGTTAATAACCGCATAGGACAAGAATTTGGTTGGAAAACTACACGAACGTCTAAACCTTTAATGATTGATGATTTAGGCATGGCTTTGAAAAATGATGAGTTAATTCTTCGTTGTGAGAACACGTTAGCTGAATTGCGTACGTTTACTCGTAATGATCGTGGGCAAATGTCGGGATCACCTTATGATGACCGTGTTATGTCTCTTGCGTTAGCTAATCAAATGCGAAAATTTGCGTTTGTTCCTGAGTATCAAGAGGAAGTTGATGATACATTTACATTTAATTGGTGGGTAAGGCAAATACCTTCAAATCAACCTAATCATAGTAATATTGGCGCAAACACCTATCGTGGGACAGTTTAAGTCTATATTTAGGATAAACAATAAGGAGATCCAATGGCTCATAATGCCAAATACAATGAAGTAGGAGCAGGAGCTAAGCCTAAGCTTGGTAACACTTCTATGCTATATAACGGACCTGCTCGTCCTGCAAGTGGTAAAGGTGCTGGGCAGTCAGCAATTAAAAACGCTGAAGCTTCTGGCTCTGGTGTTGGAGTTGGTGGCAACCACAAATCACCTCGCAGTACGCCTAAGAATCAGCATGGTCTTGGTGGCAAAGTAGAACCTTCTGCCAAACAAGCAAGTGGTGCTGTTACAAGATAAATGGCAAACTTGCCGAATAACGCAACTTTTGAGGAGTATTGCGTAGATAAGCGTTCTCGTGAACCTGATATATCTATGGAGAAACTTAAAGAGGGGTGGGCATTTCGTCAAAAAACGTTGAGCCTTCAGATGTATTCATTTGAAGGTCAACGTTCTATTCTTCCTAAAGAAGAACACGATTTGACGTTAAAGGAACGTGAAAGAAAAATTATCTCTGATGCTAAGGCAGCAGGTAAAGATCCTGTATATGTAGGAAGTCGCTGGGTGTAATATGGCTAAAAGTGAAAAGAAGTCAGATAAGTACGCTCGTGTCCATGAGCGCCTTGAGTTGGCGAATCGTTGGCGAACTGACGAGGGGTACGATGACAAGTGGCAAAGATTAATAGACTTGTATCGTGGTAAGACGTATTGGAATAGTGGCAATAGAGATTTTTGGTCGGGTGATGTTGGAAAAGATCGTATTTCTGTCAATCTTGCTTTTAGCACTGTTAATGTTATCGCTCCTTCAGTAGCTGTTAACCATCCTAAGATTGTTGTTAAGGCTAATAAGCAAGGTGACGAAGATCGTGCGTTGTTTGTTGAAGCAGTAGTTAATTACCTTTGGCGACATCATGATTATCGTAAGCCTTTTAGGAGGGCTGTTAAAGATTTTATTATTTTGGGGCATGGGTGGCTTAAAGTAGGTTGGAAATTCGTTGAAGTTGAAAGGGAGATGTCTGAAAGTGAATTTAATAGGCAATATAACAATGCTGTAACTGAAGCCACTGAATTTGCTAGGGCAAATCCTGATATGGCTTCAGAAGTGCCTACTGATGAAGAAATTCTTGCTTCTTTGCCGTCTACTACTATGGAAATTGAAGAAGATCAGGCTTTTGTAGAGCGAATTAGTCCTTTTGATATACTTATTGATCCAGAAGCTACTTGTTTACAGGATGCTAAGTGGATAGCGCAACGAATTGTGCGCCCTGTAGAAGAGGTCAAGAAAGATAAACGTTTCAAAAGATCTGTTAGAACTAAAATACAGGCTGATTCTGGTCTTAAGGTCCGTTGGGATAACGATGATGAGCGTGATAAATACGCTGACGTTATTGAAAGAGTTACTTTATACGAATATTACGACATAGAAAACAATACGATGTCTGTGTGTACGGCTTCTGGAGATGTTACTGACTTTCTGTTAGAGCCTGTGCAAATGCCGTATGCTTTTGGACATCCTTTTGTAATGATGAGGAACTATGATGTTCCTGATCAGTTCTACCCTATGGGCGACCTTGAGTCTATTGAGTCTTTGCAGGAAGAATTGAATAAAACTCGTACTCAAATGGTTAACCACAGGAAACGATATGCACGTAAATACCTATATCATGAGCGATCTTTTGGTCCTTCTGGGCGTGAAGCCCTTGAATCTGATGAGGATGGGCGTTTTGTACCTGTTATTGACGAAAACCGACCTCTTGGCGAGGTCGTTGTTCCGTTGCCTCAGGTTCCTTTAGCTCCAGAGATGTACAATCATTCTAATATCATTGAAGGCGACATTAACACTGTAAGCGGGGTATCTGAATACGCTCGTGGGCAAATGCCTGAAATTAGAAGGACTGCAACTGAAGCCAGCATTATTGCTGACGCTGGAAACGCTAGAGCAGCAGACAAACTAGCAATGGTTGAAATAATTATCGGTGAAGTTGGGCAAATGGTGCTTCAATTGATGCAGCAATTTATGACTCAGCCTCAAATGGTACGAATTACAGGCAAAGATGATAAAAATTTATTTGTCGCATACACGAGAGATGATATTTTAGGTGAATATGACTTTTCTGTAGAAGGTGGCTCTACACAGCCACTTAATGAAACAGCTAGGAGACAACAGGCTATTTCGCTAATGAATGCTGTTGCTCCCTTAGTGGGAACAGTTGTTGATCCTGCTGAACTAGCTAAATATGTGCTTTCTTATGGTTTTGGGGTTAAAAATCCTGAAAAATTCATGGTTCAACAGCAACCTATGATGCCTCCTCAAGATCCAAATGCTCCCGAAGGTGCTGCTCCACCTCCCGAAGCTGGTGGTATGCCTCCCCCTGCGATGACAGGTATGGGAGGTCCACCAGCGGTTCCTCAAGCTGGTCCAGCTTTTGAAGGAACTGGCGGAGTTCCGCCTGAATTGCTCGCTCAACTACAAAATCAAATGGGAATGGAGCTACCAAACTCATAATTTGTGGGACAGCGTGCTATAAATATTAGGAACAACCGAAAGGATTCCATATGGAAACGGATCAAGCTACGAGCAATCCACAAGACACAGGAGTACATCAGGTAAACATTGATGGAGAAATGCACAATGTTTCAATAGATGAACTCAAAAGCGGGTATCAACGACAAGCGGATTACACACGTAAAACGCAGGAGTTGTCTCGTGAACGTGAGCGTTTAGCTCAAGGAGAAGCAATAGTTCAAGCACTAGAATCAGATCCAGAAGCTGCAATTTCAGCTCTTGGCTCTGCTTTTGGAATGGAAATGGGCAACCAAAATACTACCCCTCAAGGAAACTTGAGTGATGAATATGGTGAGGATTTGGACCCAGAGGAAATGCGCTTACGAAAGCTAGAGCAGAATCTTGAAGAACATAACCGAGCGTTACGCCAGCAAAATTTGCAAAAAGAAGTGAATGGGCTGCGTGATAAGTACAATGATGATTTTGATGACCAAAAGCTATTTACACATGCTTTGAAAAACAATATACCTAATTTGGAAGCTGCATATACTCATATGACTTATGGGGATATGTTAAGAGCTAAAGAAAATGGTGACATTGTTCAGGATAAGCGTGACGCTCAAGTCATAGATTCATCTACAGGAACTGCCTCTGGCAATCTTGAACCTCGTGCTACGCAAGCTATAAATTCAATTCGGGATGCTTATGAGTTGGCTAAACAGGAAAGTAATTAACCAACTATTTAAAGGATAACTTATTATGGCTGCAGGAAACTCAGCATTTGATCAGCTTCTTTCAACGACGCTGAAAAACTATGTCCCTAAATTAACGGATAACGTATTTTCTGCTCGTCCACTCTTCTATGCGCTCACGAATGGTCAAACTGTTCGGCGTATCGGTGGCGGTACGAAAATCGTTGTTCCAATTATCTATGGGAAAAACTCAACAGCAGCTTCTTACTCAGGAACTGACAGCATTGACACAACAGCTCAGGACGGTATAACCGCTGCTGAGTATGACTGGAAACAGTACGCTGTGTCTGTCACTATCTCAGGTATAGAAGAAGCTAAAAACAATGGCGAAGCAGAAATCATTGACCTCCTAGAGGGCAAGATCATGCAAGCTGAAGAAACCGTTATTGAAAACATGAACGCAATGTTCTGGAGTAACGGTGCTGGAAACGGCGGAAAAGACTGGCTAGGACTTAACGCCCTAGTTGGAACTGGAAATGATTCAGGTAGTGCTATTGGTGGCATTGATGCCACAGACAGTGATAACTCATGGTGGAGATCAACTCTAACCAACCAAGGCGGTGCGCTTACACTTGCAGCTATGTCTACAATGTATAACGGCGTTTCTGTTGGTAACGATCAACCAACCATTATTATTACTGATCAAGATGAATATGAAAAGTATGAATCTCTTCTACAACCACAGCTTCGGTACACCGATGCAACTGTTGCAGATGCAGGATTCCAGAACCTTCTCTTCAAAGGCGCTCCTATGACCTATGATAGCGGTTCTGACGTTGCTGGAAAAATGTTCTTCTTGAACACAAAGTACATCCGTCTAGTTGCACACAGCGATGTTTGGTTCAAGCCAACACCGTTTGTGCGTCCAACTAACCAAGATGCACGCTATGCGCAAATCTTGTGTTACGGAAACCTAACAATAAGTAATCGTTCCCGACAAGGAATGCTTTACGGTCTAACTGACTAAGATGATGGGGGGAGCAGGACTCCCCCCATTGTCAGAACAAGGAGAATTATGTCTCGTCACGCTATTGCTTCAAAATCAGGCTCGTATCTTGCTGGCACGAATGGTCAACCTCCCTCCGCTCGTATCGGCGTTCAAACAGCTAACGCTGTTCCTGTAGCTGGAGTAACTGCGTATGACGATTGGATTCCTCCAACAGATACTTCTTCTTGTTCTGCCACGACTCGCAAAGGGGAACCCTGTAAGGGGAAACCCCTTGGCGAGTCAGGGTTATGTATGAGTCACAAGGAATAATATGGCTCTTACGATAAAGCAGATGCGTGACACTGTTCGTGATATTATTGATATAGATTCAACAGACATCAGTGATGATGTGCTTAATACAATTATAGGACAGGGATATGACACTATTATTTACAGCGAGAAACGCTTTCCGTTTTACGAAGTTGCGACAACTTTTCAGAGTGTTGTCGGTCAAGCTGAGTACTCTCTTGCAACAGTAGGTGCTTCAGTAGTCGTTGACTCTGAAAGCGTTGGACTTCGTGAAATATCTGCAATTAAAGACGATGACCATGTATTTAAATTCATTGGTCGTGATGACGCTGACTTTAATTACCCTTTAAACGTTAATACAAGTAGCGACCCTTGGGAGTGGAGTTTTTGGAATGACACAGTTCGTCTTTATCCAACTCCTGATACTGTACAAACTATTTATGTAAGGGGTTTTAGAAATGCCAAAACGTTTGGTCGTGGGTCTAGTGACACTGTTACTCCTGACCTGCCTGCACCTTTTCATGCGATATTGGTTACGTATGCGGTAGCTAAAGCTTATTTGCAGCAAGAAGATCCTGTTATGGCTAACCAGTACATGCAGGATTTTAGAATAGAATTAGATAATGTTGTGCGCAGGTTCGCTGATACGCCTGCCCCTCAACCGATTATTGCTAATAGTCGTAAAGGTACACGTTATTTAGCTGGTTTTGGAGCGTTACGATACGCTAACGCTGATGGAGTGATCTGGTGATTTAAATGGCTAAAAGAGATTTTAAACTTCAGATGTTGGAGTCGTTCTCTGGTGGTCTTAACCTACGAGCAGATCAATTTGACTTAAAAACAGATGAATCTCCTGACATGTTAAACGTCAACGTAGACCCTCGTGGGGGTGTTGCTTTACGTGGTGGCGTAATACGTAGAAATGCGACTGCTCTTGCTAACGATGTTAAGGGTATTTGGGGGTTTTATACTGATGGTGGCACACAACAGGTCATGGTTAATCATGGAACTAAGGTTGCGTATTCTGCTTCAGGGAATTTTACAGAGTTAACTAATATTACAAATAGAACTGATGGTTCTAGGGTTTACGGAATTACGTTTAATAATGTCGCTTACGGAGTTTCGTATGACCAGCCTTCTTTTAAATGGGATGGCAGTACTGACGCTGATCTAGGTACATCTATAAATGGTTCTGCTGGGCAAATGCCCAAAGCCCAATACATAGCGCAATGGAATAACCATGTTTGGGTGGCAAATACGTACGAAGGCAGCGCAAGCAAGTATAGGTTGCGTTGGTCTAACATTAATGAAGCTGAAAAATGGTCTGCTGCTGATTACGTAGATGTGGACAAAGGTGAAGACGGCGATTACATAACTGGGCTTGTGCCTATGGGCGACAGGCTACTTATTTTTAAATCTAACGCTATTTACGCTATGTTTGGTTTTGGTAGCGATTCTTTTCAATTGGTAAATGTAACAAAAACTAGCGGTTCAGTGCCGTTATCTAGTCCTGTTGCTACCCCTGTGGGCGTATTCTATTGGCATGACCGTACTGGTGTGCATTTGTACGATGGCAATAGAACTATGAATATGTTTACAAAATTGGCTCCTGCCATAGACGATGGGCGCATAACTTTTACTAATCCACCTCAGTTGGCTTGGTCAAAAAACAAGCTTTACGTAAGTGTTGATTGGCAAGAAGAAGGCTCTACTGTGCGTAGAACTTTTGTTTTTGATCCTAGTTTGGGAGAACAAGGCGCTTGGATGAAACATGATATTGACGCTGGTCCTCTTTACACGTTTAGACCACCTAATAGTGAAACTATTTGCGTTGGAGGTTGTGTTGATAATACTGGTCGTGTTATACATATGGATGATGATTCAGATAGGGTGTTTGATAAATATGTCACGAACGAAGAAAATATACAATCGCATTTTGTTACTCCTTGGGTTTCCACAAGGAATCCGATAGTTAAAAAACGCTGGGGTAAACCTCAGATGGTTACTTTGGCGAAATCTTCGCTTCAGTTAACTACAGAAATATATAAAGATTACGATTTTGCGGAAGCTGCTAAAAGCTTCCTTATAGATATTGTTGGTCGTACAAGTGCTGCTACATGGAATAGTGCTGTTTGGAACACTGATTCTTGGGGTTCTGCAGCCGATTCAAGAGTTACAGATGTTAAAAGATTGCCTACTTTAGGGACAGGTAGGGCTATATGTATGAAGATTATCGGTCCCAATACTAATGCGGAGTGGCAAGTAAACGCTATAGGCTTTACTTACGTTCCTAGAAGGATGAGATAATGGCTATTACGCTAAATTCGTTTACGTCAGGAACAACAATAGTTGCTGCTGACATGAACACTAACTTTAACAATATTAACAGTTGGTCAGATACTGTTGCCCTTAAAGCAGGAGCTGCTTTTACAGGCAACGTAACAATAACTAGCGGTACGTTCACTGTAGGCGCTAATACTGCAGGTGATGATGTTAAGTTCTTTGGAGACACATCAGGCGCTTACGTAGAGTGGGATGCTGATACCGATGACCTTATTTTGGCTGGTGCAGCTAGGGTTGTAATTCCTGATGGTCAGTTAGTGCTTGGTTCTACTGCTGTTACGTCTACTGCTGCTGAGTTAAATATCCTTGACGGAGTAAC
>Ga0163180_10002026_pt1 | contig 11374 bp, 10 predicted proteins | sample AtlANTMetagenome_2_FD_109647 | JGI IMG/M metagenome (GOLD analysis project Ga0163180, IMG submission 109647) | Marine eukaryotic phytoplankton communities from the Atlantic Ocean - Atlantic ANT 4 Metagenome | ecosystem: Environmental > Aquatic > Marine > Oceanic | place: North Atlantic Ocean...
TCTACTAGGACTAATGTTTTTATCATAATATGTTTGTATGTTATCTATACCTTTTTTCACAGGTTGACTCACATACTTTTCAAACACATTATTTGGCTGACCTTCTAATATAGTTCCTTTATTCCTAAGTTGTTTAACTTCTGCTCTTCTTCTTATACCAAAAGGATCTACAGGAGAATCTGCCATAAAGTTTCTACCACTTGCAACATTTCCAAGTCCTGAAATACCACCAGTTATTACAGCGTTTCTTAAAGCATCTTTAGGTTTTGCACCTCCTATCATACTTCCTGCAAAACTACCAATACCAGTTGATAAAGCTAAAGGCATAGTAGGCAACAACATAGGAGCAACCATAGGTAAAACTACGGGAGCAATTTTTTTAACAACTCCTTTTAATTTTTTAAATAATTTTTTGAAGAAAAATTCTGGTTGACCAGTTACAGGATTTATACTGTTTAATTCATTACCTACAACATATTGTTCAGGGTCTAGCCCCATTTCTTCCATTTGGCTAAACAACATCTTTTTCATTTTAGGATTAGCTTCTAAAACTTTTAAAGGTACGACTGTTTCACCTTCTTCAGCGTGAACAATGTATGTATCACCTTCACGACCAAAGGTTGCTAGGTAATCTGCTGTTTGTTTAAATTCTGGTAGTGTTTCTATTCCCTGCATCATGTTACTATCTTAACAGTTCCTGAATCATTATACAACGCTCCTGTCTCTAATCCTGATGCACTTGTGGGTAAATCAGTTAAAGTGAGTTGCGACCCACGCATTATTCCAGGATTATTTGTCTGTTCTATAAATACTTCTAACGCACGAGTTAAATCTTGTAAATAGGTTTGTACATTAAAAGGTATATCTTGTGGTGGATTAGGTAGTCTTGGTGGTGGAACATCACGAGTTGGCATTAACGTCTCCCATCTGTTCGTATTTCTACTCTTGGTGAACCCAACTTCCATTTCATACCAGAAGCGTTAGATTCTACTCGCATAGCAAAAGACCTACCTCTTGCTCGTAGAAATAATTCTTTTGTAAACTGCTCTACTGGAGAAGTAGCTGTGCGAGTGCTTGTGCCACTTATTGTTTCATGAAAGTTTACTCCTGGAAAGTTGCGAGTTTTTATACTAAAAATAGCTGAAGGAGTGCTTAAATCTGTAGAACCATTAAAAGTTAAATCAGGTATAACTTTTTGTATTAAACTAAATTTGTCACCACTACCTATGTCCATAGGAGCTGACTCAATATATGATGTCATAGGAGAGCCATCGTCATCAAAACCTAATTCATGATTGTATAAATAATTAGAGCTTGCACCAATGGGAAAACTTTTTATACCTCTGTCTATCCAAGCAGTACGACTTAAATTTCCATAATACCAAACTTTTTCTGCATAATTATACACAACATATTTATCGTTATCACCATTTCCACCATTGGCTATAGAATTACTTTCTGAAGGATAATACCAAATTACTTCACTAAACTCACTATTCACCCCTGACACTATTTTATCTTTTTGTGTTAAATTAAAATCATTAAAAACTTTATCTTTTACAGAACAAGCAAGTTGTTGAGTTTGACCAGTATAAACATAAAAATTATCTAAACCCATCCAAAACACAAAATCTTCTGTAGCAACAGCAGAGTTTGGTCCAGATATAGTTATGTTAGAAGCTAATGTTTGTAAGCCAAAAATTAAAGGATCACCAATAAATCTCATTGAAAAAATTGAAGTGTCTGTAAAAACAATAATTTCTCGTTTAGTTTCAACAGCTTGTACAAACTCAGAACCTGAGCCTAGTCTTAAACTTCCTGCTGTAGTTGTAGAACTTATTGTCCAGTTAGCAGGATCTGCTTGTGTTGACCAACGTATCATTAAAGGATCTTGATCAGCACTTCCATAAGTATTTGTTCCAAAACAAATTACATGGCGATCGTTATCACTTACCAAAACTTGTTTAGCGACAGTAGGTGTTTGTGACGCACCACCCAATGTGCTTAACTCTACAGCTCTTGCTGTTAAACCACCAGTTCTATCCCAATAATAAATAGCACCATCTCTTGGGTTTATTAATAAATCTTCACCAAAATTATCATGTGACCAAGTTCTTAGTTCGGCTGTTGTAGTTGTATTAGAAGGCATACCCCAACCAGTCGTAGCATCTGTAACTGTTGCTCCGTTATTATGGCTAGCTGATGAAGTTCCGTAAGAACCTCTTATACAGCCAGTTAAATCATTACTGCTAACAGCACCGTAAATAATTAATTCTGTTCCTATTTTTACAATACCTCCACTAGAAGGAAAACCAGTAGAACTTGTAAGAGTAATAGTTGTAGCTGTTGCACTCAACCCACCACCCATATTTATAGTGTTTGTTTGAGCAGAGGTTAATTGTCCACCCCAAAAACCACCACTCCAACCAGTACCTCCAACAGCAGAATCTAATCCAACATTTAGTTGATAAGTAGCTGTTACAGAGTTTCCTCCACCTAAAATATTAAAAGTTGCAGTTCCATTAGTTACAGCTATTTTGTAAGTGCTACCATCAACTATTTCTGTAATTTGGTGTTCTGCGTTTAAAACACTTGCACTTAATCCGTTTACAGCAGTTGATCCTGCCAAAGTAACAAAATCACCTTCTACTGCACCATGACTTGCATCACTTACTGTAACTGTTGTTTGGGTTGTTCCTGAAGTAGCAGGAGCAACTGTTGTGATTGTGTTACCCATACCATTTCCGTGAACAGTACAATAATATTTTAAACTGGCAGGAGCATCACTTGGTACAACAAAAGTTACTTGAGATCCTGCAGATCCTGGAGCATTACTAGAATAGTTGTTGGTAACTCCAGTTGTATACGAACTATCATCAGTGTTTCTAAAAGCTAAAGGGTGATTTGCATTAGTATTGTCACTTAAATCAAAAACGTAAGTTGCTCCTCGTGTAAGTGTAAGACTAGGATTATTGCGTACCATACCAGTCACATCAACTAAAGCGTAAATATTCCCACTTCCAGGATTAGTAACAGTTACAGCAAAAGTTTGACCTGAGGAAGCTACTGTTGGGTTTACGTTTGTAGAAGAGTCTGTAGTTAAAGGATTATTATTCAGTGACTGTGCTCCACCTCTTAACGGAGTTATATCCTTATAACTTCCACCTTCTTCTATATAATATTTTAAATTAGTTCCTAATCCTAGATAACTACTACCATCTAAAGCTATCCAAGCATGCAGTCTTCTAGCTGTTCCTAAATAAGTGTTGTTAGAGTACTTTTCCCAACCACCTATTTTTTCTGGAAAACCAAAACGAAAACGTATTTTTTCTCCATCTATCCATCCACCTTCATTACTGTAGGCTGTTACTTCTCTATTAATTCCTGCTTTAAATGTTAGCTTACTTAATGCCATAATTACATAAAAGAGTAGTTGTTTCCTGCATTATTGCCTATCGTTCCATTATCTGCATTACAGTTTGTTCTTACCATAGCAAGTATATTATCACCTCCACCTCCCGAAGCTGAAGGAAAATTAAATGACATACCTATTGTGACAGTTGTATTTGCTGTTAATACTGGATTTAACACAAGACTACCATCATGCGAAATAGATGTACCCGAAGTTCCACCAGAAGCAACACCACTTCCAGTAAGTGTTAAAGTTGCACTCGCATTACCTTCGCCCCCTATTGTTCCAAATACATAATAGTCTCCTGTTACATTAACAGTAAAAGGAATAGAAAAAGAAGCAGAACCTTCTTGAGGTCCCCATCTATTTACACGAAGTAATTGACCTGCGTTCGCTTCTCCTGCAATAGTAGCATAATTTGTATTATATCCAGACCTATACCAAAAATCATTAGCTGTTTTCACACCTACCCAATATCTAGCACCATTGTCACCACTTTGGGTAATATTATTAGAATCTACAGTTAGTGAAGCATTATCTACAAATTTTCTAGCACCCAAAAAACTAGTCAAAGTTAAATCGCCACTTTCAGCAATGCTGTTGCAATTTGCTACAGCAGATGTTTGAGTTCCACTATTATAGTTTGCAGGATTTTTTACATAAGTGCCACCTCTATAATAATTTGTTAAACCAGAAGGACCACCAAAATAGCTTACTACTGTACTAAGATTTAAGGGTAAAGAACTACTTATCGGCATTTTTTATTTCTTTCAATTCACTCTGTACTAAATTTAATTCTTGAATAAAAGTTTGTATTTGTTCATCTTGTTGTTTAATTGCTTCAATCAAAACACCAACAATATTACCATAAGAAACAGATTTATATTTTTCACCGTCTGTTACAACTTCTGGTAAAATTTTTTCTATTTCTTGTGCAATCACACCAACACCTTTTTTACTGTCCATCGTGTAAAATACACCACGCATACCTCTAACTTTTTGCAAAGCATCATCTACTGTTTTTACTTCTGACTTTAATTTTTCATCTGAAGTAGCTGTAACTTCCCCTGCTGATAGTGTTCCAGTTACTGTTACTCCTGCAGTTGTAGTTTCAAGTTTTTCAGCTCCATTGTAGTAAAGTTTAGCTGAACCTCCTGCAGTAAAAAGAGCCAAGTTTGCACCCTCAGATGCATTGTTTAAGGCTATAGAGTCAGCTAACAATTTAAAATGCCCTGAGCCTGTAGTGTGTTTAATTTTTGAAGAGCCACCTTCGTGATAAATTTTTAAATCACCACTTGCTCCTACTCTTAAATTATTATCAGTAGCAGTACCATCTGCAAAAATACCACACTCTCCTAACGCAGATATTCTAAAAGATTCAGTCGGCACACCAGAATTAACAGTTTTAAGAGCTGTTTTAAATACTAATGAAGTATTATTAGCTGAAGTGCCATAAGCTTCCTCAGCAACAGCATCAATCATAGCTGTTTCTAATGCACCATAACCACCTCCTGCTTCTAAAGGAGCTTGAAAACTAAGCCTACCAAAAATTTCATCTTGAGCAACGGTATCATTTCCAGAAGTTATTGTAATTTGAGAAGCTTTGGTAGTCTCGTTTTGCGATTCTACTTTAGCTCTTTCTATAACAGCATCACCATCTGCAGTTTTCAAACTTAATTTTGCTTTGTTATTAGTAGCATCAAATGTTTCTCTACCTATTCCCTCAACGGTCGCAACCACTAAAGCACCATCGCCCCCTTGTGCTTCTAAAGGAGCTTTAAACTGTAATCTACCTAATGAAGTACCATCGGTTATAGCTGTTGCTGTTGTTTCTAAATTTAAAGAAACACCTCCTGATTTTTTCATTATCACATCTTGATCAAACTCTTCGGAGCCAGTTTCAATCTGTGCTACTATAGCATTACTCGCACCACCACCATCTGAATAAACAATAGCTGTTTTTCCATTATCTACTTGTACATTTCTACCATTACCAACAGTACCTCCAGTTCCTTGCGTAAACTCAATTGCATACCCACCACTCGTGCTGTTTTTGACAAAAAAAAGTTTTTGTTGCTCTGGATCATTACCACCGATTTTTACAGTAGCAACAGCAGTCAAACTTCCAGTAAAGTTTAAAACTTTATTTAATCCGTCTGATGTTTTGTCACCATCTACTGTAGTTAAATTATTTGTTCCATCACTTAAAGCTACACTTTTTACACCATTTACTAACTTATCAGTCATTTCCCAATTTGTGTTAGTGGTTGTACCCCAAGTTCCTGCTTGTTCACCAATAGCAATTAACTCTAAACCACTATTTGTTGTATAAGTACTCAATATAAACTCCTTTATGCTGTATCAATATCTTGCCAATTATTAGAAGTATTGGGCGTAACTTTAGTCCATGTATTTGTTGGGCTTGCGTTTACGTTTGTCCAAGTAGCATTTTTAATAGGTACTACCTTTTCCCATAGTATTTCACCGATCGGTTCAATTAGCAAGGAAAATTGTAATGTAGGCGATACAATAAAAGTTACTTGAACATTTGTTTCCTGTTGAAAGCTACTTATCATTGTAGGTTGAAACGAACTCATGATGCGAACTGGTTCTGTTTCTTGACTAAATGTATATTGCATTTCTGGTTCAAAAATAGATCTTACACGGTTGATTCCTACTTCAAACATTTGTACTTCAGATTGAAACTGCATAAGTGCTTCAGAAGTGATAGTAACATTATTAGTTATGTCTGTGCTAAACCTAGCAATCATGTCTGAAGATTGAGGTCTTATTCTCACAGCTTCTAACTCTGTTTCAAAAATTGATACTAATTCTGCTATGCTAGAAGTTCTAGTAAAACTATAAGTAACGTCTGTTTGAAAAGAACTTTGTAAAGTAGCTTCTGATACAACTATAAAATCAGGTACGATAGTTAAGGAAGCATTAAAAGACATAGTAGAGTCAACAGCTAATATAACTGATCCTGCTATAACTTTACTAGATGTGCCTATGAGCGTAAGTGGCTCAGCTACTATTGGTCCTCCACCTAGAGTACTGAAAGGAGTGGTAGAAAAAGCACCTTGAGAAAACATTAACTATCCTTTTCTTTTTTCATTTCTTCTTCTAATTTTTTTGAAAAATGATTCCAAGCAACTTGCAACAATTCTAACTCCATATTTGCACGACTTGTACGATGTTGTATATCATTTATTTGAGAAACGCATTTTCGAGCTTCCATAGTTAAGTCTTTAATTTTGTACTCTTTGTCGTTTATTGTAATTATGTCATTTTCTATATCTTTCATTATAAACTCACTTTCGATATACTTAATGTGTTAGGATTAGTTAATGAGACAGAAGTGTCACCAGGAGCTACAACTGTCATTCTGTTTGTTCCACTATTATATGTTGCAGTAGTGTCTGCTAAACCATTCATTGCATTTGCTATCTCACTTCCTGCTGTATCTGTACTAGCACCATTAGATAGATTGATAGATGTTGAATTACCACCACTTGTAACTGTAGCAGAAGTTAAGTTTCCAGTTTGTCCAGAGCCTTGAGTAGTTGTACTTCCACTTCCACTTACATTTGAAGCTGGTCTAACTGTAGAAGTATTTCCTGGACTTGGATTTGTTCCACCATTAACACCACTACCATTAGAAATACTTACTGACATATCGTTTACATTTCCAGATGCAGAAGGTGCAGTAATAGTTATTGTAGCTCCACTTCTTGAAACAGACCAACCACTAGGTAATTGTTGGGATATATAATATTTAATTGTTTCAGCATGGTCTGATGCAGAATTACTATTACCTAATCCAGAACTACCCACACTCCAACCATCTCCACTAACAGAAACTGTTGCACCTAAATTTACAGTAGAAGAAGATGAACTTACATGATTTGTAGTATAGGTATAGTATTGAGTACCAACCATATTAACAGTTATAGTGCTATTACTTTGCATTGATGAATAATATCCTGCATAGAAAGATGCATAAACTCTCACACCTACTCCTGCAGAAGAACTGTTGTTAAAAGAATAATAGCCACCCCAATAACCATAGTTATATTGTGAACCTGAAGTTAATCCAAATTGTGGACTTGAACCTGAAGTTCCACCTGATACAGATGGACCTCCATGTGGTTCGTGATATTTTGTTGACCAAGTCGTAGGACCTACAAAGTGCGTATAAGTATTCCAGTTGTTAGTACCTCCAGCGATATTTGCACTACTATCATACACACCAACATTTCCATAACAAAAAGCATAAGCATAATATATATAACCTGATACTGTATAATTCATGCTAATTGAACTTGCATTTGGAAAATAATTTAAACCAGTTAAAAATCTACCTTGTGTTTGATTGCTAAAGTTTCTTGTCCAACTAGCAGAACCATTAGTAGAGCCAGGATTTCCTGCACCAAAATACCAACTATAACTATTTGTTTGATTTTGTGTTCCTGTATTATTTTGCGAATAGCCAGTATATACAGTTTGTGTTCCACTATTTGTAGCATTATTTACAGTATATTGATAAACTTCAGCGACAGCAGGAGTAAGTGTGCTAGCTGTTCCTGAAAAATCAAAAAAGTCTGTTTTTGTAAAGGGGTGACGAATAGTAGAACCATCTAATGCCCTTATCTGTCTTACTCGTCTTACAGTAGAACCATCTAATACATAAATATTATGTGGAGTTCTTATTGTAGAACCATCAAGTACAGACAGAACCATTAGTATACCATTATTATTTTTACATTACCTGTAAAATCACTTGCTTGAGTTGGTACAGATGTAGCTACTTTAAATATACCAACTATCTCATTTGCATTTAAATCTAATACATTTAACTCTGCTGACGTTCCAGTATATCCTGCTATTTTATTTAAGTCAGATGCACCACCAGTATAGCCATCTACTTTATTTAGTTCAGTAGCAGTTGACGTAACTAATAATCCACCCAACATTAAACCATTAGTGCCATTATGTCTTACTATATCTACATTGACAGCTTCATCATCAGCATTAAGTTCTACACCACCTTTTATTTGTGTTGCACCATTTCCATTAGGGTGAATAACTACATTATTATTAGAAGCAGAAGTTATTTGATTACCATTAGTATCTAAAGCCCCTCCTAGTGAGGGTGTAGTATCATCTACTAATTCACCATCAAAAACTGTACTTCCAATTTTAAAAACCATTTTAAACTCCTATTATGAAATTGTTCCATCTGTTGTTATATCGCCTACTACAATTAAATTACCATTAGTATCTAACTGCATTTTTGGTGTTCCTCCATAATTAAACCTAAGATTATTACCATTGAATGTTATTGTCCAATCATTACTAACTGCAGGAATAGTTACTGTACCAGTTGAAAGACTACCAGTGACTGTAAGTCCTGCACTTGTTACAGAAGCTTTTGCAGTAGGTGTTCCACCACTATTATGATATAAAGTTACACCACCCTGATCACCATCTATCCATTTTATAGGATCAGCCGTGCTACCATCATAACCTTGAATAGCTAATCTGCCATGATGAGTAGCATCACTTACATCTGATTTATATCCAATTAATACATTACCACTACCAGTCGTTATTGCGTCTCCGCATTGATAACCAACTAATACATTTGCTCCTCCAGTTGTCAAAGCGAGTCCTGTATCGTATCCCATAGCTATATTATTGTTTCCAGTTTGAATAGCAGTTAAAACTCTGTAACCTATAGCAACATTTCTGGTTGCAGTTACAATTGATGAAGTTTCTGCTTGTCGCATTACTTGATAGCCTATAGCAATATTATAATCTCCTTGTACTCCAACAGTAGTAGAATACCCTCTCAGAGCTTCACTACCTATGCCTATGTTATGAGACCCAGTATGAATAAATCTTACCGACGCGTAGCCAAGAGCTATATTATTATCTCTAGCACCAGTCAAACTACTATCACTTCCCAAAGCCTGTCTACCAATAGCTATATTCTGATCAGAAGCAGAATTTGATCCAGAGTACATGAAAGCAAACTGTCCTAAAACGACATTGTAGTCTCCGTAACTATATTGTCCTGCTCCTCTACCTATAAGAATATCATAAGTGTTTCCGCTAGAATTTCTTCCTGCATAGTAACCCATAGAAATATTATATGAACCTTTTGCTCTACAGTAATAACCTATAGCTATGGTAGAAGAAGCTGTCGCTTCAGCACTTAAACCCATCGCTACAGAATAATATCCTGAAGTATTACAACCGTAACCGACAGCAGTAGAATACATTCCTGTTACTGATGATAGGTATCCAATAGAAACAGCAAAATCTATACTTGCGTTTGCCATATAGCCTATTGCAGTAATATAATCATCGCTGTTACCGATACTTTCTCCAGTTCTATACCCCATTACAGTATTTCCAACGCCAGTCTGGTTGTATGGCATTGCACTTGTGCCAACAACAGTATTATAACTTCCAGTAGTAAGTTTTGCTCCAGTCGCTGGTCCTACTAGCGTATTTAATGTACCAGTAGTGATTCTATCGCCACCACCCCCGAAAGAATAATTGCTAGAACCTTCTCTGCCTACAAAGGTTAGTTGAGTATTGTCAGCTAAAAATTGAGGAATATTAAGATTTATTTGATTAGTCAGGTTTCCAGAAGATATCCAAGATCCTGGACGTACTCCTTTTCCAGTAACAGTCATAAATTGTTCAAGAGCACTACCATTAGAAAATTGTAAATTATCAAAATTAATTGTACTGTTATCAGTAACAGCACCATTTACATCGGCTGTAGCTTTAGTTTGGTTAAGTGCTGTTATTCCTGAAAAATAATCTCCATCTTCACCACCTTTGAAACCTACATATAAATTATTTTGATCATTGTTATTTAAAGCAACTTCAGTTGATTTTAATGATGAAGAATTTCCTGTGTTGTTATATAAAACAGTTTTTTCTCCAGGATTACTTATAAATACATTACGAGTACCACTACCCCAACTTACTCTATTATTACTATTGCTTGAACTAAAAACAATATCATCAGAAGCTCTTGTTATGGTATCGGCTGTTCCATCAGTTTCACCACCTCTAGTAAATGTTCCTGTGCCTACTTCAAAATCACTACCATCTTCAATGACATAATAGGTAATGTCTCCAGTTTCTAGATAAGTTCTAAAAGTTACAAATCCAGTTGGAGCAGTTCCATTTAAAGTTAGAGTTCCTGTACCAGTTGTGGTAGAGGTTTGTTTTGCTCTATCACCAACTTTTAAAACCATATTATTTTAACTCTATAGTAAGATTTGTGCTATTGATTCTAAATATGTCACCACTTAATATTTGTCTATCTGTAACATCGCCTACAAATAAAGCATTTGTACTGTTTGTTTGGTGATCCATTAATACAACATGAGTTATGGTATTAGTACCAGAGGTAGATGCAGGAAATGAAATATCTCCAGTATTTTTTGCTGTTAAAGTTCCACCATTATTTGCAACAACCCAATAAGGTTGAGTAGCACCATCTCCGTATATTCTTACTCTGGCGTAATTTCCAAAATTAGCTTCTGTAAAACTTCCTGCTTCTGCATCACTAACTGCTGTAGCTAAAGCTAAATACAAACTAGCATTAGGAGAAGTGTATCCAGTTGTTGTAAAAATATGTTGAAGCAATTTTTGCTCCAAGTAATTGGTCGCCGCATTCGTCGTAGTTGTCATTTAAAACCTCCTTTATGTGTTAGGAACTGTTGGTAAACCTTGAGTATAAGCATCTCTATTTTCCCTTGCTTCTGCTAATGTTTTTAACCTTGTAGCTCCTTCGACAAACCGTTTTTCATATTGAGCTTGTAAATCTTGCTCTCCTTTCATAAATATATACGCTTCTACGAGTGATCCGTAAAGTAAAACATAAGGAGCATTGTCACTAAGCCATGTTTTTGTTGTATCTGAACTAACTCCAGTAGA
>Ga0163180_10002027_pt1 | contig 11372 bp, 6 predicted proteins | sample AtlANTMetagenome_2_FD_109647 | JGI IMG/M metagenome (GOLD analysis project Ga0163180, IMG submission 109647) | Marine eukaryotic phytoplankton communities from the Atlantic Ocean - Atlantic ANT 4 Metagenome | ecosystem: Environmental > Aquatic > Marine > Oceanic | place: North Atlantic Ocean...
CGCGTATCCAGGAGGGTGCAAGCCGTAAAAGGTACTCGCCATCCCGCCGAGATCGAAAGCATTGAAGACATCTACAAAGGGTTGTTGATAGGCGGCATAGGCCAGAGAGATTTCATCCCAACGCAGCCCAGCACGCAGCGAACGAAGAAGAAAAGCAACAAAGACCACGGCCCATAGCAGACGCTTTTCCGTACGCGGAATCATTCCGACACCACAGGAATTTGGACTTTTACCCAAGCCCCACCCTTCTCTTGGTTGCCAGCACTCAGTTCACCGGACTGACTTCTGACAATGCGATGGGAAATCGCCAGCCCCAAACCGGTGCCTTTCCCGGGCTCTTTGGTGGTGTAAAAGGGATCGAAGAGTCGCCCCAACACTTCTTCATTCAAACCAGGCCCCTCATCGAGACAAACCACGCTAACGAGCTCGTTCTCCTGACTGGCTTGCAGACGAATCACACCTCGTCCCTGCATTGCATCCGCAGCGTTGGTCAACACGTTGAGGAGCACCTGATGGATTTTCTCTCGCTGGATGTAGACCTCGGGCAAGCCTTCATCCAACTCAATGCGGATCTGAATGGCTTGAAACTGCGGTAAAACGCGCACCCGCTCAGCAGCCTCCTTGAGCATCGACTCGACCTCTTCCGCAGCAAAAGGGGTTTGATCCGGTCGCGCATAGTCCAACAGATCTCCGATGATGTTCTGAATCCGCTCCAACTCGGCGCGACATCTACGAACAATATCGGCCTCCAGTTCAGGCTCATCGAGTCCCTGCTGAAGTAGCTCCACGTAGCCCATCACCGCTGCAAGTGGATTGCCCAGCTCATGAGCAATACCGGCGGCGAGTCGACCCACACTGGCGAGCTTCTCGGAGTTGATCAAATCTTGCTGCACACCCCGTAGATTCCGATTGGCTTCTTCTAACGATTGGAGTTGCTGCTCACTGCGCTCACGAAAAGCGGCAAGGGAAGCCGACATGGTGCTAAGGGCTCCAGATAGCTCCACCAACTCGCGCGGCCCGTCCACCTCAACGCGTTGCCCGAAAGCACCTCCTGCAATGGCATCAGTGGCTTCTTGAATCTCCAAGATAGGCCGCACAAGCCGCCTTCGAAACAGGAGAAACCCGACCCCTGCAATCACCGTGGTAGAGAGCAAGATATACACCGCCATCACGCCCCACTGTCCACCAAAAGGACCTGTTGCATCCAGCTGCGTCCGGTAGCGAATCGCACCAACCACCATGCCGCTGCGTACGATCGGCTGCGTAATTTCGATATATCGCCGCCCGAAACGACTCCCTCGCACGCGCATGTGTTCTTGCTTGGAGTACAACGCACTCCGCACCCCCACATCCATTGTGGCTGCGGGCTCTCCCCGGAGAACAACCAGCGGCTGATTGCTCTTACTCACCATCCAAATCGCACCATTTTCCGGGAGGTGATCCACGTAGGGTTTGAGCACTGCAGCATACGCCGGAGAATCCATTCGAGACTCGGCCTCCAACTGGGCACGAAGACTCCGTGCACTCTGCTGAGCCAAGTCGGTACGACGCTCTGCATCTTCGATCTTGAACAGAAGTCCCACCACGCCCAAACTAAGAACCAGAGCGAGCAAGGTCACCAGCCCCAGTCCAAGTGCGGTCTCTGTCCACAGTCCCGGTCGTCGCTTCAACACAGCATCAAGGCTACCGCATGCGGACGGTTCTATGTGCTCGCCTATAAACGCCGATAGACACCAACCACCTTGCCAAGAATCGACAGTGGCTCACTGGGTTCCACAAGAATCGGCCCCATGCTCTCATTAGCGGGCTGAAGCCGTACATGATTCGACTCCCGATAAAAGCGTTTGACGGTGGCTTCATCCTCAACCATTGCAACGACGGTTTCTCCATTGTTTGCGGTCGCCTGTTTGCGCACGAAAACGTAGTCACCCTCCAAAATGCCATCCTCAATCATCGACTCACCCACGACCTCGAGTGCAAAAACCGTCGACCCCACAGGAAGAAAACTAGCGTCCACATGAATGGCTCCTTCCTGATTTTCTTCGGCCAAAAGCGGTAAACCTGCCGCCACACGTCCCACAATAGGCACCGCCATCGTCGAACCGTCCAGGGCCTCCCCCTTCGATTTCGATGTCAGACGCAACGCTCGGGCACGCCCACCTGAATCCACGCGCTCCAAATAGCCTTTTTTCACCAGAGCTTTAATGTGGTCGGCCACGCCATTGGTAGACCGAATTCCCAGCGCATCACCGATTTCTCGCAAGCTCGGTGGGATCCCTTTCTCGTGGATGGAGTGGGCAATAAAATCTAGGACTTGCTGCTGTCGTGGCGCCAGTTCTTCCATAAGGTTCGATCCTTCGCTATTGCATAAGTGAGACCCTCCAAAACTACTGAACATTTGTACATCTGTCAAGATGAACAGTGGCCAGCCTCCGCAAAAGGGTTACCCAAGCCAGGCAATGTACTCCAATCAATATGGAAATCAGGGTGGTCGTCGCGGCGGCATGGGCAGCCAACTGACCCCTTTTGCGAAGAAAGTTCTGATCGTACTGATTGGTTTGTACGTAGTTCAGGTTTTTGCACTCAAACCTGACGACCTGACCCCTGCAGACAATCCCATCCGCCCTTCTGGTGTGACTTGGCTCTACCTTTGGGATTTAGACTCCGGACATTGGCGACCCTGGCAACCGTTTACAGCGGTCTTCATGAATGCTGGCGTCTTGGCGGCTGCCTTGGACTGGCTGATGGTCTTTTTCTTCCTGGGATCCGTCGAGCGCATTGTAGGCACCAAACGCGTCATTAAGTCACTGTTGTGGACTGCACTGATTTCTGTGGTCTTCGCCCATGCTGCAATGGGTCTTGTGGGCGCATTAGAAAATAGCGCAACCCTCGAAGCCCCTTTCCGGGGACTCGAACCATTCCTAATGTCGCTGCTGGTCATCTTTGGTCTTGCTCAGCCCAATGCCCAGATCCTACTCTTTTTCGTCTTACCTATTCGCGCCTCATGGGTCGCCTGGGTATCCGGCCTGCTCGCCCTACTATTCTTTATTACCAGCACCACGATGGGAAGCTCCTTGGTCGTAGGAGGCTGGCTGTCTGGATACCTTTTCGTCAAATCCGGCTTTGGAAACATTCAACGGTTTTTTGAACGCTACCGTCTGTTGAAAAAGAAGAAGAAACTTGAAAAAGAACTCGCCAAGTTTACCGTGCTTGACGGCGGGAAAGACGACGACGACTACCTGCACTAGGCCCAATGACCTCACCGGTACACTTTGGCGATACGGCCTGTCTTTGTGCTATCCTCCGGTTCATTGGAGACATGAATGGCACGCTATCTCTTTCTTCCGACCTGTGCGCTTCTGATCGCATGCGGTAAAGACACCACAGATACAACAGACACCAGCGATACCGTAGAAGACCGCGACTGTTCAGAGGAAATTGCCGGTGAGCACCCCCTTGAATCGGGAGAGTGGGTACTCAGTATCGACGAGCAGATTGCGAATTCCTGTGAAAACATTCATGGCAAAGGTGTTCACATCCACGTGGGCGAAAGCACCCGAGTGTCACTGACCCGAGATGGAAACTGCGTGGACGGCCAAGATGCCGATGGCGACGGTGTGCCCATTGATCCAGGTTTTTCGGATGACACCATGATCTACACCGCTTGGAGCGGAACCACCGATGGAGACTCCATGACCTTGGATGGCTGGATCGAGGTACCCATTGGGGGAACCTGCTTTCTCGGCATTCGCCCCATACTCTCCGCACAAATGGACAGTAGTTCATCACTCACCTACCAAATGGACGCTGAAATCGACATTAGTCAGGAAGGGACATGCGGCGGATCCAAAATGTCCTATGTGGACGGAAAATGGGTCTGCAATGGCGGCGAATGGACCGAACTTTCCGATGCCTGCGACATCACCACCGGTGATGAGGAATGGCACACCTTGCCTACGATGCCCTGCTTTCAGTCGTGGACAGGCGCAGGTAGTCTGAAGGAATAATGGGAAAAAGCCGCATCATCGTCCTCGGACTCGGGATCAGCTGCCTGAGTGCAACAGCGATACTGGCCGCCACAGGTGGGCCGGACTCTGGCGGCTACACCTTTATCGACTCCGATGAATCGGATGGGCCTCCCTACAAGGTGCTGTCCATCAACGGCGAAGACCTCAACCTTGGCGACGAAGACACCGCGATGGTGGAGATTCCATTTGAGTTCAACTTCTACGGTTCAGAAGAAAGCCAGGCCATGGTCGGAGACAACGGCACCATCTTCTTCTCAGGTTCCCAAGAGGCCAGTAATACGGTGTGTCCCGGCACATCCGGCAACTTCTCGGGCATCGCCGCGTATTGGCAAGACTTGATTGTCGATACGGTGAGCTACGCCACGGTCGGTCAATATCCCTACCGCCTTTTCGTTGTGGACTGGGCAGGCGCCCACCCGATGGGAATTGCAGGTGAAGGCCACATTCAGACGTGGCTGAGGGAATACAGCAACGAAGTCGTCATTGTCTTAGACGATGTGGACTTTCAGGACACCGCCTACGACGGCGGATTGGGTGTAGCAATTGGAATTCAGGCCAACGCCGCAAATGGGTTGGCCTGGGGATGCAGTGGCGGATTCACGTCTGGGACAAGCGCTGTATTCTCATCGTCCACAGCGCGTCGCACCATCGAGGAGATGCAGTTCTCGCAGATCCAGCAATACTGGCACGGCTCACAGAGCTATGCCGGCATTGGCGATAGTCTCGCTGCCGGCGATTTCAATGCCGACGGCCTCTCCGATTTAATCATCGGCGCCGAGGACATGGATGAAAGCTATGTGGTCTACGGTGGTCCCTCGTTGGCATCCGGAGACATCAGTGACCATGCGCATGTGATTACGGGCACAAGCAGCAGCGAATTCGGCGCAGCCTTGGCCACTGGTGACCTCGATGGAGACGGCATCGACGAGTTGATTGTTGGAGCGCCAAAGGCCGATGACGCCGCAACGGATGCTGGCACCGTGTACGTATTTACCGGGTCGGACCTTACAGCCACAAGTCTGACAGCTTCCACCGACGCGAGCCTTATCTACGAAGGGCCGACCTCTTCTACGAAAGCACGTGCTGGCTATGCACTTGCTGTCCCGGGTGACATCGACGGAGACGGCTACGAAGATCTTTTGATCGCCGCGCCCTACCATGATGGTGCTGCAACCAACGCGGGTGCTGTGTATATCGGCTACGGACAAGCCACCCTGTCTTCCACAGAATCTTTGGAGGGAGCAGACCGATTTATAGGAACCGATATCAATGATCGTCTCGGAGAGTCCGTTGGAGGCGGTGATGTCGATGGAGACGGCAACGCGGAGATTGTACTTGGAGCCCCCAAATACGACTCGAGTGACATCGATGCTGGCCGAGCCTACCTGCTTTCAAGCGGGAGTTGGACCGGCAGTAACTCCGCCGACTCAAGTGCGGACGCCACGTTCAACGGAGATGCCGCTTTAGACGGATTCGGAACTTCTATCGGACTCTTCGATCTCGACGCGGACGGTACCGGTGACCTCATCTTTGGTGCTCCGAAGAACAGCGCGGGTGGGAATAACGCTGGAGCCATCTACACCTTTTTAGATGCCACTGCCTGGACGGGTTCAAACGCCGCACTCGACGCTGACTACGTGATCACGGGATCCGACGCCAACCAACAAGTCGGTTCCAGCCTCGCCGGGGCAGACTTCGACAACAACGGCGTGGATGATCTCGCCGTGTCGGCACCCAACGCGAGTACCGGCGCACCCAGTGGTGGCGCCGTTTTCGTCTTCACAAGCTTGCCCAGCGGCTCAGGCCCCACGGTTGCCGACGCTGAACACACCATTAATGCATCTTCACCTGGCTCTTCTACCGGACAGTCCATCGTTGGCCTCAGCGACATGAACAACGACGGCTATGGCAACCTCGCTATCGCCGCCACAGGAGCCTCCTCCAACAGCGGAACGAAAGACGGAATTGTAGGAGCATGGGGATATATCGAGGTCTGGCTCGACAATGATGGAGACGGTCTGTTGGCGCGTAGCGTAGGCGGTGCCGACTGTGATGATGTCAACGCATCGGTCTACCCCACAGCAACCGAAGACACAGGCTTAGACAGCGATGGTTTTGCAACAGATGGTGACTGTGATGGCTGGGTAGATGGAAGCATCCAGGTTCGCTACCGTTCTGATTACTTTGCCTACGACGTCGCCAACGAACTAGGCAACAGCACCTACGATAGTTTTGACTTCGAAACCGCCACCAGCGGAACGAGTGTAGAAACACTGTACTCCGCAGATGGTGTAGATTTACTGCCTGCAACAAGCGGTTCGGTCTTCGCCGCTACCGACATCTACGGTTCAGCGCCCAGTGCCAATCTCGGAGCCAAAGTGTTCGCCGGGGGCCAAAACAGTCTCGACATCGAGTTCTCAGACCCCATCGATGCAATCGCATTTCGACTCTTAGATGCAGAAGACAACTTCCAACTCACCGCGGAAGACGGTGCCGGCGGAGTGGTACCCACCAATGGTGGCGTCAAAGTCGATCATATCGGAAACAATGTACCGACAGGTCGCTTTGTCGGCGTCACCTTTGCCGAATCCGTCTACGCGATCAATCTTGAGGCACTGGATGCCAATGACGGATGGGGTATCGATGACATCCACGTCTACTGGGCTGGGGACTCAGACCGAGACGGCGACGGCTATACCGGCAACGACGGCGACTGTGATGACACAAACGGAGCCGTCAATCCAGGCCAGACAGAAATTCTGACAGACGGCATCGACAACGACTGCGATGGAAATGTGGATCAAGGGACGGTAACTTCCTACACCAGCGAATCCGACTGGACCGCCGCAATCAGCATCACGCCCGAAGAGATCGACTTTGAAAGCCCATCGCTCAGTACACTATTGACCACCGACTACGAAGATCTAGGGGTCGAGTTCGATGGAACCCTCAAAGTCGTCACCCTTGTGGACGGCTCAGCACCGATCGACGTCCAAGCTGCAGAGGCCACAGGCACCGACACCACGATTGCTTTCGACGAAACCCAACCCGCCATTTCCTTCTACCTACTCGACGGACAAGGTAGCTTTACGGTAGACGGCTATGTCGGCAGCACACTCGCTTATACAAGCACCATCACCGCCAGCGGGAACAACACATCAGGCGGTGAGTTCTTTGGATTCACATACGACTTTGGTGTCGACTACATCGTCATCACGGGCAGTACCGGTGACATCTTTGGGATTGACGATTTCCAGCTCTCTGAGCTCGGTCTCGATGATGCCGACGGCGACGGGTATTTCGAGCCGGACGACTGTGATGACTCCGATGCCACCGTAAATCCTGCGGCCACCGAAATCTGGTATGACGGCGTCGATCAAGACTGCGATGAAGAGTCCGATTACGACCAAGACGAAGACGGCTACGACTCGGATAGCTACGGCGGAGCCGACTGCGACGACACAGACGCCAACGTCTACCCCGGTGCGGCCGACGCCTGGTACGACGGGATTGATTCAGACTGTGACGGAGCATCCGACTACGACAAAGATGGAGACGGCTACGACTCCGATGCCTATGGCGGCACCGACTGTGACGATGATGACGCCTCGATCAGCCCGGTGGCATCCGAGCGCTTCTATGACAATGTAGACGACAACTGCAATCCCGAAGATGACAACGATTTCGATGGGGATGGCTATGCCTTAGCCGGTTGGCCCGATGGTGCATTCACCGGCGAAGACTGCGACGATACGGATGCCAGCATCTATCCCTCAGCCACAGAGATCTGGTACGACGGCGTCGATCAAGACTGCGATGGAGCCTCCGACTACGACCAAGACGCCGACAGCTACGACTCCGATGCCTATGGCGGCACGGACTGTGACGATACCAGTGCCTCGGTCTACGTAGGTGCAACCGAAACCTGGTATGACGGCATCGATTCGGACTGTAGCGGCACCTCGGATTATGACCAAGACGGCGACGGCTTTGACTCCGATGCCTACGGCGGCACCGACTGTGATGACACAAACGCTAGCATCAACACCGACGCCACGGAATCCAGCAGCACGGACGGCATCGATGAGGATTGCGATGGCACGGATGAATGGGATTTAGACGGCGATGGCTTCCGAGATGCCAGCTTAGGCGGCACCGACTGTGACGACACAGACGCCACCATCTACCCTGGCGCGACGGAGACCTGCTACGACGGCATCGACTCCAACTGCTCGGGCCACTCCGATTACGACTGCGATGAAGATGGGTATGACGCGGACACCTATGGCGGGACCGACTGCGATGACACCGACGAAGCCATCAACCCGACTGCCACCGAGATCTACTACGACGGTGTAGACCAAAACTGTGACAGCGCATCCGACTATGACCAAGATGGCGATGGCTATGACTCGGATGCTTACGGTGGTACGGACTGCGACGACACCGACAACACCGTTTACCCGGGTGCAACAGAAACCCCCTATGACGGCATCGATCAAGACTGCAGCGGTACATCCGACTACGATGTGGATGCCGACGGGTACGATTCCGAAGCCCACGGCGGCGTAGACTGCGATGACTCCGACGCCACCGTAAACCCAGCGGCGACCGAGGTCTACTACGATGGTGTTGACCAAGACTGCGACGGTGCTTCCGATTACGACGCCGATGGTGATGGCTACGACTCGTCAAGCTACAGCGGCACTGATTGTGATGACACCGATGCCACAATCAATCCGGGCGCGACAGATGTCTGTTACGACGGCATCGACTCAGCCTGCGACGGCAACACCTACGAATACGACTGCGACCAGGACGGCTACGACTCGGATAGCTATGGCGGTACCGACTGCGACGACAGCGACGGTAGCGTCAACCCAGGTGCCACAGACTACGTCTACGACGGCATCGACTCCGACTGCGATGGTGCTTCCGATTACGACGCCGATGGCGACGGCTACGACGTCGACTTCTACGGTGGCGATGACTGCGACGATAACGACAGCAGCATCAATCCAGCAGCAACCGAGATCTACTACGACGGCATCGACCAGAACTGCGACAATGCATCGGACTACGACGCCGATGAGGACGGCTTCGATTCCGACAGTCACGGTGGTACTGACTGCGATGACGCCGACAACACCGTTTACCCGGGTGCACCTGAGATCGCCCTCGATGGTATTGATCAGGACTGCGACGGTTTAGACAACAGTGATGGCGATGGCGATGGCTACGACGCCCAGTCAGCTGGCGGAGACGACTGTGACGACACAGATGCCAGCATCAATCCTGGAGCAACCGAAACCTACTACGACGGTATTGACCAAAACTGCGACGGTGCTTCCGATTACGATGCCGACGAAGACGGCTTCGACTCGGACAGCTACGGTGGCACGGACTGCGATGATACCGATGCGGACGTATTCGTAGGCAATACTGAACGCTGGTACGACGGAAAAGACGGAGACTGCAGCGGTGGATCCGACTACGACCAAGACGGAGACGGTCACGACTCTAACGTCTGGGGTGGTGACGACTGCAACGATGTCAACGCCTCCATCAATCCCAGCGTATCCGTAGACGACTGCGGAAACGGCGATGAGAATTGCAACGGCGTCGAAGACGAGGACTGCAGCGAGGATACAGGCGATACGGGTGATACCGGAGAAGCGGATACGGATACGGATACCGACGCCGACACGGACACCGATACCGATACCGATACCGATACCGACACGGATACCGACACGGATACCGACACGGATACCGATACGGACACGGACACCGACACGGATACCGACACGGATACCGATACGGACACGGACACTGACACCGACACCGACACCGACACCGACACCGATACGGACACCGACACGGATACCGACACGGATACCGACACGGATACCGATACGGATACCGATACGGATACCGACACGGACACCGACACGGATACCGATACGGATCCCGGAAACGGTGGAGGTTCAGGTGGTGCCAGCAGCCTACCTGGACTGGAAGATCAGTCCGGAGGATGCGTCTGCAATAGCTCCTCATCCCCGCAGAGCTACCTCTGGGCGCTACTGCTCCCCGTCTTCCTGTTTAGACGTCGACGCGCGTAGTTCCGACACAAAAACGAAAACCGCAGGCCGTGTATCGTACACGACCTGCGGCGAGGCTGAGACCAGTCAGGAGTATAGGATGCCCACCATCTTGTACCTGAGCGACGTTCTGGTTCAGCAGCACTCTTGGCTATCGGTGACTGTGCCCCCGTCTAGAACGACGGCTCTGTCGTTTACGGCGCATCTCCGGGGTCACAAGCGTATCGGTCTCAAACGGATCGACTTGGATACTCTTCCGCCCGATCTTGCGAGTTTGACCTCGACCATTGACCGCAACAAGCTCCACTTTCTGTCGACCGGTCGACAACTCGAATTGTGCAGTACTCGAAGGATTAATCGTACCCACGATTCGACCATCTACAAGCACTCGTACCTTGTAACGAAGCGTGTTCTTGATTTGCACCAAACCGGTCTTGGGGGGTTCAATTCGGAAAGCTTGCACATCCTTCTTCCCTGACCGAATGGTCTTTGAACGCACAACACGCTCGCCAACCACAGCCTGAATCTGTCCAACGTTGGCATCTAGACGCAACGTGCGACGTTCAAGCGGTCCAAGCCAGGTAAGAACCTGCCCTTTCGCAACGATTTTTACCCATTGATTGGTCCGGTTAGTCGCAACCACCTGCGCAATGTAGAGGGAAGCATCCTTAGGTCGAACGTGCTTTCCACGTTCCGGAATACTCACGATGTCTTCTTCCCAATCATCGTCCCAATCGTCATTCCAAGAAGACGCGTGACGGGTGTCGTCCCATCGCCAATATCCAAAATCATCCGCCACTGCCGAACCGGCAAAAGCCGCGGTAAGTCCTGTCAAAACCATCATTTTCTTTGCGTTCATGTCAGCCTCCTTTTCTTCGTGTTGGCTCGAACTCCCCGACGTGGACATTCCGATTTTCATTCGATCCCGTGACTTCTTGTGACAGTTTTGATCTCAGCCGTTAGCGCTACTCATGGATTCAAAGGCCCAAGCTCGCGCGACCAACATTCAGCGCAACACCTTCATCGTCGCGCTGGCCAATTTGATTTCCAGAATCACAGGCCTACTTCGCGAGATCGCCTTTGCCGCAGCTTTCGGAGCCTCAGCTGCAGCAGACGCCTTCAACGCCGCGTTTCGCGTGGGCAATCTGTTCCGTGAACTCTTCGCAGAAGGCGCACTGGCCAATGCTTTTGTCCCGTTGTACGCGGATGTGTCCGAGAAAGAAGGCAAGGCCAGCGGTTGGGA
>Ga0163180_10002028_pt1 | contig 11371 bp, 17 predicted proteins | sample AtlANTMetagenome_2_FD_109647 | JGI IMG/M metagenome (GOLD analysis project Ga0163180, IMG submission 109647) | Marine eukaryotic phytoplankton communities from the Atlantic Ocean - Atlantic ANT 4 Metagenome | ecosystem: Environmental > Aquatic > Marine > Oceanic | place: North Atlantic Ocean...
ACTCTCAAAGCAGTTATTAAAGCCATTCAAGAAAAGATTGGAAAACAGGTTGCAGAAAAGGTTCAAAAAGAAGTTGCCGAAAAAGTTGGTAAAGAAGTTTCTGAATCAGCAGCGCAATCTGCTACTGACGATGTAATGGAAGAAGCCTTTGAAAAAACCATGAAAGAAAAAAACCCAGATTACTGGGCTTGGAAAGAAGGTGGAGAAGTTGGAAGCCAACCTGCTCTAAAAGTTTCAGGCAACGCTTTTGATAATGCAGTTGCCAAAAATGCACAAGAATTAGCCAGCGAAAAACTTACTAAAGAATTAGGTGGTGAAGTAGGAGAAGATGTAGTCGGAGAGGCAGGAGAGAAAACTGTTAAAGAAATGACTCCTCAACAATTAGCACTCAAAGATTCCGTAGACCGAATCGCAGGAAAGGGTGTTTTCTACGGGGCTTTTGGACTAACTGCTTTTGCTATTCTAAGTCCAATGTCAGAAGCGTTTGGTGATGGTGTCGGAGACTTGATTGAAACCTTAACTGGAGAAGATTGTGAAGATATTGAAAATGAAGAAGATAAACAACGATGTCAAGACCGTGCTGACCAGAAACTTTTACTATTTGGTGCAGGCAGTTTAACCTTAGTTGGAATACTCGGTGCAGTTATTATCACTCGTTTGATTCCTAAGAAAGAACCCGAAGAAGAAGAAGAAAAAGCCGAGGAGTAAGCATGGCTGAACTCAAAGGCTGGACTTCAGTAGGAGACAAAGTTTTCGGAACTTATGGTTCAGGTTCAACTGGTGATAAAACCAACTTTGAATCCAAAGTTTTTCTCAAAAGAGCAGGCAAGAATCAGTCATCTCAAAAAGTTTCAGGTTCAGAAGGTGGAACTTCCATTGTTTTTACAGATGCCAAGCATGGAGATGAACTCCATTGGACAGCCAAGACCATTTGTGATAAAGACCCAACAGCCGATAGAGTAAATGTAGTTTTAACTTATTATGACCCAACTTACCTCGGTCAATTGTCGGACCAAGTTATCAAAACTTTAAGCGACAGCCAATTAGAACAAGTAATGGCAGGAGATAGTTCGGTTATTGAAAAGAAATTAGAAACTATGTTGGACATCAACCGTGCTTTGAAACAAGTTTATTCAACCACCGTAGTTACTGATAAAGACGGTATCGCAGAAGGAGTTATCCCACTACCTGCTGATTATCCCTATTCTGAATACACCTTAACTATGCACTATGGTTATTCAGGACTGGCTGAAAGAACAGATTCAGACAAAGCGTGGGAGTTTTGGTTGAAAGAAGTTGCTTTAGTAGTTGGTGAAGTTATTTTGATTATTCTCGCTACCGTCCTAACAGGCGGGGCTGCATTAGCATTAGGAATAGCAGCCACAGTAGTCGGTGTTGCCGACCTTGCACTCATGGCAAGTGATTATACTGCGAATGGATTTGGTGCAATTGATGAAAACAACCGTGGCTGTTTGTTCCCAGCAACAGGTTGGAATCACACTTATGCTGTGGTTCTAAATGAACCTGTGCCAGAAGAAGAAGGAGGTGGCAACAAAATTAGTAATCAAATCTTTGACCAAATTAGCGTTCCTCAAGCCACTCAAGAAAAAGTAAATGAAATTGTTAGCAATTATTCTTTCGCTCAAATTGCTATTGTAGGTTCTGCAACCTTAGCAGCCATTATGCTACTTATTTTTGGAGGTCGTAAAAGTGCTGAATAATCCCTTTCAAATGCCTTTGCTTAATTCCAAGGCTCAAAAGTTTATGGCTGAAACCAAACTACCGGGTTTTGATAATCCTATTGAACTCTTAAAAGATAAAACCAAAGAGCGAGACCCCTACAAACTTTGTGGTTCTAAACACGCTGTTTGGGTCGGCATTGAGCCACCAGCCAAGCCTGATAAAATCATTCCTTTTGAAAACAACATAGTTATAGCATTTTGGGCTAATGATACTTCTGGAGGAGGTATTCTTGACCCGGGTGCAGTTATTGGTGGAATTGGCACAATGATTACTGATAACCGAGAATACGAAAAAACTGTGGCTGAAGGATTAGATATTGTGTGGTCCAGAGACAATGAAACTTTAGGAGATTATGCTGAAGCAGTAGGCTATACTGCCGTCTATGTAGTCACTGCACCAGTGAGAGCAGTTGCATCAGTGGCGAGCGAAGGTTGGAATGCTGTTTCTTCACTTTGGGATGCTGAAAGTTATGAAACTGACACAGATTTCCTCGGTTTGGATTATCACAATGCGGCTGCTAATGCTCACACCATTTCTATTAAGATTACTAATGAATACGAAGGAGTCTTACGCACAGTTCACGACACCACTTTAGCAGGAACAACAGAAGTTTATGGTTCAGGTCAAGACCCAATGCCAGCCCTTGCTTATTTCACAATTGATTCTCCCGGTGTTTGGAGAGTCCGAGTTAAATCTAAAGCATCAGGTTCTTGTGCAGACCCACGATTAGACATTAACGAAAGATTTACTGTTCCCACTCCAACTGGTTGGGGACAAACCGACTCCCCTGCGGGAAGTCAGAATACACCCGCCGCCCCTGTGGAAATTACTACTCAAACCAGCACCACTCAAGTTGCCCAGAAAACAGGCGTAAATCCTTTAGCATTAGTTGGTGCAACTATCGGTGTAGGCGGAGTTTTACTTTATGCTTTGCTTAGGTAGTTTTATATGAGTGAGTGTGTTTAACTAAACTTATGGATTGTCCTTTGTGCGGGTGGAAAGCCAAGCAACAACAACAGTGGGAAGCCCATGGTTTGCTTTGTGGCATCTGGAGTTGTAAAGATTGTGAAACCACAATTACAGCCCAAACACCACTTCACAAAGTTAAAGAGTTCAATGCCAGATTCAAAGGAGGTAAGAAAAATGGGAAAACCAAGACTGGTTCTGATTGACGCAGGCTGGTTCGTAGGACGCAACGCCCGTCATTGGAGTCGTAAAGGCTCAATGCGCCGAGCGCACTACAAGTGGATTGTCAAACCTGCCAAGCCGAATGCTTATATGTTCGTCAAAGCCTGCCGTAAAACAGTATTCAATGACTTTCAGTATCTTGATTTGAGAATGAGCCAACTTCGTGTCTCACCTAAATATGGAAACTCTGAAGTTTTAGTTTGCTATGATGGAATCAAAGCCCGTCAGCGTCGTGGCTTAGTTCAAAGTTCTTACAAAGGTAATCGTTCTATCTTGACAGATAGTAGCGTTTATGATGCTGAATCTTATGAGATTCACGATTTGCGAGAAGATTTTGCCAAATGGAGTATCAATCCTATGCACCCACGAAAAGGTTGGTCAGGAATCTATGATGATTACAAAGAAGCAGATGACCTCATCGCAGAAAAAGTTTTAGAAGCCTTTGAGGACGATGAAGTAGAAGACATTGTGATTTTCACAGGAGATTCAGATTTGCACCAAATCTATGCTTGGGAAGTTCCTGAAGGTAAAACTTTGCGTATTTCTAATGTTCAAGAAGTTATTAGTCCCGAATCTATTGAAGAAAATACAGGTGTTAGTTTAGCACAATTCGTAGATTGGAAATCACTTAATGGAGATAGTAGCGACAACATTTCAGGAATCCCCGGTTTAGGACCAGTCAAAGCCACGAAACTTATTTCCGAGTATGGCACATTAGATGCTATGCCTGAAAACGAGTTCATTCGTTATGAAGTCGTAGACTCTGAATCAGTTTGTGCTACTCTCAAAGACTATCGTGAAGAAGAAGGTCTAAGCAATTATCGTGTAGAAAAAGACTATGGTTATTTCTGGAAATCTTTGGAAACTATGAAGCGTAAGTATCTGACTTACGATGAATACGCCTCCATTGAGTCGTTGATTGACCCTGCTGATTTTGAGCAGAGGAATTATCATTCGTTAATTCTAAGTAATCGTCATTTAATTCGCCTTCCATTTGAAATGCCTGAAAGCCTAACGCTTGATTCAGAAGTTTAGGCAACCAGTATTCTAATTCGGAACATTCGTCGGGCGAAAGTCCTACATAGTAATAATCGTTCATATCTAAATAGGCAGTTTCTTTCATGTTCTTTCGTTTCTGATATTTTGGGGCAGCATCTTTTACCCAGCCAGAAACCTGTTTCATTTGGCTGGGAGAGTAATCCAACCCCCAGTATTCAATAATGATGCTTTGTTCAATACCCAGTTCTGGTGTGGGCAAGATAACCCAATCAGGCACAATTCTTTTATCATCTATCCAAAATACAGGTTCATAAACATAATTTACTTTCTGTTTGAACAACCAATTATCAATTTTGGCTTCGGAATAACTTTGCACCCAATATCCCGCTTTTGTTTTTGTTCTTTTGGCTTGGTTTTTTCTTTGGCGTTTCGCCATACTAAGACTTGGTTTGCACGACTACTTAATCTCTTTGGCTCTTGGTATAACAGTTAGCCAAAACTTTAAGTATCGGCATAACCAATTTATTATTTATGCGTCGCAGGATTCTCGTTCCCATCAGAGATGAACCAGAACTTACTGAAGACGCAATTCGTAATTCTTTATTAAACTGGTTATCACAACCAGTGGTTTCTGCATCAGCCACTTCTAATCCAGATTCCGACTTAATTCGTATTTATGCTGCTCGCAATCTTAATGAGAATGGGCGAGCCACTATGGTTCATCCTTTCAAAACTTGTCGTATCAATTACGAAGTTGCTAAAGCACAATTACTTAACATTTTTACCTACGCCTTAGACTCTGAAACCACACTACCTCTGGGACTAATTAAGGACTCTCTTAAATGGAGTTTGAAAACAACGGAAGATATTGAACAATTAGTTTTAGACACTCCAGCCCCGGGCAACAAAGTTTTAGCCACTATTGAAATAATTGAACCAGAACTCACATGGATAGAAGTTACTCAAGCCATTAAGGACTCTCTTAGTGAATGAAGTTTTAAGTAGGTCTTGCACATTAGGTGATATTATGAAGACTTTTGAAATTAGCGAAGGCGACTTACAAAGATGTATTGACTTGGTTGGACCACAAGGCGAAGGATTGCGAATGCCTTATCATATTTTACTACAAGTTTTACAAATGGGACAACAACACCGAGATTCTTGGAAGATTATTTTACACGATGGAGACCATGAAGCCGAACTTTCTGAAACCTATGCTGATTATTTAGACCGTAAATCATGTGGTGAAAAGGTTTGGTTTGACCCTGCCGAGGGAGGCACAGTATTATTTACAGAAGAAGCCTACCATGAGGCTATGGCAAGAAATAATCCAGAGGTTGAAGATGATGAATCCCCCAGCACAGAAGATTGATTGCCCTGCTTGTTCTTCTCCTTACAACCGACACACATTGGTTCTCAAGGAAGACCGCCACGGCCATATTTACGAATGTAATTGTGGATACAGCGTGGTCTTGAGAAATAAAGCCTAAACTTAATAACAGTATTCTCTTATATTAAAATAGACCCGCCATGAAATACATACGCTTGGCAAGGCGGGCTGCTGCAAAGTCTGATTGTTATATCGGAATGTCGGCTATTTTGGTTCGTGGAGGCCGAATCGTTGCTGTGGGAAATAATACCACAGGACATCGTGGTGCATCAATTCATGCCGAGCAAGATGTTTTACGACAAGTGCAAAGGCAAAAGAACCGAGCCGAAGGTGCAGATATGTATGTTTTCCGATTTGGGGCAGATGGACACCATAGACACTCTAAGCCCTGTCGTCATTGTTATGATGCCATGCGAGAAGCAGGAGTTTCCAGAGTATTTTACTACGATGAGGATGGCACTCAACAAAGAATAAAACTTCGTGATGCTGACCCCGATGAGTTTTATCTCACTTCCCGAAACTTGCCTTAACTTCAAATAGGTGCTACCACTTATTCTTACTATGGCGAGAGTTATAGTAGATGCTCACGAGCATGGTCGTATCAAAGCGATGGCAGAAATGATACTAAATGCTGAAGTAGAACCCTTAGCAGTTGGAGATTTTAGAGTAGAAGGTCAAGGTTTTGAAGAACAACCTATTGCCGTAGTTGTTGAGCGTAAAACATGGTCAGACGCTTATGGAAGTTTTAATTCCAAGCGACTTCAAAATCAAATCTCTCGTTTGATTGAAGCCGCCGTAGATTCTAATGTTCGTCCTGTGCTACTTGTAGAAGGTTCAACCAGAGACATTTACGGAGTTAATGCTGACCGCATTCGTTCCTTACAGCAACATCTGAACCGACTTTCCGTAGAGTCTGTTCCCGTAGTCTACACCGAATCCATTGATGAAACTTTCCGTTATCTGAACTCGGTAGTTCACCGAGTCAAGTCTAAAGAGTTTGGTTCATTGGTGCGACCAGTTACCGTGATTACTTCTTCTCGCAACAAACATCATGCTATGTTGGAACAAATGCCCAAAGTTGGACGCACAATGGGCAAAAAAATCTATGATGAATATGCTTCTTTAGTAGATTTTGTAAATCGTTTTGAATCTGACCCTGTAATTGGTTCTCATACCAAAGCCTATCAAGCCATTGTGGATTTCCTCAATGCTGAATGGGGAGAAGCCAAATCAGAAACTATTACTAAATTGGAGGCGAGCGAATGAAGTTAGAAGCCCGTGTTTCCGTTCCTGTTATCAAAAACTTAATTTCTACTTTAGAAAAAATCGCTGAAGAAGCGGTCTTTAGATTCTCACCTGATGGACTCAAAGTTAATATCGTGTGCGCTAACCGTTTCAAAATGGTTGATGCGTGGCTTCAACCCGCCGCTTTTGCCTCGTATGATTGCGAAGGAGACATTGAACTCGGAGTAGTTATTGACCGTATCAAAGATATTACCAAAACATTGACTACCAAAGATGAACTGTTAATCACTTACGAAGATGAAAAGTTTTGTTTAGTTGCTAATGGTATTCGTAGAGTCATTAAACTTCTTCGGTTAGAATACATGAATCGTTTGACTGATGTTCCTGCTTTTGATTACACCTACACACTTAATACCAGTTCCAAAGAAGTGCGAGATTATTTGAAAACATTAGGAAAGACTGTGGCTTTTGATAGCATAGTTCGTAAAAAGTCAGACCTTGAGATTATTTGGCTTTCCAAGAATGATGAAGAACCTATTGAGTGGAAACCAGACCTTGCTTCCGAAGACCGCACCGCTACCTTTAGTGATGTATCTTCTACTACCTTTACTACCGATGAGGTGCTTTCATCAGTAGCCGCTACCATTCGCTCACAACCGATTTTGATTCAAGGTGGACAGGAAATACCCATGCGCTTTGATTGGCAACCTTATGAGGGTGTTCGCATAATCAGTATTGTAGCGAACCGTAGGTGATGAAAAATGACACGAACTAAACCAACCAATTATGAAGCCGCAAAACGAATGGTTTCAGTAGGCGAGAAAGTAACGGCTGAAAACATGGTCACGAGATTGATAGAATCTCGTCGTAGAGAAATCCCGACCAAGCGTAGTTTATCAGCCAAAATGAAGAAAGACCCAGATTTTGTAGTTATCGGTGTGAACCGAGGTCCTACACTTTTTCAAAGGATTTCTTGATTGTGCGTAGCCTCGCACAAGACCAAAAATAGACCGCAGCAAACCATTAAGTAGTTGATTTCATCATGCAATAAATTGTTGGAGGATTAGATATGACAGATACAGACCCAGACCCAAATAGATTTACACTTTCAGACAATTTTGTAAGTAAATACAAACGCAAAAAAGCACCTTTCGGATTCAATGGATTAGGCGAATTGGTTTATCACCGAACCTACTCTCGTATGAAGACCGATGGCAAAAACGAACAATGGTGGGAAACCGTTCAACGAGTAGTTGAAGGCACATTCAATATGCAAAAGCGACATATTGACTCTCACGGCTTGGGTTGGAATGCTTGGAAAGCCCAACACTCTGCTCAACAAATGTATGACCGCATCTTTAACATGAAGTTCCTACCACCGGGTCGTGGACTCTGGGCTATGGGAACACCCATTACTGAAGAAAAGAAACTTTTCGCAGCCCTGAACAACTGTGCTTTCGTATCTACTGAAAGTTTCAAAGGTGAGTTTTCCTCGCCGTTTTGTTTCCTGATGGATGCTTCTATGCTTGGCGTTGGCGTAGGTTTTGATACCAAAGGTGCTGGCACACTAATTCTCAAAGGTCCAAACCCTGCCCGTCGTAGCGAATTGTATGAAATCCCTGACACTCGTGAAGGCTGGGTAGAATCCCTCCGACTATTGTTAGATTCCTATGCTCAAGGCACAGGAGAAATTGAGTTTGACTATTCAGCAATCCGTCCTATGGGAGTTCCTATCCGTGGATTCGGTGGTGAATCATCAGGACCAGAACCCTTAATTGAACTGCACCAAACAGTTAGTTCTATTCTTCTTCACGAAATTGGCAAGCCTATTTCAATCACTGCTATTGTAGACATTATGAATCTAATTGGCAAGTGTGTAGTCGCAGGAAATGTGCGACGCACAGCAGAAATTGTCTTTGGAGAGCCAGATTCCGAAGAATACCTTGACCTTAAGAATTATGAGGTCAATCCTGACCGAGCCGAATATGGTTGGACATCTAACAACTCTATTTTTGCCGAAGTCGGAATGAATTATGAACCTGCTGCCGAGCGAGTTCGCTACAATGGTGAACCCGGGTTTGCATGGTTGCATAATATGAAGGCTTATGGACGCATGGTAGATGCACCTAATTGGAAAGACCGCCGAGCCTCTGGTGGCAATCCTTGTTTAGAACAAACTTTAGAATCTTATGAACTTTGTTGCCTTGTAGAAACTTTCCCTAACAACCATGATTCCATAGAAGATTATTTGGAAACTTTGAAGTATGCTTACCTTTATGCTAAGACCGTTACTTTGGGACAGACTCATTGGCCTGAAACCAACCGTGTTATGCTACGCAACCGAAGAATTGGTTGTTCCATGAGTGGTATCGCTCAATTTGTAGCCGATAAAGGCTTAGGCCAACTACAAGCATGGATGGATAAAGGGTATGCCCACATTCAAAAACTTGATGAAAACTATTCAGATTGGATGGCGATTCCTCGTTCTATCAAAACTACTTCTATTAAACCATCAGGCACAGTATCACTTTTGGCAGGTGCAACACCGGGAATCCATTTCCCAGAATCCCGCTACTACATTCGCCGTATGAGATTAGGAGTAGGTTCAAATCTCGTCCCAGCCCTTGAGAAAGCAGGATACAAACTTGAGCCTGCTTTTGGTTCAGAAGAAACTACTTTAGTAGTTGAAATCCCTGTTGATGTAGGAGAAGGTGTGAGAACATTGGATAGTGTATCTATGTGGGAACAACTCGGCATGGCTTCTTTGGCACAACGCTATTGGGCAGATAATCAAGTTTCTTGCACCGTAACTTTTGACCCAGATTCAGAAGGTTCACAAATTGCTGCGGCTCTTGACCAATTCCAATATCAACTTAAAGGTATTTCTTTCTTACCTCGCTTGGACTTAGGTGCATATCCACAAATGCCTTATGAATCTATTGATGAAGCAACTTACCACGATATGAAATCTAAACTTGGAAAACTTTCCTTTGGTCGTATCAAAGGAGAAGAAATTGTAGTAGAGCGTTTCTGCGATAATGATGTTTGCGAAATTGATTTCAACCCCGTAGATAATGAAGAAGTTAATGCTCAACTATAAGTAGTTGAAGCATACTAATACTAATTGGAGCCAACATCAAACACAAACCGTTCTCGCCTTCCTCACCAACGGTTCTTCCCTCACCTCTCTTGGTGTCTGGCTCCACCATTATTCTCCAATAAGCGTAAGTCTTGCCAATCTTTAAGTATCAGTTCTGCATTAGATATTTTATGGCACTTGAGTTTTATCCCGTAGATTACGATGATGACTCGGTAGGTTTTGTTGCCGTAGAGCCAGAGTTTGAGCCTTGGTTGATTGCAGCCGTTGGAGTTAGTTTTGAAGACATCAGTTATTCTGTGCTTGAAGAAGATGAAGTAGATGGTTTAGTAGAACTCATTATTGATGGAGAGGATTTTGGAAATCTTCAAGATTTATACTCCGAATATGAACTCTATGGTTGGTCTGTCATTGAAGATGATGATTACGCAGAATGGGCTGAAGCCTTTTCAGCCGAAAATAAACGCTATCGTCGTGGTATCAATCTTGACCGATTCAAAGGTAATCGTTCTAATAAGCGAAACTTTTCCAAAACTCGCCGTGAACTTAAGCAAGATATGTTCGGTTCAGTATCCATGGGTCCTGTTTTGGTAGGACTGGGAATTATCGGCGCAATTTTATTAGCAAATAGGAAGTGAAGTAATGCAACATTTGGAAATCTTATTAAACTCTGCCCACCAACGCACCTCCCACATTAACTTTTTAATGACTCATACTTCCGAAAAATTATCTCATTTACAATCCAAGGCTGAAGCCTTAATTGCACACTTAACCCAGTAAGTTTTAAGTATCAAGTAGTGTCTATTATTTTACATGGACAAAGATTTAGAATCCTTTACCAAGGATTTAATGTTGTTAATCAACGCTTTTATCACCGATACAGGAGAGATGAAAGAAGTTTTAGCCCGACTTTCCGAGCAAATGGATTCTTTGGAAACAGATGTGGCTTATATGAATAAAGTTGTTCGTGATGGCAACGGTCGTCCACCCCTAATGACTCGTTTAGAAGTTTTAGAGGAAAAGATTAACACACTCAAAGAAACCACTAATCGCTGGTGGCAAGTTTGGGTTGCCGCAGTTCCCGGTTTGTTAGCCTTGCTCACAACTGGTGCGGTGGTGATGTGATGGATTGTGGAACTTGCGAAGTCGCCAGCCCAGTTCAACTACAAACACCAGAAGTAGTTTCCGTAGACTTAACTATTACCGATACGGCTAAACTTATGTTAGCAGAATCTTTTGGTGATGATAAAGACATGGCTTTGTTAGTTGGAGTTTTATCAGGCGGTTGTTCAGGTTATGTTTATGACCTGCAAATTGTAGAAGAAGGTTTTGATTGCCAAGAATTATTAGTTGATGGTGTAAAAGTTTTAGTCCCTAATACAGCCAGTCATTTGCTTAATGGAATTGAAATTGATTATGTAGACAAACTTATGGGCGGTGGATTCAAGATTAACAATCCTAATGCTCAATCATCTTGTGGATGTGGTGAATCTTTCGGGTGAGACTTTGTGCAACCATGTCCGTGCAAGCGAGGATTTATCAAAGGACGCATGAAAGGATTAGATATTCCAAACCTCCCCGCACCCCTCCTTGATTGTGCCGCCTGTGAAGGAAAATACGATTTCAAAATAGTGATGTGCCGAGACCCATGGGAAGGCAACTATTGGTATGAATGGCGGCTAATTCCTGCGCCCGGGACTTGAAGACAA
>Ga0163180_10002030_pt1 | contig 11362 bp, 7 predicted proteins | sample AtlANTMetagenome_2_FD_109647 | JGI IMG/M metagenome (GOLD analysis project Ga0163180, IMG submission 109647) | Marine eukaryotic phytoplankton communities from the Atlantic Ocean - Atlantic ANT 4 Metagenome | ecosystem: Environmental > Aquatic > Marine > Oceanic | place: North Atlantic Ocean...
CGAGGAAAACAGAGGATGCGGGCAAACGTTCATTTCCGAGATTTCATCCATTGTTTCACGTGAAACATCGACACGCTCGAAGCGAATTCAGACTCTAAGTCTGCATAATTGGCGTTTTCAACACGTTACCGCACTCGTTACAATTCCTCCGCCGGAACAATGCCCTGTTTTTGGGCTTAAACGGAAAAACACACATTTGGCAGGAGGCCAAAGTCGCGTGAGCCGCGTTTTTTGCATTGCAAATCAGAAAGGTGGGGTCGGAAAGACCACAACGGCGATTAATTTATCGTCCTGCCTTGCGCGCGCTGGTTTTCAAACCTTACTTGTGGACTTAGACCCACAATGTAATGCGACAACCGGGCTAGGATTTAATCCTCTGCAGCGCCATCCATTAATTGCAAACGATGAATTGGCCAATTCCATCGTTGTTTCCGCCGATCCAAACCTACATTTACTTCCTGGCAGTCGTAGTTTTACTGACGTTGATAAACTCGCGCGCGGCGAAGCATCGCACTGCGATACTCTACGACAGCATATTCTCAACGGCACAAGCTGTTATGACTACGTATTGATCGATTGCCCGCCATCGACCGGCCCATTAACTCAAACGGCGTTATCTGCTTCGACCGAAGTACTCATGCCTATTCAATGCGAGTATTTTGCTATGGAAGGCCTGACGCAGATGATTCATGTCATCCGGGACGTAATGCAATCTGAGAATAGTAAGCTCGAATTTGGCGGAATTCTGCTTACGATGTACGACGATCAACTCGAACTCACCGCGGAAGTGGACAAGGAAGTCCGAGAGTTTTTTGGTGAGATAGTTTTTGACACACCGATTCCACGAGACCCGCAGTTAGCGGAAGCTCCAAGTCACGGTGAGTCTATCATTCAATATGCTCCACGATCACGGGGAGCTCACGCATATACCGAGCTATGCATGGAGGTGCTCGATTATGAGTAAAGAAAGAAGATTAGGTAGAGGACTTCAAGCACTTCTAGGTGCGACATCGGAATCATCGGAATCATCGGAGTCCAGCAGTACGCAACGACCGTCTGCACAAACACCAACTCCTGCCAGCGAAGATCAGATTCTTCGCATACCGATCGATCAGATAGAAGAAAACCCGTTCCAGCCAAGAACTGCGTTTTCAGAATCCGAAATCGACTCTCTCGCTGAGAGTCTTCAGGCACACGACATCCTGCAGCCTATTCTTGTCCGTGAGCATGGAAGTCGTTACCAACTGATCTCTGGCGAACGCCGGTGGCGTGCAGCCACCCAAGCTGGATGGAGTACGATTCCAGCGAGGGTTCGCAATGAAGATGACCGCACGGTCGCTGAGCTAGCTATTGTTGAAAACCTGCAAAGGAAAGACCTCAATGCACTTGAAAAGGCAACGTCCTTTAAGCAGTATCTCGACAATCACCAGTGCACCCAGGACGAATTGGCCAAGCGACTATCGATCGACCGATCGACCATCGCTAACCTTATTCGATTACTTGAGCTACCTAAGGCTGTGCAAGATGAAATCATGGCGGAAAATATCTCCGCTGGTCATGGACGCGCGCTTCTTCCATTAGGTAACGCCAAACAGCAAGTTAAGTTCTGCAAAAAGATCGTCAACAAAGGCCTTAGCGTTCGGGCTACCGAAGACCTTGTACACAAGACGATTTACTCTGAAGATCAAAAGCCCGGCAAGCTACCGAAGCAACCTCGAACTGATTCAGGGGATGCAAAGTCACCGCACGTGACCAACCTTGAAGCGGAATTAAAATTTGCACTTGGCACCAAAGTCGACATCAATGAGACCGGTGGTGGCAAAGGGAAAATCGTGATTCATTTTAATAGCCACATTGAATTCGAACGACTTCGTCGTTCTCTAAGTGGACAATCAAACCCCAACGCGCGGAACGCCGGCTAACCACAAGTGCTCATTAGCAGATAAGGGTGACTTGCGCCATTCTCAGTTGCCTTACTTTGAAGCCTCGACAAAGAGGTAGAGAGCGTGGAACGCTCACCCGGCCCGTAGAACTTACATGGCTTAGGAAGCTCGACTCTTAGTGAGACTCAGCAAACACCATGTTGCTCAATTAAGCCGCTCAGGTTAGATTAAATCCTTCCTTCACCGGGGTGTAGCGCAGCCTGGCTAGCGCGTCTGGTTTGGGACCAGAAGGTCGCGAGTTCGAATCTCGCCACCCCGACTCATAAAAAAAGGTGACCACTCATTGGTCACCTTTTTTCTTGGCGTCTCAAATAGTGTACATATGTATACTATTTGATTTCACTAAAGCGGATCGCTTTTATGATTCCGGTCTGTTTTATCTGGTTGTTGCCCTTAAGGCATTTATATTCGAGCCGCTGTCCGAGCCGCATGATCCCCATTTCAACCAATGTCAGCCTGCCTGCTTGCTGTCCCTTGGTGGCCCCATGTAACTCCCACCGACCTGCATGTTCAAAAACACCGGCTGGTGATAACCGCTCAACATCAAACTTGTTGCGGCCACGTTCACAACCCTGAAATCGAAGGGTTTCATCACCGACCTCGACAAGGATGTATTGGTTTGAAGGGATTGCTGATAGTTTCAGCTTTGACACCGTGACTTCACGATCAGCGGCAATGCTGGCTGACATCGTTGCCGATACCAGCAAGCACGCTAGTGTCTGCACGCTCAGCAATCTATTACTCTTGCTATTCATAACTCTCGACTCTCTCTTTTTCACTTCAAATCACACTGGCTTATTGCGGGTTTGCAGTGTCGATTTGAAGCGTTCGATGTACTCTAGGTTTCTCTCATTCGGTTCTCTGAACAAATCAGCGAATTCCAGAATATTTCGTACTCGATGGCGTGAACCCAAGTGTAATAACAAGTAGGATCGTTATTACCTGAATTCGCCTAAATCTATAACTTTAGACTCCGTCGCAGGGCCGTTTCTCACACAAACCTGTGACACTTAACGCTAGGTTACAAAACCACATCATCACATTCCAAATAATGAAATATCAACAAAAAACAAGTTTGTCATTATCCCTGCTAAGCGCGTTTTCCCTGCTCTTCCTATCTTCCCAAATTGAGATGATTCACGCGCAGGATGCGGCATGGGAAACAGTAGATGTACCATCTACATGGAAACGTCCTAGGACTTTAAAACCCGAAACGAACGGCTTTACGTGGTACCGTGCTGCCGTATCGGTCCCCGAAGAGTGGCGCGGTGAAAAAACGAAGTTCCTATCCGAGCCAATTGATGATGCGCGAGAGTACTATATCAACGGCATCAAGATTGGCTCCGCCGGTAACCTGCCACCAAAGTTCCGTAGTGGACTTGGTGAAGACCATGAACATGATGTCCCTGCCAATGCATTGCTCTACGGTGAATCAAACGTCATCGCGATCAGGGTCGCACAACGATTTCCACGCGGTGGATTCAACGTCGCACCACCTGTTCTGATCACTGACAAACAGGCCATTGAAATGGGGGGTGCCTGGCAATTCCGAGCAGGAGACGATCTTCAATGGAGATTGTGGGATGACAGCGACCGAAAACCATTTTCATTCAATGAGATAGAGGATGCAGAGCAAGTCCTCCAAAAACGCCAGAGCCTAACTGGTGAAAAAGGCCCGTTCACACCACAGGAAGCACTCAAACTCTTCACAACACCAGATGATCTTGAGGTTACAACAGCCCTATCAGATCCTCATATCGCTCAACCACTGAGTATGAAGTTTGATGAGCGAGGTCGGTTGTGGGTAATGGAATACCGACAATATCCGGATATCGAAGGCCTTAAGATGGTAAGTCGCGATATCTATCTGAGAAGCGTCTATGACAAGATTCCTCTCCCGCCACCACACGGTGAAAAAGGGCGTGACAGGATCAGTATCCACGAGGATACAAATGGAGACGGAACATTCGACTCTCACAAGATTTTCGTCGATGGATTAAATCTTGCTACATCCTTTGAGTTCGGCCGAGGTGGCGTCTTTGTAACTAATCCGCCATACCTGCTATTTTATGCCGACACAAATGGTGACGACCTACCAGATAACGAACCAACGGTACTGCTTGAAGGGTTTGGCCTGGAAGATTCTCACTCCGTCGCAAACAGCATGCGTTTTGGTCCTGACGGATGGCTTTATGGTGCTCAGGGAAGTACTGTCTCAGGAAAAGTCCGACGATATGGATCAGCGGATGAGCCGGTTGTCAGCATGGGGCAACTCATCTGGCGTTATCATCCCGAGCGCAACAAGTATGAGATCTTTGCCGAAGGAGGTGGAAACACGTTTGGCGTGGAGATCGATCAGTTTGGTCGCGTATTCTCCGGACACAACGGTGGAAACACCCGAGGGTTTCATTACGTTCAGGGCGGTTACTCGCAAAAAGGATTTGGAAAACACGGGCAACTATCAAATCCGTATACGTTTGGATACTTTCCCTACATGAAGCATCATGACGTCGTCAGATTCACCCACACATACGTGATCTATCAGGACTCAGCACTTCCCGAGCAATACCACGGTAATCTCTTTGGGGTGGAACCACTGCAAGGCCGCGTTGTTCGCAGTGAAGTTTCAGCAGATGGTTCCACGTTTGCTACAAAGGATCTGGGACACCCGCTTACCACAACAGACACATGGTTTCGACCCGTCGATATTAAAGTGGGCCCAGATGGTGCCATTTATGTGGCCGATATGTATGAACAACGAATTGATCATGCTTCGCACTATCAAGGCCGAATCGATCGCAAGCGAGGGCGTGTTTACAGAATCGCTGCTAAAGATCAACCGGAGCAGAGAAACGCCGTTGACTATGGCGCGATCCCAACCTCAGACCTCATCGCAAGCGTCGCACACGAATCTCCATGGCATCGCAGTACTGCTTTGCGCGTACTTGCTGATCGCCGCGACAGAAGTGCCATAACACGTCTAACAGGAATTGTCGGACAAGCCGAGGGCACGGTAGCGTTAAACGCACTGTGGGCACTCAATGCAAGCGGAGGATTTACCCCTCAATTTGCGGAAAACGTATTACGTAATCATCCGGATTCGCATGTAGTCAGCTGGACAATTCGCCTTGCGACAGATGAGTTACTCACAAATCCAAATGTAGACCCGAAGCCTCTATTGACAGCATTTGTAAATCTCGCCCAAACGACCCAATCTGTTCATGTTCGCAGTCAACTTGCATGCTCGGCACGACGAATCAGCGATGCATCCAGTGCGATGCTCGTCATAAAAGAACTAGTCACACACGGTGAGGATACCAACGATCCACATGTTCCACTGCTAATCTGGTGGGCCATCGAGTCCTTTATGGAAGACGACTCTGAAACGGTTGTTAGTACGCTTCTGGCAGACGAAAGTACCTGGTACCTGGAATTAGTGCAGACGCATCTGGTAGATCGCATGATGAAACGGCTCATCCTGAGCGGTAAACAAAAGCACTTGAACACAGCTGCTGCAATGTTCGATGGTGCCCCGGATAAATCTACATCGGGCAAACTGATGACAGCGTTTGAAGCTTCACTCCAAGGACAGTCGCTTGCGGGTTTGCCAGAGCAACTTGTCGCGGCACTAAAAAAGGCTGGAGGCGGCTCAATTAAGCTGCAGGTCCGTCAGGGAATTGCGGAGGCTATTGAAAGTGCAATCAAGCAAATTGCGGATGCAAACGTGGATGCAAAACTGCGAATCGATTTGATTACCGTGCTCGGTGAAGTTAAATCTGAACAGGCTTTGCCTGCACTTAAGGGACTTCTGGCAAATGCACCCGACAATGCAGTCTTGCAAAACACGATCAGTGCCATACAGAGTTTTGAAGATTCCGAAATCGGTACGATTGCGGTGCAAAGGTTAAGTGCTGTTTCCGAAGACACGCGACACTCATTACAGTCATTACTGGCAAGTCGGCCTCAATGGTCCATCGCACTCGCGGCAGCAGTGAAGGATGAACGTTTAGCCAAAGATTCCGTCCGGCTCTCCACCGTTCGCCGCATGTTGCTTCACGACGATGCAGACTTAACAGCGGTGATTGATGAAGTTTGGGAGTCGGTCGATGGGGCGAGTACTGAAGAAATGAGGGAGCTGACGCAGAAGTACACTCAGATTCTCTCTGAGAATACCGGCAATCCATATGACGGTCGCACGCTGTTTGCGAAGCATTGCGGAAAATGCCATCAGTTGTTTAACACAGGCGGTAACGTCGGCCCGAATCTAACAGCCTTTAAGCGAGATGACATCCAGCGAATGCTTGAAAATATCGTTAATCCGAGTCTTGAAATACGCGAAGGCTACGAAAACTTTGCAGTATTTACATCAGATGGCCGCACACTTACCGGTTTCATCGATGACCAGGACAATCGTGTGGTCGTGATGCGCGGTGTCGACGGCCAGCGTACCGTGGTTAATCGAGACGACATTGAAGAATTAGCTGGAATTAGTCGCTCAGTTATGCCCGAGGGTATTCTCAAAACGCTAAATAATGATGAAATTCGCAACCTGTTTGCATATCTACGAGCCAGCCAGCCATTACCGTAATCCGGTGTAGCTACTCTTCCGGATACAATTCCTGTGTTGCCTGCCGGCTCCGAGGAATATGGTGTGGTTGGTTACCCTCCACGCGATTCCCAACCACAATTGCCGGCTGACAAGGCATAGCTGAGGAAGACGGAGGATGCAGGACCGCATTCACTAAGCGCGCAAAAAAAGTGGGTTCCTGTTCGCCGCAACAAGAACCCACCGATCGTTCGGTTGCATGAGCTGGCATCCTGCCGTTGCCCATTAGACCTGCAACCTAACAAGCATATCGGAAGTTGCCATGATCTCTCTTTAACTTCAACCGCGGTACTTCCCCTACGCGACAGAAATCGGCACAATACTTTGTAGCGCAGATCACAATCATGCACGATGGAATCAAATTCATGACGCAAATCGCAAAGCTGGCATTGGAAGACGGCACGGTTTATACGGGCAAGTCGTTTGGGGCAACTGGTGAGATCGACGGTGAAGTCGTCTTTAACACCTCGATGACCGGCTATCAGGAAATCCTTACTGACCCAAGTTATTGTGGTCAGATCGTTACCATGACATATCCGGAAATTGGAAACTACGGTGTAAACGAAGATGACGTGGAAAGCGGTCAACCGTTCTTATCCGGTTTTATCGTCAGGGAAAACTCGCGAATTGCCAGTAACTTCCGAAGTCAGGAATCCCTAGACGAATATCTGAAACGGCATAATATCATCGCGCTCGAAGATATTGATACCCGGTCACTAGTGCGGCACATCAGAAGTGTTGGTGCTATGAAAGGTGTTCTTTCAACAGAAGATCTGGATGACGCAAGCCTCGTTGAAAAAGCAAAGAATAGCCAAGGCCTGGTTGGCCGCGATCTCGTGAAAGAAGTCATTCCCGCAGAAGCACGCGAATGGACCGAACCATTGAACGAATGGGCTCGACTACCTGCTGAATCGTTTGAACCGCAGGACTCCAAGCACGTTGTCGCTCTGGACTTTGGCATGAAGTGGAATATCGCTCGGCACCTGGCGGAACTCGGTTGCAAAGTCACCATTCTGCCCGGAACAGCCACCAGTGATGAAGTAATGGCTCTAAACCCGGATGGCGTGTTCCTTTCCAACGGACCGGGGGACCCGGAACCAGTTGAGTATGCGATCAAAACTATTTCTGAACTAGTTGGCAAGGTTCCGATTTTCGGAATCTGCCTAGGACACCAATTGCTATCACTCGCATGCGGCGCCAAGACATTCAAGTTGAAATTTGGCCATCGTGGTGCAAACCAACCTGTTATGAATCTCGACAGCGAGCGTGTGGAAATCACGGCACAAAACCACGGTTTTGCCGTTGAAGAAGAGACAATTCCCGATGACTTGGAAATCACTCACCGAAACCTGAATGACAACACAATTGCGGGTGTTCGACATAAGACGCATCCGGCTTTTAGCGTGCAGTACCATCCGGAAGCATCTTCTGGACCGCACGACAGCCGATACCTGTTCCAACAATTCTACGACAGTATGGCTGGTGCACCTGCGTAGCACCTCTTTGACGACCATCGTTAATGGCTAAAGACAAACAGCAACGACAACGCCAGCAAAGGGCATTGGCAGCTGCTCAGCGTAGCAAAGCTGATACAGCCACCAGCAACGATAGTAATACTCCGAAGCCGAAAAAGCGACGACGGAAAATCGACCCGGAAGTCGAACGCATGCGTGACGAAGAGTCTCGTGGTGCGGAAACTATCACGGTACTGTGGAGCATTACTATTCTGGCGACAATAGCAAGCTTGCTCGGTGCGCTTGGCTTCGGAATTTTCGCCTCAATGGCCGAAGATGAAGAAATGAAAACAAATATCATGGGCATGCGGAATTGGTTTCTCGCTGTCGCGTCCATTGCCGGATTCGCCGGTTTCTTCCTCTCTTTTGCGATGTATCACACCAGAAAATACAAGCCGCCTGTATCGGTTATGTGGATTGGAGTGCTAATCTCTACCACCGCATTCCTGCTTGGCATCTTTATTCAGGGCGGTTAATCGTTTCCAAATAACCAATGTCCGATTATCGTTGGTTATAGAGCCTCGTGCTGTTCAAACCGCACGCTATTTTCGAATTGTTACAGCCAGCAATAAGTGCAAGATAATATGGCACAAGCGGATATCACTTCATCAGAAACACCTTCAGACGATGCATCGTCAAACAATGATGCTATCGACAGCGGTGCCGCATCTGAACGATTTGAGATACAGCCTGCTCAGCGAGTATTGAGACTGCCACCGTATCTTTTTGGACGCATTAACAAACTCCTATATGAGAAGCGTGTTGCCGGACACGACGTGATCGATTTAGGGATGGGCAATCCATCGGACGCACCGCAAGACCTTGTGGTAGAGAAACTTGCCGAAGCTGCTCGCGACCCACGCAACCATGGCTATAGCAAAAACAACGGCATCACCAACCTACGACGAGAAGTAGCCAGCAAGTATCTCAAGAAATATGGGGTAAGACTGGATCCTGAGTCAGAAGTCATTGCATGCCTTGGCAGCAAAGAAGGCTTCAGCCATATGTGCCTGGCGTTGATGGGGCCAGGTGACACCGCCATTACACCAGCACCATATTTCCCTGTTCACATGTATGCGATCGCGTTGGCAAGTGGAAATGTCATCTCATTGGAAGTCGCCGACAGTGATTCGTTCCTATCAAACATCGCTCACACGTGTGAGCATATGTATCCGAAACCCAAACTCCTAATTCTCAATTACCCTCACAATCCATCAACTGCAACCGTTGAGCCTGAGTTTTACGACGATGTTGTAAAACTAGCCAAGCGATATGGATTCATGGTCATAAGCGACTTCGCATACGCCGACGTTGCATTTGATGATTACCAGCCACCAAGCTTTCTCGCGGCTAAAGGTGCTATCGACGTCGGTGTTGAGTTTACGACGATGAGTAAGGGTTACAACATGGCTGGCTGGAGGGTCGGTTTCTGTAGTGGCAATGCTGAGATGATTCGCCATCTAATGACCATCAAAGGCTACTACGATTATGGAATGTTTCAAGCTGTTCAGGTTGCTGCCATCATGGCGCTTCGACACACTGATGCTGCTGTGGAAGAACAATCCCGAATCTATCAGAGTCGACGTGATGTACTGGTCGACGGTTTAAGACGCATCGGATGGGATGTTGAACCACCGAAAGCCGGAATGTTCCTGTGGGTGAAAATCCCTGAGCAATTCCTTTCCGACATGTCGACCATCGACTTTGCCATGCATCTACTCGAGCATGGTGATGTGGCGGTGAGTCCCGGAAGCGGCTTTGGTAGCAGTGGTGAAGGGTACCTGCGAATGGCGCTCGTTGAAAATGAGAATCGACTAAGACAGGCTGTACGGCAAATCGATCGCTGCCTTAATTAAGCCCGCGTTGCATTACACTCTAAAAGTCCGCTGAGCCGGGCGTACGTGGAAACGGAATAACATCCCGGATATTGGCCATACCGGTAACAAACTGAACGGCCCGTTCCAGTCCGAGACCAAATCCTGCATGTGGCACGGTTCCGTATCGTCGTAAATCCAGATACCACCAGTAGCTTTCCGGTTCCAGATCCTGTTCCTGCATGCGACTCTTTAGTACATCGAGCCGCTCCTCTCGCTGGCTGCCGCCAATAATTTCACCCACTTTGGGTACCAGCACGTCCATAGCACGTACTGTTTTCTCATCATCGTTTACCCGCATATAGAACGGTTTAATCGTTCTGGGATAGTCATAGACAATAACTGGGCCATCGAAGTGCTGTTCCGTAAGGAATCTTTCATGTTCACTTTGCAGGTCGCGTCCCCATTCAACGGCATATTCAAATTGCTGGCCGCTGTTTTGCAGAATCTCGACAGCCTCGGTATAGGGAAGCCTTATAAATTCTTTATCTGCAATCTGTGTTAGTGTATCGATAACAGTGTCATCAATTCGTTGATTGAAGAAGTCCATATCCTCAGCACATTGACTCAATGCATCACTGAAAACTCGCTTCAAAAATGCTTCGGCCAGGTCCATATTGTCGGACAATTCGTAGAAAGCCATTTCCGGTTCGACCATCCAGAATTCCGCAAGATGCCTGGAGGTATTGGAATTCTCAGCTCTGAATGTCGGCCCAAACGTATAGACCTTGCCAAGCGCTGTGGCATAAATCTCCGCTTCGAGTTGGCCACTGACCGTCAAATAGCTCGGCCGGTCAAAAAAGTCCTGTTCAAAATCGATCTTCCCGTCTGTTTTTGGTACGTCACTCAGGTTCATCGTTGTAACCTGGAACATCTCACCCGCACCTTCACAATCACTGGCCGTGATAATAGGTGTATGCGTGTAGAGAAAGCCGTTTTCCTGAAAGAAGTTGTGAATGCTTCGGCATATACAGTTTCTAACACGCGCCACAGCGCCAAACGTATTGGTCCGTGGTCGTAAGTGTGCCCATTCACGTAACTTCTCAAACGAATGCCGTTTCTTTTGCAACGGATACTCTTCTGGATCTGCCCAACCGTGAACGGTCACCGCTGCAGCATGTATCTCGGTGTCTTGCTTGCCGCCACCGGATGGTTTTACTTCACCATCAATGGAAACACTGCAACCAGCGGACAGCCGTTTGATTTCAGATTCGTAGTTATCTAAATCTGCATCGGCAATGATCTGGATGTTAGCCATGCAGCTACCATCGTTTACCTCGATGAAGCTAAAGCCGCCTTTACCGTACCGGCGGGAACGCTCCCAACCCTCAACTGTAACCTGACCACCAATTCCTTCCTTTCTACGAGCGGACCAGACTGTAAATTTTTCCATATCGCTGAACGTGATAACCGGATCTCTAACCG
>Ga0163180_10002031_pt1 | contig 11362 bp, 10 predicted proteins | sample AtlANTMetagenome_2_FD_109647 | JGI IMG/M metagenome (GOLD analysis project Ga0163180, IMG submission 109647) | Marine eukaryotic phytoplankton communities from the Atlantic Ocean - Atlantic ANT 4 Metagenome | ecosystem: Environmental > Aquatic > Marine > Oceanic | place: North Atlantic Ocean...
AAGTGCTTCAGAGAGTTTTGATTGGAGTTCATATCCTTCTTTGGAATTGTATGGAATTTTGAGTTTGTATAATAGATCTGCTACTCCCATTACTCCCAATCCAATTCTTCGAGACTCTTTTGATGCTACATTGATTTCAGGTACTGGATAATGATTTACGTCAATGATATTATCCAAAAATCGTGTTGTTTTTCTAATGATTTCTTCATATCCTTGCCAATCAAATTCGTAAGAACCGTCTGCTTGTTTTTGTGCATAGTTTACTAAGTTGATTGAGCCTAGATTACAAGACTCGTATGGGTAAAGACTTTGTTCACCACATGGATTTGTTGCTCTAAGTGGAGCTTGTCTTGCTTTAGCAAATACATTGTATTTGTTAATTTGATCAAAGAAGATCAATCCAGGTTCTGCACTTTTCCATGCAGACAATGCAATTAAATCAATTAATTGATGTGCGTTAATTTCTTTAACTGGTTTTCTATCACGTGGACTTCTTAAGACATAATTTCCATCTTCAGTATTTACAAGTGCATTCCAGAAATCTTCCCAAATACCAACACTGACGTTAAAGTTTTCTAAAACACCAGGTTCTGTTTTGTTTGTAATGAATTTTTCAACGTCAGGATGCCATGCTTCAATAATTCCCATGTTTGCACCACGTCTTTTACCACCTTGTTTAACAACTTCAGTAACTGTATTGATGATGTTCATAAAAGATACTGGACCAGATGCAACACCAGAAGTTGATGCTACAATATCCCCTTCTTCACGAAGATCAGAATAATTAATTCCAACTCCACCACCGGATTTGAAAATTAATGCAGCATCAGAAGTAGATTTCATAATCTCTTCCATACCATCATTCATTCCAAGTACAAAGCATGCAGATAGTTGTCCTAATCTTCCACCAGCATTCATCATTGTTGGTGAATTTGGCAAAAAGTTTTGTTCTGTCATCATTTCAAAGTATTCAGAAATCCTGTCAGAATATACTTCAAGTTTTTTTGCTGCTATTAATGTCAAAAGATCTTTGAAACTTACTTTCATTTGACCTTTGTTTGCAAGTGTAACATAATGATTGATTAAAGATCTAAAATGCCACTTGTTGAAGAAATAATCTCCTACTTTGAATTTATAATCAAAAGCATCTAATTTTTCAAGATAAGATTTGGCTTCATCTACATCTTGTTTGTTATTACCAGATTTATCAAATATCTGAGAATCATATAGCATATCCCCAATTCCGACTAGAATTGCCACTCTCTCAAACATTTGTGTCGGAGTCTCAGTAATTTCACTTTTTGAGTTTCTAAAGAGGTATCTTGAGGCTAAAACTCTCAAACAATTAAGATCAAATTTCTTTGAAACCGGATCTAATGATTTTAGGTTTAAAACTCTCATTTTCTCATCTCTGAGTTTTCGTCTTTCGTGTCTGTAAACTATGTAAGATTTTGCGATATCACTATTACCACTATCAATCAAAGTTGATTCTACAATATCTTGAATATCCTCTACAGTTGGTGATTTTTCACTTGTAAATCCTTGTTCAACAAGTTTGTTAAGCACTTCTCCTGCTAATTTGTCTGCAACACCACGGTCGGCTTTGGAGGTGGCTGCTAATGCCTGGTATATGGCATTTGAAATTTTATCTAAATCGAAAGCCGTAACTGTACCATTACGTTTACGGATCTCATTGATCGTATTTTCTATTTGTGAATTATCCATTATAATATCTCCCACCTCTTTAGAATACTAGTATCTATAAACTTTCAATAGATTTTCTTTGAAATTTTTGTTGAACATTTTTTACAACGCTCCAATGTTTATCGTAGTGGTACAAATATCATAAAATGTTAAACGAGTATCGTATTATTAAGAGATTAAAAACATACAAGTTAATTATTATTAAAACAAATTCTATTTTCTCTTTACGATGATCGCATTTACAATTGGGGCTTAATACAATGTATGATGATTATACGACGTAAGGGGATTTACATTTTGGACATTTGTCTTCAAATGGTTCATCCTTGAATCCACATTCGCCACAGATAGGAGTTTCTCTTACAAGTTTAAAACTTGGCACTAGTTCTGCAGTTTTTTCAATTGATTTTTTTATTTCATCTGCTTTCAAGTTTTTGTCAATATCTAAAGTAACAAGCAACCCACCATTGAGTAATTTTGAGATTTTATTGGATTCTGAAATAATTTCAGACTTTGCTGTATATTCATCAATTTCTGAAGCATTGATGACAGTACCTTGAGAATAAAAGTCACTTTCCATAGAATTAAGACTAGAATTTTTGCCGTATTTTTCACCATCTAGAGTAGCAAAACGAGATGAACCCTCAGTTTCAGTCATACAAATGGTCACATTGTCGCCTAATTCTTTACCCTTTTTAGCGCCAACATCAACTGCAGTTTCAATGACTTTGTGAAGCACAGCACGACCATCCTTATTGTCTTTAAAGCCTAAAATGTTGAAAACAGACTCTCTAAGACCAACTAGATTTATGACCAAAGAGACAGAACTTCTTTGCATATATTGAGTATTTTTAGCAAGAATAGGATTGAGTCCTCTTCTGGTTAAATCTGAGATTTCTTTCTTTCTGAGTGCCATTGAAGCCAATGCAGGTTTCATCAACAAAGCTAATCTTGCTCTAAAGTAAGTCTCATCTTTATTTGATTCAAATGCCAATCTAGGAAGATTAATGGAAACAGATTGTAAGTTGATTGCAAGTGAATTAGTAGATTTTAAAGAACCATTAGTTACTCCACTACTTGCAGTTTGACCTTTTGCAATCATTACTTTACCGCCAAGTAACAATATTTCAGAAATAGATTGTGACACATCAGTGATTTTTCCTTTTTCGTTATCAATTATCAAACCAATTTTTGGTATTGGTGTAATTGCAACGTAATTTTTGTATGCATTAATAATTGAATGAATTATTTTTGTATCAGAACCTAATTGTAATCTAATTGAAATGTTTGTACTAGTGGTATTATATTTAGAAGTAGTAGAAGCAGTTGCAAATGTATTAGTTAATTTTTCTTCAAGTTCTGGAAGCGATTTAGAATGTTTTGAAAATACTGCAACTAATCCATCTAGTACAACTTCCTTTGAAGCCTCTTTTGATAAAAGTGAAATTAAAATAGATAAAGAACTTGTTATTTCATTTAGTTGTTTTGAAACACTGATTCTTGATACATCAAGATATTTTCCACCAAGATCAAGTCCATCATCAAGTAATTCTTTTGCATTTACAAATATTGTATCAGGAATCATAGACCAAACTCCAGGATTTGAAATATGTATATCTCCAGATAAGTGATTGTCAGCTACATCTTTTGGTAAAACATTTGTCAACAAATGTTCAGCAAATATTTTTTGACCGGTGTTAAACAAAAGACCTTCAGCACCATTATCAACATTATCTAAATTAGAAACCATTTCTTGAACATCATAAACAGGCATGCCTAGGCGTGCAAGTTTGTTTCTGTATTCTTCATGACCGTGTTCTAAAAGAACTGAATTTACCATATCACGAATAACTGCGCCTGTAAGATAGGTAGTTTGATACTTGTAAATTCTATTTTCAACTTCTTCAGTAATCTTTTGTGCTAATTCTAGTGGAAGACTACCCTCACGTACTAATGATTGAATAATTTTATGGGAATTAAATTCTTCAATAGATTCACCAGATGTTCTGACATACATTTTTCCACTTTCAATAATTGATCTTTCTTCAATTTGTCTGGCTAAACTTAAAACAAGTTTTCCAAGATTAGTGATTGTATAACGTCTTTCAGATTTGTTAAGTGCAACTAGTGATTGTCTAAGTAATTTTCTCAAGTGGTATGCAAATTTTCCACTTTCTTTTTTAGATTTGAATCCAGCTAATGATTTGAGCTCAGAATAAGTTAATGGTCCTTTAGAGTTTAAAATTCTAAGAATATCAATTCTGTTAGGACTTGCCATGACAGAGAAGATCATTCTGACACGTTTTGATGTAGATTGTAAAATTCCACCACGCTTTGAATCAGAGTCGTCGTCGATATCAGAATCTAAATCTGCATCTAGATCGTCATCATCAGAATCTAAATCCATATCCATTTCTAATTCTTCTTCATTCATTGTCATGACTAAGATCAAAGTATAGGAGTAAATAAGACTTATGACTAGAATGATTCTAAAATAAAATATTACAATAGAATAAAAAATATTAAAAAAATTAATAAAAAAAGATCATCTTATGATCATTTTTCTTCTACATCAAGTGAAAATTCAGATGTAGAAAGCTTTTGTCCACAAAAGGGACACTTACCACTAGTAGGATTCAAAACATCTTTTAATGATTTTAGCATTTTCATATCTTTGATCTTTTCTCCACATTTTCCACATGTTATTTCTACAGACATAGAATAACGAGATTTTTAAAATAATTAAGAATCTATTCTGATTTTTTTTAATAATTCAAACAAATATTTTTACTGTTTTTCTATGATGATTCCTCTTTCATCAAAACCAGTGATTTTTGCTCTAGTTCCAACAGGTAAATCATCAGGAGTTGCAATTCCTCCCATAAATCCAGAAATTCTCAATTCTACATTATCTAATTGAAGTACTGCAAAGGCATACGGAGTATGTTTTTCAAATCCTGCAGGAGGTACTGTGATTATAGTATAAGTAGCAATTGAGCCTGTACCCTCTATAATAGAGTCTTCAAATCCTTTACTTCCACATTTTTGGCAGTAATATACTGTGGATAAATGGAGATGACCACAACTTGAACATTTGTGAGTTAAAACTTTGCCTTCTTTTGCATTTTCAATCATTTGTTCTTCGACAGACATCTTACACACTCTGGAAAACATGTACTGCACAACTTGCACCAGTTGCACCAAAATTATGAGTTAAACCAACTTTAGCATCTTTTACAGTTCTTTCACCAGCTTTACCAGTTAATTGATCATATACTTCAACTACTTGTCCGATTCCAGTTGCACCGATTGGATGTCCTTTTGATTTAAGACCACCTGATGGATTGATTGAGATATCTGAATTTAATTTTGTTCTACCTTCACGGATAGCTTGTATACCTTGTCCTTTATCAAAGAAACCCAAATCTTCAGTGTCAACAACTTCTGCAATTGTAAAACAATCATGTACTTCTGCAAAGTCTACATCTTTTGCAGTGATACCTGCCATCTTGTATGCAGCTTCTGATGCGATCTTTGTACTTGGAATAGTTGTCATCTGTTCTCGTCCTTGTAATGCAGCAGGTGAACCACCTCTACCTGAACCTGTTACTTCAACGTAATCACCACCATGTGCTTTTGCAAATTTTTCAGAACATAAAATTACAGAACTTGCACCATCAGAAAATGGGCAGCAATCATAAAGTTTGAGAGGACTAGCAACTACTGCAGAGTTCATTACATCATCTACAGTAATTTTTTTCTGCATGTGTGCTTTTGGATTTAATACACCATTATCATGATTTTTTACTGCAACTGCTGCAAAGTCTTCTTCAGTTGCATCAAACTCTGTTAAGTAAGCTCTTGCCATAGATGCAAACAATCCTGGAAATGATGCACCTGCTTGACCTTCATAAAAGAAATCAGAACAATATGCAAAGTAAGTTGTTGTCCATTCAGTTCCAGTGTGAGTTACTTTTTCAACACCAGTTGCAATTAGACAATCATAAAATCCTGCTGCAATATTTGCATAGGCTTCTCTAAATGATACAGAACCACTTCCACAAGCTGATTCAATAGTTAATGATGGTTTATCGGGAATTCCTAATCTGCTCATCAAAACAGGACCAATGTGTACCTGCTTATCTGCAATTCCAAAAACGTTAGAAATGTAAGATGCTCCAATTTCTTTAGGGTCAATTCCTGCACTTTCTATGGCTGCAACTGATGCCTGAGTAGTAATATCTGCAATACTATCAGCTAATTTTCCATATTTGGTGCTTCCAGCGCCAAGAACACAAACCTTTTCCACAAAACACACTGACCAAAGTCCCTATAAAAATCGTTTTAGTAAATTCAATATCATAAAATGCCAAGAAGAAAAAGTAAGCTAAAGACAGTTCAAATTAAGAAAATTACTGCCAGACATATAATAAAAATTACAAAGTCAACAACAGAGGTTTTCAAAAAAGAGATCGCTCAATATTTAGACAATAATGGATTTCTATCATGGTCCTCAAAAGAAAAAAAATACTTTCTTTTGGGAACAAATTCTCCAAAAAAGGGATTAGTCAAATGTCCACAATGTAAAGTAGGAGAACTAATGGTTATTCGATCAAGAACTACAAAAAAACGTTTCATGGGTTGTTCAAATTTTTATGACGGATGTAAAGCATCCTCACCATTATTACAAAAAGCAAGAATGCGAGCTACAAAAAAACCATGTGAAGTATGTAAATGGCCAATGATTATTTTTCGTTATTCAAGAAATCAAAAGTGGACTCATCAATGTTCAAATTTTAATTGTAAAAGTCGAGTCACTAAATCTTCAAAGTAGTGTAAGTGTCTGTTCTTCGATTTTTTAGTAGTGGTAAAGATTTACGAATTTGTTTTACTTTCTTTAAATCAATTTCAACATAACCAATTCCCTGCTTCTTTTTCATGTCAAGTAAAATTTTTCCATATGGATCAACAACTAAACTTCTTCCACAGTAAATATTTCCAACTTGATCAGGAGAAATTACATAGCATCCATTTTCAATTGCACGAGTTTTATTAATTGTAATCCAATGTTCTTCTTTCATAGGACCTTTAACCCAGGCAGACGGTGCAATTAAAACTTCAGAGCCTGCAAGAGTAAGAATTCTTGACATTTCTGGAAATCTTAAATCATAACAGATCATCATACCAGTTTTTCCAATAGATGTAGACACAGGTTTAGATATTTTTGAGCCTGACATCATTTTTTTAGATTCTTTAAATCCTAATGCATCATAAAGGTGAATTTTACGATATGTGGAAATTACTTTACCTAAATTATTAATTATAAATGATGTATCATAAACACGATTATTTTTTTTAGTTTTTTCATAAAATGAACCAACTACTTGAATATGATTTTCTTTTGCTGCCTTTGAAATAGTAGAAATAAAATTTCCTTTAATTGTTTCAGACAAACTTGCAAGTTCTTTAGATGTCTGTGAGGATTTTGTATAAAACATCATAAATTCAGGAAATGCACAAAGTTTAGCATTTTTAGATGCAGCCTTTTCAATGTATGAAATTATTTTTATTAGATTTTCATCTTTGTTTGTTGATGCTTTGAATTGTACTACTCCAACTTTCATAAAATAAAATATCATAGTGAGAATAAAAGGTTAAAGAAATTTTTGTGATTAAATAAAAAATATTATCAATTGATGGTACATTTTTCGATTGAACCATTTTCTTATTATGTAAAAATGTCATAGATAATTTGCTGTTTATGTGCTTGTCAGCTGACATAAGTCAGTATTTTTTTTATTTTAAATTTTAGAAAAATTACATTTTAATGATATTATTTAGATATACTAATGAGCCAGTTAGTAGTACAATACCAAATATTACAAACAAACCACCTGAAATCTTTTCAATCCATACCATTTTTGATTTCATCTTTGTGAAAAATACTAGGAATCTATCAATTGCAATTGCAGAAATTAAAAATGGAATTGCTAGTCCTAATGAATAAACTCCTAGTAAACTGGCTCCAGTTACTACTGATGAGCTAGATGCTGCAATAGTCAAAATACCTGCTAAAATTGGTCCAATACAAGGAGTCCAGCCTGCTCCAAATGCCATTCCTACGACTAAAGGACCAAATTTTCCAGAATTTCTTTTACCCATATCAAATCTCATTTGTTTTTCTAATTTTGGGATTTTAAAAAGTCCAATCATATGCAAACCCAGTACAATTAGAACTACACCACCAATTCTTTCAATCCATTGAATTGAATCAAAAAATAGATTTCCCATAAACGATACAGTTGTTCCCAATAACATGAAAATTATTGAAAATCCAATAACAAACATTATTCCTTTAACAGTTGCAGTTAATCTTAATTTACTTCTAGAAACTTGAGAAGTCTCTTGTGATAATTCTTTTGCACTCATTCCAGTAATCAGTGATGCATAAACTGGAATTAATGGTAAAACACATGGAGAAAGAAAACTCAAAACTCCTGCACTAAATGCAATTACAAATCCAGCAACAAGTCCATCAGTTAGAATTGTTGGTTCAGAAGATTGGTAACTTGTTCCCATAATTGTTGATTGAACTAAATTAATTGTATCTTCAGAAACAGGATCAAATTCTCCTTTCCAGTGATAAATGATTTGTCCATCTTCATCAATTAAAAATGATTCAGGAACTCCAATTGTTCTAAATGCAAATTGAAATCTATTTTCTGGGTCTAACCAAACAGGATAAGTTACATTGTCAGCTTCCATTACTCGCATAATTGGTTGTTCAGAACCAGGATCATCAATGCTTACACCAATTACTTCAAAGTCAGAATCAGGAAACATTCTATGTAATTCTCCCAATGCAGGCATTTCTTCTCTACATGGTTCACACCATGTTGCCCATAAATTTACAAGGATTGTTTTGCCTTGATAATCAGTAATAGAAACAGGAGTTCCATCCAATGCAATAGCTTTGTAATCTGGAGCTTGTCTGAATTCTTGTGCATCAACTGGCATTAATTGAGCGTCAGAAAATGAAAATGCAAATAAGAAAATACCTGAAAATAAAATTAGTATACTAGGAATTTTTTTTGATGTTTTCATATTAGTTCAAAACTAATTTTCAGCTGTTGTAATTTTAACAGAGTTATCAGTTTCGGTCCAAACAATTGATACCAATCCGTTATCAGAGTCTATGTTAGTAAGTGATTTAGCATCATTTTCATTAATTGGGTTGTCTGCTCTGATTAGTTCTCCATCGATAACTTGAGCAGTGAAAATCAATGCTTGTGTGTCACCATATCTCCAAGATTTCTCATTAGTAGAGAGTCCAGTTGCATCTTCCCAAGTTAACCAAACTTTATCATCATTGTCGACTGTAATGAAAATTCTTTGTGGAGGAACCCAATCACCAGTTAAGATTGGCATCGGTTCACTGAAACTTTGTCCGTTATCAGTTGAAGATGCATAATACATTCCTTGACGGTCAGTTGCACCAGTGTACCATGCAACATGCAAAGTTCCTGCTGAATCAATTGCCATTGGTGCTCCAACGTGAACACATCCCTTAAACTGGAAACCATCATCGTAAATTTTAACTGGTGCTCCAAATGTTTTACCACCATCAGTTGATGCTGCAACTACCATGTCTCTAACTTGTGTATCATCAGAACCAAAGACTTTACGCCAAGAGACGTAAACATTACCTTCACCATCTGCTGCAGTTTGTACGTTACAACAAGGACATGCGTTTGCATCAATTAATTTAGTAGTATCAAAAGTAACTCCACCATCTAATGATTGTGTATATCTAACTCCTCTATCACGAGATTTGTCTTTTTCCATGTAGCCAGTTGCATTCATTTTAGTTGGACCATCTAACCATGCCATGTGAATTCCACCTTGTTCATCAATAGACATGTGTTGGAAGTATTTTCCTGAATGTAATTCATCGGCTCCAATTGTGATAGATGGTTCAAATGTTTTTCCATCATCAAGTGATGATGTAAAAATTAATTGTCTGTAATTACCCATCCACATATTTGGTTCATGTCGTGAATTGGCCCATGCAACATAGACTTCACCATTATCACCAAGTTGAATTGTTGGTGCTACACGTCCATCTAAAGCAACATTGCCATCAAGTAAATTAAATCTAAATGGTTCGGAAAATGTTTGTCCGTTATCAGTAGATGTTTTTAAGAAAATGTTAGTTTTTTCTTCAACTGTATCTTGGTATAAAACATAGATTTTACCATCATCACCAATTGTTACATTTGGTGCTGGTTGTGCTGCCATCATACTTTGAGCAATTGTAGTAGGAGCTGGAAATGATTTAGTATCTAAAATTGAAACTTCTTCTTCAACAACTGCTGGTTTTTCAGCTATTGGTTCTTGAACAATAGGTGTAACTTCACCAGAATCTGAAGACATTAAGGCAAAAGCTGAGATCCCTGCTGCTGCAACAATTGCTACGGCTACAAGTACGATTGCCTTATTCATGAAATTTTTATTATAATTTAGATATTAAAGAATCTGGTTTATTCATGAGATGTACCAATGTACATTTTATTAAAATAACCAAATATCAGTATTGGAAAATCAAGAAATAATTTTAAAATATATTCAAGATAATCCAGGACTCACACAAGCACAAATTACACACCGATTAGAAATACCTCAATCTACAGTAAAATACCATTTGCTAACATTAGTAAAAGAAAATAAGATTTTCTCTGAAAAATTATTTAAAACTCATTATTTTAAAAATGGAATTGATAATAATTTAAAAATTAAATCATGTATTAATAATAATTATAATTTAAAAATAATTATGGAAATTTGTTTACAAGAAAGAACACTTGAAGAAATTTCCAAAAAGTGTGAGATTTCAAAGAGTATGGCATCAAAAAGATTACAAGTTTTAGAATCACTTGGAGCAATTAAGAAAATTAAAGTAGAAAAGAAAATTAAATTTTGTAAAAATTAATTTAAAAATAAATTATTTTATTCAGATATTTGTGTGAAAGGTGCATTAGGTTGCAATTCACTATCTACCATAAATTTGAATTTTAATGGTTCAGTTGCCTCACCTAAGTCTGAAAGTAATACTTCAATCAAACCATTATTTTCAATAGAGAAATCTATTACATCTGTTCTAGTATAGTCATGTTGTTTTTCAACAACAGAGGTACCATCAGTTGAGACATTTAGATTGTAAGAAACATCACTAACTGGTTTTTCAGTCATTCCATCTACAATTGAAATATTTATTGCATTATCAGAATTTGCTGTTGGTTGATTAGTCCACCATTCCCAATTATCCCACCAAACAGATACAAGGTATTCTCCACCACTAGTATACTTTGTAAATGCAAATTGTTTAGCATGAAGATCATCTTTTTGGATGACGGGTGGATTAACTACAATTACTCCAGTTTGTGAACCTTCTGTAATTGTTGCAATTGCATTTAGTTTTAGTTTATCTTCAGTAGAATATGGTTTTGGTAGTGTACGGTCATAGTATTCTGCATAAATATTATCTCCTGGAACTGCTTTGAGTTCAACTCTAGAACCACCAGCAGCTGCTTCTAAATCATTAGAAGTAGATTCTCTTCTATCAGGATCAATGAATGTAATACTTACTGGGTAATCTCCA
>Ga0163180_10002033_pt1 | contig 11352 bp, 9 predicted proteins | sample AtlANTMetagenome_2_FD_109647 | JGI IMG/M metagenome (GOLD analysis project Ga0163180, IMG submission 109647) | Marine eukaryotic phytoplankton communities from the Atlantic Ocean - Atlantic ANT 4 Metagenome | ecosystem: Environmental > Aquatic > Marine > Oceanic | place: North Atlantic Ocean...
GCACCCGAGGGTGACCAAGTGAAATTTTGAACTGCTTTCCATAACTTAAGGTTAGGCGCAAAGACAACTAAGAATTGATTAACCAGTAAGAGTTCTTACCATTTGCCAAAACAAAAGTGCATACAGCAATAGAAGTAGTAAAGCATTCCATTTTGAAATTTTTACAGGTTTTCTCATGCTCCAAAAAGCAACTAGGCATAAGAAACACATTCCTAATAAGACTGAGCCATCCATAAAGGGCTGATTCGAAAACCGATCTAAACCTGAGTGTGCTAACAATATTGCGCTTCCAACACCCAAACTATTAAAAAGATTTGAGCCGAAAAGATTCCCAATGATTAGTCCCCACTCTCCTCTTCGTGCTCCCACCAGAGAAGTAACAAGTTCTGGCAAAGAAGTGCCTATAGCAACTAGAGAGAATCCAATGAAACCTCCTTCCCATCCAAGTTCGCTTCCGATCGAAACTGCAGAACTCACAATCCAACGTGGCGACAGGACTGTAAGTGAAAGACCTATTAGCATCACAATAATTTCACGAGATACTGGCCAAGTATCTTTCCTCATATATTGGAGATGAGTCATTTCAGTTCTTTTGAAATAGAGAAAAATAAAGTAATTAGTTAAGCAAAAGAAAAAAAGAAGCAAAATACCCGCTACTGCTGAATTTAATTTCAAATATACCGCTCCGGAAAAAAGCAGTGCTCCTATGAAAGAATACCCAGCTTGCTCTTTCGTTCCGTCAGGTGGAATAACATTACCCCAGATCAGAATTGGCAAGGCAAGAACCAGTCCAAGATTTGCGACGTTAGATCCGACTACATTCCCTACAGCCAGTTCGATGCCACCAGTTTCCTGTTGGAATACAGCTGTGAGTGATGCTGCCAACTCTGGTGCACTTGTTCCAAAGCCAACCAACAATGCACCCACGAGCGCTTTAGGAATCTTAAATCTTTCAGCTAAACGCGATGTGCCATTCAAAAATTGATCCGCTGCAAAAACCAATACACATAATCCAAATATTAGGATCAGAAAATCTTTGAACACAACTAAAGAGTACCTAAGTTGATTGCACCTTAGAAGTCTTCTTCGCTTGAGATTTCAAACTCTTCCGCTGCGATAAGAACTTCACGCGCCTTTGAGCCTGAGGAGGGACCCACCACCCCTGACTCCTCTAACAAGTCCATCAAACGTCCGGCTCTAGCAAATCCAACACGCAGTTTCCTCTGAAGCATTGAAGTGGAACCAAGCTGACTAGCGATAACTAAATTTCTGGCTTCTTCATAAAGCTCATCATCCTGCTCAGAAACAGCAGATGCAGGACGAGAAAAATCTTCAGTTATATCAGCAACTGGTTCCTTAGCTACAGAAAGCCCTACCACATCAGACAGGTCATGCTCAACTTTCTGTTCTACGTTGTTATTGTGTTGAGCCTGCCATGTTGCTACCACTTCACGAACTTCATTCTCTTCAACCCATGCTCCTTGAATTCGCTGGGGAGTGCTTGAGCTTGGACCCAAGAGGAGCATGTCCCCTTTCCCTACAAGCCTTTCTGCTCCTTGCTGGTCCAAAATAACTCGACTGTCAGCAAGACTAGAGACTGCAAAAGCTAGTCGCGCTGGGATATTAGCTTTAATCACACCTGTTATCACATTTACTGAAGGGCGCTGGGTTGCTACCACCAAATGTATTCCCACTGCTCTGGCCATCTGGGCCAATCTGCAGATCGAGTCTTCTACATCGCGAGCGGCAACCATCATAAGGTCTGACAACTCATCTACTACAACCATTATGAAAGGCAGTCTTTCATACTCGCGTGAATCCTCTTCACCGAAATTCATTTCCGGCAATTCATCTCGATCATATGCCGAGTTGTATCCTGCTATGTCTCTAAACCCGCAATTAGACAAAATGTCATATCTTCTCTCCATCTCACGCACAGCCCAATGAAGCGCATTTGCGGCTTTTTTCGGATCTGTGACCGGTGCCGTTAAAAGATGTGGCACGCCCTCGTACTGCCCCATTTCAACACGTTTTGGGTCTATGAGTATGAGTCGAACTTGATCAGGAGTGGTGCGCATCAAAACGGAAGTAACCATTGCGTTAATACAAGAAGACTTTCCAGCTCCGGTCGCTCCAGCTATAAGAAGATGTGGGGTAGTTGCAAGGTTAAGCATCACCGTTTGACCTTTTATATCTCTACCAACTGCCAATTCGAGAGGGTGAGTGGCTTTCTTAGATTCCTTAGAAGTCAAGATATCCCCTAACGCAACCACATCTCTGTCTTCGTTCGGAACCTCAATACCAATTGCCTGTTGACCCGGTATCGGAGCCAAAATACGGACATCCGCAGCCGCCAATGCGTAGGCAATATCCTTGTTAAGGCTTGTAATACGAGAAACTTTTACACCATCGCCCAGTTGCAGGGCATACCGCGTGACTGTTGGTCCAATAGTCATATCGACTAACCGAGTTTCAACACCATGTGCCTCCAAAGCTTCTTGAAGTCTCTTTCCCCGTTCTTCTGCAGCTTTAGCGTCTACGTCATGTTTATCGCTTGTAGAAAGAATCTCTAAAGACGGCAACGCCCAAGAAGAGCCTTCAATCGCTTTACCCAACTGAATCGTCAGCTGTTCACTTCCGGCATTTTTTACTTTTGGTTTTGCCTTTTTCTTTTTAGGCTTAAGTTCTTTTGGCAGCTCAGCGACGGCTTCGGCCTCAGTTTCTGCTGGCTGATTTTCTTGAAAAGTACTTTCTTCTCTAACTTGATGCGGGATTTCTCGCTGATCTGCAGATCCCGGTGGCGTTAATAAACTTCTAATCCAATTACTAAGAGAACGACCCAGTGCAGTTGAGAGTAAGACAATCCCTTTGAATAACTGTTTGCCAGCTGTAACGGCACTTTTTACAGTGATTCTTATCGCATCACGTGCAGAAACTCTTGTCGCAACAACTATTGATACCAAAACAAATGCGATAAGAACTAAAACAGAACCCCATGTTCCTATAGCAGCTTTTAACCCCCCGCCAGCAGAAAGACCTAATATGCCTCCCGCATCTCCAAGTTCATCGACCCCATCACTTATACCAGGACGACCTCGACTTAGATGCAGCAAGCCAGATACACCTACGAGACCTAAAAGTAACCCAACAGGTAGACGTTTTGTTATTTCTCCGAATTCGGAGCGTTCCCTAAACATCGCTAAACCTGTTACCACCATCAAAACGGGGAGAATAAGCTTTATTATTCCGATGGTCCATCCTGCAGCGCCGTCAACCACGTCGCCAACCGGTCCTGCCTGCTCGAGGTAAATAGAAAGACCCGCCAAAAGTCCGCCAAGCACAAGGCCAAGACCCAGCATTTCGTTCCCTCGACCCGCAAACGCTGTTTTAAAGAAATTTTTTGTTACGTTCGACTCGACTTTCGACCCTTTAGGGTCGCTCATAGATCTTTTATTATCAGAACCGCTGGAAGCAGTAACATTTTCAGATTTTTCTTCACCCATAGGAACCTTTACCACAACAGTTTCACGGTAGCACTAGGGCGTGACGGAGGGTATCTATTATAGTTTATTAGTTAATTTCCACTAGTGGAAACAACACAGGGCGACGGCCGGTCTTTATATCCACGAATTTACCCATTGTCCTTCGAACAAGTCTCGTTAACTCTTTTTTATCAAATTCACCTTCAGCTAGAGCTCCATTTAAAACTATTATTATTTCCTCAATTATTTCATTGAGATGCTCGTCTACATCCCCAGCTTCAATCCATCCGAAAGTTGCTGCAAAAGGTCGTTCCAAAAGTCTCCTTTTCTTTTCCTCAACTATCACTCTCACTAAAATAAAACCTTCACCGCTCAAAGAAATCCTTTCTTTAAGTAGCTCTTTACTCACCTCTACTCCTCGAGTATCCACCATTAGGTATTCATCACTCACTCGTTCTTCTAAGTGCAGTCCATATTCGTCTAAACAGACACTGTCACCATCTACACATCTAAGAATCTTGGATTGTCTCATTCCTCTACCCAATGCAACTTCTTCGTGGCCTAACAGATGCGTATATTCGCCGTGAACTGGTATAAAAAGTTCAGGGTCACTTGCCTCATGCAATGCCAAAAGTTCGCCGGCCTTACCATGACCAGTTGTATGAACCTTCAACTTGCCACTGTGAACAATTTGGGCACCTAGGCGCGCCAAATTATTATGGATTCTGAAAATAGAAGCCTCGTTTCCGGGTATTGGAGATGACGAAAAAATTACTGTGTCGTTTGGACCTATTTCGACCACAGAGTGATTACCAGTCGACATCATGGATAAAGCTGCTCGCGGTTCAGCTTGAGACCCTGTACAGATAATGCAAACTTTGTCAGATCTAGCACTTTTCAATTCCTTTTCAGTCAAAAGAATAGCGTCTGATATTTTTAACAGACCAAGCTCTCTTGCGAGGGCTACATTTCTTATCATCGAAGGACCCAAAATCGCTAATTTACGATCCGTCCTCAATGCCGCATCAGCTATTTGTTGAATTCTATGTATGTGACTTGAAAACGTCCCAACGATTATTCGACGTCCTTCATTTTCAATGAAAACATTTTCAAGTACAGGACCTATTTCTGATTCTGAAAGAGACACCCCTGTGCTCTCGGAATTTGTGGAATCGGCTAAGAGTAAACGAATTCCCTCTTTTCTGGAAATCTCAGAGACTCTATTCAAATCGGTAAGACGGTTATCAACAGGACTTGGGTCCAATTTGAAATCGCTGGAATGCAAAATAATTCCTTGAGGGGTCCTGAAAAGAGTCATTAAACCACCAGGGGTTGAATGAGTTACAGGTAAAAATTCGCATTCAAACGGGCCAATTTCGTAGCTTTGGTTATCTTCAATAGCAATGAGTGAGGGCGTCTTTACTTCGTGACTTTCTAATTTTGCTTTAATCATTGCGACAGTGAATGGAGAGCCATAAATAGGAACTGACACATGACGGAAAAAATACGGTATACCACCCATATGGTCCTCATGCGAATGGCTGACTATGCAGGCTTCTATGTCGTCGTGCCTGTCTATTAGCCATCTAAAATCTGGAAGTATTGAATCAACACCCGGATGCTCGTATGGAAATAGCTGTCCACAATCAAGAAGCACAATACGGCCCTCTAACTCAATTGCTGCGCAATTTCTTCCTATTTCACCAAGTCCACCAAGAAAAGTTATATGTACTGAACTATTCAAAACTACTTCTTGCCAGTTAGCCGCGCCCTAGACCACTTAAGATCCCACGCGCTTTTTCCGCCAACCAATCTGGTTCAGGCCCCATCGGTAATCGACAGTCGCCCCCTGGCAAGTTAAGTATTTTCATCATTGCTTTTGTAGGTATTGGATTAGGTGTTAAATCGCCAGATTCGAAATCGTATGAGGGAATAAGTCTACGATTGACTTCTATTGCTCGATTAAAATCACCAGCAAAAAAAGCTTTCATGAGTTCAGTTGTTTCAGGTGTGGACCAATGAGATGCAACACTTACTGTTCCTACGGCACCTACTGAAAGTAAAGACAAAGTCAGTGAATCCTCACCGCTATAAACCTCAAAACCTTCTGGGGCTGCGGCTATCAATCTGGCAGTCTCTCCTACGTCGCCTGCTGCGTCTTTGAGTGCAACTATATTTTCAACTTCGTCTGCCAATTGTAAAATTGTTGATGTATCAATTTTTCTACCTGATCTAACAGGAATGTCGTAGAGCATTACCGGTAAGTCAGTTGACCTTGCTACAGCTGAAAAATGTGCTAACAAACCTTGCTGGGAAGGTCTGTTGTAATAGGGAGTTACTGTAAGAATTCCTGCAGCCCCCGCTTCGGTGCAACTTTCAGTTAATTCAACAGCGGCTTTAGTGTCGTTACTTCCTGCTCCCGCTATCACGGGAACATCGACTGCCTCTACTACAGCGGTAATCAAATTTATTTGCTCTTCATGAGTGAGAGTTGGCGACTCCCCGGTTGTACCAGCAATCACCAGACCTTCGTTACCCTGCTCTACAAGCCATTTGGCCAACGTCTGAGCTCCCTCTATGTCTAGCGCCTCGTCTTTTGTGAACGGTGAAATCATTGCTGTGAGCACTCGCCCGAAACGTGGTGTCATAAGTTCTACTCCTTTAACCTCTAAGTGCTTTCAGATGCTCTATTAATGCCTAAGGTTGAAAAGAAGTTTTCATGGAGCTCAAACCAGATTGTATGATACGACTCAATCATGGGCTTGGCGATCCATTCGGTGTCACCTCTGAGGACCATTTCTAGGGCATAAGTAAAACGGCTGCCATAAGATTTAAAACGTTCCAACCGTCGAGCAAGGCTTTCACATACAGGCTGAGCTTGCTTGTCTAATTCAACTAGACGGTCAATTACCCCTTTGTCGTAGCCTGGGTCTGAATGATCATTTAAAACCTGTTCTCCTTCACTCCCGTCGAGAGATGGTTTTAATTGCCAGTCTGTGCAGATCTCTTTGAATGCATCATTTAGTTTCGAGAATTCTTTATACGAAGTCTCAATTTCTTGACGAATTCCTAAATTATCGACTTCATTGGCTAATAGTTGTTCGCCACATAGTCTTCCCTCGGGTGTGAGCATCCATCCCACCATTCGACCTTCCCTGTAACTAACCATGCCCTCCTCAGCAAATTGATTAAGCATATTTAAAGTATCTTCCTGGCTTAAACCAACAGTCTCTGCTACCGCTTCAGTATCAACAAATCCTTTTACTCTTAATGCTTGAAGCACCAAAAGATCAGGCTCACTTATTTTCGACATGCAATCACGCTACCAGTCGATCGTCGGCTACAACCCGCCTAAGCACGAGAGGATAACCCACTAAGCCTATTAAGGTAAAAATAAACCATTGAACCGCGTAGCTGAGGTGTGAACCTTCAGTCAACTCAAGTGGCTCCATTTGAACTGGCCAATCATTAATCATTCGTTGATTTTGCTTAAAATAAAAAGGCAGTAAGGGCAACTCCCATTCAGCGCTTAATAAATCTATGTCAATTCGGTTTATCTCACTGCCCTGCAAATTTCCATTGGAAAACGGTGGCATAACAAATCCCTCTATTTCAAACATCTCTGAAGGTGGTTTCCAAGTTTCAGATCTACCATCATTAAGTATTTTGCGTGGCAGATACCCTCTATTAACAGCTACGTAGGTAACAGGATCAGTTTTGAGAGTGAAAGAATTTATTACTTCAACTCCTGGAACGCCGTTTCGCGACCTGTTGATCAGATAAACCTGTCGATTTTCATCAAAAGTTCCTATTGCTATAGCAGGAGTGTATTTCTTGTAATCACCGACTTTGTCTAAATATAGGTCATTCACTACAACGGGTTTTTTTCCGGTATTCTCAATTATTTGAGCATTATTTGACTTACGCTCCTCTAATCTACGAAGTTGCCAAAGACCAAGATTTACGGTGGATACAAGAAGTGCTAATACGAAAATATGTGAAATTATCCAACTCGGCCTTAACAAGCGATGAGAACCAAAAATCATTCAATTTCAAGCAGTTTTTCTAAACCAATAGTTACACCGTTTGGAAGAGAGCCAACTCCTTGGATGGCCAATAATACCCCAGGCATAAACGACTCTCGGTCGGGAGAGTCATGACGTATAGTCAATGTTTGGCCCGCTGTACCCATTATCACCTCTTGGTGAGCGACCATGCCTTTCATTCTTACTGCGTGTATAGGTATGCCTTCAAATTTAGCTCCGCGAGCACCCATAATGCTTTCATTTACTGTCGGATCATCATCCCACTGATCAGAAGCCGAAGACATTTTTTCTGCAGTTGCAAGTGCCGTGCCTGAAGGAGAATCAATTTTCTGATTGTGATGATATTCGATTATTTCAGCTGTATCGAACCAAGGCGAAGCTATAGCCGCAAAATGCATCATAAGTACTGCTCCTATTGCAAAATTAGGAACGATTAAACAGCTACTTTCGGTAAATTTTTCCCCAATTGTTTGCAGATCTTGATCGGTTAAACCACTTGTTCCGACAACTACATCAATTCCTTTTTCGGCCAGTAAAGGCAAGTTGTTTACCGAGGCTTCAGCAACGGTGAAATCAACTACTGCATCTACTTTGGCTTCAAAAAAAGCTTCGATATCTTTTGCAAGCGGAATACCACCAATTGCTTTTTCTTCGGGTACTACATCCACAGTTATCGCAAGCTCCATGGATTCTGCTTCCATAATCGCAGAACACACCGATTGGCCCATGCGTCCAGCTGCTCCTAGAACACCGACTCTTAAAGGTCCTTTTTCCATACGTCAGAGGTTAGTACCCCGAAGTAGATTTATTGGAATTGTTTAATATCAAATTAAACCAAAGACAAAACTAGCTATCTTCTTTTCCTGTCATTGCTTCTTCTAGAAGAACTTTTACCCAAGTCACCGTGTACTGCTTCTAATTCTGCTTGGAAAGCATCTTCAAAAGAAGCCGATGTCTTAGATTTGCTTTTGGCACCTTGATTATCAGAATCGGTATCTTTTTGATTGAAATCTTCAGCATCTGAAAAATCATCGTTTTGATCTGAAGTCGCATCGTCTTGAACATCTTCTACAGACTCCTCTTCCTGACTTCGATTGTCCTCAGCATCCAGTAAAGGTCTTAGTGAAATTTTTCCATTAGGGTCTATATCTTCAACTTCAACTTGAATAGCATCCCCAAGCTCAAGAACATCTTCGACTTTGTCGATACGTTTTCCACCACCTAATTTAGAGATGTGAACTAGACCATCTCTTCCTGGCAGTATGTTTACAAAAGCTCCGAACTTGGTTATGTTTACAACTCTTCCATCGTAAACCTCTCCTACATGTGCTGAAGGTGGGTCGACAATCAGCATTATCTGTCTTTCAGCTTCAGCAACTTTCTCTCGATCAGGTGAAGCTATAGAGACAATTCCTGACATTCCATCATCATCAACAGTAATTTCAGCTCCAGTTTCGGCTTGAATAGTGTTTATCATTTTCCCTTTCGGGCCTATCACTTCACCAATTTTTTCAACCGGTATTTCAAAGCTAAGAATCTTTGGAGCATTCTCCCCTACATCTTCACGAGGTTCAGCAATCGCAGAAGTCATCACTTCAAGTATTTTCAATCGAGCTTCTTTGGCTTGATTCAGTGCATCTGCAAGTACATCTGCAGGAATACCATCAATTTTGGTATCCAATTGCAAAGCTGTCACGTACTCAGTCGTTCCCGCAACTTTAAAGTCCATATCGCCGAAAGCATCTTCTGCACCCAAAATATCAGTAAGTGTTACATACTTGCCATCTTTATAAATTAAGCCCATAGCTATACCAGCAACTGGTGCCTTAATAGGAACGCCTGCGTCCATCATCGAAAGACTTGAAGAGCAAACTGAACCCATGGAAGTGGAACCGTTTGATGAAAGAACCTCAGACACTAAACGAAGCGTGTAAGGAAATTCTTCAAAACTAGGAACTACGGGGAATAGAGCTCGTTCAGCAAGTGCACCATGACCAATTTCCCGACGCTTCGGTCCTCTCATAAAGCCAGTTTCTCCTGTTGAAAAAGGTGGAAAGTTGTAATGATGCATGTATCTTTTGCGTTCAATCGGATCAATGCCGTCTATCATCTGATCCATTCGCCCTGTTCCCAAAGTGGTTATATTCAAAACCTGGGTTTCGCCTCTCTGGAAAAGACCAGATCCATGAGATGTGGGAATAATTCCTACATCGGATGACAAAGAACGAATATCAGATACTCCGCGTCCGTCAATTCGAACTCCTTCGTTAACAATTCGATCCCTAACGCTCTCTTTAGTAACAGATCTGATAGCAGCAGAAATCTGACCTTCGGCATCTTCTATTTCTTGAAAATTAGAAATGAGTTCATCTTTAAGTGCTTCCTTTAGATCTGACTCAGCATTTTGTCTTTCTGTCTTATCGACAATTGTCTGTGTGGCTGCAATTCTTTCCACTCCAGCAGTTTCAACAGCAGTGAAAATTTCGGGACTGTAGTCAGCGAAAGTCTCATATGCCATCGTCTCTTGTTTTCCTACTGCTTGAACTAGTTCTTGCTGTAGTTCAATCACTTCTTTTATAAATTTCTTTGAAAATTCAAGACCATCGGCCAGTACGGTTTCGTCAACAAAAGGTGCCCCTGCCTCATAAACATCACAGGTAGCTTCTGTGCCACCTGCTTCTACCATCATTACTGCAACATCTCCATCTTCTAATAGACGGCCAGCTACAACCATTTCAAAAGCTGAATCTGCAGCTTCTTCATAAGTCGGATGAGCAATCCATTCTCCCGATGCAGCCCATGCGATTCGAACAGCTCCCACAGGACCGTCAAAGGGTATTCCGGAAATCATGAGCGCAGCTGAAGCTCCATTTAAAGCTAAAACGTCATGGGGATTCTCCATATCAGCCCCCATTACCGTTCCGACTATGTGTACTTCATTACGGAAACCCTCTGGAAACATAGGCCTTAAGGGTCGATCAATTAATCTGCATGTCAAAATAGCCGACTCTGATGCACGGCCTTCACGGCGGAAGAAAGATCCTGGGATCTTGCCCGCTGCGTACATTCTTTCCTCAATATCGACAGTTAATGGGAAAAAGTCAGCACCTGATCGAGCTGATTTTGCACCTGTTGCTGTCATCAAAACTGTTGATTGACCCAGTTGAGACAAAACTGCCCCTCCTGCTAATCCAGCTAGACGTCCAGTCTCAAAACTAATTGTCTTTTCTGTCCCTGAAAATGTGTGGGATACGGAAATTGGTTTATTCATTCTTATTTTCTCTTTTTCTCTTCTTTACCTGATCAAAACATTTTCGACCAGGGTGACGCCAAGCGATGAAAGCGCTAATTCAAAACTGCTCACTCGTAGGGTCTTTTTTATCTGTTCCTTAATTAACTAAGTTTAGGAACTTATTGAGCCAACGCCCTAGCGGCGTAAACCTAATTTTGCGATAATTGACCTGTAACGCTCAACGTCATTTTTTTCTAAATAATCAAGCATTCTTCGTCTACGACCTACAAGCATCAACAAACCTCTCCTACTGTGATGGTCCTTTTTATGGACTTTCAAATGTTCGGTTAGGTGGTTGATTCTTCCACTAATTAAAGCAACCTGAACTTCAGGAGAACCGGTATCACTCTCGTGTAATTGGTGCTCAGAAATTGTTTCAGATTTCACAGGCGTACTGCTAGACATATATTCCTCTAATATCGGATTCAAGCCTTAAAACTTTCACCTCTAAGGCTATAGGAAAGATCGGAGTCTCGAACCCGACCTCAAGTAATCCCTCTTGGATTACCTACCAAAGATAGATCCTATCAAC
>Ga0163180_10002035_pt1 | contig 11348 bp, 8 predicted proteins | sample AtlANTMetagenome_2_FD_109647 | JGI IMG/M metagenome (GOLD analysis project Ga0163180, IMG submission 109647) | Marine eukaryotic phytoplankton communities from the Atlantic Ocean - Atlantic ANT 4 Metagenome | ecosystem: Environmental > Aquatic > Marine > Oceanic | place: North Atlantic Ocean...
ATCTCCAGACCTACCTAAGTCATGGGCAAATAATTTACAGAAAACTTTAGTAGAACAATATTCGCATGAACAAATTTGCAAGGAATATGATGAAGTATTTAATGGGTTAATTTAACATGATGACATGGATTCTTTATAGCGTAATAGCAGTTCAATTTGTGCTATTAGCCGCATCGATATATTACAACATCAAATTTGGTATTAAAATACTAAATATGCAGGATTCGATCGAAGCTGCGTTGGATGTATTAGATGGTAGAGAAGAGTCAATGGACAAAATCTTAAAGACACCCTTGTTTTATGATAGCCCGGAAATCCGGAGAGTTCATAGTGATATTACTAAGTCTCGTGATGCGATACTTCGTATTGCTAATGACTTAGTTGGTACAGTTAATCAAGATGATTTAGCTGAGTTGGCAAATACCGAACCTGATACTGATGCGGAGGATCAAAATGTACCAGTATAAGGATAGGAAAGTTGACCAAACCAAAGCCAAAAAGAATAATTCGTAGAAGAAAAAAAGGAAGCAAGAGTAACAATTATTTTAGTCTTGAAACACAAGACGCAATAATAGAGTACCAGAATTCCGAAGACTACGACGAACGAAATAAGCTATATCTTGAAAAGATTCTGCCTGCTTTTGATAAGTTAGCACAAAATCTTATTTTCATATATGGGTTTATTACACCAGGTGAGCCATATGAGCACTTAAAGAATGATTGTGTATCATTTCTTTTTGAGACAATTCATAAGTGGGATCCCGCCAAGGGCACTAAAGCCTTTTCATATTTTAACGTAGTTGCAAAAAACTGGCTGATTATCAATTCTAGGCGCCGAACCAAGAATGAGCGCCGCCACGTGAGTGTCGACCACCAAGAAGGTATGTCTAGGCGCGATAAGCAAACTTATGCTTCTCATGATGTAATACTTCCGCCTGATGAAGAAATGATAAAACAAAATTTCAGAAATGAAATTATGGAAGTTTTAGCTGAGATTAAAGGTAGGGTAAGTGGGGAAAATGAAAAGAAGTGCATTGATGCAGTAATCACTGTTTTTGAGACAGTTGATCAACTTGACTTTCTAAACAAACGTGCAATTTTTGTATATGTACGTGATATCTCTGGGCTATCTCCTAAGCAATTGTCAGTTGCTATGTCGATAATTAGAAAGCATTATCGCTCCCTTGTAAGAGGTCCGGATAAAAAGTTTGATATATTTTAGGTGGTAAAATGAGTGATGTTACAAAGGCAATCGAGAAAGTCGAGAAGTCTGACGATAAGATTAAGAAATTTGCTGAGCTTCTAAATTCTATAGAGAAGTCTGACGACAAGAAAAAGCTATTATGGCAAGAGATATATGAGAATGCAATTTCCGACCGTGAACAAGCTCAACTATTATTAAATGAAGCTCGTTCTGAGATGATGGGTGGTGCGTATGAACACTCCACCATGGGCCCAACATTATCAAAATATTTAGAGAGAATGGCTAAGTCAAATGAGCAAATTCTTAAATTGGCCGAGCTAATTAGTAAAGCAGAAGAGCGTTCTGAAAGAATAGATCCGGATGATTTATTTTCTCAGATAAATGAGGGGTAATAATGTCTGATCCAGTTGGAGCCATGGCTGAAGGGGGTTCCGCGAATCGCGGTACTCAGATAGCAGCAAATAAAGCAGCCGATGCTCCCCGCGCCCATGTATTGTTTAGGGGAGTAGTAATTGATGTGATTCATGATCCTGCTATCTATGACGATGAACAGTGGGAACTACTTGGATCAAAGCTTAAAGATCCTGAATTATTAGGCCAAGCGCCAAGAAATTCTTGCATAATTCAGGTTGTAACAGATCAACAAGCACTTAAAGGTGAAGGCACGGATGGGATGCTTTGTTTTCCATTTTTCCCCCCTTACCTTGGTATGCCTGTAAAGCCAGGCGAGCATGTTTGGGTCTTTGTTGAAGATCCGGCAGGTTCTACTTCACCCTTAGGATATTGGATGTGCAGGGTAAGCGACTCAATGGCGGTTGATGATGTTAACTATACACACTCTGATAGGTCATTTACTACACTGACCAGCGACCCGGGTGATCGCGGCGAGGATACACCTGAAGATGATAATAGAGGTGTTGGTTTTCCTAACGGCGGAGGGGGTGAAGGTACCCAAAGGTTACCTGATGGAATAACATATGATGATTTATATACGGATGCAATAGCCTTTCAATCTGTTACACTCGAGCCTGTCCCAAGATTTACGAAGCGCCCCGGTGACTTAGTCCTACAGGGCTCGAATAATACAATGATTTGCTTAGGTGAAGATAGGGGATATACTAAGGACACAATAGCTGATGCTGCAGCAGCAGAGTGGAGCTCTGCAACAACAACAGGCCCTACCTTGGCCCAAGCAGAAGGTGAAGAGCCCCCTGAAGATGGCGAGACAGACCCTAATGAAAGAACATTCTCTGGGACGATTGATATTGTTGCAGGCCGCGGCAGGTATCCAGCAGATCCGGATGCCGATGCAGAGTTAACTGCGGCTCGGCTTATTACGAATGCTAGAAACTATGATGAAGTTGACAAGAATCCTGTAGGTGCCGGTAATGGTGCTGTCGGTGATAACCGATTAGAGAACCCAGCTGAGGGTGACCCGGATTTTTTTAATGATGCATCACGAATTTATGTGTCTATGAACACACTTCCTGACTTCAATTTTAGTATTGAGTACCCTCAAGTCCCACCGGCTGGAGATGCGAATGATGGGGAAGATATAGAAATACTTGAGGAGTTTGAAGAAGGTATAGGCCAGGCTGCAATTGTTATAAAGTCAGATGAGGTCCGGATTATTGCTCGTCAAGATATGGAACAAGATACCCCGATCCAAGGGTCAATTACTCTTATAAAAGAAGGTACCGCAGACGATGAGGGTGGGGAAGGACGAGGCATCATTACAATTCGCCCCGATGGTGTTATTATGATTGATGGCCCAAAGATTGTAATAGGCTCAGGCATCGAGAAAGGCAATGGCGAAGGTGCACAAGTCTCCATCGGCCTTGGTGCTAATGATGAGCCAATGGTATTGGGCCAACAACTAGTTGACAAACTTACAGAGTTTGCAAATAAACTAAATGAAAGTATGTCTGGATCTGTTGGAAACCTCGGTGCACCAGTACTTCACCCAGTATATGCTGGTTGGGTCGCCGGCTGGATTGCTAGCCTTGAGGAAATCAAGAGTAAAGTCGGAAAGCTTTTATAAGGAGTAAATAATGCCAGCACCAGCAGACTTAGTAGCTCCTCTATTGGTACCGGCCGAGCTGTGCATGCCTTTAGGCTGCCCGCCCGATCCCCCATATGAACCCATGGGTATTTGTACCTTAATATTAAAGATAGCTTTGGGCTCTATAGCTCCATTCATGCCTATGATAGAAGTTGTTCTTGGGCTACCTGGAAGTATTTTAGACATCCCTGGGCTACCAGCGCTAGCGCTTGATCTGCCTGAGCTGCCATGGATAGCAATTGACCTGCCAGATTTACCACCTATCCCAATATTAGACTTTGAAATAGGTGGTTTAGACTTACCGGCCTGGGATGGGTTTGCATTAGGTGCATTAATCTTCGGCCTCCTTATGATACCTTTAGATATAGCTATAGGCCTTCTTAGTTTTGACATTCCAGATTTATCATTTGATGGAATGCTAGAATTAGTCCTGGGTGCTTTAGCCGTAGGCCTTGATCTTCCAGCATTAATGTTGCCTACCCTTGGTTTGCTAGATTTAGCAATCTGTATCATAGCACTAATATTATTTCCAATAATGTTGATACTTGGTGCCGTAGAACCATTTTTAGGTGATATTGCAGAAGAGCAAAAGAAAGATGATGAAGGTAACCCAATGTATGATGATAATGGTGATCCAATTCTAATAGGGGAAATTGTTCTACCTTCAGAGGAAGATATGGGTGCAAACCTTACTGACGATGAGAAAAGAGCCAAAGCCGAAGCTGTTTTAGCTAAGATGGTTGCTAAGGAGGCCGCCGAAGAGCGAGCTCAACGCCAGGCAGCATTACGGAAGGAAGAGCAAGCCGGAAACAAGAAAAGAAGAAGATCAGGTTGGAAGCCAGGTCTTGGTGATGATTTCTATGGTTAATAACTGCCCAGATTCTTTACAAGATGATATTTAGTTACTAGACAATAAAGGTACCAACATGTCAGACGACAATAATTGCAATGTACAAAATCGATCGGCTAGAACGTATCAATTTAGGTCTGTGGGCACGCAGAATGAACGCTATCGTGAAAACCGTGGTCGGTGGGATGAGAATGAGTTCCCAATTGGTATCAAGACACCTCTAGAATTAGGTACCGGTGCTGATGGTTTATTAATGATGCATAAAAATCTTGCTGATCAAGTGCATGATAATTTCCGAAATCTTATTCTAACAAACCACGGAGACCGCCTGGGCCTATATGATTTTGGTGCTAATCTTCAAGAGTTAACTCATGAGTTAGGTTCTGAGCTTGGGGATAAAGAAGCAATTCAACGTATAACGAAAACAACTAGCAAGTATGCACCTTTTGTCCAGCTAGTTTCATTTGAGGCATTCACTGATCATCGTGAGAATTCTCATGTTGCAAAAGTAGGTATTCGAATTACATATGACATCCCAAAATTGGGAATTAAAGATAAGGCACTTGAAGTTGTGCTATATTCAACGGGATAATTTAGATGAGTCGTGTTAAGGAAAAAGTAAAAAAGCAAATAAAGAAAACTAGAACTAGATCATATGTTGCTAGAGACTATGACTCATTCCGGGCTGAGCTATATGACTATGCTAAGGCATATTTTGGCGATCGCATCAAAGACTTTAGCGAAGCGTCTGTTGGTGGTTTGTTTCTAGATATGGCTGCTATGGTGGGGGACACAATGTCATTCTATCTAGATCATCAGTTTAATGAACTAAACTGGGAGACAGCTGTAGAGATTGACAATATCCAACGTCATTTACGCCAGGCAGGAGTTAGGCAGCATGGCGCTAGTCCTGCCGTTGTAACTGTTACGATGACAGCGCATGTTCCAGCTATACTTGAGGATGGTGAATATCGTCCTCGTCTCGAGCTTTTGCCAACAATAGGCGAAGGCACAATTGTTTCCGGTGGTGGGGTAACATTCTTAACTGTTGAAGATTTAATGATGTGGGAAGAAGACCGCACAGGGAGCCTAATAGCTAAGTCTGCTGTATTCGAGTCTGATGATAGTGGAAACCCTTCTGTATTTGAAGTTTCACGGGATATAATATGCATATCCGGTAAAGAAGCTTCTGAGACATTTAATATCCCTGATATTCATAAGCCCTTTAGAAAAATAACGTTAGCGAGAGCCGGCATAACTGAGGTTTTGAGTATTATAGATGCTGCAGGAAATGAGTACTACGAAGTAGAATCATTATCACAGGACACTGTGTTTCGTGGGATTATAAATTTAGATGATGACTATGATGTGGTTGAGAATAATTTAGAGATTGTACCAGCACCACATAGGTTTATAGTATTACCTGATCTTAAGACAAAACTTACAAAGATTCAGTTTGGTGGTGGTGATGCAGACTCATTAGACGATGACATTATTCCAGACCCTAGTGATTTATCACTTCCGCTTTATGGAAAGACTATGTTTTCTAGGTTCTCGATTGATCCGAAGTCTATGCTTGAAACTCAGACACTTGGAATATCACCAAAAAACACTATGCTAACAATTCGTTATAGATACGGCGGCGGCAAAAAGCATAATGTTGAACCGACACAAATCCGTAGAATATCAAAGTTACATATTACATGGCCGTTGTTAGAAGATGCAGATGCAGATGATCTTAAGGTTATGAGGCAGATTAAGTCAAAACTTAAAGTTTCAAACTTCCTTGCAGCCTCAGGTGGTGCACCAGCTCCTGACATTGAAGACTTAAGGGCACAAATACCTGCGGTTAGATCAATGCAATCAAGAATTGTCAGTAAAGAAGACTTGCTGGCACGACTTTATACACTTCCCTCAAAGTTTGGAAGAGTTTTCAGGGCAGGAATTCACCAGAACCCCAACAATCCTCTTGCTGCTGAACTGTTTATCATTTGTCAGGATCGCCGAGGTCAATTAACAGTATCATCGGATACCCTTAAGAGAAACCTTAAGACATACCTTAACGAATTCAGGCTAATATCAGATGCAATAGAAATATTAGATGCTCAAGTTATTAATTTCAAGGTTAACTTTGATGTCGTCGTCGACCCTAAATTTAATAAGGTTATGGTTGTTCAAAAGATTATAGCAAAACTAGCTAAGCTTCTCGAGATAAAAATGTTTCAAATCGATCAACCAATTATTATGGTGGACTTAATGAACGCAATTATTAATACTGCCGGAGTATTAACTCTAACTAACATAAACGTCACAACAATGCGTGGTATTATTGAGGATAGGGTTTATAGCGGAACTAGTTTTGACGTTGATGCAAATACAACAAAGGGGTTGATTATTGGTCCACCTGGATCAATTTTTGAACTAAGGTATCCAACGCATGACATTATTGGCAACGCATCTTAAGGAGTATTGGTAAATGTATCTTAACATAACAGCTAGCAAAGACACATACATTCAAAATAAAATACTGAATAACCGTTATAGGACGTCTGATGCAAATGTTGGCTATGCTGGCACATTAGACTTATTTAAGCTATATAATGAGTCATCTCTCCCCACGTCAGAAGCTGTAACCCAAAGTGAAATAGTTTCTGTTACGTTTCCTGCATATGACTCTGAGTCTGATAATTTAGGCGGTAAACATTTCATCATATATGACGAAGATGACACAAAATATTATGTATGGTTTAACATTGTTGGTGCAGATCCGGCCTCTGTAGATCCAGCAGTTGATGGGGCCACTGCTATCCAGGCTGACATCGAAGAAACTGATGGGAAGATTGATGTTGCAGCTGAGGTTGCTGGAAAGATAGATGCTTTAGAGAAATTTTCTGTTGTTGATAAAGAGACTGGCGAAATTGAGATAACTGTTATTTCAGAAGATCCAGCAAAAAATGCTGCTAATGGTGATATAACAGATTCAGGGTTCGAGTTATCTATAACCCAACAAGGCCAAAGTCCTGGTACATTTAATTTAGACGCTGATTCTGATGGAACACCTGAGACAGCAATCGAGCTATCTAGAATCTTAGTCGATTTTGATTTATCTGTTCTTGATGAAATGACGACGTTAGATACAACCTCACCAGAGTTTAAGGCAACACTTAATTTATATGATATTTTAGACGGCCAGATGGCACCAACAAATTTCAACGTTGAGATATTCCCTTTAGCTCAATCATTTACAGAGGGAATAGGCCGAGACACCGGTGCATTCGGAGATCTAGACATATGCAATTTTGTAACAGCCTCTTATGCTGGTGAACCTGTATTGTGGAATTCAGCTGGTGCAGACACCAAAGGCCCGATTGGGGGTGACAATCTCGATGTATATTCAACCGATGGAGATGGCGCCGATATAACAGTTTCGAAAAGCTTTGTTGAAGGAACAGAAAAATTTAGTTTTGATGTGACTGATCTCGTTAAGGAAATGATTGGTGATAGTCCAAGCATCGATGCAAATGGATTTAGAATATCATTTTCAGAACAAGAAGAAACAGACGGAAAGACATACTTTCTCAAGCGCTTCGCGTCACGTCACGCGCTTAATCAATATTTAAGGCCTCGTCTCTGCATATCCTGGAATGATTCATTTAGAGACAATACAAAGAATGCGATATTTGATGCAGACAACAAGCTATTGTTTAGAAACTCAGTTAGAGGTAGCACTTCATGGGTATCAAATGAAGATATAACGCTAACGTTAACGACTGGATCATTACCTGAAAAAGAATATACTGTCGAGCGGCTTACTGCACATAGCGCAGAGGATACTCCGGATGAAAGTTTGGTAGAGATTAGCGGGATATACTCCGCGGATGTAAATGACCTAACCTCAGATGACTCCGGTGCAGTATCCAGTCAGCCTGAAATAATAAGGGTAGAGTTTGTTGATCATAATGAAGATGATGAAAACTTGGACGGGTATCATTTTACAATTGCAAATAATGAAGGTGCACCTACAACATATAGTTTGTGGTTCGGCATCGAAGAAGAAGAGCCTACCGGTACCACCACAGGTACTGAAGCCAAGATAGAAATTGAGGCTGGTGATACAGCGACTGAGATTGCAATCAAGGCCGCCGCTACGATCAATACAGCATTAGAAGATGCAACAATGGAAGGATTGACTGTCTCTGTTTTTAGTCTTGGTGTTATCCATATTGAGTTATCAACGGATGGTGAACCAAGTACAACTGCAACAACCGGTGACGTACCAGATGATGATTTTGATGTTGTTAGATATCAGGAAGGAAATGAGATCACGCTCCAAGATCATATTATAGCTAGCGGATCAATTGACTTTACAACAACATGGGCTGATAGCACTGATGCTACACTGCACACCGGTACACTAACAGTCAAGTCCCCAGTTCGCTCTGCATACAATGCAGTTTCACCAAGTATGAGTGTTTCGTTATTAAATGTTAAACCGGCGTATAAAGCTTCAGAACGCGCCAAATTTAGAGTTTTTGTCAAAGACCTGAACCAAGAACATTCTGCTACACGAGAAAAGCTTGAGATTGATAGTATCATATACGACGAAATATACTATCGAATTAGAGATATTGTTTCTGGGGATCTAGTTATCCCATTTGAACAAGATAATAATGGAACCAGACTGTCAACCGATTCCGGTGGCATGTATTTTGAAATTATAATGAGCTCGTTATTTCCAGGCAGAGCATATACAGTTGATCTTTTAGCCATCTCAGATGGTAATGAGATAGTATATGAATGTGAAGATACGAGGTTTAGGGTTGACTTATAATGGCTATTACTAGTAAGGCTAGAACATTTACACCTGCAGTTGTAAGAAGAATTGTAAATGCCCATGGGCGTGTGACTGATCAAACAATGTCTCATATGTCTGGGACTGTTATTGACGATAGATCTTTTAAGTTTGATAATCCAGGTACCGGCTTAAAATCAACTCAACAACTAAACGTAGACTGGTCAAGGTTTGAGAATCATACATTTTTTAATTCAGCTGAAGCTAAAGTAAATGTTGCATTCGATCAAATTATTAATAACTTTCCGTTTGATGGTAGCAAAAAAGAACTAGAACAGTTTTTTGATCGCCTAACAGGGTTTGAAAAGTATATTTTTGATTTATTCCCTAAGCACACCGGTGCCGTTAACTTCCATGGTGCAGTTAATGAAGGAACACATCTCACAGTTGCAGACCGCGCCGGCACGCTGTACCCGAGCTTATCACAATCAACCGGTGAAGTAACCCTAGACCCTAGGGAAGAATCGATATCATTTGAAACACAAATATTTATTCCACTTGGTTCAGCCCGCCTAAGCACAGACGATGATGTTTATAACGAGAATCAAGTTATATGTCAAAAGGTTGATTCTATAGGCGCTACTGGGTTTACACTTGGATTATTAGATTCTCGCCTTAAAAATAAACTAGTACAATCTACTGATACTTCCGGAAGACTATTGTGGTATGTGCCCGATGATGATGGTGACCTTGATCAAGTTTCAGCTGAAGAGGCTGGCTACACCGGGGTTAACTCGTTAGGCTTAGCATGGTCAGAACAAGACTGGGCTGAGTTTAATGGGTATGATGAAGTTTTTGAAGAACAACTCACCGGCCTTGAATCTGTTGACCTGATATTTTTAGCAGCCAGTGGCTCTGCACACCTAAGCGCCTCAATGGAGATCCCAAAAGGTCGCTGGGCCCATGTTTGTGCAACCTATGATAGAACTTATGGACAGAATAATATAAAGCTTTATTTAGACGGCGAGCTACAAACCACATCCGAGCGCAGCTATAATATGGCTGATTTTGGTACTGCATTAGATGATGATGATGTGCCAGTTGGTTATGAATCAACATCATTCCACATATCACCTCTAACTATTGGCTCTGGTAGTACCCATTATAGAGGCGACTGGGCTGAGATTAATGAGGTTAACTGGGGCGCCCCTGATGGTGTAGATCCAGACGAGATACCTGATGATAGATATGATGCTGAGTCAGGTGTGCCAATACAAGAGGTTGTCAACGTCGAGTCTCCTGGGGGAGTGCTTAGATCTGCGTTTGTACCAACTCAAACATTTTCCGGTTCATTGGATGAATTTAGGGTTTGGCATAGTGTCCGGACAGAATCGGTGTTAAAAAGTCTAGCAGATAGGAATGTATATTCTGATATTAATGGATCTTTACGTTTATGCTATCGGTTTAATGAGGCATATGGTGAGTATGAACAAAATGATATATGTCTAGACTCATCTGGGTCTGGTTTACATACAAAGATTACTAATTTTGTTGAAGGTACTAACGGAACAAGGGATCAGACAATTAATAGAAACCCTGTTGACGGAAGGTACGGCGATCCTGATGATAGTATAACACCCCCGATGAACCTCGAGAAGCTTGAGTTAAACCCAGTCTTATTTCCGAGTAATGAGCTGGTAAAGGCTCTCAATTGCCAGCTATTAGATGACGCAAATTGGTATGATATAAACAATCCAAACTTAATTACGAAGCTAATTCCTCAACATTATCTCCTCGAAGCTGAGTTACAGGAAGGCTTTGATCAAGATTATGGAAATATGAGTGATCCGTATGGGTATAATCCAGGTCTCGCGGTTCCAGGCATGGGGACATTTGGCTCTCCACAAATTATAGCATCAATTCTTTTTACTTGGGCTCGATATTTTGACGAAATGAAAATGTTCTTAGATCACTTTGTCAATTTAATGCACGTTGATTATGATGTTGAAGATACGATTGCAGATACATTTTTACCTTTTCTGTCAACCTACTACGGTTTCGACTTACCTCGGTGCTTTTCTGATGCGTCAATAGAACAGTTTAAGGAAGGTGAGAATATCACACCTGATCAGGGTCTATCTGAAATGGGTTTGCAGTTTGTACAAAACCAAATCTGGCGGAGAATTCTTGTTAATATTAATGAAATCTTTAAATCTAAGGGGACTAGACAAGGTATTCGTTCTTTAATGCTTTCTATGGGGATTAATCCAGATAAGCTATTCAGGTTTAGAGAGTATGGTGGCTCAAGGACAAAGACACTTAATGGTGTACATAGAAATAGGGTTGAGGTAGCAGCAATGCTGGATTTCTCCGGAACGCTAGCCGGTACCGCCGGGCACAGATCAGCATTAGGTTCTGGTAACCCATTCAGATATACAGA
>Ga0163180_10002036_pt1 | contig 11347 bp, 9 predicted proteins | sample AtlANTMetagenome_2_FD_109647 | JGI IMG/M metagenome (GOLD analysis project Ga0163180, IMG submission 109647) | Marine eukaryotic phytoplankton communities from the Atlantic Ocean - Atlantic ANT 4 Metagenome | ecosystem: Environmental > Aquatic > Marine > Oceanic | place: North Atlantic Ocean...
CCCCCCCCCTCTCTCCCCTTTGCCGTGCGATTGCACGCTTGGGCGTATGGTAGATTCGACATTGATCACATCGGGAAACTCCACAAGTCGACGCACCTAGTTGCCTAATCGGGAAGCTCCACAAGCGTACCGCAAAAACAGAGTTGTGGGAAACAGAGTGAAAAAGGGCGAAAGGGAACCAAACCGAACCAAAACCAAACCAAAACCGAAGCCACTCGCCACAATGATGAGCAAGATGGAGACCGAGATTGAGGCCAAGGACGAGTCGGATGAGCTCACACCGCTGACACCGCTCCCACGGACAACCCCCACCCGCACTCCCGCACTCGTACCCGCGGCAGTACCCGTGGCCGGATACGACTTCTACTTTTCGGCTGTCTACGCCGAAGAGGAAAAAATGCGGTGGCGGCGTGACGAACAGCGCTACTTGAATGTGATTAAAGCGGCAAAGTTGGAGGCGGAGTGGGCGGAGCTGGCGGAGCACAGCATGATCATGCCATGCTGAGCCTTTGCACTCACTTGAGACGGACGGAACACATTTATACAAGTCCACGCACTAAATGAGTTGCGAGGACAGCTCTTTGCCGGCTTTTTGCCGGCTTTTTGCCGGCTTTTTTGCCGGCTTTTTGGTATGGACACAACCGTTTCGCGTCTTGGGACAACCCAAACATGTCGGCGGTCAACAAAGAACCATGAGTCCTAGTTGCCTAATCGGGAAGCTCCACAAGCATGCCACAAAAACAAAGTTGTGGGAAACAGAGTGAAAAAAAACGAAAAGAAACCGCAACAAACCGAACCAAACCGCAACGAGTAAAAAAAAACCTAGAGATTTGAGAAATGTGGGTCGATCCTGCATTGACTTGGTTGCGGCAACAACCGGGGAGTTTAGGGGGTGAAAACAATGTGCGTGCATGTACGAAGACGTGGTCGGCGCTCGCCAAGGGCCTCGGTGCATATTCACCGGCGCGGCCGGGCGACCCCTTCTTGGCGGGTGTGCAATTGACGCTGCAACACGATCTTGAAGCACTTCGCAAACAGGCCGAGCAGTGGGCGTTTCCGCGCGCACCCGGTAAACGTGGACCGCTGCCCGGGATGATATATGACAAGGGGCGCGGATGGGCGGTGGATCATGTGCTGAAACTCTTGCAAAAGTACAAGTTAACGCTGCAATTGCCGTTCGGCGGCGACTTCCTCGTCGAGCGCCCGTTTCGTGGCCAGCCGAATGATGAGCTCGTGAAACGAGCAAAATCGCTAGCAAATTCGCTCCCGATGACAACGCCAAATTCGCTCCCGATGGCAACGCCGATGGCAACGCCGATGGCAACGCCGATGGCAACGCCGATGGCAACGCCGATGGCAACGACGATGGCAACACCGATGGCAACACCGATGGCAACACCGATGGAAACACCGATGGCAACGACGAAAAACGCCAGTGAATTCGTCGACACAATCGCCAGCGAATTCGTTCTCGATCGTGCGGATGCGATTCTGAACGATTATAATGCAAAATGCACGATGGAGGATCGGATGCGCGCCGCGCGGAACGCCATTCACCACGACGGCATTCAAGGTGGTTTTAATGCGCACGCTGGCGTCGAGTCGGTGTACCTGGGCAATGTGCTCCCCTATGCCAATCTGCGACAGAAGACGACGACGGGGCAGCTTCTGGCGATGATTGATGCGGATTTCCGAAGCATGTCCGCCAGCGAGTTTTCGCAACACCCGTTAAACTGCTATTATCATCCACGAGACGGCGGTGGCTTTGCTCCAATTTGGATCAAGAGCCGGCGCGACGGCTGGCAGCGTCTCGGACAAGTCGACCACGTCTTGCCGGCGAGTTGGTCCGTCTTTGATCACCCACGATTTTACATGCTAACGCATTGCCGCCTCAACGCTCACATGAGCGACAATCTTCCCGAGTATCGTCTCGCCGCCGGCCTCGGACGCCACAACCTTGTGAAGATCAAGGCGCTCGTCCGCCGCTTTCGCGAGACCAATGCGGCAAAGGCGGCTCTTGCCGAGTTTTACGCTGGACTGCCGACCGTTGGAGAGTGTTCTTGATCTTCTCTCCCACCGTCTCTGCCACCGTCCTTGGTGACCCCCATTTCGCTTCTGACAAAAGAAAAATGTTACCATCACTCGCGGATCTGTCTATTCGCTCATCATCGCACATTGGTGTGAACAAGTTGAGCGACCGCGTCGCACCCCTCGATGGGCTCGCAGGCGACGGATGGCGGCTCACGAAGCGTGCCAAAAAACGGAACGATGAGGAATTGCGAGACCAACCAGTGCCAGCTGGAGCGATTTCCTTTGTCATCGAAAACCCATTGGATGGCAAGCTCTGGTCACTTGAGGGGCTGAAAGAGCTGATCGAGTCTGAGAAAACAAATTTTTGTCCAACTTCTTATTGTCATTATGGATACGACTACAGAAAACGAACGGGTTTCCTCACGTCGTTGCGCGGGCTGCGCTTGTCGCCAGCGTGCCCACAAAAACCATGCCGCGAATGGAGTTCTCATTCTAAACATAAACGGGATATTCGCAACGATGTGACCGATCAAAACGAACGAAACTCAATTCCCGGGCCGTTAGTCGACGTCATCATGGAGGAATGGATCAAAAAAACGCCGGGTAAACACAGGTTGCTGATCGACGTGTTCGCGGGCTGGGGAAGCGTGATTGAGCGCGTAAATGCAAAATTCAAAGGAGAAATTTTGACCTATGCCAACGACATCAAAAACCGACCAGGCAATGATATCGAACTCAACATGTTTGATTTCGATTTGGATTGCATTATTCAATTTGCGAAGCTGAAACTTGCGAATCTGAAACTTGCGAATGGTGCGAATGGTTCGCAAGTCGCACCCGAGGAGACGAACTTGGCCATTCTACTCTGGATTTCCACGCCATGCGAAACGTACAGCTCCGCAGGTGGAAATACATCGCGCGATAGCGGCAGCATTGAGCCGAAGACGAAGAAGGCCGCCGCCTTCGATGCCATGAATACGAAATTTGCGGAGTGGCTTTTGAGAGTCTGTTGAGCCGAAAAATTCCAAAAATGGACATTGGAGGTGTTGCACCCCAGTTTCGCTTGGGACGGACGGAACTCATTTAGTGGGTGGACGTGTAAAACTCTCAATCATTTTACGACCTTTTCGCAAATGAGAGCTGCGACGCCGCCGCCGCCTCGACGGAGACCATCGAGTTCCGCGAGGCCTCTTGAGTGACCGACTCACCGCGCCGCCAGCGTGCATCCTGCAAAACGCAAAAACGCAAACACGCAAACACGCAAACACGCAAACACGCAAACACGCAAAAACACGCAAATGGTGAGCAAAACGCAAACACGCAAATGATAGAAATGATAGCGCACCCCTGGCATGGCGTCCGGCCCAAAGTGGCCCTGCCCCGGTGTGAGTGCGAAATTCGTCGTCGAGTAGCCGCAGTACGTGCGGTGAGGTCCAATGAAGCAAAGCGCATTATTGAGCGCGCCGGTCGTGATGTAGTCCTGCTGTTCGGTGGAGCGCAAGTCCTCCCCATAGTGAATCTGGCTCAGATTCCACATGCTGTTGTACGCCGCCCAAGCTGTCTCGCCGCCGGGGAAGCCGTTCGCATTGTTATTCGTCACATCCCATGGAAGCGTGCGCTGCGAAATCGAGAAGCATGAATCGCGCCGATTCAGTACCGCATCCTTCTTCACAAGGAACGCCAGCATCGAGCCGTACGTGTCCGCGCCATCGTCGTTCTCCATTGCCAACCGCTCCTGGATGCCCCGACTCACATCATCTTTCGATCCAGCAGTGCCATCCGCTTTTGTCCCAAAGAAGAGGGTGTTGCCACCGGCCACGTAGCCCGAGCACATGATGTCGCGCAGCACAAGCACGTTCTGCGGCTTTGTGACGACCGATTTGGTGTAGCACCTGCCAAGATAAGCGCAAGTGCATCCGTTCACGGCACCACCTCAACGCCATTGATGACGTAGTTGATGGCGTGTGGCAACAACGACATGCAACTCGGTTCGAATCGTCGGTTCGAAGCGCGTCCGCAGTGCGTACGTGTAGTGACCTGAGCATAGAGAATCGACGAATGCAACATGAGTCGCTTGTTAAGAATTGTTGGCGTGTTGGCGTGCTAGCGTGCTGGCGTGCTGGCGTGCTGGCATACCCTCAATCGTCTTGACCGAGGTGTTGGCGGAGATCTGCATGTCTGCGAACACAACAGCGGGATGAGGTTTGATGAGGTTTGATGAGGTTTGATGAGGTTTGCAACGTCCACAGTAACAAGAAAGGGGCAACGAATGGGTGTATGGGTGTATCCAACGGGAGCGTACCCGCCGGGCCGAAGAGCGTCGCGCCCGTGTCGCGACCCGCGACGGCCATCACCGCCGACATCATCGTGTGCTCGATGAATGGACGGCAGAGGACGACCGCTAACTCGCCACTGATGACCATATCGACGACTTCACTCTCCTTCTTCCCCTGCACCTTGAGCTCTTGTAAATATTTATCACCCAGTTTATCCAAACCTACGTGCTTGATCGCTTCCGCCAAGGAAATGTACACGTGCGAATCGGTCTCCTCGTCGTAGATGAGAATGTCGGCGCACTTGCTCTTATTCGGGTCATTGTCATCCATTTGCACCGGTCGTTTCATCACATAGTACTCACCAACTTGCGACGTGCGCTGCAGCATCTGCAGGCTGTCCGTGTCGTCGCTCGTCTCGTAAGGCGCCGAGGTGAACACGCCGCAGCCGCGGAAGGCGCTCGCCTCGTAGCCCGCCACACCCGCCTCGAAACGCGCCGGACCCGCCGGACCCGCCTCGGAGTACTTGATCTTCTCGGTTGGGGCGAGCGCCATGTACAACATGAGCTGCGAAGGGGAACCAACAGAGGGGAACAAACACAGGTGCGGGAACAACCCAGCTGACCTACGACTTGAAGGGTGGAGGCGGTGGAGGTGTGGAGGTGTGGAGGCGGTGGAGGCGGTGGAAGCGGTGGAAGCGGTGGAGGTGTGGAGGCGGGTAGGCGGGTAGGTGGGAAGTATCTTCGGGCGTGACACTTTCCTGCGGCGGCACGATCAGCATGTTGGGCTGCGAGCAGGGACGCAGGGAACACAGGTGCGTTAGTTCCCCGCACGCGTAGGGTTCAAGGCGGGGGGTAGGGTGAGACGTGAGACATACCGTGACGCCATACCGCGACATGCGCGACTTGCCCTCCTCGACGGCCTTATCGAGGCCGAGGCTGCGCAATTCGCGCAATGCAGAGCAGTTGGGTTAGCCATCTAGCAAGCTGAACAGTGGTTGAGCACGCAGAAGAGTGTGTGCGCGGTGCAGGTGCAGTGTGGCTAGAGCAGAACTAACCCTTCCTTCTGAACGATGCCGTAAAGCGTGATCTCATTGGACATCGCCTGACGCACCGAGCGACGCGGCCGCAGCCCCTTGGCGATGTCGTAACTGTGCGACACATCCATCGATGAAATGACGCCACTCAGAATGAAGATCGCATAAAGCCGTAACAGCCGTAAAAGCCGTATAGGGTGGGACAACGTTCCAACGCTGTAAACTCACCGGAAGTCATACTGCGCGCGTTGACAACCATCCGAAGACCATACAACCATCCGAAGACGAGAGTCGAATCCATTCGCTATGAACGCTGTTGACGCGCAGGGGGCAAGCTCGGTTCGATCCTATGTTCGCTCACGTTGCCGCAGGTGAGGTACGAGTAGAGCGTGTCCTGCGCGTCGACAAAACCCACTGTGAGGTGCGTTTACGGGCGAAATGCGTTCGAACATATCGCGTACAAAGTTGCAAGTCCTGACAAAAGTCGAGATCCCGAAGCGCAAACATGAGCGCAAATCGTGTGGGAGCACGTTCCTTGGGTTCTAGCGGTGGGCTGCGCACTCTTGGACGCAGTCTGCTCGCCGGTCCGCAGACGCGATTCGAGCTCCAACATGAGGCGGGGGTGGTCGGGGGTGGTCGGGGGGTGGTCGGGGGAGCGGTCGGCGATCTCGGTTTGATCGCTGGTGCCTACAGCGGATGGAAGTCAACTGATCCGAAAAGTGCTTGCGCCCCGCTTCGGTTGCGTAGAAATCCGACTCGATCGTCTGCCGATGCCGCGACGCACGACACGATCTCAATGACACTCGTCAATTATCGTTAATTGGGATTGTGCGGTGGTGGTTGGGTTCAAAATCTCTAAAAAGCTCACCATGCCGATGCCGCGACGCACGACACGATCGCGATGACGCCTGTGGCACACGCACAATCGTCAACCAACTCGTCAACCAAATCGTCAACCAAATCGTCAACCAAATCGTGGTGCGGATGGTGCGGATGGTGCGGGTGGTGCGGGTGGTGCGGGTGGGCACAGACCGGCGAAGCGAAGTCTGCATGCGCGAGACGCCCTCATTCGGCACGCGCTGCAGGAGCCGCACGTCAAAGTGTATCTCATCCCATTCGACGGTCTGCGGCAACACATGCAACACAGTGACGCGTCATTGAGTACTCGAGTATGGTATAAAGGTTCGAGCTGACGCACCGTCCCCTCGATCTTTACAAAGGGCAGCGCGACGCTCGTTTGCCTAGCTCGCAGTAGAGGCACAATTCCCGACAAAACCGCGCAAAACGCGAGTCGAGGAAGCGCACAGAGTGAGCGCGCGCAGAAATGCACAGTTTGTCGTCATCATTCAGAGCAGAGATGTGTGTGTGTGGATGTGGATGTGGATGTGGATGTGTGTCTGAAGCTGGAGCGGAAGCCATTGGAAGGTCGGTTGATTGCTCACTCGCTTTTGTGGGGCCGTGCGCAACGCCCCACTTGTTTGGATGGGGTTTTGTGGGGGTGTAGCAAGTGGAGTGCAGAAATGCGCAGAAATGTGCAGAAATGCGGGGTTCGAGTGAACGGTTCACACCAAGAGTCGGGCGACTTGAGGATCAAGTTGTTCAGCGTGTCCCTAAAACCAACAGGAGAAGACGTTGCTTGTTGCGTTTACGATTTGGGTGCGGAGGGCGTTCAAAATTCGAGAAACGTACCGAATCTTGGTGTTTTGGCCGTAAAAGGCGTCGGGGAAATGATCTGTCGAAAGGCATCGAATGTCAGATGGGCGACGAGACAGAAGCAATTGTGCGAGTCGCACGGTTCAACCCCGAAAACGGAGGAACAAGTCATTGCGTGATGTTCCGAGTAGCTGCCACACGAGATTCGACGAGTTGCGCGGTCAACGTTGGAGGGTGACAAGTTTGGTGGGTCGAGGCGCGAATCCGTTACTCTTTGAGCTTCTCAGGGCTGGCGGGTGCGCCGAAGAAGAATGACAAATTGTTCAAGACGTCCTCCCTCGAGGGGGCAAAGGTGCGCGGAGCGGGAGCCGACGTGTCGCCCATCGTTGCAAGTTTTTTTTGCGCCGCTTCTTTTTTTTTTCACACGCTCTATACTTGCATAGCGCGTAGAAATCTTCACTTGCTTTTTTTTCGAGACGTCGAGAAGGGGGCAGTTGATTTTTTTTGCGCTAAGCGCGCTGTGCGAGAATGTGCACCCAAGAGAGTACAGGGGGCACCGAGCCGAAATCTTGTGACACTCTTCACCACTCATTGTTTGGAGGAGGAGGAGGACTCGAGGGCGATTGCAAGTGTAAAAAAAATGGCAGACGAGTCGGATGCCGAATTGGACGCTGAATCGGACGCTGAATCGGACGCTGAATCGATTGATTCGGCAGAGTTGCGCGACGTGGTCGCCGAGGCGAAGGCCAGCCAAAACGTTGACGAATTGAGCTATTCGGGCGATCCGGAAGAAGACCTTTGCGGTGTGGGCGATGACGAAGAGGCCGAAAATGACGACGAAAATGACGACGAAAATGATGACGAAAATGATGACGAAGAGGACGAAGAGGCCGAAGAGGCAGTCGCGGCCACGTCTTCCATGTCTTCCACGTCTTCCACGTCTTCCACACCCGCCACACTCACACTCCCACGGCGCAAGGGGAGTATTTCCACCTCGCGTGTGGGCTTAAATGTGGGCAAGGTGCTGATGACCGATCGCAAAGCGGCGATGTGGGAGTTTATCCAATCCAAGGAATGGCGCGAGGCGCAGCAAGCGCAGAAGGCGGCCGAAGCGTCGAACACAACGCCCACAAACACGTTGGGACGCGACGTGTACGATTCCGCAACGACGACGACGACGACCTTTGTGCACGATCCGTCCAAGATTTATTGGTACGCTCGGCACACGTTCTACGGCGTTCTACGGAAGAATGGCAAGTCCTTTACGTTTTGGCGCCTGTGCTCCGAAACGTGCGGCAACACGACGCGAAAACTCGGCGACGTGCTTTGCAACACGTGCAATCCGGCAATGAAGTGCAAGAAGGGGTGCGAGGCAAAACGGTGCAATTTCAGGGACAATGACGGCTTGTGCCTCCTGTGCTGGATGAAAGCGGACGCGACGCGTAGGTGCAAACTATGTACGAAGATGCCGCGCATTGCCAACCCAAAGGACGCGGCCTTTGTCGATTTGTGTGGCTATTGCACCAAGATCGAGCGCAAGAAACGCGAGGGCGAGAAGGCGATGCCGGCCTTCTTGGTCGCGCAGAAGGCCGTGCGTGCGCCCGACGACGTGTCAAAACGCGTGCACGGCAAGACCTACGGCTACCTCAACAAATACAACAACCAGATGCCGTCCATGGGGTGGTGGGACGCGACGAACCAACAGTTTCGGCCGGGATGCATGGAGCCGGGGTGCCCGCAGATGGCGCAAAAGGACCCGACGACAAAGGCGCGTGCGACGCACTGCATTCAACACGGCGGCGGCCAACGCTGCATCGGCACGGACGGCGACGGCTGCCCCCTTGACATTGGCATCGTTTCGTCCACCAACCGGTACGACGTCCGCTGCGTGCGGTGCTTCATCGCCAAGTTTCCCAACGACCCGCGCGCCGTTGCGGCGAAGAAGTGGCTCAAGGCGCGTGAGCAGGCGGTGATCGAGGTGCTGGAGGCGGCCTTCCCGGACTACCGGTGGACGGTGGACCGCTGCTTTGCGGTGGGCGTGCACAAGCGTCCCGATATGCGCGTCGCCGCTCGCGATCGTGTCATCCTCGTCGAGATCGATGAGGATTCGCACAAGTCGCGTGCGTGCGCCGAGGAGCGGGCGCGGGAGACCTTATTCTACCAGCGGCGGCCCAAGGGGTCGACGATCATCATGATCCGTTTCAACCCCGACGCGTACGTCGACTACCGGGGCGTCAGGCACCCATCGTGCTTCAAGTACTGCAAGCCACCCAAGGGGTGGGAGTCGCTCCCGAGGAAGCAGCACTCGCCACAATGGGGCACCGTGACCGTCGACCCGGCGCAGCAGGCGCAGTGGGCCGAGCGATGCGCCGATCTCGTGGGCACGGTGGCTTACTTTCTCGATCCGAACGAGTACGTGCCGCCGCCCGAGGTCGCTGGGCAGGATCGGCTCTTCTTCACCAAGGAGCTCTTCTACGACAAGGTGCTCGAGACGGTGACCGATGCGGACCGCGAGGGGATGCGGCACAAGCAGGCGCAGATGGGCAAGAAGCGCAAGCGCGCACTCGATGCGGCGGCGGCGGCGGTTGCGGCGGTGGGTGCGGCGGTGGGTGCGGCGGCGGGTGCGGCGTCGTCGTCGTCGGCGTCAGAGTGAAAAAAGATCACATTTTCTTGAGCGCTAAGTACATTTGATTTTGTGTGTGAGGAGTCGTGTGGTACAGACGCGTGATGTCAACGGATACCCTGTCCGACGTCCCTCTAGGGTTCCAGACCGTCACATGCCTGGACGAGGTCGTACTCAAACCGCTCAGCGCACTGCCGGGCATTGTGGTGTCTGGTACAGCTGACGCGCCGTTTTCGAAAGATGATGGCCAGTGGGGCACCGCTGTACCGCTAAATGATGGCACCCGTCTCCAACTGCGCTTCTACCCCCAGGGGCTGCTCTCGCGTGGCGTCCTCGTGAGTGGGGACCTTCCCGAACTGATCATCATCACCTATCGTCGCTCTACCCCGACCGCTCGAATTTTAGACGTTGGATTTGCCATACTGTTCACGCCGCCGGATGCGTCAAGTGGGACTTTTAACGCGGTCAACGACCTCTCTTCAGCGTCTGTCACACAAGGCGTGAAGGGGCTGCACACGATCATGGTGTCTATTTTTGGCGACCACGACTCATCGTGGCCGAATCGCAAGGCCTCGCAGCCGCCATTGTGGCCGTGCACGGATGCAGGGCATTTTCACTCGATATCGCCAGGGTACTGGAGCATTGGAGCACGCGACGACGGGCGCTGCGTCGCCAACGTGAATGGAGCCTCCGTTTTCTTAATCGCAAGTGCGCTGTCTGGCATCTCTATCCCCGACAAACCACATCGAACGGTTGAAATGTTGCATCAAACGGAGTGGCGCAACATTTGTGCGAGCTTCGCGCTCACAATCGAGCGCGAAGTTGGAATAGAAGAGGCTTTGCAGAACATGGCAACGGCTATTGCCATTTCCGAAATGTTAACGGTGGAGGGCCTACTAGGCATCCTCTCGCATGAAGTGATGCGAAGTGCGCTGCCCAATGCTATTCATACGCCGAATGGCGTCCCTTTGTTGATCGCCTTTGCGTGCCGCTTGGCGGTAATCGGCCACGAGAAGTACGGGTTGCCGAAACCGTCAAAGAGCGATGAATGGGCAATCGCGCAAGTCGCAAGCATTTTCGAAGCACAATGGACGAAACTCGAGATAGACGATATCGGCCTCGATTCGTGGCGGTCCTTTCAGGAGTCGCAACTTGCGCCAAAGTTTGCACTCGACGCAACGATTGACGCCGCATTAAAAACCGCGACACTGAGGAGCTCCAATAACGCCGCGTTTCGGAGCTTTACGACCGATCAAAAGTTTTATTGGTACCGAGCCGGCATCAGGGCATGCACTGCAATCTTCGGGCCAACGATGGAGGACGTTTTGCCATGTCGTTCTGCCTTCGGTGGTTGCCAGGCGTTGCAATGCCCACTAAAGGCCGCCGCGGATGCGGAATTGATTCGCAGAATCGCACCAACTGAGCTTCCGCCTACGAATGAATCGTCATCGCGAGCGTGGGAAATGCGCCTCTCGGTACAGCAAAAGCGCATCACACTTCTCAACGTCTTAAACTCGTGCGAGTTGTGGTTACGCACGGGCGTCTACGCCTCGCTGCAAATCCATCCAACAAACTTGTCTACCCAAACTTCTAATGATCCCGACAACGGCACGTTGGACGATCAGGAATCGGAGGTGTTGATGAATACGCTCATGGCATCGACAGAGGAATGCAAATGCCATGAGTGTGTCAGAGTCGCTTCTATCGTCGCGCGAAGACGCAACGGAGGGG
>Ga0163180_10002037_pt1 | contig 11345 bp, 9 predicted proteins | sample AtlANTMetagenome_2_FD_109647 | JGI IMG/M metagenome (GOLD analysis project Ga0163180, IMG submission 109647) | Marine eukaryotic phytoplankton communities from the Atlantic Ocean - Atlantic ANT 4 Metagenome | ecosystem: Environmental > Aquatic > Marine > Oceanic | place: North Atlantic Ocean...
AAGCATGATGTTTTCAGGTTTGATGTCACGGTGAATGATTCCGCTTTGCCCTGCCTTATGAAGCGCTGCGGCTACCTGCCGCAAGACACTCAGCCCCATTTGGATATCCACGGCACCTTGGGCTTGCAGGTACTGGCGAAGATTCTGCCCTTGTACGTACTCTTGTGCGATAAAGTGGATTCCATCTGTTTGTCCGACTTCATGGATCTGCACAATATTCGCACGAACCAGCCCGGCAGCAGCCTGTGCTTCTTTATGAAATCGCCGTACGTATGACTCGTCTTCGGCTAAGTCCGACTTGAGTACCTTGATGGCAACACGTCGCTTGAGTGACATCTGTTCAGCAAGATAAACGACGCTCATACCACCACGGCCAAGCCGGCGTAGCATCCTATAATCCCCTAGTTGCCTGCCGGCCAAACTCAGATTCAGATTTGCGTCGTTTGATGCCATCTAATTAATGCTGCAATTAATCCACAGGTGGTGATTCTACGGTCAGACAACTTCGATATTGACGAGTTGATTCAGGCTGCCTGACTCGAATCCACTGAGATCGAGGGAAATAAACTTAAAACCAATCTCTTTTAAGTACGTAACGAGTGGGACTCTTAGTTCATTTGCTGCAACGCTTGCAACTTGGTCTACAGGAACTTCAATGCGGGCAATATCGCCGCGATGGTAGCGTACGCGGAGGTTTACAAACCCGTTTTCTTTGAGCCACTGTTCAGCCAAATCCACCATTTGCAATCTTTCCGCAGTCACTTCTTCACCATAAGCAATACGGCTGGATAAACAGGGAGATGCTGGTTTGTCCCATGTTGGTAGATTCCAGCCTTCAGCAAGCGATCTCACATCCGCCTTGCTTATGCCACACTCCGCCAGCGGACTCACAACTGAGTGCTCACTTGCGGCTTGCAGACCCGGGCGATAGTCACCAAGGTCATCTGTATTTGTACCATTGAACACGACTTGTACGTCCAGAGATTCCGACAACCCATCGAGTTGTGAATAGAGTTCCGTTTTACAGTGGTAGCAGCGGTCTTTACTATTTTGGACATAGAGTGGATTGGCAAACTCATTTGTCTCAACAACGCGGTGCGCAATACCAATCTCAGTGGCAATCCGTCTGGCATCGTCTAATTCACCGCTTGCGAGACTTGCGCTGGTCGCAGTAACCGCAACAGAATTCTCACCAAGCGCCACGTAGGCAGCTTTGGCAACCACCGTGCTGTCCACACCGGCAGACATCGCCACAGCACAGCTATCAAACTGTGAAATGAAAAGCAGTAACTCACTTTGTAACGACTCGAATGAACGCATACTTCTATTTTACTGACTCACCAAAGAAGGAAACGGGCAAAATCCCGCAATTACCATTCTGCTGGTGTTGGTGCAGGATCAGGTAATGGAGTTGATTTGTCAGTAAAAAGGCTTCCGCCGTAATGCCGTGGCAGTGAGTTTTGTGAGAGCCCGCAATATCCCAAAGGGGGGGACGTAGACTCCGGGACGCGAGATCCGCTTTGACCCGCTGTCCGGAGACGAGCGAGCGCGGCCTGTCGCATAGCCAGAGTCGAAAATAAGTCCCCTACGGACCTCTTATCGGCTCCCCAAAAAATCAGCACCGTCAACACGAACATGGAAGAAGCCGTGTATGGTTTCTGATACAGGCACACTGTTGCACCTGCTCGAATCGTAGCAATCTCAAGCCGTTAATGCAAATCGCTGACGATTCATTAAGGGAGACTCCGGGCTGCTTGAGTTGGTGACCAGTCCTGAGAAGACTTATACGATCTCTTTGTTGACCGGATCCATGACCTTCGTATTGCGTTCGACCGCTAACACGACGGTTCGTTCGTGTATGCCATCCTTGGTGGTCGCCACAATCGGAATCACTTGTCGCCGATTAGGCATATGCTGACGCACTGTAAATGTGCCATCAGGACGAAGCTTGACGGGCTTTCCATTTAATATCAGTGAAGCATCGTCATCTGTCTTTCCGTAGATAATCAACTCTGCATCAACATCAAATCGAAGTACTTCTTCCAGATCAGTTACACGATGAATGTTTACCGCTGGCAACGTGGAATTCATCGGCCGTCGAAGGCGTTCTTCAAATAGCTCCTTCAATTCGCGGCTATCGGTGCTTGCCTTTCCTCCGCCACTCATCGCATAGATTCGTTCGTAATCTTCTGCAATGTCTGACCAGTTATTGTCAATCGCATCCGACGTACCTGGTTTTGGTGTTGAAACGACGTTACTTCGGCCGATGCTGTGGAATTGACCATTATCAGCTAAATAACCAAGTTCAATGCGATAACTCTTCGGGGGATCAAAGACGTCGATATACCAGTTGGTCACGCCGGAGTGAATTTCGATGTCACGAACAATATTGGATGTAACATTCGTGGTTGTACCGTATTCCAATTCATACAGTCGAATAACAGGTCTGGCCGAGTGCCAGTTCTCATTCATGGCGGCCCGCACTCGCTCAACACTATGTCGAGTTACCTGCCAACACGCGTGAAGCCAATACGAATCACGTACGAGTAAAACAACCCTGTCTTTTTTCCGGCTACCGTCGACTGATTTAGCCGTTGCCATCACTGGGGCAAGGCTTAGATCCTTTTGCTGTTCACGTAACTCGCGACTCTTGCGGATTCTCTTCAATGCAACGGTACTGCGAGGTGCAGACTTGCGTTTATCCTTGCTTCGAGTGCTGTTCCGCTTTACCGTAGTCACCTTGCGGGATGACCGCGACGGTGAGTTCTTGGAACTACGTGTGGAAGTAGACTTAGTTGCACGGGTCTTTGCTGCCTTCGCCGCTGCAACCTTTCTGACGAGCACCTTTACCAATTCATCCTTTTTCATGGATGTGTAGCCTGAAATACCAAGATCGCGGGCGATCTTTTCAAGCTCTTTAACCGTGCTGGATTTTAGTTCTACCGTTGAAATCAAAACGGATCTCCTTGAAGTGACGTTTATTCGTGTCGAATCAAGTAACAAAAAGGGCTATCCGCAAACGACTAACCGATAAAAGTTAAATTTCTGCAGTCACAGAATTAAACGTGATTAGCCGCCGGATATCTTTATTTGGTGTGATTCGTGCTGGAATTCAGTTGCAACCAGGGGTGGGTGTCGGCTTTATATCCGACCAATCGTTGCGTGCCTTGGTGGGCGGTTTATGGTTTCCGTACCACTACTTCCGTGTAGAATTCTCCGTCAGATCAAACACAGCATCCTATTTGCCGTGTCATACAGATTGGCTATCAAAATTGAAATCGTCAATCCGTGAAACCAGCAGGTTCAGCAATTTAGTGCCTTGTGCGCCCCATATAAAGCATAAAATGCGATCATAGGCCAACCTAGCAAGTTATTGCCTGAGGTAACACTAAACAAAAACAGAACCATGTTCAAGTTGAGCACCCCCTGTTAGAGGGTTTTTATTGCCTGTTGTCGGGTCTGAATTCAGTACTTTTATTCCGTAAGTCTGGATCGGCAAATAGACTCCACACTCAGCGTTGATAACAAACAGCATTGATCCAAAAGGGTCGCAGGTAGGTACATGATAAAAACAGCACTGGAAAGTCGAATCCCTGATGACCATAGATCGTGGAGGCAGGTCAAAAAAGGTCTGTAAAAGTACTGTTTTATTGAGCTTAGGTTTGTTGACCTTCTGCTCCGGAGAGGATAAATTAACCGGCTTCAAGCGGTATTTAAAATCGGTAATTCAGGTAAACTCTGCAAACAGCTAACACGGGACTTCATGAGATTGGTAAACTCCTTATTAACCAAGGAGTTACGTCCAAAAGAAGCTGGAAGTTTCAACAGCAGGGAAGCTTTGAACACCGATCGTGAATTTTTTCACAAATGAATACCACACCCCCAAACGCTGGTGGCTCAAAGAGTAGTCGAAGTGCAATTGCAGAAGGCTACATGTGGGCAACCCGTATTACAAGCATTGCTATCGAGATGGTGGCTCCCGGACTGGGAGGCATGTGGCTCGATGAGCGATACGATACGAACGTGTGGGGCACTGTCGGTTGGATCCTTGGTCCGATTGTTGGGATTTATCATTTGATCCAGATAGCCGTAAAGGAAGCTGGGCCAGATGGTTTTCAATCCAAACGGGAGGGCAAACCTTGACTGAACAAGAAAAGGCAGATCAAGCGACAACAACTGTTGGAGACTCTCTGGGAAAGTCAGCCTTAAAGCTGACCTTGATCCTGGTGGTTGCCACACTCGGATGCGTCTGGTGGGGCAATCGGGCTTCCGGCACCGATGGAGTGAAGGCAGCTGCAATTGCAGGTTTGTTATGTTGGCTTGGAGCGATCCTGGCGTTGATGATAACAAGTCGATTTGCAGGTGGAACTAACGCGTCATCAGGCATTTTGGTAGGTTCGGCACTGCGGACAGGAATTCCGCTGATTGGAATCGCATTTTTGCATTTCAATGCCCCAGACCTTAGAGATGCCAACATTGCATATTACGGGGTAGGATTGTTCCTAATCTCGCTTGCAACTGAAACATACATAGCCGTCAACATCCTTAAACAGGCTTCCGAGACAACCAAGGCGAACTGATACATGGCCGACCCGATATTTCATATCAAGGATGCATACTTTTTCGAAGTCCCGCGTTTTCTCTACCGGTCAGAACGGGAGAACGCTAAGGATTTTCCAAATGTATGGGTCAAGCTAGACAAAGACTTCCAAGACCATCAAGCTCACGAAATCCAGGAAGCGTACACTGGCTCAGAGGAACTTCCTTCTATAGAAGACTGGCATCATTGGCAGCATGCTGGCAACAGCCATGCGAATTTTGCAGCACCGTATTATCAATATGTCGAGTCACTGGAGCATCCCCCTCAAGATCAAGCCTGGAAAACCGTCGTCGCCGAACATTCTTCATCCGAATACATCCAAAGCTACAAAGAGTCCGCAACTTGGGATGCTGAAAAAATTGAGGATTACAATTTCCACCTGTCCGGCAAAGTCTTAATTCCACAACCCTTTGGTACGCTCCGAAATCTACACGAACAGGAATCCGGGTTCGCGATTTCCAAGTTCATGGTAATCGAGGTGTTCCTAGCTGTGCTACTACTGTTTGTATTTGGCCGGCTAAGCAAAAAGGTTCGCAGCGGCGAGCCTGTAAAAGGCAAGCTCGCAAACTTTTGTGAATCATTCCTGCTCTTTATCCGAGATGATGTAGCACGACCTTCCATTGGTAGCGACGCTGATTTTCACCATGGACACGATGGCCATGGTGACGATGGCCATCACGATCATGGCCCTCCAACCTATCACATTGCCGACAAAATCACCCCGATCTTGTGGACACTGTTCCTATTCATACTTGGCTGCAACCTTACTGGCATGATTCCATGGGTTGGTTCACCGACTGGCGTATTAGCTGTAACAGCTGCCCTGGCAACTGGCACGTTTGTCACAACGGTGATTGCCGGATCGATTATGCATAAGCCGATTGGCTTTTGGTTAAATCAGATTCCGTCTATGGAACTCAGTTTTGTCCTTGCCCTGATCATCAAACCGATGCTGTGGGTCATAGAAGTTGCAGGACTATTTATAAAACACGGCGTGCTGGCCGTTCGTTTATTAGCAAACCTTGTTGCCGGCCACTTGGTGTTACTATCCCTTATGGGACTAGGTATGGCCGCTGCAAACCTTGGTGCTGGCGGGTATTACTCGATTGCCGGAGTTTCGATAATCGGATCAACTGCCCTTAGTTGTCTGGAATTATTTGTAGCATTCCTTCAGGCATACGTATTCACACTACTTTCGGCACTATTTATCGGCGCCGCGATGCATCACCACTAAGCAACGGCCACACGACTTACCAAACCATTTAAACAACACGATTAAGTTAAACGAACTTGTTCGCATCCCTTGAGGTGAAAACAGTGAAAAACAACCGTCTTTCATTTGCATTTTTGATACTTGCAGTCACAGTATTTGCAATTCATCAAAGCGGAATCTCCACTCATGCTGCCGACGCAGATGCTGGCTCTGAAGCACACGCTGAGGATGGACATGGCGACCACGGCCACGGTGATGAGCATGCAGCAGACAGTCATGGCGACGATGATCACGGCGATAGCCATGGCGGTGGTCACGGTCACGACGAGTCAAATCTCGTGCACGGTAATGCATCAGATGGGCTGAAGAACATACTTGAATTCAAACCTGATCTGGCTGTTTTTTCACTTCTCGTGTTTGCCTTGCTCGTATTGGCACTGTGGAAATTCGCATTTGGTCCGATTATCAGCGGTCTGAATGCTCGCGAGCAGAACATTCAATCTCAAATTGCAACGGCAAAGGAAGCCGCTGGAAAAGCCGAGGCGATGCTTGCAGATTACGAAGCTAAGCTGGCAAACGCCGCAAACGAAGCGAATGAAATCGTAGCAGAAGGCCGTCGTGATGCTGAAACAACACGCGATCGCATCGTGGCAGAAGCAGAAGAAGCAGCACAACGAGAGAAAGAACGGGCGATCAACGAGATCCAGATTGCCAAGAATGCCGCACTACAAGCCGTTGCTGAACAGGCAACCGATATGGCAGTGGGACTTGCAGGCGACATCATCGGATCAGAACTTGACCGTGATGACCACGAACAGTTGATCCAACAGGCATTAAGCAACCTGGACGGCTAAGTCGGAATAGCTAAACCGCTTGATAAAATCGACCAATAAAACACCTTAACGCATTCAAAACAGATCATGTCAGACGAACAACGACACGAAACAGTATTGGACATCGGCCACCAACAGTTGGGTGAAGTCTACGCGAATGCACTGATCGGTGCTGCAGACGCAGATCCAACAACAGAAGCACAAGCTGTCGTCGAGGAATTGCAGGCTTTCGTGAGTGAAGTACTTAACAAGGTCGACGGTCTTGAAAAGACGCTCGCTTCACGTCGCGTATCGCACGAAGTAAAGGAATCACTGCTTGATAAAGCCATTGGCACAAGTGCTTCAAAAGTGACTCTAAACTTCCTAAAAGTTGTTTCCAAGCATGAACGCATGGACGCCCTACGATCCATCAGTGCGGCGGCACACAAACAACTAAATGCCCAACAGGGTCGAATTGCTGTGACGGTCACAACAGCAGACGCAGTGGACGCCACTGCCCTTGAAAACATCCAATCCAAATTGGAAGAAAAACTAGGTTCAAAGGTCGACATCCAAGCGAAGGTCGACCCAACACTTATCGGAGGCACGGTTATTCGTGTCGGCGACACGCTTTACGATGGAAGCGTGGCAAACCGGCTCAAGAAAATCCGTTCCTCAGCAAAGGAAAACACCATTCGTCAGATCCGCCTGGAAACAGAACGATTTACAGCAGCTCAATAAGCTGTTCACTAAACGATTTGTACCGGTTGTGGATCGGTGATTTATTAACGATTAAAGGACAAGTTCATGAAATTCAACGCTGACGAAATCGCATCAGTCCTGCAGCAGGAAATCTCGCAGTACGAAAGCCAAGTCGACGTTCGTGAAGTCGGTACAGTATTGGAAGTCGGTGATGGAATCGCCCGGGTCTACGGACTCTCGGGCGTCCGAGCTGGCGAAATGGTTGAATTCCCTGGTGGAATTCACGGTTTGGCATTTAACCTGGAAGAAAACAGTGTTGGTGTTATCATTCTTGGTGACTACCTACAGATTAAAGAAGGCGACGAAGTCCACGCACTTAATCGTCTTCTGTCCGTACCGGTTGGAGACGCAGTAATCGGCCGTGTGCTTGATGCACTTGGTAATCCAATCGATGGCAAAGGACCGGTGAACTCCACTGAGTCTCGCGTTGTGGAAGCAACCGCACCTGGTATCGCTGCACGACAGCCTGTTCATGAACCTCTGCAAACCGGCCTGAAAGCAGTTGACTCGATGACACCCATCGGTCGTGGCCAGCGTGAATTGATCATTGGTGACCGAAAAACCGGTAAGACAACGATTGCCATTGACACGATTTTGAATCAAAAAGATTCGGGCGTAAAATGCTTCTACGTGGCAGTCGGTCAGAAAGACTCCTCGGTCGCAGGTATTATCAGCACTCTCGAAGAATACGGTGCCATGGACTACACGACGGTCATCGTCGCCGGTTCAAGTGCCCCTGCTCCACTTCAGTACATTGCACCTTACTCAGGTACATCGATGGCTGAGTACTTTATGTACCGCGGCGAGCACACCTTGATCGTATACGACGATCTATCAAAGCAGGCAAATGCATACCGCGAACTTTCGCTACTCATGCGACGCCCACCGGGCCGTGAAGCATTTCCCGGTGACGTGTTCTTCTGTCACAGTCGCTTGCTTGAGCGATCCAGCAAGCTGAGTGCTGAACTTGGTGGCGGATCCCTCACATCACTTCCAATTATCGAGACACTCGAAGGTGAAGTTTCCGCTTATATTCCCACTAATGTGATTTCCATCACTGACGGACAGATCTACCTACAACCTGACCTGTTCTTCTCAGGTATTCGGCCAGCTATGAACGCTGGTGTTTCTGTTTCACGAGTGGGTGGTGCAGCTCAGATTAAAGGTATGAAAGGGGTTGCCGGTGGTTTGCGACTCGACCTTGCAGCATTCCGTGAACTTGAAGCGTTTGCACAGCTAGGTACGGATCTCGATCCTGCGACTCAAGCACAATTAGACCGTGGTTACCGCATGGTTGAATTGTTGAAACAAAACCAATTCAGTCCAATGCCCGTCGCCGAGCAGGTTGTCATGATCTACGCTGGTACCAAGGGACATCTGGACAGCGTACCGATCAACGACGTTGCTCAATGGGAAGCTGACTTCCTGGAGTTCATTCGCGATCAAAAGAGCGAAATCCTCACCGGAATTACCGAATCTGGTGATATCGGCGACGACTTGGAACAACAGCTGCTTGGTGCCATTGACGAATTCAACCGACTACAAGACGGAATCGAAGCTGCTGAAGAAGCCAGCGATGGAGCAGCCGAAGCTGACGAAGCGCCTGCTGACGAAGCGCCTGCAGAAGAAGCAGCCGTTGAATCAAGTGATGACTCTGGTGCTGATGCAGATGACGGTGCTGATGCAGATGACGGTGCTGATGCAGATGACGGTGCTGATGACGCAGCAGCAGACGATGATGAATCAAACGCTGACGAATCCAACGACGAATAAACCGTAAACAGGAATCCTAGCTATGGCAAACGCCAGGGCATTAGATAAACGACGCAAGTCCGTTCGCAATATCAAGAAGATTACGCGCACGATGGAACTCATCGCCACCGCACGCTTCAAGAAAGCGATGGATCGTGCTATGGCTTCTACTGCGTACACACGCCGTATTACTCAGGTCGTAACAGATCTGGCGAATAGCGGGACGGAGGTTAAACATCAACTGCTTGAAAGCCGTGATTCTACCGAGAATGCGGCTCTCCTCGTGCTCTCGGCAAATCGCGGGCTTTGTGGTGGCTACAACGGAAACGTTGTGCGAGCAGGCCAACGACGTCTGGATGAACTCAAGGACACGTACGATAACGTGACGCTTTCTGTCTCCGGAAAACGCGGATTATCAAACTTCAAGTTCCGCGGCATCGAAGTTCACCAGGGTTACCTTCATTTTGAAGATAAACCAGCGTTTGACGAGGTCGAGCCCATCGCCAACGAATTCCTTGCTGACTTCATTTCCGGAAAACTCGATCGGCTTGACGTAGCCTATACAAAATTCATTTCCAGCTCAAAGCAGCAAGCTGTTGTGGAAACACTTTTGCCGCTCGGTTCACTGGATGATGAAGAAGATGATTCAGAAGACACAGGCGGCGCGAATAACGATTATGAATTCATGCCATCTGCAGAAAGTATTCTCGAAGAGGTTGTTCCGGCAAGCTTCAGAGTTAAGCTATTCAAGTGTTTTCTCGATGGGGCAGTCAGCGAACAGATTGCACGCATGGTTGCGATGAAGAATGCAACCGAGAATGCAGAAGATATGATCAGGAATCTATCAATGACTTACAACCGTGCCCGCCAGGCTCAGATTACAAATGAAATCATGGAAATCATCGGCGGTGTTGAGGCACTTAGTAACTAATATTCAAACAAATCACAAACAGGTAAATCCTTTAAGAGTAATATCATGGCAACAGCTACTCAGAGCACTGGTCGCATAACGCAGGTAATCGGCTCCACGTTCGACGCGGAGTTTCCAGAAGACGGCCTGCCGGCTATTTACAACGCGGTAAAGATCCAAAACGATGAAGGCGACATCAAAATAGACCTAACCGGTGAAATCCAACAGCATCTCGGCGGTGGTCGCGTGCGTTGTGTTGCACTTGGTTCCACTGACGGCTTGCTACGCGGGCTCGAATGTGTTGATACCGGGGCTCCTGTATCAGTGCCGGTTGGTGAAGAGACACTCGGTCGTGTATTCAACCTGCTGGGCGAACCTGTTGATGGCCGTGGCGATGTGAATACAGATGAACGACGACCTATTCACCGCGATGCGCCACTTGTGACTGAGTTGTCGACCAGTACGGAATTGTTTGAAACCGGAATTAAGGTTATCGATCTGCTTACCCCGTTTGTTCGTGGTGGTAAAGCTGGTCTGTTTGGCGGTGCTGGTCTTGGTAAGACGGTGATCCTTACCGAGCTGATTGCTCGTATCGCGAGTGCTCACGGTGGTTACTCCGTGTTTGCAGGCGTGGGTGAACGTACGCGTGAAGGAACTGACCTGTGGCTTGAAATGCAGGAAGCCAAAATTGGTGACACCGGACGCAGCGTTATTGAACAAACCTGTATGGTGTTCGGTCAAATGAACGAGCCGCCAGGGGCACGTCTTCGTGTTGCGCTGTCAGCACTAACCATGGCTGAATTCTTCCGTGATTCCACTGGTAAAGATACATTGCTGTTTGTGGATAACATCTTCCGATTCTCACAGGCTGGTAGCGAAGTATCCGCACTTCTCGGACGTATGCCATCTGCTGTGGGTTACCAACCTACGCTGGCTACTGAGATGGGTGGATTACAGGAAAGAATTACATCAACCAACAGCGGTGCAATCACGTCTGTTCAGGCTGTGTATGTTCCTGCTGACGATCCAACAGATCCGGCACCGGCAACAGCGTTTGGTAATCTCGACGCATTCCTATACCTGGAACGATCGATTTCCTCCAAGGGTATTTACCCTGCTGTAGATCCTCTGGCATCCTCAAGTCGTATCCTGGATCCGCAATATGTGGGCGACCGTCACTACTCGATCGCACGCCGTATCCAGACGATCTTGCAACGATATCGTGAACTGCAGGACATCATCGCCATCCTGGGTGTTGATGAGTTGAGTGAAGAAGACAAAACAGTAGTACATCGA
>Ga0163180_10002040_pt1 | contig 11343 bp, 10 predicted proteins | sample AtlANTMetagenome_2_FD_109647 | JGI IMG/M metagenome (GOLD analysis project Ga0163180, IMG submission 109647) | Marine eukaryotic phytoplankton communities from the Atlantic Ocean - Atlantic ANT 4 Metagenome | ecosystem: Environmental > Aquatic > Marine > Oceanic | place: North Atlantic Ocean...
CGGGGTACTTGCCCGTTGCCTCGACGCTCGCCACCGATTCGATCTTCGAGGCCTTCCGCGCGCCGTATGACGACTATCGCGCCCTCTTTCACGGCCATACCTACGGCGGTAACCCGTTGGGGTGCGCGGCGGCGATCGCCAACCTCGACGTCTTCGCGCGAGAGGACACGCTCGCCAAGGGGGCCGCGGTGGCCGCTGCGCTCGAGCGCTCGCTCGCGGCGTCGATCGACCCGCTCCCGCACGCCAGCCCGGTGCGACGGCTCGGCACGATGGTCGGGTTCGACCTGCTGCGCGACGCGGAACGCGGCGAGCGCTTCCCGAGCGCGGAGCGCCGTGCGCATCGGGCGGTCCTCGCGGCGCGGGAGGAAGGCGTGATCATCCGCCCGCTCGGGGACACCATGATCTTGATGCCGCCCCTGTCGATGCCGCCAGAGCTCGTCGAGCGGGTCGTCGACGCGACGGCGCATGCGGTGGCGCAGGTGACAGCCGGATGAGCGCGCCGCATCGAGGCTTGTTCGTGACGGGGACGGACACGGGCGTCGGGAAGACGCTCGTGTCCTGCGCGATCCTGCGGGCGCTGACGCGGCGCGGCCGCCGTATCGGGGTGTACAAGCCCGCCGAGACCGGCTGCCCTCGTGGCGTCGATGGCCGACTCTACGGAGAGGACTGCCGCCGGTTGCGTGCCGCCGCGGCGCTCGATCAACCCGAGGAGACGGTCAGCCACGCGCTCTATCCGATCCCCGCGGCGCCGCTCGTTTCCGCCGAGGCCGAGGGTGAGGCGATCGAGCCGGACGCGCTGGTGCGGGGCTTCGAGGCGCTCCTCCCGCGGTACGAGTCCGTCCTGGTGGAGGGCGCGGGCGGGCTGCTGGTGCCCATCGCGCCCGGGTTCACCTACGCGGACCTCGTCGAGCGGCTGGCTCTCCCGGTCCTGGTGGTGGTGGGCTCGAAGCTGGGATGCCTCAATCACGCCCTGCTGACCCTGGCTGAGCTCGAGCGCCGCGGGGTCGCGGTGGTGGGCTACGTCCTCAATGATGTCGAAGCGTCCAGCGAGGCGCCCCACGCGGTCGCGAGCAACCGCGAGACGTTGGCCCGCTCGACGCGGGTTCGTGACCTCGGAGGGCTCCCCCACCTGGGCGGCGAGGCCCGCGAGGACTTCGACGCCCTCGCCAGTTGCGCCGAATCCGCCCTCGAACTGTCGCGTCTGCCCCTCTAGACGATCGCTGGGTTCGCCTGGTGTCTTGCCCTTGTTCAGGGATCTTCGGTAGTCTGCCCGCCCCGCAGGGGGGGCTGAACTCCGCTGCAAACGATTTTTTCATTCCATTCCAAGCGTCGCTTCGACCTGGAGGCTGTTCCGATGGCAAGTCTAGAAGAAACTGCACAAGCACTCGTCGCCCCCGGCAAGGGGATCTTGGCGGCAGACGAGAGCAGCGGGACGATCCAGAAACGTTTCGACTCGATCGACGTGCCCTCGACCGAAGACAACCGGCGAGACTACCGGGAGTTCTTGTTCCGCACGGCTGGCGCCGAAGAGTTCGTCAGCGGCGTCATCCTGTTCGATGAGACGCTCCGGCAGAACGCCGCCGACGGCACCCCGTTGGTCGACGTGTTGAAGGGCGTAGGTGTCATCCCCGGGATCAAGGTCGACAAGGGCGCACATGCCCTCCCCGGCGCGAGCGGTGAGAAGGTCACCGAGGGGCTCGATGGTCTCCGCGACCGGCTCGAAGAGTACGTCGGTCTGGGCGCTGGTTTCGCCAAGTGGCGGGCGGTCATCGCGATCGGTGACGGGATCCCGAGCGACTACTGCCTCGAAACGAACGCCCACGCGCTCGCGCGTTATGCGGCGCTCTGTGTCGAGGCGGGGCTGGTTCCGATCGTTGAGCCTGAGGTCTTGATGGACGGCGACCACACGATCGAGCGCTGCTACGAGGTCACGGAGCGAACGCTCGAGAAGGTGTTCGCCGAGCTCTATGCCCAGCGCGTCCCCCTCGAGCAGATCTTGCTCAAGCCGAACATGGTCCTCTCGGGGAACACCTGCTCGACGCAGGCCAGCGTTCGTGAGGTGGCCGAGGCGACCCTGAGCTGCTTCCACCGCACGGTTCCTGCCGCGGTACCGGGCGTGGTGTTCCTCTCGGGCGGGCAGAGCGACGAGGTCGCGACGGCTCACCTCAACGAGATGAACAAGATCGGTGGTGGCCCCTGGGAGCTGTCCTTCTCGTATGGACGAGCGCTGCAGGCGCCCGCGCTGAAGGCCTGGTCGGGCAAGCCGGAGAACGTCGAGGCGGCCCAGCAGGCGTATTACCACCGCGCCCGTTGCAACGGCGCGGCGCGCTCGGGGAGCTACAGCGACTCGATGGAAACGGCGTAGCCGCTCCTTGCGGTGCCTGCGCGGGGCGCAGGCACCGCGCCCGTTCGTCGAGCGGCCCCGGCCCCGCGCTCAGTCGTCGGGGGTCATGGAGCGCGCCTTGGCCTCACGCGCGGCCAGTCGTTTCGCGCGCCGCTCTCGCCGCTCGTCGTAGGTTTCCTTCGCCTCCTTCCAGGACGCCATGGCGGCGTCGAAGTGGTTCGGGTTGTAGAGGGTCTCGATGACCTTGAACAGTCCGTCCCCGCCGTACTGAAGCTCGGCGAACACCTTGGCCTGGTGACGGGATCCGTCCCCGCAGTCGCGAAAGCGCGCCCAGAAGAACGCCCAGACGCTCTCGGACGCTTCGTCGACGATGTACTCGTCTGCCGGGAACCGACATAGGTGGACCCACGGGGCCTCGTCGTCGACACGGTGGAGCCGCCTCTCGATCTCACGGACGATCGCCTCCCGCTTTCCGAGGTGGCCGAGCGCGCAGTCGATCCAGGTCGCGTCCGCGGTCAGCGCCGCGCCCAGGTGGTTCCAGTCGGTCGTCTTCCCTGCGAGCGCGAGCTGCTTGCGGAAGTGGTCGAAGGCCTCTTCGATCTCCTCGCGCGGGAAGCGGCCGCGTGTCTCAGCCGCGTCGCGCGCTTCGGCATAGCGGGTGTGGAAGTCCGGAGGGCTCGCGGGGGGCGTGACGTCCACCTCTGCGAATGTTCGGGCGGCCTCTCTGCGCGCCTCATGCAGGTCGGCCTCCCCCTCGGAGTCGGCGCGGCACCTCTCGCTCTCGACCACCCAGTCCTCCACCATCTTGACGTAGGCGTGCGGGTTGTAGAGGTCCTCCTCGTAGTTGAACAGTCCGTCTCCGTCGTAGCGGAGCAGCGTCAAACAGTTTTCCTGAAAGACCTTCCCGTTGCCGGGGTCTTCCATCCGGTTCCAGATCTGCGACCACACCCAGCCGCGGTCCTCATCGACGATGTACGACTTCACCGGGTACTGGTTGACCCAGACCCAGGGTGTCCCCTCGGTTTGGTGCATCAGCGCGGCCATCTCACGCACCGCAGCTTCGCGCCCCCCCCACTGCCCGACCTGCTGCTCTACGTACGTGACGTCTTCCGTAAACATCTCCCCCCAGCGCGCCCAGTCCCCGGAGCGCGCAGCGTCGCGCCCCTGGACTTGGTAGTGGTGGAAGGCTCTCTCGATCTCTTCGCGGCTAAATCGTCCCATCGCTCTATTCTAGGAGCCCAGCTCCGGATCTCGCGAGAATTTCCGTGATAGGATCGGCACCCCATGAAGATCGGAATTCAGTTCGACCCCAGAGGGAACCCGGACCTCGACGACATCCTGCAAGGCTTCGCGCAAGCCGAGGAAGAGGGCTTCGAGGCGATTTGGTTGGGGCAGGTCTTCGACCACGACATCCTGACCCTGTTCGCGCTCGCGGGCGCGCGCACGGAGCGCATCGAGTTCGGTACGTCCGTGATCCCCCTGCCCACGAGGCACCCGACCGCACTCGCGCAGCAGGCGCTCACGACGCAGCTCGCCACGAACGGTCGCCTGTGCTTGGGCGTGGGTTGTGGCCACGCGGTGATCCTCGACAAGAAGCTGGGCCTCGAGCCGGACGCGCCGCTTGGCCGGACACGCGAGGCGCTCGAGGTGCTGCGCCCGTTGCTGCGCGGTGAATACGTCAAATATGCGGGCGAGTACCAGCGGATGCGCGTGGGGACGCCCATCGCCGGGGCCGCCGCGCCGAGCGTCATCCTCGCTGCGCTCGGCCCGCGGATGATCGAGCTCGCGGGTGAGCTCACGGATGGCGTGACGCTGGTCTTCGCGGGGGCCCGCTTCATCGCCGAGAATGTCCGCCCACGCCTCCCCGCCGGCGCGCGGATCGTCGCGAGTGTCCCGGTAGCCGTCACGGACCGCGCTGACGTCGTGAAGCCAGCGATCGACGTCTACACCGGACCGTCGACCGCGCTGCCCGCCTACCAGCGGGTGATGGAGTCCCAGGCGACGGAGCGCGTCAGCGATGTCGGGATCATCGGCTCCGCGGCCGAGGTCGAAGACGGCCTCGCGGAGTTGGCGGAGAGCGGGGTCACCGACCTGAACCCGATCTTGCTCCACGTCGATGAGGACCCGGGCTCGGCGCGGCGCACCCGCGAGCTGCTGGCCTCGATCGCGCGGAGAGCGCGTGATCGGCGGGAAGACGCCTAGAGGGGCGTGATCTCCATCAGCTGGATCGTCGTCCCGCTGATGAACTCCGCGCTGTTCAGGTAGACCTCCTGCACGCGAATACGGTGGCCGTTCTGCTCCGTCTCGAACTCGTACTCGAGGATGGGCTTGAGCCCTTGGCCGGCGAGCTTGTCGACGACGCCGTGAATGTCTCGGACGGAGAAGGCCACGTGCTGCATGCCTTCACCGTACTCGCGTAGGAAATCGGTGTGCGGCGACTCGCCCTCCATGACCTCGACGAGCTCGATGAAGACCTTTCCAGAGTAGGCGATGGAGGCCTTCATCCGCGCCTCCGCCGGCTCGCCCTTGAAGCGAAAGTTCGTTGACGCGTCGAGGACATAGACGTCTGTGGAGAAGGGGCCGACTCCAAAGGTCTCTTCCCACCACGCCGCGGCGGCTTCGCAGTCTTCGACCGCGATGCCGATATGAGAGATCGGACCGAGCTCGACGACAGGCTTCCCTGACATGGGCGCTTCCTCCATTCCTGAATCTTGGGCGGGTCAAGGGACCAGCGTGTACTCGCTCATCACGACCGTGCTGAGCGTGTCGAAGTCGACGAAGGCGAGCAGGTCTTTGACCGCGCGCTTCTGCCCTTCTTCGCTCTGGTAGAACGCGACGGGGTCTGCGGCGATCTCACTCGAGGCGACGGACTCGTTGACGATCGCACGGAAGTCCGGCGCTCCGGGTGTCATGACACGCGCGACGGAGTTCCGGTTGTATTGGAGGAGTGGGTGGATCTCGAGGGACAGCGGTGTGTGCGAGCCGTGCCAACAGGCGTAGAAGGCCTCGTCTTCGATCCAATCCGGCTTCGGGAAGCTGGTCACGAGGTGGACACCTGGGCTGCGCTCGCCAGGGGCCGGGTCGTGCCCTTCGAGCCCGCGCGGGACGCTCTCCGTGACCAGATAGCCCGCCATTCGGTTCGTGATGGGCGAGAGAACGGCCTCGATCGCGGGTCTCTGGTCGACAGACTCGAGCCAGACGGCGACCGTCGCGTCGAGCAAGCCGTGCTTGTTGAACTGCGAGATGCTGTCGGTGTGCGAGTCGTCGAGGTCGGCCACGGTACACGTGACCTGTTGAGCGCCCGCGGCCGACAGCGGGGCGCCGGTCTCGAGCAGCGTGTCCCGAAGCGCTGCCTTGGCGCGCGGGACCGTCCCCGCTTCCGTGTCGCCGAGCAGATAGATCAGTTTTTCCATGCTCGGGAGTGTACTTTGTGGGGGAGTTTGGAGGGAAGTGAAAGATGAGCGCTGGAACGTGGGAAAGTCATCACGCGATCACGAAGCTGATGTTTCGGTACGCAGAGTGTGTGGACACCGCTGATTTCGATGGTCTGTCTGCGCTGTTTGCCAATGGCATCATGACGTCAACCTCTGCTGCGGACGAGGACGGCGGGATGACAGGCGAGCAGGTCGGTCGTTTCTACGCCGCGACGAACCGCGTGCATGAGGACGGAACCCTCCGGACCCGTCACTTGGCGACGAACGTGATCGTCGACATCGACGAGGCGGCCGATTCGGCGACCGCGCGGTCGTATTACGTGGTCTTCCAGGCGACGGGCAAGCTGCCGTTTCAGGCCATCGTGGGCGGGCGGTATGACGACGATTTCAAGCGCGTCGATGGCCAATGGTGCTTCGCGAAGCGCGTCGTCCACGTGGATCAGATCGGCGACATGTCCGAGCATCTGAGCTTCGACCTCGCGCAGGGCAACGTCCGCTTCGAAGAGGTCGTCACTCCCGAATCCTCCTGACGGGCGCGCTCACGCCCGGGTCGCTTCAGCTCGGGTCCGGCTGGGCTCCGCGCACGAGCTGGCCCGGTAGCGCACCAGTCGGTTCCCCATCTTCGTGTGTGACCTGGCCGGCGACGAGCGTCGCCTTGTAGCCTCGCGCGCGCTGGACGATCCGTTTTCCGCCCGCGGGGAGGTCGTGCTGGATCTCGGGCCGCTGCGCCTGGAGCGCGTCCCAGTCGATGAGGTTGATGTCAGCGCGCATACCGGGCGCGATCAGCCCCCGGTCGCGCAAGCCGACGAGCTCGGCGGTCGCGCGCGACTGCTGCCGCACGAGCCACTCGAGCGGCAGGGTCTCGCCCCGCGTTCGGTCTCGTCCCCAGAGCGTCATCAGCGTGGTGGGGAAGGAGCCGTCGGAGATCAGGCCGACGTGGGCACCCCCGTCGCTGAGCCCTGGCACCGTGTGCTCGGAGCGCAGCATCTCGGCGAGTGAGTCGAGGTTCCCCTCGGCGTAGTTGGCGAACGGGCTGTAGAGCAGCGTGCGCCCGTCGTTTTCGAGGAGGAGGTCATAGGCGCACTCGCTCGGGGTCACGCCACGGGCTCGCGCGATCGACGCGACCGAGAGCGCGGGGTCAGGCTCGTAGTTGGGGGGATCCTCGAGGACGAAGATCCGTTCGAAGTCACCTGCGATCATGCGCAGACCCTCTGGCGCCTCCTCCGACGTGATGCGCGCGCGGAGCTCCGGTTGCCGCAGCCGCGCGACCTTCTCCGCGAGGGGGAGAGCCTGGAGGGGCCCGAAGCTCGGGTGGCCGATGAAGGGGTTGATCGTCGCCTCGAGGCCGAGCAGCACACCGATCGCCCGAGCGGCGACCTGAGCCTTGATCGGCAGTCCATCATCGGCTGCGTCGCCGATCAAGCCGAGGAGCTTGCGCCAGCCGTGAGGAGCCCCCTGCGTCTGGATGACGGTGATGGAGATCGGGCGGCCCGAGACCTCGGCCATCTTTCGCAACAACGCGAACTCCTGGTCGAGGTCTTCGAAGTCGCCGACCGCTTCGATGACGCCCCGGCCGGCTTCTCGCAGCCCACGGGCGACCGCGAGGAGCTCCGCCTCCGTAGCGGTCAGGCTCGGCGTGAAGGCGCCGTCCCGGGAGCGGTGGTTGCGCGTTCGAGAGGTCGTGAAGCCGATCGCCCCTGCCCGCATGGCCTCGCTCACGAGCTGTTGCATCTGGGCGAGCTCGGCTTCGGTCGGGACTGCCTGGTAGTCGCCCCCTCGGTGTCCCATGACGTAAGCACGCAAGGCGCCGTGCGGGAGCTGCGCGCCGACGTCGACAGCGAGCTGACGGCGATCGAGCGCGTCGAGGTATTGAGGGAAGCTCTCCCAGTCCCACTGGAGCCCCTCCGCGAGCGCGGTGCCGGGGATGTCCTCGACCCCTTCCATCAAGGAGATCAGCCAGTCGTGTTCGTCGGGGGCGGCGGGGGCGAAGCCGACGCCGCAGTTGCCCATGACGACGGTGGTCACGCCGTGCCAGCAGGAGGGTGACAGGTAGGGGTCCCAGGTCGCCTGTCCGTCGTAGTGCGTATGGACGTCGACCCAGCCGGGGGTCACGAGCAGCCCATCGGCGTCGAGCTCGCGAGCGCCGCGTTGGCTCACCTGCCCGACCTCGACGACCCGTCCTCCATCGATCGAGACGTCGGCGGTGTGGCGCGGGCTCCCGCTCCCGTCGATGACCTGCCCACCGCGAATGACGAGATCGTGCATGGCTGCTCCTCCGGTTGCTTGGGCGCTTCAGACTACATCGCCGACCCGGTGCCGGGGAGAGCCGGTTGATTCCCTCTAGGTATCTGTTTTCATTGTTGTTTTTGGTCCGTCGGGTGTGGGTAGCCTCGCCCGCCGAGGCCTGGCGGGCCCGCGCCCCCCGGTCGTGGCGCAGAAACTCGTGGAGTCGGCCCCGCCGTTGCGGTAGACATCGGCCTCCTATTCCGCCACCGGCACCACTACGCGAAAGATCTCACCCATGAGTCAGCCCCCTTCGATCATCTACACCTGGACCGACGAGGCCCCCGCCCTCGCGACCTATTCGTTCCTGCCCATCATCCGCGCGTTCGCCGCGGCGGCGGAGGTGCCCGTCGAGACGCGGGACATCTCGCTCGCCGGCCGGATCCTCGCGGTGTTCCCCGAGCGACTCACCGATGAGCAGCGCATCGCAGACGGACTGGGTGAGCTGGGCGAGCTGGTGACGACGCCCGAGGCGAACGTGATCAAGCTCCCCAACATCAGCGCCTCCATCCCGCAGATGAAGGCGGCGATCGCGGAGCTGCAGGCGAAGGGCTACGCGCTGCCCGCCTACCCCGAAGAGCCCTCGAACGACGAGGAGCGCGAGATTCAGGCCCGATACGACAAGGTCAAGGGCAGCGCGGTCAACCCGGTGCTTCGCGAGGGCAACTCGGATCGCCGAGCGCCGAAGGCGGTCAAGGACTACGCGAAGCAAAACCCTCACCGCATGGGCGTATGGGCCGATGATTCGAAGACCCACGTTGCGACGATGGGCAGCGGCGACTTCCGCAGCAACGAGCTGTCTGTGACGCTCGACGCCGAGACGACCGCGCGCATCGAGCACGTCGCCGCGGACGGGAACACCACCGTGTTGAAGGATGGGATCGCGCTTCAGGCGGGCGAAGTCCTCGACGCCACGTTCATGAGCCGGCGCGCGCTCGTCGCGTTCCTCGACGAGCAGATCGCAGACGCGAAGGCGCGCGGGGTGCTCTTCTCGCTCCACCTGAAGGCGACGATGATGAAGGTCTCGGACCCGATCCTGTTCGGCCACGCTGTGCGCGTGTTCTTTCGGACGGTCTTCGAGAAGCATGGCGACGCGCTCGAAGCCCTGGGGGTTGATGTCAACAACGGGCTCGGTGACCTCCTCGAGAAGATCGAAGGCCTGCCGGCCGCGGAGCGCGCGGCGATCGAGGCCGACATCGAAGCCGCCTATGAGGCTGGACCGGACCTCGCGATGGTCAACTCCGACAAGGGCATTACGAACCTGCACGTCCCCAGCGACATCATCATCGACGCGTCGATGCCGCCGATGATTCGGGATTCGGGTGGGATGTGGAACCCGGCGGGGGATCTGCAGGACTGCAAGGCCGTGATCCCGGACAGCAGCTACGCAGGCGTCTATCAGGCGGCGGTCGAGGACTGCCAGCGAAACGGCGCGTATGACCCGGCGACCATGGGCAGCGTGCCGAACGTGGGCCTGATGGCACAGAAGGCGGAAGAGTATGGGTCCCATGACAAGACCTTCGAGGTCTCGGCGCCGGGGACGATGCGCATCGTCGATGCGGCGGGGCGCGTGCTGATCGAGCACCGGGTAGAGGAAGGTGACATCTGGCGCGCCTGCCAGGTCAAGGACGCCGCGATCCGAGACTGGGTCAAGCTGGCGGTCACGCGATCCCGCGCGAGTGGCGCGCCGGCGGTGTTCTGGTTGAACCGGGATCGCGCGCATGACGCGCAGCTGATCGCGAAGGTTGAGCGCTACCTCGAAGACCACGACACGAGCGGGCTGGAGTTGCAGATCCTCTCGCCGATTGACGCGACCCGCTTCTCGTTGGAGCGAATCCGCGAGGGGCTCGACACGATCTCGGTCACGGGCAACGTCTTGCGTGACTACTTGACTGACCTGTTCCCGATCCTCGAGATCGGGACGAGCGCAAAGATGCTCTCCATCGTGCCGTTGATGAACGGCGGGGGGCTCTTCGAGACCGGCGCGGGTGGATCTGCTCCGAAGCACGTGCAGCAGTTCGAGGCCGAGGGTCACTTGCGCTGGGACTCTTTGGGTGAGTTCCTCGCGCTGGCGGCGTCGCTCGATCACCTGGGTGAGCAGTTCGACAACGCCGGGGCGCGTTTGCTGGGGACGGCGCTCGACGCGGGGACCGCCGAGCTGCTGCTCAACCGGAAGGCGCCGTCGCGCAAGGTCCATGAGCTCGACAATCGCGGTACCCACTTCTATCTGGCGCTGTACTGGGCTCGCGCGCTAGCGAGTCAGTCGACGAACGCCGACCTGGCGGCGCGGTTCGCGCCGGTCGCCCAGGCGCTCGAAGAAAACGAGGAGGCGATCATCGGCGAGCTGAACGCCGCGCAGGGGGCGGCGCAAGACGTCGGGGGGTATTACCAGCCCGACCCGGCGCTCGCCGACGCCGCGATGCGCCCGAGCGGAACCCTGAACGCGATCATCGAGGCGGTCTGACGCCCCTTGGGTTGGCGCGAGCCTCGGGCTCACGCCGCGTTTTTCCAAGCTGAGGGTCGCCGGTTCGAACCCGGTCTCGCGCTCCAACTTTTCCCAATGATCTTGATCACTTAGGTCGGCATCGGGAGTGTCGCTTCGAGGCCCATCTTCGCTCGGAGCTGGATAGAGCCGTTTGGAGCCGCTGAAGTCGGCAAACGACACGTCCGTCTCCTCTTCGGGCATCACGTGGGAGTCGCTGCTGAGCGTCAGCTCGGGGCTTACATGGCCCAATTGTTGTGAGATCCAGCGCAGGCTCTTCCCGGCACGTAGCGCTTGCGAAATCTATCGGTCGCGAGCTTCGACGCCCAGTCAGGGAGGCTTTCGAGCGTCGCGGTCGCGTGAGGGAACCTGTCCCGCATCACCTCGATGAACAGATCGCGGTCGCGGAAGCTTGCGTAGATGTCGCAGAGGTTCGACGTCGCGGCTGTGGCGCTGAGCGCCACTGGGGCCTTGACGACGCGCTTCAGGTACTCGAGCACGTCTGCCTTCGCCCTGGTTTGGCTGTCCTCAGTCATCGCGTCATCCGTCGAGCTGAGGTCTGGCTCGGCGGCATCACGCCGCAATGAGCCCACATCTCCACAGAACGTCCTACCGGCAGAATCGGCCGCTGGAGTAAATCCGTCCGTTCAGGTGCTGGGTCTGGTGACACTGGCTTTGGGGAAGGGCAGAGAACTTCTGCGCCTCGTCGTCGTCGAGGTACTTTGAGAAGCCGTTTCGACGTAGGGCCGTTTCCGCATCCGCCACGGTGTCGAACGTCAACTCGTCGAACACTCCTCGCA
>Ga0163180_10002043_pt1 | contig 11340 bp, 13 predicted proteins | sample AtlANTMetagenome_2_FD_109647 | JGI IMG/M metagenome (GOLD analysis project Ga0163180, IMG submission 109647) | Marine eukaryotic phytoplankton communities from the Atlantic Ocean - Atlantic ANT 4 Metagenome | ecosystem: Environmental > Aquatic > Marine > Oceanic | place: North Atlantic Ocean...
GACTTTGCTAAAGCAAATTGTTTTTGATTACTACTGTTAGATGCAGCAAAATTTATATGACTATCTTGACATCCAAAATGATCACGGACAAGTATTCTCCATGAATCATCATAATTGACCTCTGTATTGTCATAGACAATTCTAGGCATGGCAGGTTTATACCATGCCCCAGTTCCTAAAGTCCAATCATCACCAAATGTAATTAAGAACACTCACCCTCATCGGTATGCTCTTCACTATATTTTCCTGACATTGCACCCATTCCATGATGGTCTGGTGTTTTTGGATCATCAAATAATATCTGGTTTAGATAAGTATCTGCCCATTGTTCATTAAAACATTTTGAAAGAATTCCACGGGTCTTATCATTCCTCCTTTGTTGTTTACAGTACCAAAGTTGACCATCAAATCTCTTCATTACAGGAACCCAATTTGCATCATCTGCTTCCTTTGAGTTTTCCATTACCTCATGGCAGAATATATCAAGATAATCTTGTACCAGAGATACAAAACTATCTTCCTCTGTTTTATTTTTAAGACGAACAAATTTACAATATGGTGAGAATATTTCATCACCCCAAACAGGTAATGCTCTTACTTCTTTAAAAGTATACTTACCACTTAGTTTAGTTAGTTTGCTTGTGATTGTATCAGACAATCCAGTAACAGGTGATATATCAACAATAGCAGCCCCAACTCCTGCAGGAGTAGCGACGATATCAGCACCAAAGATTGGTAAATCATATTTGGGATTTGGAAAAAATACTGAATGTAAAATATCTAAATTACCCAATTTAGCAGTTTCTATATGAATCTTACGTAAACCAGGACATTTAAAAAATTCGTTATGGATTACTAAGTTTTCATCATCAAAAACTGCATTAACTGTTCCATGCTTATCATGAAGATGATCAGTTAGTGGTTTTATTTTTGGTAATGCACTAACTGAAACACGTAAATTACTAGCAAGGGTTTGTACTAAAGGATGAAATTTACTCATAATTTGTCTTAACAATTTTCATTGAGTTCTTCTGCCATGCCACCACCAATGTTTGCACCTTGATTGCCACCAAACATTGCTACCCAACCTGCAGCAACCCAACCAATAAATGGGATACCAGTAAGAGCAGGGGCAGCAGCAGTGCCAACACTTGTTCCTACGAGTCTACCTGTTCCTTTTGCAGCACCAACTGCTTCGATACAGGCAACAGTCTTATCAGATACTTCACCACCACTACTACCTTGTGTCATAGTAGATGGATCTTGCCATGATCTCTTGTTAGAGACAGGTCCTCCCTGATTGGTCTTACCATCCATTACATACTCCTCAACAATCTGAGTTGTATTGTTTGCTAGTCCTAAGAAACCACCCTTCTTCTTGATGTCCTTAGTGATGTGCATTGTCTTGGGATCGTTAGCAGTGTAACTGATCTTGTATCCTTCCTCATTTGCTGAGACAACATAAGAAGTATAGTCACCCACTGGTGGGTTTATATAAGGTACTTTATTAGAATTCCTAGTTGCTAATAATCCTATCATACCAATATGTGATATACCAAAGACTGCTCCTAAACTAATTCCGATCCAACTTTTATAGTCCATAAGTTTTATTGCTCCGTATTATATATAGCACTTAACCTGCATTTAAGGCATCAAAATTGAGGTTTTTGTACGGATACTGCTCAATTAGTCGTCCATTATACCGATTGAACCTCTCTCTACCTGGTAATTTCATATCAAGATCATGGTAAAAATACTGTCTACCAAATCTAGGAACTTTTGTTTTCCATCCCGTAAAGTCTAGAACTCCACTCTCACTTGATGTAGGACACTCTTCTAACTTATCTTCTTCACCGTTCCAAGTCCAAGGAACACATGAATCAACAGTTAATAGAATTGCTTTACTTTTAAAAGCAGTCATCCTTAAAAATCCATCAGCGTAAGCATCAAATGCTTCCCAACGTTTATCATGCTTAGAGAATTTTATTCCATTAGTTGCATGAAAAATAAGTTCTATACTAAACTCTACAAGATGTCTTTCACAAAAACCTATTCCAATCTCATCTGCTGCACCCCACATGTCATTGCAGATCATACCAACAGATTTATACTTACCATCTACATTAAAATATTCTAATCCTTTACTCCATATTTTACCTACACATCTATCTTGAGGAATACAATAAGTCTTATGAGTTACTGCAGATAGACCTCCTTCCTTCTTATAATGTCTTATCTCATTCCTATTAATATATCCAGTCTCTTCCTTCTCTTTTATAATAGTTCCTAGATGTAGACTTAAACCTCTAGCATGTAATTCTACTTCTCTTAATGCATCAACTAATTCTTTTTCTCTTCCATTTATATCTTGATACCCAGAAAGCGATCCTTCTGGGGTAAGAAGATGGTCAACACCATTCTCTTTTGCCCAGTCAATCGCTTTAAAAAGTTCTATTTTGTTTAATTGTATATTAGATGCTACAGGTATCTGAGCACCAGCAAGTCTAAGCACTCGTATTTTTTATTCAGATATAATCTGATTATACCACTCTTCGCTCATTCCGACAATGATGTTATCAGCATCACTTTCAGTTTTTGCGTATTGCTCGGAGATTAAATGCTCAACCACCCTTTTGTAATCTTTGGCGATCTGATGAGCTTGTTTTGGTGATGGTTTCATCGTTTCAATCGTTTTGACTATTTATCTTTGAGTAAAGTCAATACCTTCCATATGGTCATACTCATGTAAAAATATCCTAGCAATGAATCCTTCTAATCTTATCTTATGTAATTTCTTGCCTTCATCCTCATACTTAACAATAATAGACTCTGGTCTATCAACATCTAAAAATATATCAGGATAGGATAAACATCCTTCTTCTAATTTTACTCTCTTCTTCGATTCTTTTAATACCTTTGGATTAAAACAGGTAATAGTATCTAGAGACTCCATATCAGAGATCATTACAAATGCTCTTTCCTTTATACCTATTTGGTTTGCTGATAGTCCCACCCCATTATAGTGGAACATATTTTCATGCAACTGATACGACAACTTAGATCTATCTAAGTTATAACTACACTTATCTATTTTTGTGTGTAAGAGCGGATCGTCTGATGGCAGTAGATTTTGAATCATATTCTATTAATGTTCTGAGGTACATAACCTCTTGCTTTAGGTCTTCATTCTCTTGTTCTAGTTCTTCAATGTGATCTAGGTAGATAATGACACTCATGCAAATTCCTCAAGTTGAATAATTATTTACTGATTTAACATTTGCTTAATGTGTAAATTGTAAAGATGGGTTCTTCGCCCCTGGTATAGAACCCATCAAAGATTACTCCAGAGCAGTCATAGGTAGCGATGCCTTGACCTGTACATTATGACATAAAAAAAGAGACCCGTAAAGGGTCTCTCTTAAGATATGTAATATCTGAATTACATGAGGTTCTTAATTTGAACACGTCTGTAGTAGCGGTTCTGGTTAACCTTAAGTCTTCCAAGACCTTGATCTGTACCTTCAGCGAATGGGTTTGCAACAAGACCATATCTTGTCTTAAATCCAATTTTTGGTTGGAAGGTGTTCTCTCCCACAGCACGAACCATCTGTAGAGGCACGTAAGGGCAATAGAACAGTCCAGCATCATAAGGAGAAGATCCTTTGTATCCAACAACGTAGTACTGGTTAGCAGCAACGTTTGCTGAATATGGGTCGATGTAAACTCTATACTTACCGAGTAGAACACCAGCAAATGTATTGCCTGTGTCATCAACGTTAAGGTTAGCGTTAAGAGCAGGTGTATAGTCTAGTACTCCAGCCATTGACAATGCAGAAGCAACGTCGGCAGAACACATAACCACATTACCCTTTCCACGACGAGTTCTTTGTGCGATTGCGTTAGCATCACGCTCGATCTGGAATAAGAGACCTTTAAACTTCTCAACGGACCAACGACCATTACTGTCGATGTCTAAGTCAAAGACACCTGAAGTAGCAGTGTTAGCAGCAGCACCTTGTTCAGCAACCTTGTAGATAGTTCTGATAACTTCTCTGTTAATCTCAGCAAGTATCTCAGTACTAAGGATGTTAGCAAGTTCTGCTTCAGCGTTTAATCCGTGGATCGCCTTGAGGTCTTGAGCCAATTCTAAACTGTACTCTGCCTTTAGGGCTCTTGACTTGGCTTCAACGAGAACTTTCTCGATGCTGAATGCCATTTCATTGAACTGGTCGCCAGCTCCTGATCCAAGGTTCTCACTGTCTCCAGTCTTCATACCCTGACCTACATTGTAGCCAGTAGAGACTGCAGTACCAACAGGGTTAAGAAGTCCTGGGTTGCTACCTGCTTGTGAAGTAGTACCCATTCCAGCAACGCCGTCAGAGAATCCACTAGTCTCATCAAGACCATCGTCTTGTCCAGAGAATGCTGTATCTGCTTCGTTGTAGAATGCTTCTGTTCCGCTTTGGTTAGTGTAGCGTGAACGCATTGCGAAGATAAGTCCAGTAGGACCACTCATTGGTTGTACGCCAGCAAGATCATATGCCACCAAGTTAGGCATTGCACGACGTATTAGACTGATTAGAACAGGGTCGAAACCAGCAACAGGACCTGCTGCAGCGGCATCGGCTCCGAATCCACCACCAGCACCTGCAGCGTTAGCAGCGTTGGTTGGTACAGCTTCGGTCAACATTCCATTTGAGAATGCTGATTGCTCTCTTAAAAATTTCTCTTGGTTTTCTAGCAAGACTGCGGTAACAGCTCTCTTATGAGAGTCTTCGATTTTCTCTAGACCGTCATAGTCGAGTACTGGACCCCACTTTTCCTGCAGTGCTTCTGATTGAAACATTTGCTTGTTTACCTAAATGTGTTTTTTGTTTGAATTAATAATATTAAATTCACTTCTTAGCTAATCCTGAAAGTGTCTTTAGATAGGCATTCATTGACTGTGAGCTATACTCATCAGCAACATCTACGCCCTCAGAAAGGGTTTCAGTTTTTGCCTGTGGAGAATTTCCTTTAGAAGGATAATAAGATTCCTTCAATGTCTCCAACTTCTCACGATATTCTGCGTCACTTTCAAACTCAACACTCTCTGCCAAGGAAGCAAGCTTCTCTTTTTGTGAAAGTGCCAAACCTTCAGACACTTCGGAGAATATCTCTTGAGCAACAGACTCAGCGAGTCTCTTATTCAATGTGATGTTCTTCTCGATCTGTTCGTTGAGTTTGGTTTCCATATCATCAAGTTTTTCTACCATATTCTCAAGGACATCATATTTATCTTCAGGGATTTGTACATAATGATCTTCAAAAAGCTTTTTCATGCCGCTTAAGAATGATTCAGTCATCTCTGCTTTAAGACCAGACTCGACTGCTAATTGGTTCTCTTGAACCCATTCATCAGCAACATACTCAAGATAGGAATCAATTCGTTCTGTGATAGAACCACGAATTGCATCTACCTCTTCTACTAGTTTAGACTCGTAAGTCTCCTCGAAATTCTTTGTCATCGCTTCTTTAACTTCAGATACTTTAGATCTGAGAGCGGCTTCAAAGATTGTACGAGCTTTAGATTGGAACTCTTCACTGAGTTCTTCTCCATCTAGAAGTGCAGCAACGTCTTCTTCAACGTCGATTAACTCTTCTTCTTCTGCTTCTTCTTCAGCAACTACTTCAGCAGAATCTTCTGCATCAGTTGCTTCTTCTTCAGCAACGACTTCTTCAGTCTCGGTTGACTCTTCTTCAGCAACAACTTCGTCTGTTGTTACTTCGTCTTCTGCGACAACTTCCTGATCGGCTTCGAGTTTCACTTCTTCTTCCTCTGGAACATTGTTCAACTTTTTACCAACGCCAACATCAGCAGGTGATGATCCGTCTTTTTTACCTTTACGATTAGTAACTACGTCCTTAACTTGCTTAAGTGTAGAACCAGGTGTTTTCAGCGCAGCTGAATTGTCATCAGGTTTGTAGTTAGTAGGTGAAGGACCGCCTAGGTCTTCCCATGACTGAGGTGTTCCCCCAGTGGTGAGCTTAGGCATTGGATCGCCAGCACTTGCGCCAGAATTGACCGCTGTCGAGGATTGCTTCGTGCCCGCTTCCATTTCCTGTAAGTTTTTGTCACTAGACATTTGAGTTTTCTCCGAGTTTCTTATGAGTAGAAATCTATATTTATTTATACAATATTAAAATTTGTATGTATATATTCTATAGGGAGTTTAGGAAGTCTTGGAATAAACCAAGTTTTTGTTCTTCTAAATCTCTTGCCCTACTTGCACGTTCTATTTTAATTCGTGTTTGATTAGCGAGTCTTTCCTTTAGGAGTCCACCATCCCAAACCCACTCTTTTCCTTCCATAATACCTTGAACAAAGGCATCAGGTGCAGATGGATCAGCGACTATATCTGCAGCAGTAGCTAACATGAAGTCTTCACCGACTTCTTTATAACCCTTGGTATTATCCCTTAAAGAACCGATACCTCTAGAAGATACTCCTAAAGTTACCCCATCCTTCAATAGTGATTCTGCAATCTTACCCATAGGTGTAGATAAGATCTGAGCTTTACCAACGAAGTTTTTACCTTCTTGCCTAAGATCAGTGATCTTGTGTGATACTCTGTCGAGGTTTACGGTAGGTCCATCTGGGTGACCTAATTCACCAAGAGCACGTCCTTTTTGAACGTAGTCCTTGTTATACCTGTTGACTTCCTTTTCCATTATGTTAAATGGATATAACCGACCATTGCGGTTTACCATTTCACTTTGAAGGAATACACCTTTTATAAAAAGATTCTTCTTACCACCAACCGTTTCAGTGATAATTTCAACAGATTCAATTTCTTCTCTTATGAGTTTCATCGGATCAATTAATCGCTTTATTTATTATTTATTGATTTACTCTTCGCCAGCCTCATCAGCGGACTCTGATCCACCACCATTTACGAACGTAGTATTGATATCAGGTCTAAGATTTTCAATCTTTTCTGAAGATTTTGTGTAAAGGATGTCTTTGATTTTATCAGTCACTTCTGCTGGTGACGCATCATTTACAACCATATCCAATAGTTCATCCATTGTCTTTAACATTAATTTACCTATCTATTTAGTCTAAATATATCATGTGATATAATGAATAGGAACATGGGAAGCAAGAAACCTGATAAAATGTCTAAAATTGATACAGATTATCCTGGACCGTTTAACACACGTTCAGACAATGATGATGCAATAGCACATCTTGTCAATGATGGTAGATTCTACATTGAAGAAACAGAAGACGATTAATGTCTAATAAAGTCTACTTATTTCAACCACAACATGCAATATTCATTAAAGGTATAGAGAACTATTGGTTACCCTATGCTGCTGGATGTCTGTGGAGTTATGCATCTAAACATACTGAAGGTTTTGAATTAGGTGAGATTATATTTAAAAGAGAAGATCCTTTTAAGATTTTAGATAGGATAGATGATCCAGTATTATGTGTATTCAGTACATACATTTGGAATGAGCAGTATAATTTATATCTTGCCAGACTAATTAAAAATAAATTTCCAGACTGTGTTATTGAATTTGGTGGACCTCAATCAACTAGAGGTTTAATAGAGAATGATTTTATTGACTGTGTAATCTTAGGTGAAGGTGAAAAACCTATTGTTGATATTCTCAATAGAATTAAAAATTCATGTCACATAAAAGAGATTTATGAGAGAGAACAAATAAAGGAAGTTACGTATGAAAGTCCATATACTTCTGGTGTATTAGATAAAATCGTAAAAGATAATCCTAATTATCACTGGGCTACATTAGTAGAATCTACTAGAGGATGTCCTCATCACTGCACCTTTTGTGACTGGGGTACATGGATGGATAAGATTAAAAAATTTGATCTTACTCAAGTAGAAGCAGATATTAACTGGATGTCTACTCATAAAGTAGGATTCCTAATGATGGCAGATGCAAACTTTGGAATATTTAAAGACAGGGATTTACTAATTGCAAGGATGCTTAGAAAGGCAGCAGACCATCCATTAGAAATTATAGATGATCTTACAGTACAATACACTAAAAATTCTACTGATGTTATCTTTGATATTAGTAAAGCATTAGGTCCATATGATAGAAGAGGGGTGACTATGAGTGTTCAAAGTATGAACTCACCAACTCTAAAAGCAATTAGAAGACAAAACAATACAAAAGAAAAGGCAAAAGAATTTGTTAAGAAGGCAAGAGAAAAAGGTGTTAATGTATATACAGAAATGATTCTTGGTCTTCCAGAAGAGACAGTAGAATCATGGAAAACTGGATTATGTGAGTTACTTGAGGCTGGTCAAGATAGCATTGACATATGGTTCTGTCAGGTATTTGGTAACACAGAATTAAATCTCAATAGAGAGAAGTATGGAATTAAAGTTGTTAATGCCACAGATTATGTCTCATTCACTAATAAAGAAGACTCTATTAAAGAAATAGTTGAGATTGTAAATCAAACAGATAGTATGACAACTGAGGATATGATTGAATCATATCTATATGCTTGGATGGTTATAATGTTCCATATTAATGGATTTACTCATGTCTTATCTGAATACTCGAATTTATCATATAGAGAGTACTATGATAATATGTTTGAATGTCTAAGGAATGATACTGGTTTATTTGGAAATCATTTTAAGGAAATTAAAAAAAGAGTTACCACTTACCTAACTACGGGTCAGTTAATATCTGATAAAGATAAAGGTCATCTTTTAGAATTAAGTATGGGAACCGACTTTGATTTATTCTGGAATAATAAGACTGAAGTATTTGATTTTGTAAAATCTATTTTACCTGTATCTAAATCATTATTTGAACTACAACAAAAAACTGTTTATGATCCAAAAACAGAATATCCATTCACAATTATGCATGATAAAGAGTTTTATATTATAGATAATCCTAGGAGTGATGAAGAACGTGATGATATATGGGTTCTTAAAAGAAAGAATCTTTTAAAAAACAAACTAATAAAACCATGAAGAACGTCTATATGTTCCAACCACAGTATGCTGTGGAAATAAGAAAAGAAGACACCTACTGGTTGCCTTATAGTGTAGGGTGTCTATGGAGTTATTGTAGTCAGTTCAAAGATATTACAGATAACTTTGAATTAAAAGAGTTTATATTCAGAAGAGAAGATCCAGCAGATATATTAGATCGTTTAGATAATCCAGCAATATGTGCGTTTAGTTGTTATATTTGGAATGAACGCTATAATTTACATGTAGCTAAATTAATCAAAGAGAAGTATCCAGATTGTATTATTGAATTTGGTGGTCCTCAAGGAACAAAACATTTACTTGAGTATGACTTTATAGACACCATTATCATCTCTGAAGGTGAAGAGTCATTCTATAATCTTCTAATAAAAATTAAAAATAATGAAAGTATTGAACGACTCTATACTAAAGAGCGAATTGAAGTATTGGACTTCCCTAGTCCTTATCAAAGTGGTCTTTTTGATGATATCATTCAGAATAATCCTGATGTCATGTGGGCTATGACTATGGAAACTAATCGTGGTTGTCCACATATGTGTACGTACTGTGATTGGGGTGGAATGACATATCAGAAAATTAAAAAGTTTGACCTTGATAGAGTCAAACAGGACATTGAATGGGCAGGTAATCATAATGTTGGATTCATATTTAATGCTGATGCCAACTTTGGTATCTTTAGAGATAGAGATGTTGAGATTGCAAAGATGTTTAGAGAAGCAGCAGATAAAGGTAATTTAGAAGCAATCAATATACAGTACTCTAAGAACTCAACAGAAGTTGTTTTTGAGATTGCAAAAATAGTTGGTGACATTAGTAGAGGAGTCACTATAAGTGTTCAAAGTATGAATCAACCTACACTTAAGGCAATTAAAAGACAGAATATGAAGGTTAATAAAATATCTGAACAGATAGAAAAAAGTAGAGAATATGGTGTTAAAACATATACTGAATTTATTTTAGGGTTACCTGAAGAGACTTTAGATTCTTGGAAGGAAGGGTTCTCAAAGGTTCTTGAATGTGGTCAACATGAATCAATTGATATTTGGTTCTGTCAATTATTTGGTAACACAGAACTCAATAGCAAACTATCAAGAGAAATGCATGGAATAAAAACTATCAAGTCAGAAGACTATGTTTCTTTTGGTAATGATAGAGATTATAACGGAGTAGTAGAGATAATAGAACTCATCTCTGAGACTAATACAATGACCAATGATGAATTGATTGAATCATACATGTATGGTTGGTTAATTGTTCAGTTCCATATTGCTGGTTATACTCAACTGATAGCAAAATACTTCCATTATAAGTTAGGAATATCTTATAGAAGATTCTATGATGCTTTATTTGATTATGTTAGAAGTAACAAAGGTAAACTAGGAGATCATTATAGAGAGATCTTTAATTCAGTTAATCATTACATGAAGACTGGAAAAATATTAGATACAGGTAAACATGGTCATACATTACATGCAGGAAGTTTTGCCTTTATGTTTAATAATAAAGAAGAGATCTTTTCAGAAGTAAAAAATATGATTAGAACATTACAACCAATGATTGAAGAATGGTGTGATGTTAAATCTCCAATAGATGATAATATATTAGAAGCACAAAGATGCTTTATCTTTGATGAGAATATGACATACCCTCATACATTTAAATCCAACTATGATTTAAGTACATGGGAAGAGAAAGATATTGAATATCTTATTGATACTGAATTTAAAAATTTCGACAAAAATAACCCACATGAGGTCTTCATCTTAAGACGCAAAGGTCTACTTAAGAATCAGATGAAGGAACTATGTAAGGTTTAAATGATTCTATTGCCTCATCCCAAAGGATTCTGTGTTCATAATCTTTATCCTTGTCTATTAAAGCAATAGTAATAGTAAATCTCTTTTCATCTGTAGGGTTATGAGAACTATGCAGAGGACCAACATTAATAAGACTAGAAGTACCAACATCAACTTCATGTTCAAGAGTAGACTCTTCTGGTCTAGCAACTAATACTTTACCGTGATAGTGATCATCTGTTCTATCACCACCTGCTCGTGCATCTGTGGTGCTAACTTCAAATGCTTTATCTGAAGACCACCATCTCATAGTACTTCCTTTAGCACCTATTTGATATATTATTTTTGCCCAAGACCAATCACCAATATTATCAGAATGCACAATACCATCCTCATGTGGAGGAGTATAAAAGAACTCTATCCAATGAGAACTATATCCCATGCTGTTTAACCACGGGAGAATTTTATCATTACCTAGATCTTCAAATTGTAGTTGCTTATGGAATTGCAAC
>Ga0163180_10002044_pt1 | contig 11337 bp, 7 predicted proteins | sample AtlANTMetagenome_2_FD_109647 | JGI IMG/M metagenome (GOLD analysis project Ga0163180, IMG submission 109647) | Marine eukaryotic phytoplankton communities from the Atlantic Ocean - Atlantic ANT 4 Metagenome | ecosystem: Environmental > Aquatic > Marine > Oceanic | place: North Atlantic Ocean...
AAGGTCTTGATTCTTTTAGGGTTTAGTAAAAGGGAAAAAGGAACCATTTTTGCGTCGTCAAAAACTACTACGAGTTTCCACACGCACAGAAGAACGCGTTTGGGAACGACGAAAAGACACCACCACCACCACCACCCTCCCGACGTTTCTTTCTTTCTTTCTTTCTCTCTTTCTTTCTCTTTCTCTCTCCATTGGGGTGTGGTGTTTTCGTTGCGAGACCTTTCGTTTCGTTCTTCATTCATTCAAGAAGAAGAAGACATCGCGAGAAGACATCGCGCCGTCGGGGATTCATCGTCAAAAAGACCAACACCGCAAAGGCGTGACGACGACCAAACTTTAGGAGTAAAGAGAGTATAATAACGAAACATATAAAACATGGTGGCAGCAGAAGACGAAAAGAAAGACGCCCCGGCGGCAAAAGCGGACGACAACACCGACAACACCACCAACAACAACGGGCAAAAGTACGGGAAAGACATATTTAACGCGAACGATAAAAACGAAACGTGGTACCACGAGTTAATCGAGGACGGGTTAGCGCTGTCCTACCGCGTCGACCAAGTGTATCACCGAGGAAAATCTGAGTTTCAAGAGATTGAGGTTGTGCAAACGACGCCGTTCGGGAGATTGCTCGTGACGGACGGGTTGATGCAATCGTCGGAATGCGACGAAGTCGTGTACCACGAAGCACTGGTACACCCGGCGATGACGCTGCACGAAAATCCAAAACGGGTGTTCATCGCCGGCGGAGGCGAAGGCGCGACGATGAGAGAAGTGTTGAGACACCCGAGCGTGGAAGAGTGCGTGATGGTGGACATAGACGGCGTTCTCGTCGAACAATGCAGAGAACACTGTCCATTTTATAACGACAACGCGTACGACGATCCGAGAGCAAAGTTGGTCATCGGAGATGCGAAGAAAGGATTGGAAGATTACCCAGAAGGATCGTTCGATGTTATCGTTATGGATTTATCCGACCCGTTGGACGGAGGTCCGTGTTACCAGCTCTACACGACGTCGTTTTACGAAACCGCGAAATCGAAATTGAAACCGAACGGTATTTTAGTTACGCAAAGTGGATGCGCATCGGTCAGAGACGCGCAATTCGTCTGGTCGCCAATTCATAACACGTTAAAACAAGTCTTTGATAACGTCAGCGGATACACCATGTGCGTCCCATCGTTTACCTCAGAGTGGGGGTTTAACATCGCCAGTTTAGACCCGGCGAAACCGAATTTACGCGAGAAAGGCATGAACGAAGTCGACGAGAGATTGAAAGAAAGGAAGCTGGACACCGCGTTGCAATTTTACGATTCCATCTCGCACGCTCGAATGTTTAGCCCGCCGAAGCAGTTGAGAAAGTTGCTCGCCGAAGAAACGAGAGTGATGACGGTTGAAAACCCCTTGTTCATGTGCACCACCGATACGCACGTCGGTCTGTTCGAGAAGAAGTAGTAAGTACCACTGGTAATAGCAGTACTAGGAGTAGTAGTATCGATGACGACGAATAACACCTTACATCCCTTCTTTTCAAAGCGTCGCTTTCTTTCTCTCTTCTGTTAAAACCCTAAACAACACCCTTAAAAAGAGGAGAGAAAAAAAATCCTCTCTTGAAAAACCACACTTTACGCGGGCGAGTAGACACAGATCTAAGAACGCGTCGCGCGAGGTAAAAAGAATCTTTGGAAGAGCGACGGAGGGACTCCCCAAAAGGTGTCGGCAAAGATGTACAACGGCATCGGGTTAACCACCGCGCGTGGGTCCGGCACGTCCGGGTACGTGCAATCGAACAAATTCCACAGGCAGCAAAGTCGATTGAAACGCGAGCAATTCGAGGACCTCAAAAAGATCCACCAGGGACACAAAGGAGGAAAAGAAGGCATCTCGAAGAGAGAAGGGAACGCGGATATACTGGAGCACAACAAAAAGAGGAAGATCGAAGTGCGATTGGTCGAATTTCGAGACGCGCTGGAAGAGGAAGGAAAATTGAGCGAAAACGAGATTGAATCGAAAGTGAAAGACGAACGCGAACGATTGCTGAGGAAGATGAAACAAGAGGATGAAGAGCACGAACAACGAAGAGGGTTTAAAAGAAACAGAGACATGGAAAACGAAGAAAACACGCACGAAATCGCGGAGAGGCAACGACAGAAAATGGCGAATTTGAGAACCGCGTTTGGCATCTCGCGAGACGACGACGAGAAAAGAGAAGGCGAAGCGTTCGATCGAGAGTTGCAGCAACAGCTGAAAGAGGAGAAGCAAAGGAAACGCGAAGACGAAATTTTGAGAAGGGAGAAGGAAATGGCGAAAAGGAGGAAAGAGGAGAAGAAAGAGGAGAAGAAGAGAAAGAAGAGGAAAAAGAAAGAGGAGAAGATTTTAAGGAACGGAGAGAGAGCGAAGAAAGGATTGCCAAAGTTGAGAGAGAAATTGGAGAAGATTGAGAAAGAGATTGAAAAACGAGGCGGGTTGATGGCGTTGAAAGAAAAATTGGAACCGAAGGAAAAAACGGCGAAAAAAGAGCAATCGTCGAGGAAGGAAAAAGACTCCAAGAAGAGCGATTCAGAAGAAGAGAAAGGAGAGAGGAAGAAGGCGAACGTGCCGCCGCCGCCGCCGACGAGACGAACAGAGGTTCCACCGCCTCCTCCATTGGCACCCGCAGTAAAAACGCTTCAAAACGTACCACCACCACCAGCAGCGACGAGAGGAGAAGAAAAGAGAAGAACATCTCGTTCTCGTTCTCGATCACGCTCGAAATCCGAAAGTCGTTCTCGATCTCCTTCTCGTTCTCGATCGCCGACGCGACCACGACGACAAAGAGGCAGAGACGACGATCGCCACAAAGGACGAGGACGAGACGAGAGCAGAGATAGACAACACCGAGACACTAGAAGATACAGAGACGATAGTCGGGACGGAAGAAGAAGCAGACGCTCCCCCAGTAGAAGTTTTGGTAGCCGCAGTGCTTCGCCAAAGAGAACGAAGAGGGCGCGGAGCGAATCCTTTGGAAGCGAATTTTCCGAGTCGCAATCATAAAATAAATAGCAGAGTTTTTTACAATGACATGATATCACTATCCATCGGTATCATCCTTAACGTCGTCGTCATAGTCGGAAATATCTTGGTGGTATCCGTTTTCAATCGCATATTCTTCATCAATAACGTTTTGTACCTTCCTATTCAATCTGGCGCTGAACGTCCACAGCATGAACATGGAGAGCGTAAACGCGAGAATGGCGAGCCATCCGATACTAGTCACCACCGTCCACACTCGACCTTTCAAAGTATACGAGACGCAATCAGTCAAATTATACTCTTTCAATACGGCTTCGTCGTCACCAATAAACGTTGGTCCGAGCTGAATGACCCAAAACGAGAGTAAACAAATCATGGTTGAAAATACGAGCAACGTTCGTTCGCGCGGCTCGAGCTTGGAAAAGTGTCCGATATTTTCTTTGATCTCTTTTTCTCTTTTAGTCTCTTCCTCTACGTGCATCAGTTCCTCATCGTACGGGAGTTCGACCAGTTCTTCTTTGCATTCTCTCGACGTTTTCTCGACGTAATAAATGCCCATGAGAAAACACGTGCCTTGAACGATGGCGGTGACCAGTAACGCGACGTCGGCGACGGAACTCCAAAGACCGCTTGTAGTTGAGGATGATGAATCAGTTTGGTCGCTACCGATATTACCATAACAATTCGAATTTGTACCTTGCTTTAACATGAATGCACCGGCCAAAACCGTCGCAATCACAGGAAATATCACCGGGACCGTTCCTAACAACATCTCAAACACGTTCAAATTTAGAATGCCGGTCAACACGCTCGTCGGCCAATCCGGGCCGCCGACTAAAATAGCCACTTTAGCTTTCGAGAATCCTTTTTTAGAGAGAACCAACTTTACCGCTCGCATGGTGTTTGAGTTTACACGAACTGCTTGTCGAACCCACACGCGTCGTCCGAGTCTTTCGCCGATAAGTTTTTGTTGCATGACGACGGCGAGGAGTTTGACGACGAAACAGGTGCCAGAGGCTGCAAGTAAAGCGCAGACGTAACTTTTCGTTTCGCTCGGAGATTCTCCGCTCGAAGATAAGGCATTTTTGAAAAAATGAACCGACGTTTCATCTGTCAACAAAATGCCACCGGTCAAATACACCGGAATACCAGGAATGATTGGAATTAAAAACATCGCCAAGCCGACGAAAGAGAAGATGACGTAGGTTAACGTAAACCCAGCTTTCGCGAGTTTCACTCGCAACCACGACAAAAATACAACCGTAAACGTCCCAGCCAAAACGTTCAAAGAGAATAATAAACAAATCCAATAGTGTAAATTGGTGAAAATAGCCGTCCATCGCCATTCCGAAGCGGAGTTAACAAACGCGCTCACGCGATAGGTGAGCCACCCACGGTGTAATTTTTCATCCATCGAAAATCTTCTCTGAGAAGTATGAACAAATCTCCGAACGAATTGATTAACCATGGACAGAAATAAGAATATTGGAATCAATAACGTCAACGGTGTGGATAAAGCAATCGCTCGAAACACGTCCACGTGTGTCTCCGTGACTGCTTTCGACGTCGCTCGTAGGAACGAGGAGGATTCCAACGCTTTCTGTTTAGCGTTTTCGGCGCCACCGAGCGCAAAGACGGCACCGACACCGATAACGAATAAAGCTGCCATGGAGAAAGACAAGAGTAACGTAGATAACTCCTCCGCGCCGCCAGATAGCGACGCCGAGATCCAAATGCCTAGACCAGCCAAGGCGAATGTGAACGCGAACGCCCTCGCAGCGAATTTTGTTTTATCGCTCGTGGAAATATTTTCGGTAGTACTATTTTCATCTCGCACAGCGAGACCGAGAACGTAAGCGAAACACGAAAACAAAGTGCACGTTAAAATTGCAAGCATAGGGGTGAACCACATGATATACGCGGCGAGGCAACCGTTCTCGTCTTCCTTCTCGCATCCGGCGTCTTCCGTATACTCTTCCTTCACCTCCGACCAATATAACCCATCGCTATCATCTCCTTCTCTTTTTTCGGTAAAGTAAATCGCAAATGCCGACCAAATAGCAATACCAAGTGCTGAAAATATCAACGTCAAGGATATCTTCATTAAAAACTTCGATGTAGAGCTGTGAAACCACCTCTTGCACAAAGCGACGAACATTGGTGCGCAACAGACGAACATCGTCGGTGGCGCTTGCGGGTACGTCCTTGCAGATAAAGTCGCCGCGGCGACGAAGAGTAAAATAGCCAAAGCAAGAACACAGTTTCTCATTGTTCGTTTGATTGTCACCTTCTTCGCCGATTGATCCACCTTTCCATTCGTATCGATATCATTACTGCTATCAAAATGAAACAAAGCATCAAACACGTACAAAACAACCATCAAAAGCACAGACAACGAAATCAACTCTAACTCGTACTGGTCTTTATCGCTCGCTAAGAATCGAAACGTCTCCCTCCCGTAGCCTAGTTTCGCGCTAAATAGTAAGACGTACGAAAACGATATCGTGCAGATCAAGAAAAGTAAAACGAAAGTCTCTCGCATGTGATTCGATGACGATTGGTCTTTTGTTTTGATTCCTTTATTTTTGATGGCATCGTCCTCGTCCTCGTCTCGAAGATTAAACGAACTCCCAAACGCGGCGGCAGACGGCGCGAGATCTCTCCTCTCTCTCATCGCCTTTTGCCTGGTCAACATTCTTGCACGTATCTTTGCGCTGCGTTCGGTGGTGAGCGACGTCTTCTTCTTCTTCTTCTTCCTTATTTTTTTTGACTGAATTTGGAAAAAAATATGCGTTTTTTGACTCGATGAATTCTTAAAATAGAAAGAAAAAACCACCTTTATAAAATCGAGAAACGACGATAAGACGATAAGAAGACGAGGAAGTGAGAGCATCTCGTGCGACGCAACGGTCGCATGGCACTTGTATTACGTCATTAAAATATTTCCGTTGTTTCTTTGTTTCTTTCTTCCTCTCTCTCTCTCTCTCTCTCTCGATGCTGTGCGCATCTCTTTAGCGATAGAAAGTCACCAACGTTGCCAACGAACTCAACGTCAAAAAGGAAACTCCCAACTCTTGTTCCAACAACGCCCACAGCGGCACCTTGATGTTCAACGTTTCAATCAACAGGTTCGGCAACCAGTAAAATGCAAATACGGACGCGGCAAACCCGCCTATGCAAAATACGAACGACCTCGCAAATCTCATGTTGTTATGTTTCGCCGCGCCCGCTTGGTCCAATTTCGGGTTAGGTCCCGGGTCCACGTCCACGAGCTTAATAAACATGCGAAACGCCATCGCAATGGAGCCAAAAATAGTCAATTGCAACGACCTCATGTTGTGCGGTTGCGCCCACGTGACAATAAAACACGCCAACGCGATGCCATAGTTTACGAACAAATCTTTGTTCGGTGAAGGGCACCATCGCGGTTGCCATTTCGATCGAATTTGATCCGCATTCAACACCGACTGCGACTCTACATTCTTCCCAGATAATCTCGCTTGCAAACTCGCCTTTTGCAACGTGTCGTACGCTGCTTCCACTTCTTTCAATTTCTCGTTATCGCCTTTGTACAGCATCTTTTTCTTATTGACGGCTTGTTGAACGGCTAAAGCGTCGTCGTTGTCAGAGATGCCTAAAAGTTTCCTCGCGGCGTCCTCGGAATCCGTCGAACGAACGACGAATCCGTCGCCTCTTTTCTTGCCTCGCGGCGCCCATCTCTCCTTCGGGAAAAAACAGACGCTTTCGCTCTTCTTCTTCTTCTTCTTCTTCGTAAAGTGTCGCCCCTCAATTGGCTTTCGCGTTGTGGACGCTAAAGGTGCGCTCACGGTAAACATCGTCGTCACGCGGAGGAGAGGTGTGTGTCGATGCTCTTTCTGGTGGTTTCGTCTCTTTTACTCGGAGGCGCTTCTCACTTCTCGCTCTCTCGTCGCGCTCGTCGTCGGAGCGATGATGACGACGATGATGATGATGATGATGAAGCGGCGGCTTTGGCGGCGAGAAAAAAGTCAGTTTTCGTTGTGACGCCAAGGTGGTGTGTCCACAAAACGCAAAAATTTTATCCACTCCTTTTCTTTTTAGTATTTTATGAACTCTTTTTTTCCAATTCTTTTTTTTTATTCTTGGATTTTTCATCTCCCATTTTTTTTTCTTCTTCTTCTTCTTCTTCTTCGTACATACTGTAGTTATTATTAGTAGTAGTAGTAGTGCGAGAGAGACAAAACCGAGAGACACGAAAAACATCATCACAACATAAAACGCTTTTATCGATATTCATCACACGCTATAGTATACGTCTCGCGACCAACAACGCTTTGTTACATTGGTGGTGTCGTCAAAGTAGTGTGTCTTCTTTTTTAATAAAAAGAATTGAAAACGCATTGAGATGCAAATGCATCACCACCACCACCTTCACCACCACCACCACCACCAACCGAAAGCGCTGACGGTGAGAGCGATTCTGTCCGGCTCTGCGGTTGGCATAGTCATAGCGTCCATGAACGTTTCGTTCGGGTTGAAAACCGGATGGTCGCAAGCCGGATCGGTTCTCGCCGCGTGCATTTCGATTGGTTTATTCGCTTTGATAAAACCAAGACTTCCGTTCTCGAAAGAGGAAGCGAACGTGGCCCAGACGGTAGCTTCCGCGGCTGGGTCGATGACAATGTCCGCAGGTTTAATTGGTCCAATGCCCGCGTTAGCTTTGCTCGGGTACGAACACACGTATTTAGGTTTGGCGAGCTGGTCGATATCGGTGGCGTATTTAGGCGTCTTCCTCGCCGTGCCGCTGAGAGACCACTTTTTGGTGCAACATCGGTTAAAGTTTCCAAGTGGAACAGCAACGGCGGAGTGCATACGAGCCGCGTTTGCGTTACCGAGTGATAGTAGCAGTCAACGAGGTAGTCATGGCGTGGAGATGAGTGAGAAAGGTAGTAATGCGTCAACAACAGAAGATCATCACCTCCAACAACAATCGGAAGATCGAGCGAGAAAACAGTTCAAATCGCTTCTGTTTGCCGCGTTCCTCTCGTTCGCGACGGCGATGGTTGCCTGGAAGTTTCCGAAGTTTTTAAAACCACCCATACTGGTTTTCGTCGGTTTACACGAGCTGGCTAGACGTGGATTTGGGATTCGAATAGATTTAGCCTTAGTTGGCGGAGGTATGTTGATGGGCGAGAAAGTCGGGTACTCGGTATTAGCCGGTGCTATTTTCGCGTGGGGAATGATTGGTCCTTTCGCGGAATTGAAAGGGTGGGTGTCGGATACCGAAAACGTTTTTAACATGAAAAATGGAGCGAGAGGGTTGTTATTGTGGCCGGGTGTGACGTTCATGGCTGTGGATTCGTTTTCGCAACTGTTCAAAGCGATGGTGGTCGCTAAATTCGCCGCCGCGAACGATAGTAATGAAGGTAGCAACGAAACGAACACCGAAATCAAACACGACTCAGAGGAAAACGACAACGACGCGATGCTTTCGGCGACCCCATTTTCAAACGAAGAAAACGTCCCGAGAAATTGGTGGATCATCGGTATACTCTTTGCCGTGTTCAGTTCCATGGTTTCGCAAAGAATACTCTTTGGCTTGAAGTTTACCACTTCTTTCATGTCTATTCCAGTTGGATTGTTCATGACGTACATCGCCATCCGGTGCGCCGGTGAAACCGATATAAATCCAATCGGACCTATGGGTAAAATCATTCAATTAATCTTTGCATTTCTGGACCCCGGACAATTGATTGCAAACTTGGTAACAGCCGCGGTGGCGTGCGGAGGTGCTGGGCAGGCGGGAGATTTAATGCACGATTTCAAGTGTGGATCCATTTTACGTTTACCGCCTCGCACGCAATTGATTGCGCAAATGTTAGGAGTACCGTTTGGTGTACTTGGCGCCGTACCTTCCTTTTTGTTGTTCTTGCGAACGTACGAATTAGGAGGCGATGAGTACCCGGCGCCTTCGGCGTTTGCGTGGAAGGCGGTGGCGGAAGTGTTGACTGGATCGAGCGAAGATGGTAGCAGCACGGTTGGCGTTCCACATCAGGCGATCGTTTTAAGCGTGTTAGCGGCCTTATTTGCCGTTTTCGTTCGAGTCATCGAGTTTAAAATGCAATATAAAGGCACTGCACGGATGAAACTCCTCGCGGATAAGATCACGCCGAGTCCGATGGCGTTGGGAATAGCGTTTATCATTCCTCCAGAGTTTTCCGTGATGGTTTTCTTTGGCGCGTTTTTATCTGGATCGTGGAGACGACGGAACAGAGACTCGTTCGAAAGTTTATCGCAATTAGTCGCAGCTGGGTTATTAGCAGGGTCCGGCATTGCCGGCGTTGTCGCAGCTGGCGTGACTATTTTGTCCGGCGGCGGAACGCGAATCGTAGAAACATAGTAATAAAGCAAACGTAAGTAAGAAAAGTCGCAATCGTAGTTACTAAGTAGTATATGTGTGTATTTTTGTATTAGTGTTGTTGTTATTGTTTAAAAAGTCAACGTTGTAGTACCTACGTGTTACATTAAAATCATTCTTTTATTCACTGTAGTATTACGGTTTGATCACGATCGCGTCTCTTCCCGGGCCCACGCCGATAAATCGACACTCGACGCCGCCGGATAATTCCTCGACTCTTTTCACGTAATTCTTCGCGTTTTCTGGCATATCCTTCCAGTCTCTCACGTCAGAAATATCAGATTTCCATCCCGGCAAAGTTTCATAGACAACTTCGACCTTCTCCAACTCTTCGATGGAGGCTGGGAACGCAGTCGTTGTCGTACCGTCTGGTAATTTGTACGCGACACCGATTTTAATCTCATCCAACTCGCTCAAACAATCCAACTTGGTGATATTCAAATGCGTGAACCCGTTGATTTTACTCGCAAAGTTCAAAGCGACCATATCCAACCATCCAATACGTCTCGGTCTCCCAGTCGTTGTCCCATATTCGTAGCCGATCGCTCTTAAATCATCCGCCAAATCGCCAAACAATTCCGTCGGGTACGGCCCGCTTCCGACTCTCGTTGTGTACGCTTTCGCGACGCCAATGACGGTTTCAAACTTGTTCGGCGCCAAACCAAGTCCGGAACATACACCACCTAAGCTCGGATTCGATGAGGTCACGAATGGATACGTGCCGAAATCCAAATCTAACATTGTCGCGTTCGCGCCTTCGACCAAAATTTTCTTCTTATCCGCGTGCGCTTGGTTGACAATCTCCACCGTATCCGCGATGAACGGTAAAATGCGTTCTCGTATTTTCCCATATCTCTGAATCTCTGCGTCCACGTCGTATTCAAACCCCTCGAATCTCTTTCCGGCATCCGCCGCCAAAGTTTTCAACTTTTCCGCAAATGTGTCCATGTTTTTAATATCGCCGACTCGGATCCCATTTCTCGTCGCTTTCGACGCGTACGCTGGACCGATACCTCTCTTCGTCGTCCCAATCTTGTCTCCGCTCAGTTCGGCTTCTCTCAACCCGTCGACTTCTTTGTGCAACTCGAACAATAAGTGCGCTCGATCGGAGACAATCATTCTTCCCGCGCAATCCACTCCAACTTTCTCCAGCGCGTCTAACTCTTCAAACATCCCAGGCAAATGCACCACCACACCGTTGCCGACGACGCACAGCGCTTTCTCGTTTAAAATCCCAGACGGCACCAAGTGCAGCGCGTATTTCTTCCCATCGTCGTCGTAGATGGTGTGTCCGGCGTTCGCGCCGCCTTGGCATCGGCACACCACCTCGTATTCCCGCGCTAAGATGTCCACCAATTTCCCTTTCCCTTCGTCGCCCCATTGCGACCCGAGGACGGCGCAGACGTTCCCGAGCTTCTTCCACTCGTCATCGGATTTTGCCGCTCTCGCGGATGTCGGAGACGACGACGACTGACTTCCCGCCAAAACTGTTACGATCAGACTTCTTCTTCTCCTTCTCCTCCGTTCGACAGCGACGACGACGCTGCTTTGGTTTTGGACATCACCACCACCGCGATGATGATGATGATGCCCGATCGCCGTCGCACGGGGACACGAAGAGAACGTCGTCTGCTTTTTTTGTCTCGACGCGTTCGTCGAGACCACGCGCGTCGTCGTCGCCGTCGTCGCCAAGGTCGCCAAGGTCGTCGCCGTCGTCATCTTCGAAGAAAAACGATTCGTTCCTTCTCTTCTATTAAAGGAGTAGTATATACGTAGTAGTAGTAGTATGAGAGTAAAGCGCGTTGGTGTTATCCCAAAAACCACAAAACGAAGAAGAAGAAGAAGAAGCGAGAGAGAAGAAGAAGAGAGACTTTTTTTTTTTTTTTGTTTGTTCTTCTTCTTCTTCTTCTTCTTCTTCTTCTTCTTTC
>Ga0163180_10002045_pt1 | contig 11336 bp, 10 predicted proteins | sample AtlANTMetagenome_2_FD_109647 | JGI IMG/M metagenome (GOLD analysis project Ga0163180, IMG submission 109647) | Marine eukaryotic phytoplankton communities from the Atlantic Ocean - Atlantic ANT 4 Metagenome | ecosystem: Environmental > Aquatic > Marine > Oceanic | place: North Atlantic Ocean...
AAGAAGAGTGGGAAGAAGAAGAAGAAGAAGAGCAAGAAGCGCAAGGAGCGGGAGGAGTCCGACTCGGAGACGAACGACGACTCTGACGACTCCAACGACGATGCGCCCCTGAGCACGCGCCCGGCCGGGGGGCCGCTGGCGGTGCGCTCGGGCAAGGCGCAGAAGCTCGTGCTCAAGTCGGATGGGGTCCACCGGATGGCCGAAATGCTCAACGCCAACAACCTCTCTCTCCTCTCGGGCACGCAGTTCAAGGACATGCAGGAGCGCTCGGAACAGAATGCGGTGAAGGCGGCCCTGGCGAAGCAGACGCTGGACAGCTTCGTAGAGAAGCACCGCGAGCTCAAGAACAAGACCTCGGCGGGCCTCAAAGAAGCCATGCACGACCGCGACACCTGGAAGGCGGAGGCCGAGAAGCTCAAGAAGAGGCTGGCAGAACAAAACGCCGAGCTCCGCGCCCTGCGCGACACCAACGAGGGGTCGACGTCGACGGCGCCGCCGCCAAAGGGAAAGGCGGCCGCGCCGAAGGCGGCGCCCCGCAAAGCGCCGCCCGGCAAGGGCGTCGCCGGCAAGAGCAAGTGAACACCGACGGAGGGGCAGGGAGGGAGAGCGGGAGGGAGAGCGGGACTCGCAAACGCAGACACCAACTCTAAAAAATTAAACCATGTCTAACACACACGCGCGCAATCCGTCGAGCCCGACGCCCCGCGCATGAATCGTGAGAGGGTTGCGCGAGTAGACGCGCCAGGTGTCCATCTCTTCGTCGTAGACCAGGCGCTTCTTGTGCGGGCAAGGCAGAAGCTCGAGGAAGCCGATTTGCAACAGCCCATCAAATGGCATCGCGAGGCGCACGTCGGCATTCTTCTGCTTGGCCAGCTGAAGCATGGCCAGGCCGGAGAGAAGCGCGCAGATCTTGTGCGTCTCGTTCTCATCGTCGCTGTACGACCAGGGCGCGCCGCGCATCGCCGCATCGTGCGCCTGCGAAAGCAGCAATCCGTGCTCGACGCCGGCGCGCTTGCTCGCCTCGCGCGGCAGCAGCAGCGTCTTCCGCGCGCCGAGCAACTCGCGCGGCAGCAAAAAGGAGAGGATGAGGTCCCGTAAAACCTGTTGTCCGACCTCGGAGTCGGCGCCGTCGACGATGCCCTGCAGCCGCTTCTCCTTCATTTCGGGGTTGGCCTCTTCGAGCATGGCGCCCACCGACAGCGAGCAAAACATCGAGTCGTCCTCCTCGTCCTCCTCGTCGGCGGCTTCCAAAATCTTGCTCAGGAAGATGGCCGAGCTCGTCGCACGGAAGAAGCGCTGCGCCGCATGCCGCGCAATCGCCGTCGCCGGCACGGCGTCGGGGGTGCTCCACAGCCGCAGCATCGCTCCCGCCGCCACGTGGTGCGGCACGTAATCCTCGCGCTCGGAAACGAGGGTGAACGCATCATAGCCACGCAACGTCTTCCGCAGCCCCTCGGTTTCCTCCTCGTCCCGCGCCGGCGGGCAGGTCTTGCAAAGGACTACGAGGCCGAAGAGGAGCGACATTGTAATCCCGAGGTCGCTGGCGTCGTCCTCGTTGGTCGCAAACGTGACCGCGCGCGCGACCATGGCGCCGGCGGACACGAGGACCTGCGCCACGTCTTTGCTGAGGTCGTCGCTCGCTTCGAGACGCACTTTGAGCAAGCACAGCTTCCCGACCGCCCGCTTGTGCGCGCGCACCGAGCTGGTGTCGATGGCCGTCTTCAGATTCTGCAGCGCGCGCATCGCAATTGAGAGCGAATTTTGCTGCTCCGGAGCCTCGCCGCCGGCGTCCGTCCGCGTCTCGTCGCTTTCCGCTTCCGACATTCTTCGCGCGCTCTCCCCTTGCCTCCCAGTTTATTTTTTATCAAGCCCGCGCTAGCGGGTGGCCCCGGAGTGGCGAGGAAGCGGGGGAGCGACCTCCGATGCCGCCGCGATTCGTCGAGGTGCAGCCCGCCGTCACTGTGGCGTTCGACGACATTGTCGCCAGCGTCGGCAACGTCGGCGGCGTCGACGTGGCAAACGCAGGGGCCGCCGCCGCCGCCTTCGCCGCCGCCAAGCTCTTGCAGCGCCCGCCAGACGTGGCGCTGTACCTGTTCGCCGCCGCCGTGGTGCTCCACGTCGTCCACGCCGTCGCCGTCCTCGTTGGAACCCGTAGATTTCTAGAGAAAAGCAAGCTCGAGTAGAGCATGTCACCCTTCTTCACCCTTCAGCGCCAGCTCTCCTACGAGCCCGAACGGCGGCTTCCCGTCGCCGTTGTGGCGGGCACACCGCCCGATCCGCAAAAAGCACGGGAAAAGCTCGTAATAGAAGCCTTGCACACGAAGCTACCTTACTACCGCAAGCAAGCTATTTCCGCTCCCCAATTCCTCCAGAATCGCTTCTGCGGTCAGCTCGCCGGGCCCTCCACACATTTCGCTCACGGGCGACGCGAAGCAGCCGATGGCGGCAACCACGATTAGGGCGATGATGCCGAGGCAGCAGCAGAGCGTGCACGCGTAGAACCCGTAGCGAACGATGAAGGACGGCTCCTCTGTGGGCCCGGTCAATTTTCCACTCCCGGCGCTGAAGACGGAGAGGTCGGGCAAGGCGGCGTCGCTCGTTGGGGCGCGCGCGTACTGACCCCCGTGGCGGCCAAAACGCAAAGACTTCAACGTCCAGTTCAGCGCCATGGGCTCAGGGGGAGGGCGAGGCTGATGGTAAACACGGCGAGCCCGAGGGAAATGACTAGCGCAGCCAGGTCGGGATTCATCTTCCTTTTAGAAAAGTAGAAGTGTGTTAATGTTTAGCGGCTACTCCAACGCAGCCCAGCACTCTGGCGTGAAGGCAAGACGCAGCAGTGAGACGCAGTAGGCCGCCGTGCCGTTGAGGACCTCGGTCGTTGGGTGCCGGTCCTGTCCATCGAGAAACTCCGCCTTGATTTCGCGGTCGAAGACGTAGCTGCCGGCGTAGCGCTGGGTGTACGGGTCGTAGGCCTGGAACGTGGCATTCGCCGACTCGTGCGGCAGGAGCTGGGGCGCGACGATCGCTCGCATTGCGCCGTCCTCGAAGACGAAGGCTGCCGGAAACCCCATGCCAATTTCAGTGCTCAAGATGCACTCGACTTCGGCTTCGGCCGCGCAGACGCCGGCGCGGCGCACGGCTTCTTCGTGGTTGGCGCGGTACAGCCTGCTGATCGAAAAGTGGGAGCACAACGACTCGTCATAGACCTCGGTGCCGTCAAAGTAGGAACACTGAAAGTCTGCCGCGGGCGTCGCAAAGATTTGGTCGGGCGAGACGACGCGCACCGGCGTCGGCGTGGCCATCAGCTGTCCTAGCATCGTTAGAATTCCCACACGAAGACACGTACTACACTGACGACACACCCGGCGACTAAGATAGCGAGCGCAACCCAGAGCCAGCAGCTGCGCGGGAAGCCGCGCTGCAAAATCGTAGCCCAGAGCAGCGGTGCGACAAAGACGGGGTCTGGGATCGCGATTGCCAGGCACCCGCCGACGAGCGCGAGAACGACTACCAGGACCACTTGCGTCGTCGTGGTTTCGCGCCGCTTGGCAAAGAGGGCGTCGCGCGCGGCGTCTTCGAAGACGCGCAGCTTGTACTCGTTGTTTGCCGGGAGCTCGCCAAAGTCGGGATCGTCGCAGCGCAGGGCGCTGCCGAGGCCGATTGAGGATGCACACAAGAGCCAGCCGCTGAGCAGGCTGAGCGGCGCAAAAAGCAAGGTTTGCTCGCCGGTCTGCGACGGCCACGCCTGCTGCACAAAGAGGGCGGCGAGTGAGGTGCCAAAGGCACCGAGCAGCACGAGGGCGGCAAGGACGAGGTTGGTTTGATTGTCGAATACCAACACCCAGACCGCGGTCAGCACCCAGCAGCCCGACCAGAGCAGCATCGCCGTCCGCTCAACCTCTGACTGAAGGGCGAGGCCGACGATGCCGGCAGCAACGTTGGTCGTGTAGATCAACCACCAAATCGAGAATGCACGCCCGTCCGGTTGCCACGACACGCGGTAGCGCGCTGCACTTTCGCCGATGTGGCGACCGAAGACGCCCAGCGTAAAGGCGCTGAACACGACCGAGCTGAGAAGCAGGCCGAAGAAGACGGCTGTCATCGCTGCGCGCGTGCTGTTCTAAAGAAGGATTACAAATTTATTCCTTCAGTCCCACCCCCCGTTCCCTCGCGGCCGCGGAATCACCCGGCGCTTCTTTGGCGGCGGCGCCGGCGACGGCGCCGCGGCGACAACCGCCGTGACCCTGTTCGGCGAGTTGCGAATCGAGCGCCTCGGTCCAATGCCGCGCTCGCGGATGCGATGCAAGATCACCCCGAATTTCAGAAGCGCAAACATCAAGAAGCACCGGATGGTGCGGCGCCGAAGGCGGAGCGCCCTGCGCGCGACGATTGTTTCCGTCTCGACCCCGAGGCAAAAGTCGCCCAAGTCGGTGACGATCTCGTGTCCGCTCCAATACGAGAGCAGCCAGGCCGCCTGCCGCGTCGAGTCGATGATGGGCTGCGAGAGGTCGCCGTTAAAGTTTGGGTTGCGGAATCTTTCGTCTTCGACAAGGAAATCCGCCAGCACACGAGACGTAAACAGCCGCAGATTGTTCCTGGAATCGGGAGTCCACGCATGGCGCAGGTCGGCAAGCAAGTCGGTCCCAGCAAACGCGATGACGCCATTGACGGCGTTGCGCAGCGAGAGCTTCTTCGCCGCGTCGACAAAGTCGCACCCGAGCATCGTAAACGAGGCCACGAGCAGTGCAATCACCTCGCGCCGGTGGAGCGGCGTTGTCGACTTCTTCAGCTTCCTCCAAGACCGCAAATTGAAAATGTGGCTCAGCAGCAAACGGTAGAGCTGGGCAATGTCGCAAACGCTGTACGTCGCCACGCCGCCGTCGTACTCCTCGGATCTCTTCGTGGATGGCTCGTGCAGCGCCGTAAGGAAGGTGACGGGCGCGTCAAGCTCCCCGGCGCAGTCGCGCTCCGCGCACGCGAGCAATTGCACGCCAAACTCGTCAGAATCGATCGTCGCGGTGCTGTAGAGTTTGATGTCGCGCAAAAGTTCCGGTGCGTCCTCGTTGCCGTGCGCTGCGAGGACGCGGTCGAAGACGAGTTTCAATTTGAGATCTCCTTCGCCCGTCGCCTTGTACGCGCCGAGCCACCGCGCGACCTCGAGCGCAACGTCGTCGTCGCCCTCGCCAAAGACGGTCGTAAAGCGCTGGCTGCCCGTGTGCCGCAGCGCGCCCCGCTCGTCGAGGCCGTCGACGACGAGGACTTTGCCTGTCTTTCTCAGGAAGCGCCGCATCGACCGCCGCACTTCGCGAAAGATTTCGTCGGAGTACCGGGGACGTCCCTTGCGGCCGCTGACCAGCGTGCTCAAGTTCTCGGCTAGCTTCATGTCGCGCAGGGTGTAGTCGTCGGTCCCCTGCGAGCGGTCGCCGTCGCGCCCTTTTTGTTCCGCCTCCTTTGCATGTGTGATGATTTCCGGCTCGTCGAAGACCACGGCGACGACGCAAGCCGCGCGGAAGACGACGTGGAGCTTCTTGATGGTGATCTCGATGGCGTCTTTGAGCGACAGGGGCTCGAAGCGCTTTGGCAGGTCGTCGTCCTCTTCCCGATTAATCTTGGACGGGAGCTGGCGCAGCATGACGTTACCGTCGATGCAAACCACCGTCTCCTCGGGCGTTCGCTCGAGGCACTCGATCAAATCTTCAAAGGATTGATACCTTCCAAAGGCACCCTCAAACCCCCGGCGCAGCGACAGCTTGACGCCCGCGTCCCCATTCTTCAAGCCCATTGTGTCCAAGTGCCGCGAAGGGTCCTTGCGAAATCTCGATTCGTAATCTGTTGTCGCGACAACTCAGTCTAGAATGGCAAAGGTGAGCTTAGCGGCACGTGTAAACTTTATACGATTTGGCGAAACCTAGAATGAGTTGTCCCGTCCCACATCGACAAACCAACACACGAACACACATTCTGACAAAACATGCCGCGAATCATCGACGACGACGACGAGAACGAGGGCGAGGACTCGCCCGCCTCACTCCGCAAGTTTATTGTTCCGGATGACGACGACAACGACGGGCGCGCGCCAAGCGTCGTAACTCCGCGTCGCCTCGAAGACGTGATTGGTTTCATCGAGCAGAAGCTTACAGGCTCCAAGGGTCGGGGTTTCGAAGACCACATGAAGGCTGCGGAAGAAACCTACGAGAGGCTTGCCCATGACTGCCTCGTCCTCGCCTACCAGGCGGAGGCCGACTGGAAGCCTGGGTTCCGCAAGTTGCTTCGCAAATCGATTGGCGCGCGCATCAAGGCCGACGCCGACAAGGACAGCGTGCGCGACGAAGACGTCTGCGCCGCGTGTGGCCGCGACGAGGAACGCTCGAACATGCGCCTGGATTTATTCGGGTCGTACGAACTCCGCAACTTTTGCCAGCCCGCAGATTTGGAACAAAAGTGGGCCGACTTTTCGAAGGAGGGCACCATGCCGACCGACTATGGGAGCTTCTACCTCGGAAACGAGTGTCTGCGCAAGTTTCAGACGAGCTTTCTCCTACGCACACACATCTCCGACCTCGTCGGCGCGGTGGCAAGGCGGATCAAAGATCGGACGCCGTCGGGCGGCCTGTCTGCGTTCGGACGAGGTTGGTGCGACAATGGCTTTCACATCTCAGACGATGGCGGCATCGCGCACTACTTTCGGAATCGGCGCGAGCGTCTCGAGCTAGCAACTGCCAACCGCCGGCACTGGCCCCCGATCCTCGCTGCCAACCGCGAGCTCTTCGGCAAAATCGACTTGATGCGGACCAGGGCTGGCTGGACTCCCAAGTTTCTCTACGAATTGGGGCTGAAGACAATCGAGGAGGGTAACAAGGAAGGCGCCGACGACGACGACCCCGGTCTTCGCGACGATGCCGAGAATGACTGCGAGGAAGGGGAGGAGGAGGAAGAAGCGTCGGGCGCCGCCGGCCCCTCGCAGCCGTGGCCCGAGCGGCGGGCAGAGGCGCGGGAGGCGGCGCGGGCGGCGACGCGGGCGCAGACGCAGGCGCAGGCAACGGCAGAGGGCCCGCCGTCGACGCGCACGCGCGGGCGGCAGCGGGACGGAAAGGCCCCGCAAAAGCCGGCGTCTCCGATTTGCAAGCGGCGCGTACCGAAAAAGAGGGCGCGGGGGGTGATCGAGTCGTCCGACGACGACACGGTGCAGGAGCCGGCCGACGCCGACGAGGAGGCTGACGACGCCGCCGACGAATCGCCGCCCGCACAGGCCGTCCCACTCGCAGACCTCTCCGGCGATGGCGCAGGGCTTTCGCGGAAAAAAGCAATCGCCGACCTGCACCACCTGGCTGGAAAGTTGACGGAAGTCGGCATGCAGCAAGAGGCGCGCATCGCTGCCGCAGCGGCGTTTGTGGCAAGCGAGATGCTCGACGAACTCGGGGCGCGCGGCGCACGCTAGCGCGAACGCAAACGGGAGCGAGAGAGAGGGATAAGCGATTTTCTACCAATTAAAAGCAAAGGATCACACACGCACCCATGCAGAGCATCACCAACGGCGTCTACTCGCTCCTTCTCGGGGCCGAGGGCGGCGATGCCACGGGCTCCAAGCTCCCGCCGCCGCTGCAGCCCATGCCAACCGCGTGCAGCGGCAACCCCGGCGTGCCCACGCATGTCGTTCTCGGGCCGGGCGACGGAACGGCAGAGGGTGCCAAGGTGGCCCTCGAGCTCTCGAATCGCGTGTTTGTGGAGGCGGCGAAGAATAAAAACCGCCGCACGTGCGTGCTGCTCAAGACGCCGATGACGCCTCCCGCGGTGGAGGAGACGATGAAGACCTGGATTGCGGCGGAGGCGGCAAACGAGGCCAGCAACTTCAGGGCGCGCGGGGAGACACCGCCCACCCCTGTCGCGCCGAAGGCTGTCTTTGAGCGCGAAGAATTCAGCCGGGGCTACAATGCGGTGGTCGCGCTCGCCAAAAACCGCGTTTCGCACGTCGAGGTTGGCGTGCGCACCATCGACTTGAACACGGGCCGGCCGACGCTGCTCGTCGTCACGAGCTGCGGCAGCACCTTTCGGAAGACGGCGCCGCCGCAAAACCTCATTCCGCTTCCGAAGCACGCGGAGGAGGGCATGCGCGCGCTCGCGGCCACGCTCCGCGGCGTGCTCTCGACGACGTTTGATGGGCGCGAGCTGACCGGCACGGTGCTCGGCGTCTTCCAGCGCGACGCCAGCTTGCTGCGGTTGATTTGCTGGCACGGGCAAGAAGACGCCAGCGGCGCGACGCCCGTGCTGCTCTACACCGCAGTCGCCGAAGCGTACGCGCAGCACGCGGCCGGAAATCGCCGCATGCGCCCGACGTGGAACCCGAGGTGGTACACGCGGGAGCAGGTTGCGCTCGGCCCGTCGATTGCAGTCAGCCTCGACGAGATGAGTCCGCTGGATCAGGAGGTGTGGCGGGAGAAGCTGGGCGTGCGGGCGTGGCTCCCGCCGGCCGAGGGCCGCGCCGCCGACACCATCGTCGTCGGCACGCGCGACGAGGACAATCTGCGCGGCCTCGACGTCGCAGTCTCGCAGGACAAATTATTTTTTGTAGAAGTTTAAACTGAGTTGTCCCACCTCTCTCCGCTACGATGGAGAATTCGCGCCCCCTTACATAGAGCAGGAAGGGGGGCGGCGGCGGCCTGGATGCACAAGGTCGTCGTGCGCGACTTTCTGAGCTACAAGGTCGACGACTTGGATCCCGCGCTTGGTCTGAACAAACCGCACGACACGCGGTCGCTGCGATGGGCGCGGGCCGTCCTCGAGCACGCCGCGGAGCTGCCGGGGTTTCCAGGCTTGCTCGACCCCGAGACGCAGCTCTCCTTTGCCGCGCGACTGCTGCCGAAGAATAGCACCGCAGTGCAGCGACGCGCGCTGCACGATGCGCTCTTCCGCGACGACCGCGACGAGACGACCTGCACCGCCTTTCTGGTGAGGCGGCAGGTTCGGCAGCTGTCGATTGAAGACGCCGACGCAATTCCACCCCAGGATCGAAAATATTACGTCGCGGTCGAGGGATCCAACTCCCTCGTAGACCCGGACAGCGTCGCCGACAGCTTTGGAAATGCAACCGTCGTCGTGCTCTTTCCGGGAGGGAGCGTGCTTCGCGTTTCGGTGGCTGCCCCGACCGCCCTCGACTTGCGCTTCTACGAGACCATGACCACGCGCAACCCCTCCAAGCTCTCGGTGTTTCCGGTGCCAGAGGAGATGGTCTGGGACGCGCAGGAGCGCACCGCTCCGAGCAGCAAAGACATGACGTTCCGCGCGTACCATCGCCTGCCGCACGGCACCAATGGCGTCCCGGATGCGATCGCGTCGCGGCTCGCGCGGATGCTCCAGGATCACCTGCGACTGCCCGTCCTGACGACTGCGGCCGCCTGCGCCGCCGGACGGCCGCGCGCGGGGCCGCTCGCGTTTGATCGCTGCTACGTGCAGGCCGGACGACTGATGCACGTCAACATGCCACTGCACCCGAGCACATGCACGTGCATCTGCGGGGCCCACGGACTTCCGCACTGCAAGAGCGGCAAGACGATTGTGGAGCTCACAATCTGCGGCACTGCATTCAAGAAGGACGTGCGCTGTCCTCGGTGCATCGAGCACGAGGGGCTGCGACACGGCGTCTGCGGCTTGCACTTTTCCGTCGACCTTCGCTGCGTCCACCGCAACGAGGACAAGAAGGCCACAGTTGCACTCGCAATCCCGCTGACACACGGGCTGAGCACTGCCGCGCGAGTGGAGTTTCTGAACGTGCTGTGCATGCTGGCGGCCTTTCTGCAGTCAAAGCACAGCACGTGTGCGAAACGGATCAAGCTCTTAGATGAGGACCTCTTGCGCGTGCGCGGTGCGCCCAGCTCGGGCGAGAATGACCTCGATGCGCTCGAAGTGCTACAAGACAATGCAATCGTTCAGGAGAAGCCCGGCAAGTTCAAGCTGCCCGACGGCCGCGCGTGGACGGCGGCGGAGAAGCGGGCGCGCGAAACCCACGGGCACCTCTTCCGGCAAAAGCGGATGCGGACGTCGCCGACCCCGGCTCCGCCAGACGGTTTGGAGAGCGCGGCGGCGCCCGCACCCGCACCCGCTCGCGCCCGCGCCCGGCCGCCCGCCCGCCCGCCCGCGCCCGCGCCCGCCCCCGCGGCGGACGGCGCGCGAGTCGTGCTCGACGAATTCATCGACGTCGAGGGGCTAAACGAGGCAAAGTCCCAGGTGCAAGCGCTCCTCTCCTCCGCCGCGACGGAGCGCCAGCAGCTGCGCGCACAGAGTTTTCTTCAGTTCCTCGACCAGCTCGAGGCGGCCTGCGAGGCCGACGGCGAGCTCGAAATTGAAGGACCCGGTGGATTCATCTGCTTCAAATTGCCCGTCGAGTATGCTCAAAAACGCGGCTTTGGGAGACTGAACACCCAAAATGCCAAAGTGTTTGAGGACTTTTACAAGATGGAAACACGCGTTCTGTGTTTGCAGGGCTGTCCGCGGCTCCTGAGGCCGTACTTGTGTGGACGATTCTCGAAAGATTGGGACATGCAGAATGCGCAGCCTACAATTCTGCTTCAGCTCGCGAAGCGGCTTCGCAACGGCGCCCACAACATGCCAACTCTGCAGCAGTGGGTGGACGACCGCCCGACCTTCATCGCCCACATTGCAGAGGTGCACGACATCCGAGAGGACGTGAAGGACACTTGCAAAGAATTGATCATCTCGCTGATCTTCGGCGGGGAGTATGAGCACTGGATTCAGAAGAAGCGGATGCCGGCAGACATCCAGAGTCCGCTGGTCAAGCGCCTGGCTCGCGAGCTGGCCGATCTCAGGACGACGGTGTTTGAGCACCCCGAATTTCGCGGCTATGTGCTGGGGGAGCGGGAGCGCCACGCCAAGGAGGGGAAGAAGGACGAGGCCGCCGCAAACCGCTCGATCTTTGCAGTGCTCGCCCAGAACGAGGAGAATGAGATTCTGACGGTGATCCGCGACGGCGTCGCTGCACAGGGATTCGGCGTCGAGAGCCTGCAGTTTGATGGCCTCTTTGTGCTGCACCGCGCCGATTCGGAGGATCTCGACGTCAAGCCGATTGAAGCCGAGATTTTCAAGCGCCTCGGATATGCCATTCGAATTGAGCCGAAGGAGCTGTATTTTGAGGGGGAGTGGCCGACGCTGGAGCTGGCGAGCGAAACGGCGACAACGGCACGCAATGGCAAAGCAAGGCTGACGGCGAGGCCAGGAGGCACTGGCCCGCTCATATGCAACGCCGAGCTTGCGCGCACAGCGCTTGAGGATGCCACCGATGCCGATGCCGTGCACAACCAAATCGTCGCTGCCCTTGACGAGAA
>Ga0163180_10002046_pt1 | contig 11336 bp, 8 predicted proteins | sample AtlANTMetagenome_2_FD_109647 | JGI IMG/M metagenome (GOLD analysis project Ga0163180, IMG submission 109647) | Marine eukaryotic phytoplankton communities from the Atlantic Ocean - Atlantic ANT 4 Metagenome | ecosystem: Environmental > Aquatic > Marine > Oceanic | place: North Atlantic Ocean...
GTGCGGCTGGTTCCGTAGATCACCGACTTGATTAATCGATGAGTCATCAGGTCGGGATACCGGCGAATGGGAGATGTGAAGTGCGTATACATCGTGAAGTTAAGTCCGTAGTGCCCAATGTTGTGGGTCTGATAAACGGCCTGAGAAAGGGAACGCAATACCGCAAGTTGCAATATGTGACCATTTGGTTTACGGCGCAATTGATCTAATGTCGCTTGCAGCTCGCCTGGTGACGGCAGACCTTCAGTCAGGTTGATACCTATACTGTCCAGAAACCTCCTAAGATTGGAAAGCTTTTCTTCATCCGGTCTTTCGTGAATCCGGTACATGCCAGCTAACTCAAACTCATGCATGAATCTTGCAGCGCAGACGTTTGCACAAAGCATACACTCTTCTATTAAACGCATGGCTTCGTTCCTTGGCTTAGGCCTAATGCTCCTTACACTTCCGCTGTCGTCGATATCGAAGTCCAGTTCAACGGTATCAAAATCAAGTGCACCACGCGCTTCACGCTCACGCAGCAATTCAGCGACTAGTCCTGAAACCGAGGCTAATGAATCAGACCAACGTCCTTGGGATGGGCCGGCGGCAACTTCTTCATAGGTAAAGCGCGCTGCTGAACAGATGACACCTTCGTAAAACTGATAACCACTGATTCGCCCCACCGCAGAGATTTGCATGTCACAAGCCAATACTAATCTATCCACCCCTGGCTTTAAGGAACATAGTTCATTGGACAACACCGTCGGCAACATAGGTATCACAGACCCAGGAAAATATACTGAGGTCCCTCTGTCCAACGCACTATCATCAAGCGCAGAACCTTTACGGACATAATGAGCAACATCAGCGATCGCCACAATCAGACGCCAGCCACCTTTATCACTATGTTCACAATAGATTGCGTCATCAAAATCACGCGCATCTGCACCATCAATTGTCACGAAAGGCAATTTCCTTAGGTCGCAGCGCACATCAGTATCGTCTACTTCCTGCGGAATCGCCCTAGCCTCAGCGATCGCCTCGTCAGTGAATTCGCTGGGTATGTCGTGATTCAGCAAACTCATCTTTATTTCCATTTCCGTGGACAGATACTCTCCTAGCACCTCCCTCACAAAACAAGTTGCCATACCATGAATACTTGGCTGGTCAATGATCTCTGCTATTACGATCAATCCCTCGCGCTCTTCACCCTTAGGTTCGAGCAGAATCTTTTGCGTAATGCGTGCGTTTAGGCTTTCCAATAACCACATTCCGTTATCGCAATACAACCGTCCAACCAGAGCCGTTGTGTTGCGTTCAAAAACATCAACGAGTTCACCATCTGGTCGTCCCCTCCGGTCTCTGCCACGAACACGAACCTGGGCAATATCCCCATGAAAAACGCCCCTCATCTGACGATGCGAAAGAAAGACATCATCATCACCTGATTCAGTCACAAGAAACCCGTAACCGTCTACATGACCTGATATTCGTCCTCGAACCAATCCCAGTGTGCTAGCAATGGCATATACGTTTCGACGATCAACCACGACCTGGCCTGCACGCACCATCGCCCGAAGCCTGTTGGTCAAAGCCTCGCGCTGCGCCCGCTTCTCCAGATCAAGCTCCTTCGCAAGCCGCTTAAATGCGATGGGCTCACCAATATGAGTCATAACGTCAAGAATCAGACGACGCGAAGCAATCGGTTCAGAGTACCGTGCTGCCTCTCGCTCATACTCGGGATCTTCTATCTTTTTTTTCATACCAGTCCGATAATTGACAGCGTTGTGACGCGCTAGTACTCTTTCGCGTCCCACGCCGAGGTGGTGAAATTGGTAGACACGCTAGCTTCAGGTGCTAGTGGGGGAAACCCCGTGGAGGTTCAAGTCCTCTCCTCGGCACCAACAATAAATGACAAGTGGGCCTCCTCTGTTGGAGCCGCAAATGATACAACCGGCCAAGTGAGGATCACCGCATCACAAGTAATAATTGCACTTCCTACTTACCTTGATTTATCCGCCGAAAGCATGAATATCACATTCACATCTATGATGTAGTTATTCCTATCCGAACTTGCTAGTAAAGGTTATTCAAACGGATTCAAAACCTGGATCGTGTCTTCCCGATCGGGTCCGGTAGAAACGAAATGTATAGGTACGCCGCTCACAGATTCAATCCGCTCCAGGTAGGATCTTGCCTGAACCGGCAGGTCTTCAAGAGACTTCGCGCCTACAGTTGACTCACTCCATCCGGGAATTTCTTCGTAAATCGGTATATCTTCCCCATCTTCGCCAACTTCATAGTTATTGCAGAGTGATACTGTTTCCAGACCATCAAGTACATCGAGCTTCGTAATACAAAGCCCTGATATGCTATTTATTTGGATTACCCGCCTTAAAGCTTGAGCGTCAAACCACCCACAGCGACGCGGTCTACCAGTAGTAGAGCCAAATTCGTCTCCCTTGGTTGCCAAGCGGTTTCCGATACTATCAAACAACTCCGTTGGAAAAGGGCCAGATCCAACTCGCGTGGTATAAGCTTTCGTAATTCCCAGGATATAATCTAGATCTCGGGGACCAACGCCACAGCCACTGCCAATCGCACCCGCGGTAGTATTGGATGACGTCACGAAAGGATAAGTACCCTGATCGATATCAAGCAACGATCCCTGCGCTCCCTCGAATAAAACGTTAGCTCCACTATTTCGCAGAGATACTAATTTGTCTACCACATCACCCACCATGGGCTGCAATTTCTCCGCAAAACCTAAGGAGGCATCTAGGGTTTTCTGGAAATCGAGAGGATCACTATTGAAATATTTCTCAAGCACAAAATTATGATAGTCCATGATCTCTTCAAGCGTCGTTTTGAAATATTCCTGTTTAAAGAGATCCCCAACTCGTAGACCTCGACGCGCGACCTTGTCTTCATAGGCCGGACCGATACCTCGACCCGTTGTGCCTATCTTGTGGTTTCCACGAACATTTTCTCGCATCAAATCAAGTGCTACGTGATGTGGCAATATCAGTGGACATCCAGGACTGACCATAAGCCTGTCTCTGACAGCCAAACCACCGGCTTCCAGCCCATCAATCTCAGCGAAGAGGTCCGGGACAGACAATACAACACCGTTGCCGATTAGGCATACCACATGACTGTGCAGAATACCGGAAGGAATCAAGTGCAGCACAGTCGGTTCGCCTTGAACCACTAATGTGTGCCCGGCATTGTGGCCACCCTGGAAACGCACTACGGCTTCTGCCTGCTCAGTCAAAAGATCGACGACTTTACCCTTGCCCTCATCGCCCCAATGGGTCCCTATAACAACTACATTTTTACCCATGATTAACCTTCCAGAAATTCATTCTGGCTAACTTCAATTGATCAGATACAGGAACCCTGTACCAATCAACATCATACCCAGACCAAAGGCTCTCATTGTCTTATCGTCGATCTCTGCAATTTTCAGCATCGCCTCCTTCCAATGTTTAGGAAGAAGGAAGGGCATAATTCCTTCGATGACCAGAACCAGACAAAGCGCAACGCCAAAGTCGTGCCACAACACCTCAGCTCCTCGCGTTAATGGAGTCTAGTTCTGGCCACTATTATTCATGTATCTAAAGTAATCGCTATCGGTATCAATCAGCAGCACATCACTCTTACTGCTAAAGGATTTCTTATATGCATTCATACTCCGATAAAACTTGTAGAACTCTTTGTCCCTAGTGAAAGCTGACGCATAGATTGATGCTGCCTCTGCATCTCCTTCACCTCGAATCTGTTCAGAAGTACTGTAGGCATCTGCAAGAATTATATCTCGCTGCTTTTCAGCGTCGGCACGAATACCAACCGCAAGCTCCTGTCCCTTAGCACGATGTTCTCTCGCCTCGATATCTCTCTCAGTATTCATGCGATCATATACAGACTGGCTAACTTCAGGAGGCAAATCGATACGCTTAACTCTTACGTCGATCACAGCAACGCCTAGTTCTAGCCGCGCCACCTCATTCAACTCGGTAGTCAGCACCTGCATCAGCTGATCGCGTTCTCCGGAAACCACTTCGTGTAAGGTACGCTTGGAGATTTCGTTTCTAAGTCCGGTATTGATTCGCTGTTTGAGAAGTTGCTCTGCCAATCCCTCGTCACCCGACGTTGCCGTGTAGTAGGTGGTGACATTCCTTACCCTGAACTTTGCAAAAGAGTCGACGATAACCGCCTTCTTTTCCAATGTCAGAAACCTTTCTGGTGGAGCATCTGATGTCCGTACTCGACCGTCAAACTTCCTCACATCGTTGATAAAAGGCCACTTAAGATGTAACCCAGGTTCAATATCAGATCGCTTGACAGCGCCAAACTCGAGTAACACGGCCCGCTGCATTTCATTCACAATGAATAGCGAATTCATACCCAGGATTGCAACCGCCAAGAATAAAAAGACTACAACAAATTTCTTTGTGGACATGATTACCTCCTGTCTCGACGATTATTGGATGACGAGCTATTTGAATTGGACGCATTAGAGCTTCTTGCCGATGAGCCCACGCCCTGAGACGACTCCTCGTTCTGTTGCATTATTTTGTCCAGCGGCAGGTATAGCAGATTATTACCTCCTTCCACATCTATCATCACCTTGGTGCTACTTTCCATGACCGATTCAATGGTATCCAGGTAGATGCGTTCTCGTGTCACCTCAGGTGCCAGTTTGTATTCAACATAGACCTTGTTGAATCGTTCTGCTTCACCCGTTGCCTCCGCAATCGTAGACTGTTTATAGCCTTCGGCTTCTTCAAGATATCGCTGCGCCTCACCACGCGCTTCCGGTATCACCTGATTAGCATATGCATCTGCCTCATTGCGCAGGCGGACTTCATCCTCTCGGGCCTTGATAACATCATCAAACGCTGCCCGAACTGCATCCGGGGGTGCTGTTTCTTCGATGTTCACCTGAGTAACCTGAATCCCGGTACCGTATCGCGCCATATAGAGCTGGATTCGATCCCGCACGTCTGCCGCCAGTTGCGCACGACCTTCCGTCAGGACCTGATGCATCTCGGTACCTCCAACCACATGCCTCAGCGCACTTTCAGTGGCTTGATAGAGACTTTCGTCAGGTGATTTGACCTGAAGTTTGTATGATTTGATATCGCTAATGACGTACTGCACTGTCATCTTGACCTTGACGATATTCTCATCTTCAGTCAGCATCTCGGAATCATGAGGACGAGACCGTACTCGCGTAACATTCTCGATCAACACATCGTCAATCAGCGGAGGATTCCAATGTAGTCCCGGCAAAATGACCCCTGGCAGTAGCTTACCAAATCTCAGGACAACGCCTTTCTCCTGCTCATCGACCTGATACACACCTAAAGCAAGATAAATCAGCAACAGGAGCGGTAAGACAAGCGCTACTACTTTGAAGTTCATTGGCTTTGCAGTACCGCCAGTTCCTCCCCCGGAACCACCACCAAACATATTGGACAAGCTATTTTGTAGCTTACGAAATGCCTCATCAAGATCAGGTGGCCCCTGATCATCCCTGTTACCCCATGGATCACGATCTTTTCCGCCACCAGGCTCATTCCAGGCCATTTATTTATCTCCATAAACGTTTGTTAGGGGAACCGCTATTTTCCCATTAATGTTATCGAAAAGACCAGCTAGTTCTTCTCCGTTACTTCATTGCTACCTGTCTCTGTATTCTAATCAGGTCCCGCTGATCGATTCGAAGATCCATATGTATAATCCCATTCGGATCCGTGTCTTCATGCAAGACTGCACCAAGTGCAAACAGTTTGGCCCTAACGTTACCCTCATCCGGTTTTAATGCAATTTGTGTCTCAACTAGGTTATCGGCAAGCAATTCTCCCATAGCGCTCACCAGCAAATCCAACCCTTGACCCGTATGTGCTGAGAGCCAGACCTTAACCGGCAGGCCTGTTGCATCTCGGTCAATACGACTATGGCCACCAATCAGATCCGTTTTGTTATAGACGAGTAATGTCGGTACGCTGGCAGCACCAATCTCCCTTAGAACGTCTTCTACCTGCGTAACGCGTTCCGCACGCGAGTCCGCCTCAACGTCCACCACGTGCAATATAAGATCTGCAAACGCCACTTCTTCAAGCGTCGCCCGGAATGCATCTACGAGCGTGTGAGGTAACTGGCGAATAAAACCAACGGTATCAGAAATCACTACTTTACCAACGATAGGAATGGACAACTGCCGCAACGTCGGATCAAGTGTGGCAAACAATTGATCTGCTTCCCACACATCTGAATCGCAAAGGCGATTAAATAACGTTGACTTACCTGCATTGGTATAGCCGGCCAAAGACACCGTCTTCACGTCCGATCGTTTTCTGGATCGTCTATTTTGATTCCTTTGACGCCTTACCTTTTCAAGTCGCGCCGTAATGCGCCGCGTTCGCTGCTGTATCATCCGCTGGTCTGCTTCCAGCTGAGTTTCACCAGCTCCACCTAACCCCGAAGATGCACCCACACCACGACCTGAACCACCTCTTTGTCGGTCAAGGTGCGTCCATCCATGCACCAGACGCGTTGATGCATGCGCAAGTTGGGCCAGTTCAACCTGGAGTTTCCCTTCATGGGTTCGAGCCCGCAAAGCGAATATTTCTAGAATAAGAGCTGTACGATCAAGGACTCGGATATTTAATGCCGACTCAAGATTACGTTCCTGTGTAGGAGAGAGCTCTGCATTGATTACAACCAACTCGGCCTCCACATCACCGACAGACTTCGCTATTTCTTCTACTTTTCCCGGTCCAAGATAAGTTGGGGGATGGGGGAATCTTCTGCTACTGGTCACACACCACACTGGTTCTAGGCTTGCCGATACCACTAGTTCTTTCAGTTCATCGGAAGTTGCGAGTTCGGAGTCCTGTTGATCAATATGAACCAGTAAAGCTCGGCTACCAGCATTGGGTCTTTCAAAGAACAATGGTGTTCATCATGTAATTGATCCTATCCAAGAGGCGGGCACTAGCCGATTAAGTTGCCGGTTCATCTTCAATGATCACATTACGTGACGGCACCACTGTCGATATCGCAGACTTATAGATCATCTGACTGACGGTGCTGCGCAATAAAATTACAAACTGATCGAATGACTCAATCTGTCCCTGTAATTTTATGCCGCTTATAAGGTAAATGGATACTGGGATGCGGTCCTTCCTTAACGCATTTAAGAACGGGTCTTGTAATGACTGTCCTTTTGACATGGTGTGCTCCTTTTTATTAATGCCCAACCGCGATGATTACTGCTGTTTTCACGAATACGCTCGCAAATGCTAATCATTTCTTTCCGGCTAGCTACCTTCCATTAATATGGTGCTCACCTCTGGAATTTTCAAGACCTCAGTCGATTCCGGCCTAACTATCACATGCAGCCCCTGCCAAGCATTCAACCATGTGTACTGATGTTTTGCCAAGCGACGTGTAGCCACAATCGCTCGTTCTACCATCTCCTCATAGGACAATTCATTGACAAGAAAAGACCAGATCTGACGATAACCAACGGCTTTCATTGAAGGGAGTTCACTATTTAGGTCACCCCGTTCAAAAAGTACTCTCACCTCTTCCACAAAACCCTCCTCAAGCATGCCATGGAAACGCTCTGTTATTCTGCCGTGAAGCATATCTCTCTGGGGTATTACTGCAACTTCCACAAGGTCGAACGGGCACTCCAAAGCGCCCGCCTCATGGTGTTCCGTCAGCGTACGCCCCGTAATCTCGTATACTTCCAGTGCTCGTTGCAGTCGTTGAGGATCGTTAATATGAATTCTCGCTGCCGCCTTGGGGTCTAGCCCAGCAAGGCGTTTGTGCATAGCCGACCAACCATGTGAGTTTGCTTGTTGCAGAAGCTGCTCCCTGACCACCGGGTCTGCCGATGGCAAGTCCGCGATCCCCTGCTTGAGAGCCCTAAGATACAGCATAGTTCCACCTACAAGACACGGGATTCGGTTCTTGGCAATAACGTCGGTAATAATCTGCGTAGCGTCATCTCTAAACTCTGCCGCAGAGTACGCCTCCGCAGGATCTCGGATATCGATCAGGTGATATGGGATCTGCTGACGGGTAGTTAAAGTCGGTTTAGCAGTTCCGATGTCCATACCCTGATAGACCGCAGCAGAGTCCACACAAACGAGTTCAAGAGGAAACTTTGACGCTAAACCCTCAGCTAGTAGAGACTTTCCGCTCGCTGTAGGTCCCGTGATAACAAGAACCTTTGCCTTGACACTCACCGGCCGCGTAAAAACAAACCATCGAGTTCCCCGACAGTAAGTTCACAAAATGTTGGCCGGCCATGGTTACACTGACCGCTTCGCTCGGTTTCTTCCATGTCACGTAGCAAAGCGTTCATTTCCTCTATCGAGAGCTTGCGGTTAGACCGAACAGAACCATGACAAGCCATGGTAGAAAGAATCTCGTCACGCTCAGCCTGAATTCTCGATGTGGAGCCAAATTCAACTAGGTCTGCAAGAACATCTCTCACCAACTGTTCCGCATTGCCACGTGATAACAAAGCAGGTATGGCTCTAATGATTAATGACTCTTCAGAAGCCCTAGTTAAATCGAAACCCAAGTTCCCAAGTTCCGCCGCACAGTTGTCTACTGCGTCACTTTCAGCTGCGCTGACAGCTATGGTCATGGGGACTAACAGAGGTTGTATTTTAAGATTGTTATCCGATACTTTGAGTCTCTCGTAGGTGATTCGTTCATGCGCTGCGTGCATATCTACGATAACTAATCCTCGTTCATTCTGAGCAAGAATATAGATCCCATGCAATTGCGCCACCGCATACCCGAGTGGGGGAACGTCACTATACACGTCTGCATTAATCGACGCTGGCTCGCTACGCAGCAACTCCGCGTAGTGCTGCATCTGCTCACTAATCCGAGAACCTTGATGCTTCCCCTCCATGGAAAAATTAGATTGGACGGGAATCGAAGTCAGCCGACCAACTGGACCAAGCTCAACAACATCCTCCGGCCTAACATCTGCTAATACCTTATGTATGGTGCGAAAGATGAAATCATGCACATTTCTTGAGTCACGAAATCGCACCTCGTGTTTAGTAGGGTGTACGTTAACGTCTAACGTCTTCGGGTCCAGAGTCAAAAATAGAGCGAACACCGGTTGGCGCGCATGATACAGCACGTCTGAGTATGCTTGTTTCACAGCATGAGTGATCAGTTTGTCTCTTATTATGCGCGAATTAACGAAAAAGAATTGCTGATCCGATTGACTGCGGGAGTAGGTAGGTAATGAAATCCAACCTGACAGATGCATGCCATGGTTTTCTTCCTCGAAGTAAAGGGCATTCTCGACAAAGGTGGTTCCAAAAGCGCTCGCAAGGCGCCGCTGTTCGTCGTCCTTCGAAGTGGAACCACGATACTGTCTTGTCATCTTCCCATCATGACTTAGTGTTATGTTTATGGCGGGATGACTCAGGCTTACTTTACGAATGATCTCATCGATGCGTTGATATTCAGTACGTTCAGTGCGAAGAAACTTTCTACGCGCAGGCGTGTTAAAAAAGAGATCCCGGACTTCTAAGGTAGTACCTTGGGGGTGGGCAGCGGGTGTTAATTCGCCATCTTCGACAATGGACCACCCTGTATTGCCATCGCTATCGTTGCTAGTCAGCGTCAAATGAGAAACTGAGGCGATACTAGCTAACGCTTCCCCGCGAAAACCAAGCGTACTAACCGCCTCGAGGTCTGAGATGGTCTCTATCTTACTTGTCGCATGCCGCGATATTGCAAGCATCAAATCTTGCTTCTTTATGCCCACCCCGTCGTCACGGATTTTAATCAATCTCGTGCCACCGGCCTCGACATGCACATCTATCTGTGAACTCGAGGCATCAAGACTGTTCTCAAGCAGCTCTTTGACTACGGATGATGGACGCTCAACCACTTCGCCCGCGGCGATTTGATTCGCTAGTTTTGCCGTTAATTGTTTTATTCTCATTGGTCGACTTTATCTCGGCTAACTCATCGTGCTTTTAGTTAGTTCCTGTCCGAAAACCACGCATCGTTACTCTAATTTCTTGCAAGCCATTGTTTTCATGTTGATTTTCTTTCGTATGTCGTATCGATAGTACAAAAATTAGGACTCCTGGGGAAAAAACTAGCTAGCAGGTATCTTCAACACCTGTCCAATTCTAATCTTGTCACTACGCAGACCATTGACTCTTTTTATATTGTCCGAGCTCACTCGATATCGACTCGCTATCTCCGATAAGGTATCACCGCGAACAATCACGTAGCTAGTGAGTCTCTCACCACCGTCGTCCCTTTGCCACGCTAGCAATGAACCAGGGGGCGGATTATCCTTCATATACTGGCGAGCCCCCCTGAAAATAGCTTGTGCCATTTTTTTCTGATGGCGCTTACTAGCCAGCTTTCTCGCTTCGGATGGATTAGAGATATAACCGGTCTCAATCAGCAGCGAAGGAATTTCAGGAGACTTCAGTATCACAAAGCCTGCCTGCTCGACATTACGCTTATGCAGCTTATTGACCCTACCAATCTCCCCGATGATGCTATCTCCCATATTCAGGCTTGCAGACAGACTGGCTGTAGTTACAAGATCCAGCAATACCTCAACTAACAAGTCGTCCTTATCATGCAACGATACGCCGCCTACGCCACCAATAAGATCTGCTCGATTCTCCTGCTCCGCTAGAATTCTCGCAGCCTCACTAGTAGCCCCTTTGTCAGATAGAGCATATACCGACGCACCAGAAACCTTGGGCGAATCAAAGGCGTCAGCATGAATAGACAGAAGAATGTCAGCAGAATTGTCGTGCGCTATGCTCGTTCTTCTGCGCAATTCAACGTAATAATCCCCTTCACGGATCATCAATCCACGATAACCCGGTTCCTCAGCAAACAGATCATCAATCATAGAAGAAATCGAGAACACAACATCTTTTTCCAACAACTGACCATGGCCGATTGCCCCAGGATCTTCTCCGCCATGCCCTGCATCAATCGCTACAATGACATCTCTCATCTGCCGCTTGAGCAGATTTTTTTTATTAAATGACTCTTCTCGTTGACCGTCCTTATAAAGATCAACAACTAGTCGGTCACCGTACTGCATAATCGGCTTTAAGACGAAACTCCTCGGTTTTACTCGTTCACTCAAGTCGAATACTACGCGAAGATCGTTATCGTTTCTCACTGCACTACGGATATTCTCAATCGGCGTGTCTTTCAAATCTATCTTGTTGAGATCAGTTGCGAGGGCTGCGTCGTCAATGTCGACCACGAGACGCATTGGGTTATCTAGCGAAAACAGTCGGTGCTGAACCGAACTACCA
>Ga0163180_10002047_pt1 | contig 11328 bp, 12 predicted proteins | sample AtlANTMetagenome_2_FD_109647 | JGI IMG/M metagenome (GOLD analysis project Ga0163180, IMG submission 109647) | Marine eukaryotic phytoplankton communities from the Atlantic Ocean - Atlantic ANT 4 Metagenome | ecosystem: Environmental > Aquatic > Marine > Oceanic | place: North Atlantic Ocean...
GATAATCTATGGAAGAAGAATGATATAGACATCTCAGATATATGTGAGGAGTTTTATTTTACTAAAACTTATAAGAGAGTAGTGAAGTATCTTACTGATAATGGAATGGGTACTGATAGTGTTTGTGTAATTAATGGTAAAGAAATTCCATCTGTATTTGATCTGATGACCAATATTGATAAGGGGTATATATCTTCTGCTGAAGGATATCAGTTTCATGGTGATTGTGTATTAGAGAATATTATCTCTAAGGATGGTAACTATACTTTGATTGATTGGAGACAGGACTTTGGTGGTGATAAGTATAATGGTGACATATATTATGACTTAGCTAAATTGAAACATAACTTAACTGTTAATCATGATATACTAGATAAGGAGTTGTATACTATTGATATTAATGATAATATTATTAAAGTTGATATCTTGCGTAGTAATGAGAAGTGTGAGTGTGTTGAGATCCTAGAAGATTGGATTAAATCAGAAGGTCTTGATAATAGAAAGGTTGATATTATTAAGTCTTTGATCTGGATTAACATGGCTCCACTTCACCCACAACCTATTGGTGATTTTCTTTTCTATTTTGGTAAATATAATTTACATTTAAACCTATGAATCCAAAACTTTTTATAGGACCGATGAGTAAAGAGATAGTCGATGTAGTCATTGATTATCCTGCCCCACTTGGATTGATACCATCTCGTCGTCAAGTAGACCATGAGGGTGGGTATGTGAATGGTTGGGTGACAGAAACTTTTTGTAATTATGTAAGAAGTAAAACTGATAAAGTTTTATTAGTAAGAGATCATGGTGGTCCTAATCAAGGGTATAAAGTTGATAATGGTATAGAGTCTTTCTTAATTGATTGTCAGAACTTTGATATAATTCATATAGATCCTTTTAAGAGATTTAGAGCAATTAAAGATGCGGTAAATGAAACTCTTAAACTTATGAGAATGGGTCTACAAGTTAATCCTAATATTAAGTTTGAGATTGCTACAGAGGAGGCAATTAAACCATTACCTCCAGAGAAACTTTCTTCATTCCTTGATAGAATATATTCTTCTACTATACAGGAGGAACAGGATTCGATTAAATATTGTGTTATTCAATCTGGTACTGCACTTAGAGAGAATAAGAATATAGGTTCTTATAAGAAGGATTGGTTAGAAAGATCTATAGAGATTGTAGATAATTATGGGTTGATTAATAAAGAACATAATGGTGACTACTTAGAAACATCTTTAATTAAAGAGAAGTTTGATTTGGGATTGCATACGATTAACATAGCACCAGAGTTCGGTCAGTTACAGACTAAGATATACTGGGAGAATATGAATCAAAAGCAGAGAACTAATTTCTATAAGATTTGTTTAGATTCAGGTAGATGGAAGAAGTGGGTTGATGAAGATTTTGACCCAGAAGTCGATGTAGAAACCTTGGTAAATATATGTGGACATTATGTTTTTTCCCACCCCAAGTTTAATAAACCAGAAGGTTTAGAAGAAGAAATAAAAACAACTATATACAAAAGAATTGATGAGATTTTATTATGAAGAAAAAGTTTGCGGTTTGTTTTTCTGGGTATCCTAGATTTGTTAAAACAACCTTTCCCAATATAAAAAAGAACTTTTTAGATGGTCTTGGTAGTTATGACATCTATGCTAATCTTCAATGGGATAGTGAAAATTGGAAGGGTAGTCGGATACATCATGAGAATGATATTACCTTTGAGACAAATGAATTGGAGGATTTTAAAGAGTTATATACCCCACTTAATATGGCGAAGTGTCATGTAAATAAACCCTTTGTATATGACGTATCAAACTATGATAAACTCTCTGCTGAATATGATTTACAACTTACATCAGAGAAAGCAAAGGATATAATGTATAGGTTTAAGTCCCAGTATCAGGGGATTGCTGATTGTGTTAAACTTGTAGAGAACCCTGATGACTATGAGTACTTTGTTAGAATGAGAACAGATCTTATATTTGAGTCTGAGATTGAGATGAAGGACTTAGAGACTGATGGTATAATGAACCAGAATGGACACGTTGCAGGTGCAGATAGGCATTGGTCTGATTGGTTTTTTATTGTTCCCACTAAACACTTGAATTTCTATGATGATTTTGCTAAGGTAGAAGAACATTTTGCAGATGGTATTATTCATATGCATAAGATTGTAGAAAATGTAGGAAGACCCTATGGTATCAAACACTATGAATTTGGAGTAGGGACTCCAAGTACATCACACCTCTTTGGAAATCTTTTAGAAACTAATCAATGAAAATTATTATTTGGGGTTATCCTTTATACTCTCACACTCATTCCTATATTCATGCTGCTTTTTATAAAGCTTTTAAACATTTAGGATATGAGACATATTGGTTTCATGATGGTGAATATCCAGAGGACTTTGATTGGAACGATTGTGTATTTTGGACAGAAGGATTTGCTGATAAAAACATTCCACTGAATAAGACAAGTACATATTTTGTTCATGTCTGTCCAGATCCTGCAAGATATATTAATGCAGGTGTGAAGAAGTTTATTGACGTGAGACCAAATGGTGTTTGGCAAAAGGATCATGTATATGATTTTACTTTAGATAAGGCTAAAGCACAAAAATTAGGATCGTGTGTATATCTTGTTCCAAAGAAGAATCGTAGAGTTCAGGTTTTAAATGATCATCATTCTTATTGGATTGAGGATTATGATAAGATGCATGTATCTTGGGCAGCAAATATTCTTCCTGAAGAGTTTAACTTTGAGGATATTAATTACCCTAGAGAAAATAAAATTTGGTTCTGTGGAAATCTTTCATCTAATGGTGTATGTGAAAACTTTAGTACTTTTAAACCTTTCCTTGAGGAGTGTCAAAAAAATGGTATTGAATTTGTTGCAAATGATCCATGGGCAAATCCTCTTGATGAAGAGGAGGTAAAAAAAAGAACCATGAAGTCAATTTTAGGTGTTGATATTCGTGGTCCAGAACACTTGCGAAATGGATATATACCGTGTAGAGTGTTTAAGTCTATTAGTTGGGGGCATTTAGGAACTACTAATTCAGAAGAAGTAAATAAAGAACTTGAAGGTCATGTTCTTTTTCAACCTGATACAAGACAACTGTTTTATGATGCAATGGATAGACGAAAAGACTTGAATTGGATCAGAGAATGTATGTTATATGTTAAAGAAAATCACACTTATGTAAATCGTATTAATGCAATTTTGAGTATACTATGAAGGAAGTAACTATTGTATCTGCTCTCTTTAATATTGAAAGAGAGAACATGGATGGCCGAAAGTGGGAAGAATATCTGGAGTGGTTTGATATTACACTTAAACTCAAATGTCCAATGTATCTTTTCATCACTGAGGATGTAAGAGAATTTGTTGAGGAGCGTAGAACTAAAATTCCAACAGAGATTATAGTTCAGTCTGTAGAAGATATTCCTTACTATCATTTGAGTGATAGGATTCAGGGAATCTTAGATAGTCCTGAGTATAAACAAAAGATATCTGATTCTGATAGAATTGAATGTAAGCATTCTATGTATTCTATTATTCAATATTCTAAGTTTCCTTGGTTAGTAAAAGCAGCACAAGAGAATTCATTTAATTCCAATTATTTTTTCTGGTTGGATGCTGGTGGTTCTCGTTTCTTTGATGGGTATGGTTTTGATGACCAGTATCCTGGTAGCAATGCTATTGAATCTTTAAATTCTATGGGAGAATCTTTTCTTGTTCAAGAAAATTGTGAATACTATACAGATCTTTTTAATTCAGATGAACTTTCTTTAGACTACTTATATGATAATAGATCTTTTGTTCTTGGGTCTATGTTTGGTGGACATAAAAATTCTTTAAATAAAATTTCTGAGTTAGTTAATAATATTTTTATAAATGAAATGATTGAAAAAGGTAATGTTAATAATGAGCAGATAGCTTTAGGTTATCTTCTCAAAAAACATCCAGATTATTTTGCCTCATATCAAAGAACTAATGGTAAACATATGGATATATTTACGGAGTTAAGTCAATGAAAATATCAATTGTTGGGCCAGGTATCATGCCAATACCACCTACAGGGTGGGGTGCTGTAGAAATATTAATCTGGGATTCTAAAAATGCATTAGAAGCATTGGGTCATACAGTTCAGATTATTAATACTAAAAATGGTAGGGAGATAATCGACCAGATTAATTCCTTTAAACCAGATTTTGTTCACGTACAGTATGATGAGTTTGTTCCTATAATGGAGTACATACAATATCCGTGTGCTATCACAAGTCACTTTGGATATATTGAACGTAAAGAAATGTTTGGTGGATATATTAATGTAGCTAATGAATTTCAGAGAATCAAACCAAATGTATTCTGTTTATCTGAAGGTATAGAGAAGGTATATAATGTGATGTTTAATATACCAAAGGAGAAAACATTTGTAACTCCAAACGGTGTGAATCTTGATAGATTTAGAGCAACTGATACTCCAAAGTATCCTGATAGAAGTTTATATCTAGCAAAGATTGATTATAGAAAACGTCAACATATGTTCCAGTCTATAGACAGTCTATGGTACGCAGGTAATATTGCTGATAATCGTTTTAATCAGAATAAAAATTATCTAGGTGAGTGGTCTAAAGAAACTCTCTATAAGAATCTAACTGAGTATGGTAATCTTGTATTACTATCTGATGGTGAGGCACATCCATTAGTTTGTATGGAAGCACTTGCTGCTGGTCTTGGTGTAGTGGTATGTCAATGGGGTGCTGCTAACTTGGATACTAGTAAAGAATTTATTACAGTAATCCCAGAGAATAAGATATCTGATATTGCTTATGTAGAATCTAAAATGATAGAGAATAGAGAATACTCTAGACATAATCGCAAAGATATACTAGAATACTCCAAGCAGTTTGATTGGATTAATGTTATGAGGGATACTTATATTCCTACAATTGAGAAAATAATAAAATGAAAAATTTAGTTAGCATTTTTGCAGGACACGATGCTAATATATCTTTTTGGAATGCTGAAACAAATAAGTATTATACCATTGAGATAGAGAGATTAGTAAAGAAAAGATATTTCAGACTACATGAAGATAATAGTCAGTCAGAACAAAAGGCTATTTTAGAAGAGTGTAGAGATATTGCCACACGAGAGTGGGGTATAGAGAATGATTATGAGTGTGTTCTAATCTCTTCTGATGGATACATACAAACTAACCCAAGAGAAATATTTAATACTCAACAGGTACAGACAGTAGCAAGACACCATCAGACTCATGTGGCTTCAGCATATTATATGTCACCCTTTAAAGAAGCATTAGTTGTTTCTTATGATGGTGGTGGAGATGATGGTTATTTTAATATATACGTTGCTAATCAAGAAGGTATTATTCATTTAGATAAGATTGAATCTGATTTTGGTGGTGGATATCTTCTATGTGGTTCTTTGATTAGAGAGGTAGCAGAGAAGAGTAAACACCAGTTAGCATTGTCTGGTAAGTTGATGGGTCTATGTGGCTATGGTAAACCTATTAAAGAATATGTTCCTGCTTTTCAAGAGTTCTTTTTTGATAGAGATTATAAGAAACTTGCTCAGACTACAGGACTTCCTCTTAAGAATCTTGATAACCCTTGGGAGAATCCATTAGAGAACTGGGTGTTTGAAGGGCAAGAAGGATATGATATTGCTGCTACCGCACAGGAAGCATTTGAGAAGGCATTTTTTAATGTGCTTGATAGGTATGATGTAGATGTTCCTCTCATTCTAACGGGGGGATGTGCTTTGAATGTTCTAGTGAATGAGAAGGTTAAGTGTCTATACAATAGACCTTTGTATATACCACCAAATCCTCATGATGGAAGTCTTTCTTTAGGGCATATGTTCCTTTATAGAAAACCAACAGAGAGAGTAGAGATTGCATATGCAGGCCTTCCTTTACTTAATAAAAATACAGATTTAAAGTTCTATATTGCTAAGTATAAAGCAACTAAGGTAAATAAGAAAGAGATTGCGGAGTTGATTAAAGATGGTAAAATACTTGGGTTGGTCTATGGTGATTCCGAAGTGGGGCCTAGAGCGTTGGGCAACCGTTCTATTGTATGTGATCCTAATATTTCTGACATGAAAGATATACTAAACTCTAAAGTAAAATTTAGAGAATGGTATAGACCTTTCGCACCTTTCTGTAAGAAAGAAGAAGCACACAAATGGTTTGAGACTAGGAACTTTGACAACTTAGAGTATATGAGTTATGCTCCTGTAGTTAAAGTTGATACCTTACCATCTATTACACATGTGGATGGTACTGCTAGACTTCAAACAGTCACAGAAGAATCTCATCCAGATTTCTATGAGTTACTTACAGAGTTTGGTAAGATATCAGAGACTAATGTTCTATTGAATACTTCATTTAACATTAGAGGATATCCTATTCTTTCTAGGATTGAGGATGCATTATATGCTCTAAATAACACTGACATGGATCATGTTGTGATTGAAGATTACTTATTTACAAAGTGAGGTACTAATGAAAATTGACGTAGGGGATTATGAATTGGATTGTGATTTTGATCCACGTATACAGAATAATGCTAGTGATAAAACTATCCCAATTGATGATATTGGATTTATATATAACTGTGTTTTTAAGCAAAGAAAAGCATTTGAATATTCGGTAAAATCAATAAAAGAAGTATATCCAGATTCAAAAATATATGTAGTATCTGATGGTGGATATGATTATTCTTATATGGAAGATGAGAATCTAAAGTTTTCCATGGAAGAAGATACTGTATCACCTTTAAAAGGAATTGGTGGAGATAATTTTTTAGAGCCGAATCATCAGACTATTGTTAAGACTGGTATGAAGGCTACATTAAGAAGATTGGAAGCAGGTATTGAGTACTGTGGTAATCCAGAATGGATTTGTATGACTGAACCTGATGTTTTAATTAGGGGGAAGATTACTCATCCAGAGAATGCTAAGTTATTAGGTATGAGGATCAATCGATCTTGGTTATTAGGTGATGGTGTTTCTCCGTCTGTAGAAGGATTGAAAACTGTAATGGGATTGAATAGTTTATTATCAGAAATAGAAGGATCTATTCCTGTTTTGAGATGGGGTGCAGTTCCTGCTATCTTTCATACTGAAACATTCCTTAAAGCACTTAAAGTTTATAAGGATAACTTTGATATTGTAGATAAATTTACTGAAAAGCATTATGCACCAGGAACTTTTGATTTGTTTATTTGTCTTATATTTGCATTGATAGGAGAACAAGAAGTATATAATAAAGAGATAACTGAATGTCTTAGAAATCCTTCATGGAAGACATCAGATCATCCTATTGTACATCAGTTTAGAGAGTATTATGAATCTAGTGATCATTATGGTGGTTGATTATGAATCGTATTAAAGATTATGAACAGTTAACAACAAGAATAGTTAACTGGCTTAAAGATTATTATTGGGAACATAATATAAAAGCATTTGTAGTGGGTGTATCGGGAGGAATTGATTCTGCTGTTGTATCCACTCTTTGTGCTGAGACAGGACTTCCTACTTATGTTCTGACTATGCCTCTTCATTCAAAGGAAGAGAATACAGAGTTATCTGATTTACATGCTTATCAATTAGTTGAAAAGTATTCTAATGTTACCTTAGTGAACGTTGATTTATCTGAAACATATGATAAGTTTATGGTTGCTGTTGATGATACATTTACTATTAATAAACTTGCGAATGCGAATACAAAGTCCCGTCTTAGAATGGTTTCTTTATATCAGGTAGCAGGTGCTGTTGGAGGTATTGTTGTTGGTACAGGTAATAAGGTAGAAGATTATGGAGTGGGTTTTTATACTAAGTATGGTGACGGTGGTGTAGATATTGCACCTATTGCTGATTTATATAAAACAGAAGTATGGGAACTGGGTGAATATTTGCAAGTTGATGAAAGAATATGTGATGCTATTCCTACTGATGGTCTATGGGATGATGGTAGAAAAGATGAAGACCAGATTGGTGCTTCTTATGAGCAATTAGAAGAGGCAATGGAGTATAGAAAAGGCCCTGCTTTAGATATACTTGATGAATTTAATAGAAAAAACAAACATAAAATGGAACCTATCCCCACATTTAAATTATGACTGCAACTATTGAAGATGTAAAAAAGTATTGGAATGACCGTCCTTGTAATGTACGACATTCACAAAAAGATATAGGAACAAAAGAATATTTTGATGAGGTAGAAAGAAAAAGATATACTGCTGAACCGCATATTCCTTTGTTTGCTGACTTTGAATCTTATAGAGGTAAGAAGGTTTTAGAAGTTGGATGTGGCATGGCTACAGAGGGTATTAACTTTGCTAGACAAGGTGCAGAATACACTGGAACTGATTTGTCAGAAGAGTCACTTGAACTTGCAAAAAAGAGATTTGAGGTGTATAATGAAGAAGGTAAATTTTATGCTGGTAACTCAGAGAAACTTACTTCTTTTGTGCCAATAGAAACTTATGATTTAATTTATTCTTTTGGTGTGATACATCATAGTCCACATCCAGAAAAGATTATTTCTGAGATTAAGAAGTATATGAATAAGGATAGTACCCTTAAGATTATGCTTTATGCTAGTGAGTCATGGAAGAACTATATGATTGAGGCAGGTTATGATCAACCTGAAGCACAGTATGGTTGTCCAATTGCCCACACATATACAAAAGATGAAGTACGGGAACTTTTAGATGAGTTTGATGTTTCAATAGAACAATACCATATATTCCCATATCAAATTGAACCATATAAGCGTGGAGAATTCCTTAAGCAACCTTGGTTTGAATCAATGCCAAACGAAATCTTTGAGGTTTTAAAGAAAAATCTTGGATGGCACTTATTAATTACTGCGAAACTATTATGAAGACAAATGTAAAAGCTGCAATGATTGGTGTAGGTAAGTTAGGTCAATCTTGTGCTGAAGTTATGGCAGAATCTTATCCATTGGTTGGGTATGATGTTTCTCCCAGACAACCAAAGAATTTTCCTATGGTTGATACTATGAAGGAAGCAGTGGAGTATGCTGATATAATTTTTATTGCTGCACCCACACCTCACGATCCTTTATATGATGGGAGAGAACCTACTGCACATCTTCCAAATAAGGATTTTGATTATACAATTGTCAAGAATATTTTAACTGAAGTAAATAAATGGTCTAATAGAGATAAGTTGGTTGTATTAATATCTACAGTATTACCAGGAACTACTAGAAGGGAGTTAGAACCTCTTATTACTAATGCTAGGTTTGTTTATAATCCTTACTTGATTGCCATGGGTACAGTTGGTTGGGATTTTGCTAATCCAGAGATGGTTATGATTGGAACTGAAGATGGTTCTGAAACTGGTGATGCTAGAGAACTTATTAATTTTTATAGACCCATGATGAATAATGATCCACGCTATATTGTGGGTACATGGGATGAGTGTGAATGTATTAAGATTTTTTATAACACATTCATATCTGCTAAGTTGAGTTTAGTTAATATGATTCAGGATGTAGCAGAGAAGCAAGGTAATATTAATGTAGATGTTGTTACTGATGCATTAAAGAATTCTACTCGTAGAATTATGGGCCCTAGTTATATGAAGGCAGGTATGGGTGATGGTGGAGCATGTCATCCTCGTGATAATATAGCTCTTAGATGGATGTCTGAGAACCTTGGACTAGGTTATGATCTCTTCGATGCTATTATGGAAGCAAGAGAAATACAGGCTAGAAATCTTGCAGAGAAGTTAGTACGAACAGGATTGGAAAATGTTATTATTGTAGGTAAAGCATATAAACCACATGTTCCATATGAAGCAGGATCTTATAGTCTATTGGTTGGACATTATGTGAAAGAATTTGGTGCTAATGTTTATTATGATGATGAATATACAGGTGATAAACCACCAGAGAATCTTGGAGCTTCTGCATATCTATTAGCACATGATCCTGAAACAACATTCTTGGGTTGCTTGGATCCAGATCCAGAGAAACAACAGAAAGATATCTTCCCAGAGGGTTCTATTATCATTGATCCTTGGAGGAAGTGTCCACCAATTTTTGGTTGTGAAGTAATTCATTATGGTAATACTAGAATAAATGGATAAGAACAAAGCAGCATTCAAGTTAAAGGGTCTCCCTCATATATACTATCTTAATCTGGATGAAGAACCAGAGAGAATGATGTATATGGAAGCCCAACTAAAGTATTGGGAGATAGAGAACTATACACGTATCTCTGCTTATGATGGTAGGGATGATAGGGATTTGGGTCATATACTCAAAGGAACTTATCCTGACGGAATGAGTGCTGGTGAGGTTGGTTGTACCACATCTCATTTAAAAGCAATGAAAGAGTTCCTAAAGACTGATGCTCCCTGTGCTATTATGATGGAGGATGATTGTGATATAGGAACAGCAGCACATTGGCCATTTGAATGGAGAGATTTCTTCTGTAAGATTCCTTATGATTATGATGTGATCCAACTTGCGGTTATTAATCCAGCAGCGATTCATCTACAGATGCATAAGAGGTTTGTAAATGATTTCTCTACAGCATGTTATTTAATAACTCGTCGTCATGCACAGAAGTTAATAGATTTACATGTACGTGGTGATAAGTATAAACTTGATAATGGTGTTAAACCAAGAGCAGTTGCTGATGATTTGATTTATAATTCAGGTAATACCTTTGCTATGCCTTTGTTCCTTTATAGAATTGAACTGGGTTCTTCTATTCATAAAGACCATGTAGAGGTATTTCACAAATCAAGTTATGATGGACTGTGGGACTTCTGGAGAAGGCAATCAGTAGATATAGAAGATTGGAATGCTCTCTTTGAATACGATCCATTCTTTGGTCGGTTACCACCAGGATTTGAGGGTAAGTAATATAACTTAATATAAGGTATGATTATGGGGGTCATAAGACATCCTTTTTACTGTTCGGAATCCCGAATGTTAAGATACTTTACAAGATTTAATGTTTGCTATATAATTATGTAACGTTTCTTAACAATACACAATGACTTCATCAGTCGCTAAGAAGTATACAACTACTGAGTATGGTAAGCAAAACATTTTTGCTAACGAACCTGCTATGCAGTATGTTGAAAACTACGAAGGATACTGGAAGAATGCAGAACAACTTAATGGTCGCCTAGCGATGATTGGTTTCTTTGCAGCAATCCATAACTACATCCTATTCGGAGCAGTTATACCAGGTATCTTTTAGATATCAAGGTCTTTACACCGCCTCAACTATAGTGGA
>Ga0163180_10002050_pt1 | contig 11314 bp, 14 predicted proteins | sample AtlANTMetagenome_2_FD_109647 | JGI IMG/M metagenome (GOLD analysis project Ga0163180, IMG submission 109647) | Marine eukaryotic phytoplankton communities from the Atlantic Ocean - Atlantic ANT 4 Metagenome | ecosystem: Environmental > Aquatic > Marine > Oceanic | place: North Atlantic Ocean...
ATTTTGAAGTTACCTTCGCTATCATGTCCAACGTTGCCTCTGCCAATCTCATATTTATCGATATTAAACTCGTGCATCGCCTTGCTTAGCTCTTGGTACGCAGGACCAGCTACACGAGACAGGAGGACTCCGAGTTCTTGAGCAATCTCGGCACTTTTAGACTCGTCGTCAGCCGGATCTTTGGTCCGATCATATCGGAAGGACCCCAGGATCATCTTCAAGATATGAAAAGGGTCGGCAGGATTGATGTTTGCATCTCGACGCGATTGTAATACGGCTTCCTTCTCTGCGGGGAAAGACTTTTCAAGCGCCTTGTCCAAATCCTCCATATAGTAGATCTGGGGGATATTTTCCATTACAACCCACGAGAAGTCGTCAGCATGCGCGTATGCACGGGGGAATATAAGAGGATAGCGCTTGGCAGTGTTAAAATCGTCTTCATTCATCTGCATCTTATAATCATCGGGCTCGTGAATCATTTTGATAACATGATCAGGATCATCAACCGGCTGATATACAGCTCGAAAAGACCCGGTGCCGAGTTTCTTGAACCGATCGGACTCTAGAATCTCGTGGATCTCATCGAAGTCGTCGGTGGCTTGGATTTCTTTGAGCCAAGGGAAATACTCGCCTTCGCCCTCTGCAAGATACTTGCGCCAGTTTTCAAGTAGGAGTTTCATTGCTACTCCTCATCAAATGAATTTTTATCTTGCCATTCGTGCGAAGTTTCGTCTGTCTCGATTGGTCCACCAGCTGCCCACGTATAGCATGTTCGAGCGCTGTGGCACTTAAAATGATGCATCCAGCAATATCCAAGTCGCCCAGCTTCATCTTCAACTGGTCCAGGCATACATTCATCCATCCTTGGTGAAATGTCAAATGCCACACAATTGCTGCAGTTGGACGCCTTTGCAACGTCGATGGTTGTATTCCAGTGATCTGCGGCTCGGTCCCAGTAACTCTCATCCTCTAAGTTTAGTGGACCGTACTGAATATGTTCAGCTTCAATCGCAGCATTGCGATTTTTTGTGTTTAATTCAAGATCCTGTGTTGCGGGAGGACAGATATACTTCTTAGCCTCTGCGAGGAACTTCTTCCAGTTTTCAAGTAGGAGTTTCATCTTCTTTTAACTCCGGGCTTGTAATAGTTCTTTGATCAAACTTTTGCATCAAGAATTTCTGTAGCAGCTTGTCCATGTTTAGGGCTGCGAGTGGCTTTTCATCTGACTCTTCAGCCATTGCTTTGGAAAGCCAGTTTAAAAACATGTTTTCTACTTTGTTATCCAGCATCGCCGAGATTTCATCATCTACATTCAATGCATCTAGTGCCGTATTGGTTTCTTTGTCGTCAGGGAGTTGGTATACCGACTTAAGAAGGCCGGCCATATCTTTGGCCGCTCCGACCCCTGCCGCGCCCAGACTGAAGCCCGGGATTTCTCCCAGAGCCCCCAAAGCCAGGTCCATCGCGGTGCCCTTGACGGCTTCTTTCCCAGCTTGAGTTTTTTTCAACCGCGTCGCGACGGCTATGACTTTTCTAAGATCTCCGACTGTTTTAAGTTGCGCAACGTCACCGGCCTGAGCTGCCGCGGCCTTCTTGTTTGCGACGGCCTTTTTCTGGCGACCGCCGCTTGCGCTGGTAGCGGTGGGATCGAATGTTTTGTTAGATGCCCAGTCATCATACTCTTCGTATTGCTCTGGCTTTACTCCGGATGGATATGGCTTTTTAGTAACGGGAGAAATATCCTGTTCGGTTAAATACTTTCGCCAGTTTTCAAGTAGGAGTTTCATAACCTACCACTTCTTGCAGGACCAGTATCGTGCTTTTGTCTTGGGTCCTGGGTTGTCACAGTTATGACGGGCTCGGAAGTTCTTTCTGGCTTCTGGATTACTCTTTCGAATCTTCATGGTCTTCTCGCCTTTGGCTTTGGCACTTGAGCCGCCATGGCCAAAGTTAACCTTTTTTACATTTCCAGTTGACGGATCCTTGACATAAACTTTGAATTTCTTGACATCTCCGCGGGTGGGCTTGTTAAGAGTAACCTTTCGGCCCTGATACTCTGCTTCGTATACGAGATCAGGACAATCACACGAAGCCGCATCCAGTTGCTCGGCAAGACACCCAACACAGACTGGGGTACCATCTTCCAAAAACGCCTCATCAAGATGGGGGAGGACATTGGTCTCAAAAATGAAGCGCCTCACTTCTTCAAAGATTATTCCTTCAAGCAGGTTTTTAGACATTCTCATATTTTCATTCCTCTCATCGGGGCGCTTGTAGCCCTTGCATTGCGCCTTTGTAGGACGACATCGGGGTTTTGCCCTCTTTTCGCCTTTTTGGCGGCCGCACGGCTTGCCGGTGTTGCAATCAATCCAGCCTCCCACTTTGCCTTTGGCGCCCTGGCGGGAGAACCAACCATGGAGCCCTTCCTTCTCTTCTTTAGAGAAATCTGATTTTTCGTCAAGCGGTTCAAGGGTTTTCTTGACATCGATCTCTTCGTCATCTTGGAGGATATAATCTCCGTCTTCATGGAGGCCAACGTCGCTCATGCCTTTGATAGCCTCTTTGATTTCTTTTTCTGATGCTTTAGTGTGGTCCTTGAGTGCTTTCATACCTGCGGCGCCGCCTTCCTCGATCAGGGCTTTACGAATTTTTGACTCTAGGTTTTCTTCACCCTCAAAAAGTTCAGTTTGCTCGTTTTTTTTGCTTTTGTTACCCCAATTGGCAGCACCGACTTTGCGACACTTCACGAGGGCGCCTGAAGCGTAGGCGGAAGGCCAGACCTTATAACGAGACTTTACTTTACGCGTACAGGCGTCATCCTTTTCTTCGATGACCTCTTCTTCTAGAGGAACACAGTTGGGGACCATTTTGTCGCCCTTCTTTTTCATTCCTACTTTCTTGTAACCATCCCAACACGGACCGGCGGCTTCTTTAAGATAGGAATTCCAGTTTTCAAATAAGAGCTTCATTTTATTCTTTACCCTTCCCTTGCATCCTAAGTAGTCTATCTTCGGCGTATTTCGCCCTCATGTCGCCCAAGCCACGGTCAATTTTCTCTAGCGCTTGCGCCAACATCTTTTCCTGATTAGCCAGTTTCGATACAATCATCTCTTGGTGGTACTGCCGTGCTTCCTTGGCTGCCTTTTCTTCTTCCTTTTTATCTTTGCGCTGTTGCCAGTTCATAAATAAGAGCGATGCTGTCCACAATCCGAGGACACCATACTGTGCTAAGCCTTTTATTATTTCGAGTTCCACTCAGTAAGTAGTGAGACTACAGTCCCAATAACCACTCAATTGAATAGATAACTTCAGCTTCGCTATAGCCTCTATCAATATCTCTCAAAACCATCTCACGGTCGATGTAATAAAATGTCGGCCAACCAGACAAAGCCCATGTTCCGCCGCCACTTTCGAGCATGGCTCGACTGCCCGCGATAACTAATGAGTCGGTGTTGCCATATGTCGCCGCCCATTCATTAACATCTTTTTGAGTGGGTACGTCACCGTTTGCTGTCTCTATTAACACAGTGATATACAACAAGTCGGTATCACGATATTGATCTTGTATTTCCTGAGCATGCTCTGCCGCCGCGCGACAGGGGCCACACCAGCCGGCGGAGAAGTCTAGTACGATAGGGCGCCCATAAAGAGCATATAAACCAAAAGGATCGCCGTTGTGGTCCGTACTCTGGACATTACAGGGGTGGTCACCCTCAATACATGCGCATGTTTCCCAAGTGATGGGGCTAGCCGGGAGTAAATCCCAGGGATCGGTTTCATGAAATCCTGGTAAAGCACTTATCTCTATGGATTCCTGATAATCGTCCGGAACCAGGTCCCTTGGCAGCCTCTCAAAGTCCCCCTCTCCCGAAGGGGGCGTACACGCGAATAAAGACGCGCATAATACTAACAAAATCGTACGTAACATAGCGACATACCTCCTATTGTAACTAGGAAGCAATAACTGTGCCGCTATGTAAAGTCCTTAGGATCTCTATATTTTTGTCTTACTTTTTCGGAGATGGGAATTGCCTCCCCGTCGCCATCGATACGCACAAAGGTCATCTCAGTTTTAACGACTGCGCGCTGAGTACCGTTATACACAGAGTGTCTTCTCGCCTCCATAGCCAGTGTTAGAGAGGTTTTCCCGACCTTGCAGACCTCTCCATATATCTTGATGATTTGACCGGGCCTAGCGGGCTTCTCAAAGGTCAACCCCGAGATGTGCTTGGTTACCATGCGAGGAGTATCAGCCACTTGAGCTGCGAACGCCGCGGCAGCTTCATCGAGCCACGAAAGCATCACTCCTCCGAAAAGGTTTCCATGATACCCTACATCTTGGGTTTTTACAAAGTGGGTGGATATTAATTCCATTTAAGATTTATTGGCTTTCACTACTTTTTTGGGAGGGGTCAAGTCTTGATTGACCTCTTTTATTCTACTACATGTGCCGGTACTTTTACAGAGTTCATCTACCTTAGCCTGTAAAGTTTCAAGTTTTAAGGTAAGACTCGCGACCACGGTGGAAATTTCACTGATTATCTGTTCTTTATTAGAGTCCATGTTCTTCTATCTCCTGCATCATAGCAAAATGGGCATTGGCCACTGCCTGGCGCACAGCAGGGTCTAGTAAAGCTGTAGCATCATCAAAATTGGTCATAAATCCATTTTCCGAAAGTACGGCCGGCATGTGAGTTTTACGAAGGACATAGAAATTGGCCCAGCTATCGTTGCTTCTTACTCCTCGATCGCGAAAAGGAGTTAAATCTCCTAACCAGCGTTGGAGACTATCGGCTAAACGCTTGCCCGACTGGCTTTTGTAGTGATAAAATGTACATACGCCTTTCGCACTATTAAACTCTCGCCCATTGCCGAAAGCATTGGCATGGACGGAAACATAAATACAGTTTTTGCGCTCTTTATGTAAGATATTGGCCTTTCGAACTCGGTGGGAAAGAGACATGTCTTCCTCAGTGTCGACAAGATTTATTACAGCTTGATCTTGACCGGCAACAAGGGGTCCATAGCGAGGATCGAGTTCTGAGCCATCCCTAATAGTGCTAGCAAGGGCTAACTGCATAATGCGCTTCACCACATCGCGATTGAACTCTCCCTCATAGAGTATAGAGCCATCAGGGAAGCGTGGGGACCTTTTTCCAGCGGTTTGATACACGCCGTCAATGATCCCCCCATGTCCGGGGTCTAAAAGCCAAGTATAACGCGACATATCATATCTCCTGTGCTATAAGTACTCTTTCCACTTGACATTAGACGTTTTTATCCGTTTTTTGATAATTGATCGATAGGAAGGTTTTTGAGGGAGCTTCGGGAGGCTAAAAGGGGTTTGAGAAAGGAGTAAGTCACTTTTTTCTTGATTACAGGGCTTACAAGCGATCACAACGTTCGTCCAGATCGTTTTTCCTCCTTTGGAACGCGGAATTACATGATCTATGGTCAAATCGCCCTCTCGAAAGGCTTTTTGGCAATATTGGCACCGATTTTCATCACGAATCATGATATTTTTGCGTGTACACGGTAAAGTGAAGAATTTTTCTTCAATGTAGCGAAAAAGAACGATGACAGAGGGTACCTGGAAGGTCCTACGGGCTGAGTGGACCCATTTGTCGGAATATTCGACTGCCCATGCTTTATTGAGCCAAGTTAGGAGGAATGCCTCTTCCCAGGAGATGATTTCGATCGGTTTGAAGGAAGAATCTAACTTTAAGACCGAAATATTCTCCATTTTGCTCCTTTTTGTGGAATTAATGTCAATGATTACTTGACATCACAGTATATATCAATTATAATTGTTAATAGATCCCACCTTAAGATAATTAGTACATGAGCGTCTTCCGAAAACACAAATCCATCGTCGATCGAGCTTCAAGCGATCGTATGCGCCATAAAAAGAAGATAGATAAGGCAATTAAAGAGTCTATCAAGGATGTTATTGCCGAAGAATCTATTATTGGCCAAGATGGCAAGAAAAAAATCCGTATCCCTGTGCGCGGGATCAAAGAATACCGATTTATCTATGGTAATAACGAAGAGAACAAGTCTGTAGGCTCTGGGGGCGACCATTCACTCAAAAAAGGGCAAAAAATCGGTCAAAAACGTGCGGAAAAAGGCCAAGGACAAGGTACGGGGAAGGCCAGCGACCAAAAAGGCGATGAATACTACGATGTAGAAGTCAGCCTGGAAGAATTGGCCGAATATCTCTTTGCTGACCTCGAACTCCCCGATTTGGAGAAAAAACAATTCAAATTTGTCTCTCAAGAGAGCATAAAACGTAAAGGATATCGCTTTAAAGGTATTCGTCCGCGTCTTTCAAAGAAAGAAACCCTCAAACGGAAGATAAGACGCCAAAAGATGGCCGAAAAAAACGGTACACACGATCCTGAGGGGGATGAGCGCTTTCCTTTTCACAAAGATGATCTCAAATACCACCATATCAAGCCTAAAATCAAAGAAAACAGCGCCGCAGTCATATTCTTCTTAATGGATGTCTCCGGTTCTATGTCGCAGGAGCGCAAATTTCTAGCCAGGAGCTTCTTTTTTCTCCTCTACCAGTTTTTAAACCACAAGTACGAAAAAGTTGACGTCGTTTTTATCTCTCATTCCACTCATGCCAACCGCGTAACTGAAGATGACTTCTTTAAAGTGGGGACATATGGTGGTACAATCATTTCGAGCGCGCTCCAGCTTGAGCTGGACACGATTGAGAAGGAATATCACCCCAATACCTGGAATATTTACAGCTTTTACTGTGGCGACGGGGAAAATTGGTCGAGCGATAATGAAAAATGCCTAGATTTGTTCAGAGAAATCAAGGATCTTTCCCAATTGACTGGCTATTGCGAGATTAATGAGCAGTATCAAGGCCTGGCAGACGAAGTCGATAAGGATGATGTGTTCCATGGCACCCCGTGGGGCACTTTTTCGGCCTGGAAAAATGAAGAACTTGAAAATTTGTGGGCAAAACTCACACCAGTCTGTGATCAAAAGTTTAAAAAGGTGATGATTGGTGAGACAGCACACATATGGAAAGCTTTTCATAGCTTATTTGGAGGGAAATCACAGTCATGAGTGATTGGACAGAGGCGGATTTACTACATTGGGATGAAAAAATCCTTCGGGTGGCCGAAGATCTTGGCTTGGATTGGCATCCTATTGACTACGAAATCATCGACTATGCAGAAATGCTAGGGGCGATGGCGTATGTGGGCCTTCCCACTCATTATCGCCACTGGTCTTACGGCAAAGAGTATGAGCGCACCCACACTCTCTACAACATGGGGCAAACAGGACTCCCCTACGAGATGATCATCAACTCTAACCCGAGTATAGCTTATCTAATGCGCGAAAATGCTCTCTATATCCATCTTCTAACGATGGCGCACTGTGTTGGACACTCCGACTTCTTTAAACAAAATCGCATGTTTGCCGAAACTAATCCGGAAAACATTATTGACAGTTTTAAATCGGCCGCTAAATATGTACGCAAGCTTATTGAAGACCCGTCGATTGGAATCGACCGGGTAGAACACATCCTTGATGCGGCGCATTCTATCAAATATCAGGTACCGCGCTTTCCGGGGATCAAATATAAATCCCGTGATGAGCTTTTAGCCATTGAAAAGCAGAAAATGACTGAACAGGAGTCGTATTCCCCCGATTTAACTAAAAATCCTCTAGAGCCCGAATATAATCTCCTCCGGTTCATTGCGGAACATAGTCACCGCCTAGAAGAATGGGAAAGAAATTTGATCCTCATCGTGGAAGAAAGCTCCAAGTACTTCATCCCGCAAGCCCTGACTAAGGTGATGAATGAGGGGTGGGCATGCACTATTCACTACAAAATTATCAATGAGCTGAATCTTCCTGATAACCTCCATCTTCCTTTTATCAAGTTGCACAACCAAGTTGTGCGCCCCCACCTGGGTCAGCTCAACCCTTACCATCTGGGCTTTAAATTGTTTGAAAAAATTGTGGAGGAGTCGGGGTTTGAGGAGGCCATGATCGTACGAGAGGTTCATAATGATATCTCCTTTTTGCGATTTTATGCTGACCAGAAGTTTTTGGAGGATATGAATTACTTCAGTTATTCCTTCAAAAAAGAGAAAAAAATCATTACAATAGATGATATATCTGATAACGGTGGATGGGAAGCCGTGAGGGATGAACTAATTAAGAATGTAGGCCTTAATCGAGTGCCCGTAATATTTGTCGACGAGGTAGAGAAAGATAACTCTCTTTGCCTTGCGCATGAACATGATGGGCGAGATTTGGACCTCAATTATGCACAAAAGGTTTATGATCATATCAAAACCTTGTGGAAAGATGAAGTGAAGCTAGTAACAATGGTAGAAAATGAAATATGGGAGTTTTAAATTATGACCACAACAAATAAATTCTTACAAAGAATCAAAGAACACAGAGAGAGCAAGAAAGAAGAAAAGTTTTCTGGATCCCTCGCACAATATCTGGAAATCCTAGAGGCGGACGCGGGAGCGGCAGCCCTTGCGCACAGGCGCCTCTACGATCAGATTATGTCTCATGGGCTTCAAACCCTTGATGAAAGCGATCACCGATGCAATAAAATTTTTGATGGTGAAGAAGTAAAGGTCTATGATTACTTTTCTAGTCAATTCTTTGGCATGGAGCGTCCTCTGGAGAAGGTGATGAGATTTTTACGCTCGGCTGCAATGAAGGGTGAAGAAAGTCGACAAGTTCTTCTCTTGTTGGGCCCAGTGGGCGCCGGAAAGTCGGCCTTGGTAGAACATATTAAAGGTGCGCTCGAAGAGTCCCCTCCGGTCTACGCCTTGGAGGGATGCCCTATCCGTGAAGAGCCTCTGCATCTAATTCCTCGTACATTACGGGCTGAGTTTAAGGAAACATACGGCATTCCCATCGAAGGGGATCTGTGCCCGGTCTGTCGCCATCGCCTCATCCACGAATTCGGAGGGGATTATACCGCTTTTCCTATTACTCAGTCTTCTTTTTCGGTTAGAGGGCGCAAGGGCGTTGGTGTCGTTCCTCCCATGGATCCCAATACGCAAGATACGAGCCTTCTTATTGGCTCCGAGGACATTTCCAAACTTGACCTCTACCCTGAAGATGATCCCCGTGTCCTTTCCCTCAATGGAGCCTTTAATGTAGGCAACCGCGGTATCGTTGAATTTGTTGAGGTATTCAAGAATGAGATTGAATTCCTTCACACCATGATCACAGCGACCCAGGAAAAGAATGTACCCTCCCCCGGTAAGCAGGCCATGATCTATTTTGATGGGGTCATCCTCGCTCACTGTAATGAGGCGGAGTGGAACAAATTTAAGTCGGAACATACTAACGAAGCTATTCTCGATCGTATCGTGCGAGTCAATGTTCCTTACACTTTGGAATTTGAGCAAGAAGTGAAGATTTACAAGAAACTTATTGGCCGTTCCGACTTTGATTGTCACATTGCCCCCCATACTCTAGAAGTTGCTGCCATGTTTGCGGTCCTCTCTCGCCTAAAGCCCTCCAACAAAGTTGATCCGGTTACGAAGATGAAAATCTATAACGGAGAAGAAATTGTTGAAAAGGGTCTCATCAAGAAGGTAGACATTAAAGACCTTAGAGAAGAAGTGGAGGATGAGGGGATGACAGGTATCTCCACCCGCTTTATCATGAAGGCTATTGACGCTGCCCTCTCTGACTCCAGCAAGAATATGATCACCCCCATCTCTATCCGAGACGCCTTGATTAAGCAAGTGAAGGAACAAATTGTCAATGCCGATGATCGCAAGGTATATTTGCAGTTCTTGCAAAAGGCTCTGCATGAAGAGTACCTCTCTATTCTTGAGAAAGAGATTACTAAGGCTTTTGTCACGGCCTATGAAGAGCAGGCCGAGTCGTTGTTTAATAACTACCTTGACCATGCAGAAGCTTACGTTAACAGTACCAAAGTGAAGGATCGGGTAACTAATGAAGACATGGAACCAGACGAGAAATTCCTTCAGTCCATTGAGGAGCAGATTGGTATTAAAGGGTCCGCAAAGAATAACTTCCGCGCCGACATTACTTCCTACATGTTTGCCAAATTGCGCCGCAATGAAACAATCGACTGGCGTTCATATGGCCCTCTCCGTGAGGCGATTGAAAACAAGCTCGTTGCCTCAGTCCGGGATATCTCTCGCATTGTTACCAAGAGCAAGAGCCGCGATGTGAAACAGCAGAAGAAATTTAATGCAATGGTTAAAACTCTAATGGACACCTACGGATACAACGAAGATTCAGCCGAGGAAGTAATTAAGTTTGCATCCAACAATTTGTGGCGCGACTCATAGACTCCCAGATGCAGTAGCGCTTATAAGAGGAGAGTCACTACGGCTCTCCTCTTCTTTTGTAACCACTGTCAGGTTTTGGTACTTACACCATTGGTAGGTTTCGACAGGGTGGGTAAAGAGAACGCGGACCCAAGGGTCATCGGCGCGCAAGTCATCGAAGATGTCCACTACAATTCCTATAGCTTTATTTTTATGGAGTTCAAGCCTTACTAGATCCCCGAGTTTCATAGAGTAAATAGGCACTAGAATAAGACTAATGGAAGGTGGTATCATCCGGTGCACCGAACGAGCCAAATCCCTCATATATATCGCCCCCGTCAGGCCCCGTCTCTGTCAGTGCAGGGTCCATGGAAAGGAGGATCTCTTGAGTATTAGTATCCACGTACACCGAGACAAAGGCATCATCATCTACGAGCGCAAAATCGGCCAGCCCTAACCTAACGTTACCAAGTTTGCTAACCAAAACGGTGACCAGGGTAGCAAGCATGGCCGGAGAGGAGAGGTCATTAGGCTCATCGCCCACCTCATATGTACTCGGTTGAATTTTTTGTTGAGACTCCTTCTCTTCATGGAGAGCCATCGCCAATTTTTTTAGATCACCAGCAATGGCAACGTTGTGCTCGTAGCGGGTATTAGCCTTGTGCCTCACCCACGTTGTCCAAAGAATACTCAAACAAGCTACAACACACAATCCAACACTAAGATATAACATACCCGATACCTCTACTACTAAATAGGCGCCGTTCCGCGATTTTTTCTTCGGAAATTTTTATCCCCTATCGCATACTAGAAACGCCTTTTGTATTCGAGTCCCAGGCACAACTCCCAACTAAATACGCACACACACAGGCGCACCCTCCAGTATTGTTGGGAGAGAGCACCGTACTGCACGGAGATACCCAGCAGGCAACCATAGTGACGATTGGTATTAATGAAAGGTAGGGGTAGCACTTCTACTAAATATGTAGTAGAATCCAAGTAAGAGA
>Ga0163180_10002051_pt1 | contig 11312 bp, 17 predicted proteins | sample AtlANTMetagenome_2_FD_109647 | JGI IMG/M metagenome (GOLD analysis project Ga0163180, IMG submission 109647) | Marine eukaryotic phytoplankton communities from the Atlantic Ocean - Atlantic ANT 4 Metagenome | ecosystem: Environmental > Aquatic > Marine > Oceanic | place: North Atlantic Ocean...
GCCCCATGCATCTTCTTTTGCCTCGACATCTTCTAGATCACTGTACTCGTAACCTGTTAGCTCTTGGCTCTTTGCATGATCCATGTCGTGATAGATATTTTGACCTGAGCTCCAGGCGCCTTCCTTCGCCTTTACTTTTGAAGGAGTGTCAGTGTCAATAACGATATTGTCTGTCTTAGGTGCCTCTAGCAAGAAGTCAACCAGTTTCAGTCTAGCCATATTATTATACCCTCATAATAATTATAGTGCGAGTATCTAAATTGCTTTGCTAAATTTCTGGACTCTTAAGATCCAATCTCGTACCAGCTGTTCGTACCGTCAGATATTAGCTTTTTAAAACTAGCAGGCGTAGGTAAGTCAATTGATGTAACTGACGGGTTGCCGTCAATATTGTCACCTGCCGCAGCGCTGATTGTAATTGCATTGACATCTGAGTAGCCAGCTGAATCTTTGATAGTTAAAACCATACCCGGGTTGTCACTGGCATCCGGAAGTGTTAAAGTTATTGCACTGTCGATACCATTCTGAGCTGTAGGTCTTGTATTGACAAGAACAACGCAGTCTGTATCGGGTATGGTAAATGTTGTTCCTGGGTCGTTTGCTGCATCTATTTTTCTTACTGCTAGTGATATCGACCCATTTACTGTAAGCGTAGAAGTCGGTGTTGAGTCTTTTATTCCAATCTTTTCATTTCCACCGTCAACAAAAAGCATGTGTGTATTATTATCTGACTCAACACGAAAATCTATCAAAGAGTCTGCACCTTCGTTTACCACAACTTCTGGCACAGTTCCGCCAATCCTTAATCCCTCTCTTATGTTTCCAGCGTCGTTCGTTTTAAAAACTATGAATTTGTTTGTAGACTGGTTCGTTATAAGAAGATTATCAGAATCATTAATTTGAATTTCAGCCCGATCAGACCCGCCTTCTTTAAACTGTATTGCTGGTTCGACATCATCAAGAAATAAATTTTCAGCCTCAACTGTCCCACTAGCATGTAGTGCATAAGTGCTACCAAATGCGCCAGAGACGATAATTCCTTCTCCAGCTGCGTGCAAAGCACCGGAAACTACTAAGTCTCCTCCAAATATTGCAGTGCCTCTCGTTGCTGTGCCTTTTGACCCTATTGATCCAGACACCCAGAAGTTGTTATCATCACCATAGTTTGTCTCACCAATTCGCACGATATCATTCGATGAATGCCCTGCATAAAATTTGAGTAGTTCATCATTAAGAAGTATTTTAGTAGTGTTATCACTGTCTGAACGTCTTCTTATTTTATCTGCATATAATCCTGCAGTATCTACTACATATAAATTACCTGATACATATAAGTCACCAGAAGAGTTTATCTTACCATCAACATCTAGCTGATACAAGGGAGTACCTATCCCATTAATGCCTAGCTTATTTGTAGATGCATCAAATTTCATGCCGGGGTTTCCAGCACCAGAGCCGTTACCCTTGACAACAAAGTCAACATTATTCCCGCCATCGTTAATAGTGACCTCGTGAGGTGAAGTGTTCTTTTTCTCAGCAGTGACAAGCGCTAGATTACCTGCCTTGAGGACTATCTTATCATCAGCAAAATTGATGAGTGTATCTTCATCGCCGTCATGTTTGATGTGTTGCTTAATCAGTATTGCATCACTTGCTATTTTCAGCTCTTCACTTCCGCCTACGGCAACGTTATGTTATCATTTGAAGGAAATTGCAAATAAGTATTTGGATCAACCCTGTGAACTAGTTTTTCTCCTACAGCTATTTCATCATCGACAGAAAGTGTAGAACCAGGTGTATCAACACCTATCCCAACTCTTCCATCACCTCGTACTTTAAATACAGTTGTTGAACCAGCCTCTAGGTCAAGAATTGTTGTACCTGTACCTGTTCCATCTGTTGTCACTTTTAGCCCGTGACCGGATGATCCCGCATCATTATCGATAGCAACTACATAATCATTAGAAATATTTGCGTAGACATCGAGTGCCCTAAAGGAATTGCTTCCTGTAACATAAACACTTCCTGTTACAAGAAGGGTTCCCGTGTCTGATCCGGCGGTACCTGATACAATAATCCCTTCGTTAAACCGCATGGTTGTGGAACCCATGTTCTTTATTGGCATTTTGTCACCCTAAGAATAAATATTTGCAATATAGGAATATAGCTACAGTTTCTTCTTAAGGTATATGATTGATGAACTACCGTCTATATCTTCATAGTCTACAGTATAATCTGGGTTCTCATATGCCTCACAGATTTCACAGACAACATCTTTGCAGATCTGAGTCTCATGTGTCTTAAGCCCAGAGTTAATATCTATGTGTTCAATAACAATGCTTATCTGGTATTCTTTATTTGAAATTTTATTAATAGTCTTTATTTTTCGCGTCATAGTTTTCCAATCTCGACGCAGCTACGTATAACAGAGACTAATAAATTGCTAAATTATTTTTAAAATAGGGTGGTGAGCTTGTTCCTCAAGCTCTTCTCTCTCCCTAATCTTTCTTGACATTGTTTTGAGAAGACCTGGATTAATTTCAAGTGCCTCAGGCATGATATTGTTTCTAATCCTAGACCTAGCAAACCTAGTCCCAAGGTTAGTAGGGTCAACTATGTATGGAATCTTGTGTCTCCTGCACCAATCTTCTAAATCTATTTTCTTGCAGAGAATAAAAGGTTTAATTACATTTCCTGTCTTGTAGGGCATAAGTCTAGGGTTCCCCCTAAGGGCAGTAAAAATCCACCACTCTGCTACGTCGTTTAAATTGTGACCAGTAACGACATCTCCTTCGACAGTGTTCATTACTTCGTATCGCTTGCTACGCCACCAGGCTTCTAGCGATTCACCCGACTCAGGCTGTCCTGATATCTTGTGAACCTTGAAGGGAATATTATTTTTGATGCAAAATCCTTCGACAAGCACTCTAGATTTCTTAGAGCTAGCAGTGCCATGATCAAAGTGAAGAACTCTAGGGTTTCTCCTTCCAGACATAAGAAAGTGAAGAGCTGCCATCGAGTCAGGACCGCCGCTACAACACACTGTAACTTCTCTTGGTAGTTTTGTCAAAAGCTTAATCATACACATATTATACATCATGTATCCTTGTTTTTACATGAAAAACATAAGTCAGAAATATTTATAATTACTGAGGTAACGCAGGGTGAGAAAAACTCAAGGAATCATAGCAGCTTTTCTATTCCTTTCATTAGGCTGCTCAGACTATAAGATTTCAAAAGTTTCACCTGATAATGAACCCGGTGTCTTGGTACCTGAAATAGAAGTAAGCCCAACTCATCACAGCTTCGGTGCACTAAGTGCTGGAAGCGAAGTACAAGACGTTGTTATAAAAATCGAGAACATCGGAAATGGTGACCTTGATGTATCAAGCGTATACATGCACAACGGCAATTCCAACTTTACAATTGCTTCTCTTCCGGGAGGAACTATCGGATCTCTTGATCATGCTGATCTAGTTGTGTCTTACTCTCCCGGGACATACGAAACAAACTTTGAAACAATTAGTATTCTATCTAACGACGAAGATGAGCCGGTGGTAAATGTGACACTCGATGGCTCGGGTGATGCACCTGTAATTACTATTACACCTGACTATCATGATTTTGGAAATATCTATCTAGGTTGTCAAGATACTCTGGAAGTCGAAGTTGGCAACGTTGGAAATTCAAATCTCATAATATCAGATATTGAATTTTTCTCAAGCATTCCGGTTGACTTTGCGTTTCACGACTATGCCTTAGACTGGGGAGCCCTTCCTATTGTCATACCTCCGGGAGATACGATAGACCTTCTTGTCGACTATATTCCTCTCGACATCTTTGATGATGCAGCTTACATAGAGATTACTTCAAACGATCCTGCAACTCCAGACGCATATGCAGACCAAGACGGCTTGGGAGATATTGAATCGTGGGCTTCGGACACATTCACCCAGGACGGAACTGTTGATGTTGATATTCTATTTGTCATAGACAATTCAGGTTCTATGGGATCCAACCAGACAAATATAAAAAATAACTTTGACACATTTATAAATGCTTTCGCTTTAGCAGGCGTCTCTTATCAAATAGCTCTAATTACAACTGATGATTCAGAGTTTGTAGGAGATATCATTACCAACACTACTCCTGATCCCATTGCAGAATTTAACAATCAAATTGATTCAATTGGGACGACAGGTAGTGCATATGAGAAAGGGCTCTGGTTTGCATATGAGTCTACAACAACTGGAGATGCAGCGCCCGGAAGTACAACAGGCTTCTTCAGAACCGACTCTCGACTTGTTGTAGTCTATGTTTCTGATGAACCCGACTGGTCGCACCAGACTTATGGTAGCGGAGGGTCTACGACAATGGTTTCATCTGATTATTCTTCGTCTCTATTGTCTCTCAAGTCATCTTCTGACCTGGTTGTAGCACACGCAATTGCAGGGGATTATCCGTCTGGGTGTAGTACAAACGGGAGCGCTCAATTTGGGGATGGGTACTACGATGTTGTCACAGATTTGGGAGGTACCTTCATGTCAATCTGTGCGTCAGACTGGAGCACTACAATGGACACTCTCGCGAGAGAGTCTCTCTCTCAGCTTGGGTTTGCCTTGTCTGGCTATCCCATAGAAGATACAATAGAAGTTTATGTAGACGGCTCAGTAAGCACAGACTGGACCTATGATGCAGCCTCCAACATGGTAATATTCAATGCTGCTCCAGCAGATGGGTCTTCTGTAGATATCTCATATGGTATCTGGTCTTGCAGGTAGCTTTAAAAAGAAATTGACTCACCACAACCGCAAGTTCTCTTTGCTTGCGGATTATTAAATGTAAGACCAGATTTCATTAGCGATTCTTCATAGCCAATTTCAATACCGTTTAAAAATAAATAAGACTTGGCATCAATGCATATTTTGACTTTATTAAATTCAAACTGCTTGTCTTTTTCTTCAGGAGATGATACAAAACTATAATCATACATGAAGCCTGAACAGCCTCCTCCGCGAACGGCGATTCTTAGCCAGTGCTCGGGGGTTTGTCTTTTGCAAAGAATTGAATGAATTCTTTCTTCAGCAAGCTCAGTAACTGTTATAGCCATGACTATTCCTTTATAACTTCCAGTCCATCAATTTCAAGCTCTTCTCTAAGAAAATTCTGAATACCAATAAGTGTTGCGCTCTCTGAGGAATCACATCCTACGCAGCTACCATGAAATTCTATGAGAACTTTTACCACCTTATCCTCTTCCCAGACTTTTTTAACCGTTGCACTCCCTGCGTGCATGGCAAGAGAAGGATTGATGTCTTCCTCAAATATTGCCTCAACTGATTTTTGTATGTTATCCATTGGAATCCTGCTTCTCTCTCCAGTTTCTTATGGCAGACTTGACAGCATCTTCCGCAAGGACTGAGCAATGAATCTTTACCGGGGGAAGGCTAAGCTCTTGAGCAATCTCAGAGTTTTTAATTTTTTCTGCTTCTTCGATTGATTTTCCCTTTACCATCGTTGTGATCAGTGAGCTCGAAGCAATTGCTGAGCCGCATCCAAAGGTTTTAAACTTTGCCTCTTCAATAATACCAGCATCACTTATCTTGAGCTGTAACCTCATTACGTCACCACATGCAGGTGCACCTACTGTTCCTGTTCCAACGTCTACAGAGTTTTTATCTAGAGTTCCAACATTTTGAGGATTCTCAAAATGATCTATAACTTTTTTAGTGTATGCCATTCTACTTTTAAATTCCCTTATTTTAAGTATTAGATCGGTTGAGATTTTAAAAAAATATCTCTTCCCAATTACCTTCCCAGTCTGTATATTTTACTCTTTTAATCCCAGCATCTTGCATTGCTTTCATACAGAGTTTGCAAGGCTTTGCCATTGTAAGCTCATGACTACACTTTGCAAATCTCATCACTTCAATTTCATCACCCGGCTGTGCAAACCTAAGGACATTCATCTCAGCATGCATATGTGAAGCCCATGTTCCGTCTTCGTATTGACGAATAAATCTCGGATGAGTTTTGCTAGTGTTCTCACCTATTCTAACCACCCTTCCTTTTCGCCTAAGAATTGCTACAAGGTGGTAATCTCTTCCGTTGCTAAGGGCTAGATTTTTAGCTCGATAGTACACTTGGCATAACATACCTCCTGTTTTATTCTAACAAAAAAGATAGATGTTTATAACAGTTTATTCAATTGATCTAACAATATCAGCTATTGGAATATCCGAAATTGGCTCTACCCAAACTATATCCTCTACGATTCTGTGTGCAGAATGAGGATGGACAACCATTCTAGATACATCAACTGCTATTAAGACCCCAACGAGACGACCTCTATCGTCGAACACACCAGATCCTGAAGCACCAGGCCAGCCATAAGAGTGCATGATAATTTTACTTTCACCCCAGTTTTCATAGCCGGCAATAACCCCAGTAATAGTCAAGAGGCTATGCCTAGAAGGAAAACCAGAATAAAAGAGATTCTGCCCTGGAAGAGTGTTGTCTCTTGTTCTTAGTCTCATCGGCTTTTTTCCTACAAGTTCATCGCAGGCAAGAATAGCTATGTCTCTAGTTTCACTAAGATATACTACTGTTGCAGGCACCCTGTTAAATGGATCAAGGTCAATAAAAATCTGGCTATCTCCTTCGACCACATGTCGAGCAGTTAGTACAAACCTTCTTGATTTATATCTAAAATATGTCCCTGTTCCATACGAACCGTCAGGAGAAGAAACCTTGACTGCAGCATCAGTCATCCTTCGAACAAGTCTTTTTGATATGCTGTTTGAAATCTCAGAGACTTCTAGTTCAACCTGACTCTGTTCACTAGAGGAGGTTTCGTAAATAGGTGAACCCTGGGCTGGGAGTGAAAATACCATCAGAAAAGCTAAAATTAAAAATTTAAATCTCATTTTTTATCCTCAAAAAACTACATAGTTAAAGATACTTATTTCCTGTAGAGACTATCAAATGAAAAATACACCCATAATAGAAAAAACAAGTGTAAAAGTAGGTGATCTTATAAAGTGGAGAGACAGAAAGGGCAGTGAGCTTTCCTATCTTGTTGTCAGACTAGTAAAGAAAACAGATGACAGAGAGATTTGGGAATGCCTTCACGAAGGAAAGGTGGTCAATATTTTTCTTCAATCTAATTTTACAAAGTAAATTGTGGACTATTCTTTATTTGATCGATTGCATTCTGAGCTAGTTCGCTGCTTGATTGAACTTTGCCTCCTCCAACATTAAAGATAACTTTGCAGTCAATCTCTTTGCAGAGATCAAACTCAGGAACATTGCTTGCCTTGTTCCTGTCACCACCCTTGGTAAAGAAAGAAGGTTTCAGAGCCCTAATGGCTTCAGTTACAAACTGACTTCCATCATCCCAGCCTAGAACATAGTCTACGCCTTCAATTGAAGACACTATCTCCATTCGCTCTTCGTGAGACATAAAGGCATACCCTTTCTTCCTATGTAAAAATCCGTCACCATTGACTATGACAACAAAGACTCCAAACTCTTTCTGGCACATTTCTGCTGTTGATTTTATACACCTTAGATGACCAACATGAAGCGGGTCGAAACCTCCAGAAGTACAATAAATGGCAAAGTCCTTTCTAAACTGTCCATCGAGCTCATCAACCAGATCGTCTACCTCAGACATCTGGTATATTTTTTTATACATTTAATTCTCGCTTTTAGAGTTAATTTTTGCTGCAATATAACATGCTAAGCCAGAAAAAAGATTTAAAGTCATCATTTCAACATTTGCGAGTAAAAAGCTAAATACGAACATTCCAACGTTTAAACCTACCATCCCATATAAAACTTTGCTGTTTATAATCTGCCCAGGGTGTTTATTTCTTTCTGACATTTTAAATCTAATAATACAAAAATACAGATCAATATAAACTAATCAACATAAACTTTGTATCCAACCTCTACAATAGATCCATAATCAGGAACAGATCCTAACTGAATTCCATTAGATTCCTCTATGTAAGACCAATTATATATTGCCTCTTGATTAACATAGACTACAATGGACTCTAGAATAGGTTCAGCCTCACTCAAAGAAATAAAGTCTCTTAGCTGAGTCAAGTAAGAAGAGTCTGAGAGCCACACGGACCAGTCTTCGGCTTTTATATCAAGAACATCTTTACCGTAGAGGTTTGAAAGCTCGATGTATTTATAGCCGATCTCATGCCCCCAAGACGTGTTTCCATCATCTGGATTTACTATTGACACAACATCATGATTTACATCCTTGAACTCATCATGCATCCAGTCATAAAATAAGTCTGCAGTGATTGCGCTCTGCTCATCTTCATCAGAAATCAAAAACAATAGAAAGTCCGCTTCCGGTCGCCTGAAGGCTAATCCTTCCTCTGTGTCGAAAAAAGTATATGTGGCTCCGAACCCCTCCTCATAAAAGGTAGAGCTAAGCAAGCTAGGTGCCATAAGCATATCAATTGCTGTGGATGATGAATCGTAAGGGCCTACATACGAGAGATCTGTAGGATCCATAGTGATGTATCCAAACTTATAGTCAAGTGTGAGAGACTCAATGTCAATTCTTAATATCTCCATGCCGTCAGCAACATCTTCATAGTTGTCACGCATCGACCCAGAGGTATCTAGGGCAACAAGAACGTCTAGCTCCCCTAGTCGATCAGCCTGAACATACGAATCAACGACCACCCGAGTTTCTCTGTCTTGTAGCATCTGATAGTCAGGTGTGCATCCTAGCGAAAAGAACGCAATAAGAAAGAATAAGGTGTTTGTTAATAAGTTTTTCATCTTCCCATATTTCTATGTATGGGCTTCAGAAAATATATTAATCAAATTTTACATATTCAGACAAAAGATGATCCATGCTCTTTATCACTGTCTCGAGCATGAAAGCTGTATCTTGCTGCTTCATTAAAGAAGTACCAGGATTTGTCTTCCCATCAAGATCTCTATAAAATTGTACAACTGTTTGTCTTAACTGCACTAGCTTTTGAACTTCTTCGTTTTTCATTTCTTCCTCATGAATTAGTAATTGTTATCATATAATATAAAAGATGTAAACAACTTTTACTCAGCCCACATTGCATAGCCTACAAATCCAGAAAATGCAATAAACAAAGTCCAACTTAAAATAGTCACGTGTGTTTCTCCTGTGAAAAATGGCTCCCCCTGTAAGACTTGAACTTACGACCCACGGATTAACAGTCCGTTGCTCTAACCAGCTGAGCTAAGGGGGAATATGTTAAATCATAAATAATAAAAAAGTATTGTTTAAAAAAATGGAGCCATCGAGAGGATTCGAACCCCCGACCGGCTGATTACAAATCAGCTGCTCTACCAGCTGAGCTACGATGGCAATGCTATGTGTAGCTTATTAGTTCTATAATATTTCCATCGGGATCAGACTTGTAAACATATCTGCTTCCATCCCTGTGTTCTTTGATCATGCTTCCCTCAGGAAATTCATCAACTGTAACTGCAATGTGAGGTGGGTGCTGGCTTTTTAAAGCAAGCGCTACCTTGGATTCACCAACCTTCAGCATTGCCCATGTGTCATCCTGGTAATCTATCGCTGCGTCTAGAAATTCAACATACCACCTAACTGACTTGTGTATGTCAGCGACGTTTATGGCAACGTGATCAATTCCCATTTCTAAAATCTCCTGTTATTAAGCTTCAGCTTTTTGATCAGTATATCTCTGTATATTACGTTTAACTTCATCTGTATACGGTGTATTAAAGGCACCAAAATATCGTCGCACAGCCTGAGCAATCGCCTGTTGATTCGTACCTGGGTTTGCAATATAATTATTAACGTTCTGAACAAAGTCGGGACGTGCCTCTGTCCAGGCTTCAAACGCACGCATCGAGTGGCCTGCAGGATCAGAGTTAAATGATTGAAGAAAGCTGTCAGCATTATCATATTGAGAAAGAGAAGTTACACCTAAGACTTGATACAAGCCCCAGGCACCGCCTTTTATTGCTGCATCAGGATTAATCTCATAGGCTGCTCTAAAGCTATCTCTAGCATTTTGACCATATCTAGAGTCACCTCTGGTCTTGAAACCGGCATCTAAAGCCTCTTGCCTTTCGTCGTCATCAGCAAGGTGTCTCATAAAAACATGCCCGTTCCACGCAAAAGCATCTGGGTTGTGAGAAGACTCTCTCGCTTCGAACGCGTAGATACCTGCAGCGCCTACACCCGTCGAAGATGACAATGATTCGGCTCGGTTTACAGCAGGTACAAAAAGAGGTCCAGATGTTCTTGATCCAGAGAATCTCATCCATTCATCGGAAGGTCTACCAAGTAAAGCCCTGGCTGTATTTTTACCTACCTTTCCGTCCACGCTTGATCCGCTAAAACCTACATAGCTCTGGAAACTTCTAACTGCTTCGTCAGTTTTTGAAGTGTAATCGCTCTCGTCTGGATCGTCCGGCTCAGGGAGATCAGAGCCTGGCAGGCTCACTGCATCAAGTATTGTCTTTATTGCAAACTTGGCGTTTTCCTGTCCGGGTGTGTTCGAATTAACGTAAGCAACCCTAGCGCTTCGATTTGCAATATCTTCAAGCGCTTCAAGGTAATCTCGAGGTACATCTACGCTTAGATCTTTAAGCTCTCTGTAAATTGGATCTCTAAGAGTAATTCTCCTAAGACCTTGAGCTGCAGCGACCAGTTGGTCCATCAAGCTCGATCCAGTTTCGGGCTCAGAAAGTTCGTCACTCAGCTCTATCTCTCTGCCCTGGTCTGTGACAGAAACTTGATCAAGCTCCGGGCTGTCAGAAACTTGCCCAGACTCAACTTCATCAGCTAGCTCAAAATCATCGGGGACTGACTCAAGGTCACCTCCAGGCCGCTCCTCGGACTGAACATTCCCCATTGCCTCGTTATCAGCCATTTTTTCTATTATAGCTACTAGAGCTTGGACTACAGGGTGGGAAGCTCCTCTTCCCGGGTCGTCAAGAATATTCTTCACCTTAAAGATTCTACCAACCGCCCTCCTGTCTGGAGGATAGGAGACAACCTCGAGGGTTGAGTTTCCAATATTGTCTGGGTCAATAGAATTAACCCTGTATGTAGCTCCTTCAACGTGACCCTGGATAATCTCTCCGACACCTGATTCACAAAGCATTCGCATGGTTTTTGCATCAAGCCTGTTCTCAATCAAGGCTTCTGCGATAATTTTGCGCCGGACCAGTGTTCGGACTGTTTCGAGGGATGTCGGATATCTTGTTACTTTAAAACTCATCTAATGTTCTCCACCCTAATAAATATTTCACAGTCGAGGTAA
>Ga0163180_10002052_pt1 | contig 11310 bp, 9 predicted proteins | sample AtlANTMetagenome_2_FD_109647 | JGI IMG/M metagenome (GOLD analysis project Ga0163180, IMG submission 109647) | Marine eukaryotic phytoplankton communities from the Atlantic Ocean - Atlantic ANT 4 Metagenome | ecosystem: Environmental > Aquatic > Marine > Oceanic | place: North Atlantic Ocean...
TCCTCGAAGCACCCGCACCGCAGCGATAGGCTCCTATTCCGGCCAATCTCCGTGATTGACCCTCCAGCTCCCCGCCCCGTCCTCCTGGAATACGATGGAAAGAGCCCTCGGCGGAGTGACATCCTGAAAAACCCACTCCCATACGAGGGCCCTCCATGGGGAACCGGCGGCCCGACCGTAGACCTTGTATCCCGCCTTGTCGGGCTGGCCGAACATCGCCTCCACCACCCGCTGAGGCATGCCGACCTTGACCGAGTCGGCAAGCTGCCGTGCATTCTCGTAACTGGGCTTGGCCTGTAGAAGACCCCCCTCCAGGGGCGTCACGGGAAGGGCCAGCGACTCCGGACCGGAAGGGCCGCTCCCCGGAGGCTGGGCACAACCGGAGAGCATCACGGCCATGATGGCGCTCAGGACAAGGCGACGCTCAGTAATCATACGGTGGCATCTAACAAAAAGAAGCCCGCTGCTGCATCAAAAAATCATGGAGGATACGCTCTTCGAGGTCTCCCTTCTCCTCAACCTCCCAGGATCGGGCACTTAGAAGTCAAAATGCCAGTCGACCCCGGTTTCTTCCTCACTGAGAAGAAGAGCGGCACACCCATCCATGCAAACGCCAAGAGCCCCCGAACATGGGATTCTGTGTAGATGATTTCTATTCATTGATGTTTCGCGAACGCCCCACGCCAATATGACTCCGGCGGGTATCGTCCACACAGCACTGTCCATGAGTTCAGGGAGAGCAGACACTTCCAACGGCCGCACACGCCTTTTGCCCAACAACCCGGGAAGAAGCTCAATAAGGGCGGCACCTTCAAATGCCTCAATTCGTCTAGCACAGGAATTCCACCACCGGGCCCATCTTTGCGGCAGTTCTCCATCGTCAAATGACACCTGTTCCTCTTCGGACATTCGAGCAGTCTCGAGATAAAACAAGGTCCGAAAAAAAGTGGAGTGTATCCTGCAGGCCTTCTCGACCCGCTGGCATTCCGGCTCCAACTCATTGCCCTCTTTACGCAGCAGTTCTATCATTGTCATCGTCCTTTCGAAACCCCCAACAAGTTCTATACTCGTGCACAATGAAACATCTCCCACCCAGTTTCTGACGCAGAAGATACTTCGTGGCGAAGTCCTGATAGAGTCTTGCCTGCCATCAAAATGAACAGCACCCATACGTAGACCCTTCCGCAAGATCCATTCAAAAAGGATCGAGAAGGCTGCTAATAATAACCAAATCTACTGTATCCTCTGCGACACATGGCACTCCGAGAGAACGAAGCAACTCTTCCTAGGATCATATGATGGATTCCCTGATAATCTGACCCCTTTCTCCTGTCACCCGGATTCCGGTATAGATATAGACACTCGGAATGCGTTGGAACGATTTTTCCCTTCCGTTCGGCCTGCTCTTCATTGCCGCTCTCCCGGCCCGCGCGGCCATCTTCGAGGACAAGAGCGAACAATTCGGCCTGGCGGGAGGGAACGAGGCCTGCTGGTTCGACTTCAACAATGATGGCTGGACCGACATCTGTGCGGGTGGAAAGGTCTACCGTAATGAGAAGGGCCTGAAATTCGTGGAGATCGCCAGCACCGGGGCCTGTGTGGCAGCAGATTTCGACAACGACGGCTTTCTCGATCTCTACTCCTGGAGCGGGCGCACGATTTACCGGAACAAGGGCGGCAAGGAATTCTCTCCCCTCAAATTACCTGAACTGCCCAAGGGTAGCTCGCTGGGAGCCTGCTGGGGGGATTTCAACGGAGATGGGTTTGTCGACCTCTATGCCGGTGGCTACGAAACCTGGCCCAATGACACCTATGCCGACTTCCTGCTCACCAACCAGGGAGGAAAATCATTCAAGCTGACCTGGAGCGAAGTCCGCTACCGTGCCCGCGGCATTACCGCATGTGACTTCGATCGTGACGGGGACCTTGATGTCTATGTCTCCAATTACCGCTTGCAACCGAACATCCTCTGGCAGAACGACGGAAAGGGCGCCTTTTCTGATGTAACGGGTGCCCTTGGCGCAATCGCAAATGGCCCCGGTTTCGGTGGGGGCCACTCCATCGGTGCCGCCTGGGAAGACTTCGATAACGATGGGGATTTTGATCTCTTCGCCGGAAACTTTGCCCATAAGGACGGACGTGGCAACCAACCCGAGTCTGTCTGGCTGCAGAACAAAGGCAGGGAGAGCGGGTTCAGGTTCGAGAACAAGGGCCAGGGAGGGGTCTTCTACCAGGAATCCTACGCCAGTCCTTCCGCTGCCGACTACAACAACGATGGTAATCTGGACCTCTTCTTCACGACCGTCTACGGAGTTGCTTCCTTTGGCCGCAGGAACAACTCGGTGCTCTTTCGCAATGACGGCAACTTCAAGTTTTCCAATGCTACTGCCGGGAGCAAGCTGGATGGATTGCCCCCGACCTATCAGGCCGCCTGGGCCGACTTCGATAATGATGGAGATCTCGATCTCATGGCGGGAGGCAGGCTCTTCGTGAATGGTGGCGAGAAAGGCCACCACTGGCTCAAGGTGCGCCTCCTCGGTGACGGGAAGAAGGTCAACCTCTTCGCTATCGGCGCTCAGGTCCGCATAACTCTTCCAGACGGAAGAATCCTCACCCGCCAGGTGGCAGCGGGAACCGGGCAGGGAAACCAGAACGATCTCGTCCTCCACTTCGGCCTCGGCACACATGACAAACCCGTGCAGGTGGACATTCTCTGGCCTGACGGATCCACCCGCACAGTCAAGGATGTGGTCCTCGACCAACGGGTAACGCTGAAGATGAATGAGTAGGGGCGAAGTCTTGGCTCATAGCGACCGCGGAGAAGGGCTTTCCCTTGCGCACGCCCTGCCCATTTTGGGGTAAAAACGGACCTCTAATCCCCGTTATCAAGGGAATTAGGCCTCTGGGGAGACACGAATCCACATGCAATCGGATAGACATCGGACCACAAAATGCGTATGTACCCAAAGCTCCCTTCTCACCTCCGGGAATCAATTTGACCCATGGATTCGCGAATTCTTCCAGTTTTTGGCCTCATCTTCCTGCTGTTTTTCCAGTCCGGCTCCGCCCGGACCTGGGTCAATTCCACCGGCCAGCCCATCAAGGGTAGCTTTGTGGAACTGGTCAACGGATCGGTAAAGATCCGGCTCGATGAGGACAGTAAAGTGGTCAGCGTCCCTCTCAAGGTTCTCTCCAAGGCGGACCAGGAGTTCATCCGGAAAAGAGCCATGACCGGCAAGGCGGATCTCGTCGCCCTCGCAGTGAAGCGTATCGACGCCGCGATCGATGCTGGCCTTGAGAAGCAGAAACTGGATTACAACGAGAATCTCAACGACCACATGTATCTGCGCCGGGTCTATCTTGATCTGGCAGGACGTATCCCGAATTACGACGAGGCCAGGGAGTTCCTCGACTCACGTAATAAGAACAAACGCCAGGAGCTGGTGATCCAGCTTCTGAAATCCTGGGACTACACGAGCCATAATTACAACCATCTCGCTGAGCTTCTCCGGGTCCAGACAACCTTCCCAGGCACCGTGCTGCGCAACGATTCTTTCATCTACTGGCTCAAGGAGCAGATTCATACCAACACTCCCTGGGACGAACTGGTGCGTCAGATGGTAATAGCCGAAGGGCGCATCTGGGACAATCCAGCCGTGGGCTACCACCTCCGCGACAACGGCATGAAGCTCGACCACGTGGCCTTCATGGGCAAGGTCTTCCTTGGCACCAACATCACCTGCGCGCAGTGTCACGATGACCCTGATGGCGAATGGACCCAGTACCAATACTATGAGTTCTCCGCCTACCTCGCGGACCTCGAAACTAAAGGCAAGGCCCAGCAGGCCAAGATGCCGAAGAAGAAGGACCTTGAGTCCTACATCGCAGTCTCCCAGAAGCTTGACCCGAAAAACGAGGAGCAAAAGCGACGGATAAACAATATCGTTGGAAACTACCAGCGCGCCCTCCGGGACATGAGCCGGGCCAGCGAACTGCGGGTCCATACCGTGGCAAACCGCTCCATGAGGCTTCCTGACAATTACCAGTACGAGGACGGATTCCCACGTGACAAGGTCGATCCCTGGATCCTTTTCGGCAAGGAGAACGGAACAGAGGCCGCAGCTCTCAACCCACGCCAGCGACTGGCTGTCTGGCTTACCTCTTCGAAGAATGAACGTTTCGCGATGAACATCGCCAACCGGATGTGGGCCCGCTACATGGGCCGCGGGGCAGCCGAGCCGATTCATAACATCGACCCTGAGAAAACCCTCAATGCCGATCTCCTCAAGGTTCTGACCGAGGAAATGATTGCCCTGAAATTTGACCTGAAGGCCTTTGCCTGGGCGATTGTCAATACGAAGGCCTATAACCGACTGGCCACGCGCAAGGAGGTCAATGTCACGGATCCCTACTACTTCCCGGGCCCTCTTCTGCGCCGGATGAGCTCCGAGCAGGTCTGGGACTCCCTTATGACTCTCATGGTCGAAGACCCGAATCAATTCCGTCTCGATTCAGGGGAGCGTTACAATCAGCTCATAAATTCCTCACAATCCCCCGGGGCACCCAAGGACTTTGTCGCGCGGGTCGACAAATACAACCAGTTCAAGCCCGAACAGAGCCTCGTCAACGCGAAGGGCATCTCCATCCTCAAAGCCAAGCCCCCAAAAGGGGAAAAGCCGTTTGGCCAGAATGCCCTGAGCCGAAAACCCACCGGTCCCACTGATGAGGAAATGATGATGGCCTTCATGGAGGCCGCGAAAAAGAGGAAGCTCCTTCTGGCCCGGGCCTCGGAATTACCCCAACCCTCTGACCCTGCTCATTTCCTGAGCAAGTTCGGTCAATCTGACCGAACTTTTGTCATTAATGCCAGTTCTCTTGAAGGCTCGGTCCCCCAGGTCATGGAGCTCATGAACGGCTATGCCACTGAAATTCTCACCCAGCCAGGTTCCAAGATCTTTCTGGAGATGAAGAACCTGCGGTCCAACTTCGAGAAGGCTGACGTGGCTTTCGTAAGTATACTCAGCCGGCGGGCCATTGGCAGTGAACAGCATCTTCTTGATCGCGAGCTGCGGGCAGGTGGACCTGAAGTTTTCTCTGATCTCATCTGGGCTCTTCTCAACACTCCTGAATTTCTATTCATCAAATAACCAACCTCAGCATAACCGCATCCGTTGCCATGAAAGACACTGTCAACAAACTCGATGAACTCGACCGCCGCAATTTCCTGACCGGAGCAGCGGCTTCCACCCTTGGTGTAACCATTCTCCCCGGTCTCGCAGGAGCGGCAGAGAGCCAGATCATCAAGCCAGCCGCGCACGCCACCGCAAAGAATGTCATCTTTCTCTACATGTCCGGGGGAATGACTCATGTCGACACCTTTGACCCCAAGACCACCGGTGGAATCGCAGGCCCGTCCCAACCCGCCTCCACCAACGCGGATGGAGTCCAGATCTCCAACCTTCTTCCGGAACTTGCCAAGCAGGCTGACAAGTTTGCGGTTGTCCGCAGCATGACCACCAGGACCGGGGATCATGGGGGAGGCAACTACCTCATGCACACCGGCTTCGCTCGACGGCCCGGGATTTCCCACCCTCAGATCGGGTCGTGGGCCCAGTATTTCCTTGGACGACGAAGCAAGCTCGTCCCCGACAGCGTAGTGGTCGGCGGAGGCAACCCAGGACCCGGATTCTTCCGACCTGATCACAGCCCGCTCCCTATTGGCGATCCCAACCGGGGGATCAAGGATCTCCTTCCCAAGATCAACAAGACCCAGTTCGAGCGCCGCCTGAAATATGCCGAGACCTTCCGCGAATCGTTCTCCAAGGGATTCCCCCACGAGGACGTTAAATCCTATGGCGATTTCTACGAGGAAACCGTCAAGCTCTTCGACAGCAAGACCACCGAGTTATTCGACATCAACAAGGAATCCGCCAGTGTGAAGAGCCTGTATGGCAACTCGCGCTTCGCTCGCGGCCTTCTCCTTGCCCGCCGACTCATCCAGAACGACGTCCGCTACGTTGAAGTCCAACTCGGCGGATGGGATGGCCAACACGGCAACGCAGGAACGGCAGCCAACCGGACCAATGCAATGGATGCGCCCATCGCAGCCCTCCTGCAGGACCTCTCTTCACAAGGCATGCTGGATGAAACCATGGTCGTGCTCACCACCGAGTTCGGACGCACGCCGAAGATCAACGGCCGTGGGGGCAGGGACCATTTTCCCAAGGCCTTTTCCATCATGATGGCCGGGGGTGGCGTCCAGGGTGGCAAGGTGATCGGCAAGACGGATGCAGCTGCCAGCAATATCGAGACTGAGTCCTATGAACCCAAGGACCTCCATACCACCGTAGCCCACGCCCTCGGCCTCCCAACCGAAAAGCGAATCCATGCCATGGGTGGACGCCCCTTCTTCGTGGGCGACCGTGGCAAGGTCATCAAGGAAGCCTTTGGCTCCGCCTAGGATATCCCCGGGACTCCATCCTTAAAATCCTGCTCGCCCGGTTCTCAGGAACCGGGCGATTTTTTCGCCAGGTTTGCAGGGAATTCCCCGTATTTCAGCGTGACTGTCATTGCGGACTTTCGATAATTACGGCGCATGAGCGAGGGCCTTCCCACCTTCAACTACCGGGATATCGCCTCTCCTGACCGCTCTCTCCTTGAGACCCTTAAGACAACCTGCCACCTGACCGGGTTCTTCTACCTCTACCATCCGGGACTCGTTTCCGGACCTCTCAACAACATGTTCCGCCATGCGCGGGAATTCTTTGCTCTCCCCGAGACAGAAAAAAACGCGATCCACCTCCACCAATCTCCTCACTATCGGGGCTATTCCGTTCTGGGCGAAGAGCAAACTCAGGGAGCACCCGACCACAAGGAGACTCTCGACATGGGACTGGAGGCTCCCGCCCTCTCCTCGGGAACAGATTACCATGGTCTCCAGGGCCCGAACCAATGGCCGGCGGATTGGCCTGAATTCCAACAGGCAAGCGAAACCTATCTCCGGGAACTTCACACCGTCGGCGTAACCCTGATGCGGACCTTGGCCCTGTCCCTGAACCTCGAGGAAGACACTTTTTCCCGTCACTTTAACCCGCCCTACTGCATGTTGCGCCTTATTGCCTATCCTCCGGTGACAGGGGAATCAGGCTCCCGTCAGGGAATCGGGGAACATACGGACTTTGGCTGCCTGACCCTGCTAGCCCAGGATGGCATAGGTGGACTTGAAGTCCGCCGCGCTGACGGAACCTGGATCACGGCGAGCCCAAAGCCAGGTTGCCTGGTGGTCAACCTGGGTGACATGCTCGAAGTCTGGACCAGCCATTATTTCATCGCAACGCCCCATCGGGTCCAGAGCCCCCTCGGCTCCTCCACAAGATATTCCATCCCCTTTTTCTTCGAACCAAGCCTCGATACCATCGTGGAACCACTGTCGACGGACCGCCTTCCACCCTTCGAACGCGAGACCTTCCACGATCTTCCTTCCGAACCAGTCCTCTACGGAAAACATATGCTGGAAGCATTCCGCCGCAGTTACCCGGGAATCGAGAGCGAATCCTGAAAAGCGATCCTGACCCTTAGCGAGCGACCTTGCGTCGCTTGAGCAGAACCACTGCGTTGCCATCCATCCGAATGTTCAACCGGGTAAAATCAGCAACGTACTTCAAAACCTGACCAACGGGAACACCCTGGAGCTGGAGTGTTACTGGTGCAGAGGGGTCGACTCCCGGGCCGAGAAGGACATTAATCCCCTTCTTTCCGGGATCAAGCTGCCGGCTCGCACTGGCAATGTCGTCAACCGCCTGACGGAGCTCAGTCTCATCAAAGTCAACCTTCGGCATTACGATCTCCGAAGCCCGGCGTACGGTCACCGGGGTTCCTCGCTTCAGGAAGGTTCTGACCGTGGCCTTCTGGCTTCTGGGCACGATCCGGATAGCATGCCGTTCCTCCCGGTAGTCGAACCCACCGAGTTCAGCGGCATAGGCAAAGGCCACGCTCTTGGTCACATCACGCAGGGTTAGGGTAACCCTGATCTCCCTGTTTACCCTGGGGTCAACCAGAACATTCCGGGCCTTCCCGGTGGCACCTTCACGCAGAAAACCGACCAGGTCCTCCAGGCTTGCCTCGTCGAATTCCACTTTCGGAATCCTGGTTTCCTGGGCCGGGCTCTCCGTCAGGGTAAGAAGAAACAGCAACGTAACCTGAAACATCAATCCTGCTCCGCTGGAAATAAACCGTAAGTGCATTTCTTACCTTACCCGGAAATTCCAGCTATTCAATAACCCGCATGAATGAGGAGGCGAGGGCATCTATTGTCCCCGGAGATCGTAACAGATCAACCGCGCACCAAAGGCGTTCCTGTTTACATAGAGCAAGCCTCGGCTCACAGGCGGCACTCCCCACGTCTCCGGAGCACGGAAAAGCTGTGCCTTGGAGAGCGTCTTCGCCCCTTTCGGGGACAGGTCAAGCCAGAGCAGGGTTCCCTGTGCCCCCAGGCACAGGAAGGCTCCGTCGACGTGGAGCAGGCTGGCCCGTCCAAGCCGGGCTCCCTCCAGGTCCATGGAATCCCTCCACATTTCCCTGCCGCTCTTGATTTCATAACAGACAATTTCCGTCCCCCCTGTTCCGTCTACCCCGTAGAGGTAACCCTCATGGACCACCGGGGTCGTGAACTGGCTCCCAAAGCGCTCAGCCTTCCATCGCAACTTCGCAGTTCCATCTGCCGCGAAATCAACAAGGGCCCCACCCTCGGTATAACTCTCAGTCACGAATACAGCATTGCCGGCAACAACCGGAGAGGCCGCATTCACCGAGGCGAACATGCGGGCTCTCCAGGGAAAGGCATCATCAGCTTTTCCGTTCTCCGGGTTTATACTGAGCAATCCTCCGGTAGGAGGATCAACCATGCCTCCGGTAAAAACCAGTATCCTCTCCTTCCCATGCAGGATTGCCGGAACAGGAGAGGCATAACTGGCATTCCATTGATGTTTGGTGCTCCAGAGCAGCCTGCCGGTTCGTTTGTCAAATCCTCCTACACAGATCTTCCCTCCCACATTGACAATCAGCTGTTCCCCATGAACCAGCGGACAGCCCCCTCTCCCGAAAAATAGAGGGGCAGGGCCGTATTCCTTCTCAAGGTTCTTCTTCCAGATCACTTTCCCGCTTCCAAGATCCAGGCAGTGCAGGTCCCCACGGACCCCCACCACGAACACGAGATCGCCATCGATTACCGGACCTGACCGTGGGGCATCATCTATTCCGAAACTTGATCCCAGGCGAACCGCATAATCGAATTTCCAGTATCGCTTCCCGGTCTCGGGATGAAGGCACTCAACCACTTCCCTTCCATTCAAGGCGTGAAACATCACCAGACGCGTTCCTGCCACTACTGGTGGAGCATGACCCGTGCCCCGCTCTACTTCCCATACCTTCCGCAGCCCACCTTCCGGAAACGACTTGAGCAACTTGGTCTCTTTCGAATGCAGGTCGTGACGAGGCCCCAGAAAACGGGGCCAATCCTCGGTAACAGCACCCGCTGGCAGCGCCTTGGGAGCCCTATGATAGGTCAACCGGTCAAAGCTCACGGCCTCCGGTTCCGCCAGCACAAGCGGGATGCCTGCTGCCCACGGAGCATATTTGAGTAATCTGCCAATCATCTTTCCTCGGCAGTTTTCACATATCTGACAAATTCCCGGCGAGCAGAATCTGGGAGAAGATGGTGGCCCCGGGACCACCTCAACAAATCCTTGTGCACGGACTCTTCCGATCACAAGCGCAATCCTGTCGCTCTTCCCGTTGAATCACGGCTGAGGGGACCGGGCCGTAAATGAACGTGCCCTGCTGAAAAGTCCCGGACGTGACTTGTGCAGTTCGGTGATTAATTCCTCCGACTGGTAAGGCGTGATCCTTGCAATCTCTACCCGGTCACGCTGATTCCAGAGCTGTACTTTCCACCAGTATTTTCGACCGGGTGACAACGCTGGACCGGCATAAGCAACTTTTCGTTCCACCCCCATAGTCTTACCGCTATCCCAGAGATCTGCCTGATTACGATCAAGCTGCGCCTTGCTACTTGCCACCAGAAGGCGATAGGCCACCTGCTTCTGAGTCCACCCATTGGAGATCGCCTGCCAACTAAACTGTGGAACAGATTCCGAGTTATCACATCTGGGCGTTCCAACTCGCAGACCCAATCGCCGGATGATTGGAGCAAATGGATCCTGGGGGCGGTTGCTCAAATCGACGTAGCGGGCAAGATCCCTGAGGGCGACCACGGTCGCTCCCGACTTCCTGAGGTAGTCCATGTCCTTACGGAATCGGACAACAGAGGTGGAGCAATGGCGATTGACATCGGGCACTCCATGATAAGTCAGAATGGTGATCTTCCCCGCCCGGGCTTCCGCCAGCGCCTGTTCGATACGGTAGTCTTCCTGTGCCCCGATTCCACGAGTCATACTACTCGGAATGAGGAAGGGGTGATCCTCTCCCGGGACATAAGCCCTCCCATTTCCTCCATTGTCCTCCAGAGGTCGTTCTGGATCCATCCCCCTCCGCGCAACCTGGTAGCCCAGATCCTGGAGGATGGCGATGACCCGCCGATCAAAGTGTCCTCCCGGATAGGAAAAGGACACTGGTTTCGTGATCCCGTTCTCAGCACAGGCACGATCGAATTCCTCGATCTGCCGACGGATTTCTCCAGTCCTGAGAGCCAGCAGATTGGGATGACTCACGGTGTGGCATCCTATCTCGAAACCCTCCGCCTCTAGTTGCCGGACCTCAGGCCATGTCAGCCTCTGCTCACCTCCGAGCCACCCGGAGGTTATGAAGAAGGTAGCCCCGAATCCGTGCTTCTTGAGAAGTGGAGCCACTGTCTTCAAATCCGACTTGTTGCCATCATCAAAAGTCAGAACAACCAGCTTATCTGGAATGGGAATCCGGGAGGCCTCTTTCGCTGAAAGACCGGGGCAAAGGAACACGGCAAGCGACCAGAAAAGAGCTCCCACCCTCAAAAACATCACTAAACGCTGACGACTTGACCACCATTCGTCCAGTAACGATTGCCTCCCGGGATCCGATCTTTCATCCTGACAGAGGAAGCGGGATTGAAACTCGCCCGCTAAAGGACAGGAATACGGCCCGAGGCTGTAAACTCAACAGACCATAACACCGTAAAATGCCCGCCCCCACAACTCCTCCCGATCCTGAACGCCTGCCGGGGTTTGTCCTCTGCCGCGGCGGTCTGGAGGAAGTTGTGGCACAGGAACTCCAGGACCTCGAAATCGAAGTCGTGGAAACGCGCAAGCGAGCAGTCGA
>Ga0163180_10002054_pt1 | contig 11305 bp, 8 predicted proteins | sample AtlANTMetagenome_2_FD_109647 | JGI IMG/M metagenome (GOLD analysis project Ga0163180, IMG submission 109647) | Marine eukaryotic phytoplankton communities from the Atlantic Ocean - Atlantic ANT 4 Metagenome | ecosystem: Environmental > Aquatic > Marine > Oceanic | place: North Atlantic Ocean...
CCGTGTCCGTGTCGGCGTCCGCCTCATCCTCATAGTAGTTGCCGTCTTCCCTCAGGCTGAATCCTTCCATGCACGGATTGTCTGTGGCGGTATCGCCATCTCCGGCTGTCCGAATCTTGCTCTCGCAGGCCAGCGTGACCACGCACATCATCATCAGAATTCGAGTTTGCATCGATACCTCCAGGACCTCACCTTAGCAGGGCTGAGCGCATGTCGGTCCATGGGGCGGACGTGATAGCCTCCAAAGGCAGATCATCGGAGGCCAGATGCTGAGCCGAAACTTCTTCACAGTACTCACATGCTGCCTACTCGGGTTGAGCTCTACCGCGGCCCATGCCGCCACTGGTGTGGTCGTCCGCCTGGTGTCGACCGGCGGTGGCGTAGACGGTGACGTCATTGCCACCGTGGTGAACACCGCGGGTGCTGAGCTGGAATTCGTCCTGCTGGACAACGGAGAAGCCCCGGATGTCTTTGCGGGAGACAATCAATACAGCGCATCGGGCCTGCTCGATGGCACCGATGCCACGGTGTACCTGACCATCGGAGGCGAGAAAACCGAGGTGGGAGAGGTGGCGTGGCAAGACACGACAACCCCGCGGGACCTCGTCATTACAATGGGTGAGGGCATCCTGACTGTGGAGACGGGTGTGGCCACACCCGTGGATGATCCAGATGCCTCGGGATTGGCCAACGGGGGCCCTCCAGCTGGCGGAGCACCGGGCACCAATGCCCCAGGTGCGGGTGGAGCCACGGGCTCTGGAGCCAGTGGTGCGCCCTCTGCAAGTGCAGCGAGCCCAAGCCCCGCACGCGCACCCAATGTGAGCTTTCCCGACAGCAGGAGCAGCGCCCAGGATGACACCACCCTGTACCTACTCGGCGGGGCACTTGTACTCGTGCTCGCCCTGGCCGCATTCCTGTGGCTGCGCACACCGGGCAGTGAAGGTGCATCCGCGCGCGCCAGCCGACACTACACTCTGCAGCCAGAGCCCGGCATCCTGGGAAGCCTGACCCCTTCTCTGAGCGACGGGCTGAGCACCTGGGAGATCGCCCCCGATCAAAGCGCTGAGTTTCTCTCCCTACTTCTTCAAGGCATCGCCCAGCACCATCGCGTGCTGGTTGTGGCTCCTGGAGAGGCATCGCTGCCTCTCATCGGTGGCGGCCCCATCTACCGATCCCGTGAGCACTCCGCGGTGGCGGTCGCGGATGCAGCCATCAGCCTGATGGATCAGCCTGGGCTGCCCTTGGCCGTGCTCGTGTGGCAGGAAGAGATCGAGAGCACCCTGCTGAGCGACTATGCGACCGTCCTGACTCCAGATGTCGGTGTGGTGGCGCTCATCTCCCGCATCTCGGGTGACCACAAGATGGATGTCCATGTCGCACAGGCGGACATGGGATGGCGCGTTCAACGGGGTGATTCCGGCGTGCAGATCGACTTGACCGAGTGGGGCGTGCGGGTCACGCCGCTGGATGCGCCCAGTGCGGGCCAAGAAGCCTAGCCCCACCTCGATCCCGCTTGGACGCAGGCTCATCTGGAGCCTGCTGATCCTGTGCATGGTCATGGGTGGTCTGGAGCTTGCTGCAGGCTGGATGGATCCACGCCTACCCTCTTGGCAAGGAGAAGACAGCCTCGCTGTAGTGATGACAGGGCACCCGGAACGACTGTGGGGGCTGGGCGAGGGAGAGCGTCAAAATGCAGGCGCCATCTCCACCATCTCGAGCCTTGGCATTCGAGCGCCGGTTCCCCAAGGACCACGCCAAGATGACCAGGAACGAATCCTCATCCTAGGCGACTCCACCTTCTTTGGGTACGGCGTCCAGGATGAAGAGACGCTGGCTGCGGCACTCGATCGCGCGCTCGGGCCGGACATCCACGCCATTAATGCTGGGGTCCCCGGGTACTCCACGGCCCAATCCGAGCGGCTCATGGACGAGGTGGGGTGGAGCCTTCAGCCCACATTGCTCCTCATCGCCAACTTCTGGTCCGACACCAATTTTGCCCCCTACGCCGACAGAGATTTGCTGAAGACTGCATCGGAGAAAGGATGGCTTCACCGCTCTGCGCTCGCTCGGCTGATTGCGGGGCGGCTGCGACTTGGCGGCATCGTCAGCTGGACTCGCTTTGATCTTCTTCCATCAGCGACCCACAGACGGGTACCCGTCGATGAATACATCCAGTCGATCGACCGACTGATCCAAGCCGCCACCCAGCGCGGTATCGGTGTCGCACTCATGACCCCACCCGAGGCGGTAGAGGTCACCCGCTCGGCAAGACCACCCCACCACTGGGCTCCCTACCTGAAGGCCCAGGCAGCGCTGGCACGCCACCACCAGATTCCCCACATCCAGACCACCGCCGCATTTCGATCCGCCTACGAGGCTCGCCTACCGATCGACACCGCCGACGCGGCGCGCAGCACCCTGTTCTTGGATGATCTGCACCCCACCGCACTGGGGCAGACGCTGATGGCAGAGGTCGTTGTCGAGGCCCTTCGTGCAGCACAGTGGCCCAAGAACAGGATGCTCAGCAAAGCCTCCACGCCACTCTCTTCTGAGGCGGTGGCAGACGATGTGACGGTGGGAAATAACCACAGGATGGACCGGTCTCCGATGTCCAACCTCTTTCCACATGGAGCTGCAGCCTCCACCACCAAGGCACCCCGCACAAAGACCTCTTCCATCCCACCCCCTAAGGCTGCAGACCCTCCCTCCAGGCCTCAAGACAGCGCTGTGAACTGGTGGGTCACCGGAGAGGTCACCATCCAGGATCCGTCGATCCCGTGTCGGGTCAAGGTGAGTGACCTCAAGGGCCGAACCCTGGCGAGCGCCACGCGGACTCGCTCCGGGCCGTACCGACTGCGAATCGCAAATGACATCGAGGAAGTCTCAGTGGGCATCACTGGACCGGGCTGCACCGCACAAGGTCGAGCAACAAAGGCCCAAGGAGGCCAGGTTCAGCTCACTTCTGGCCAGCGGTAAAGTCCAGCGGTGAGCGGCCGCCCTGCAGGACCTCAATGGCCTCCAGCAGCCCCGGCTCCGTGACAGCCATGGCCATGATCGCACGGGCTTGAAGGAGTCGAAGGTGGGCATCCGGCTGCACTCGATAGGCCTCCGCCTGCCACAGTCCTCCCAGATCCATGCCGCCGACCTCATCGGTGCTTCCTGTGAAGCGAAGAATGTCGAAGTCGCCTGCATCCCAGCGGCTTCCCACAACCCACTCATAGTGACCTGGATTGACCAGTGGACCGATCCGACGCCGAAGGAAGAAACGCGCCGATGACACCTTTGCCGACTGCGCCTCAGTCAGCGTGCCCATCCATGAAATGATCGCCTCGATCACACCATCTGCGCGCTGGCGCTGGCGCTGAAGTGGCGATGCCTCAGCGTGAACATGGGCACGCGCCTGCTCAAGGCGCTTGGACAAGGCTGCTGCAGTCTCAGAGTCCAGTGCAGCTCCCTTGGAGAGCCCCTGAATGATGTCCGCGTAGACCTCCGAGTAGGCCAGGCTCTCTCGCACACCGACAGCGGCTCGATCGATTTCCTCTCCTCTGCGGATGTCGCCCACACCGTGAATGAGCATGGCCAGACCTTGCAGTTGATCGGCGCTGAGCTGCATGGAGACCAACCAGGCCAGCATCCGGGCACGCTGCCCAGCAGGTCGAGCAACCGAGCCATACTCATCCTGGTAGAGCACCTGATACAGCGCATCGCCCTGGGTGGTGGGCGCAGCGGGTGGTGGTGTGTCGATGAGCACCTCGTCCTTGGCCGAGACACCCTTGCGGAAGTCGTCCGGGCCATATCTGCACGCAGCCAGCAGCATCGACGTGAGGAGGAGTCGCTTCATGAGATTGACCTTAGCAAGGTCGGCCAAAAAAACCGTGTGCTTCCTTCATCGCAGTAGTTTGATAGGATTCTGCCGAGAGGAATGCACCATGTCGCTTCGTACAATCTGCCTACTGGCCCTCGTTGGCACCTCCTTGCTGCTTGGAGACACCTCCAACGCAAAGAAAAAATCACCTGAAGAGGTCTGTGCTGGCTACAAGCCAGACCGCACCTTGAGCTCTGACTCCTCCTCCGCATCCGCAGCCTCGGTCTCGGGCAAGAGCGTCATCGGCGTCTCAGGTGCAGCCAGCGGCGAGCACGCCCAAGCGGAGAAAAGAGAACAGCAAGCACTGCCAGAGGAAGAATTAAAGCGTCAGAACACGCTGTACCTGGCCTGCATCTCCTATGAGAATGGAGGCCTGTCCAAGGATGCATGGGAGAAGGTTCAGGCCGATGCGCTGGGGTTAAACACTGCACCACCTCCAGCAGCTGTCGTGGCACCAGCTGTGCCCGCCAAGCCCAAGGTGCATGGAGTCCAGCTCATCCCCGGAGCCAAGCCATGCGGCAGGTTCGGAGGCTTCAACATCCACGTACCCAAGCGATACACCAAGAAGCTGTGCAAAGACGAGCCGGGGAACAAGTCTCGCTACGTCTTCACCTCCCCGCTGGCCAAGGGTGCCACCTGCCAAGCCATGAGCCAGTGGGCGGTTCAAAACGGATTCAAGCAGGCCTCACAGAGCAAGACACCCGGCAAGGACGAGATGGTGTTCAAGCGGGCAGGCGCTCCTGACTTGACCATCAAGTGCATCAACGCCACCAAGGAGTCGGGCAAGCCCACTCGACTGGTATTCCTTCTGCCCCAGCTGTAGGCAGCGGACTTGGCCTTCGACACACGTCGGGCATGGCTGGCAGATGCCGCAGCCTTCGTGTTCTTTGCGGCGCTCGCCTGCTGGCAGGTGGGCCCCGTGCTGGATGCCTTCTCCACTAAGGCCATCGGGCATGCGGGCAACGATGTCTGGAACCACATCTGGGGCTACGACTATGTCGCCCGTTCGCTGAAGGAGGGGCGGCTTCCGCTTCACACCGATCAGCTCATCTGGCCAACAGGCGGCAGCCTGTGGTTCATCGACACCTTTGGTGCCGTCCTGATGCTGCCGATCGAGATGACACTGGGACCCATCGCCGCATACAACGCAGGCTACCTCTTCAACTTTGCCCTCGCCGGCATTGGCGCGTACTTGCTGGCCAGGAGCGTCAGTGGGTCCCAGGCCGGCGCGTTTATCGCAGGGGCTGCTTTTCAGACCACACCCCACCTGCTCGGACAAGCCTACAACGGCATCTCCGAGACCTTGGCCGTTGGCTGGTTGCCGCTGGCTCTGCTGGCGATTCGGTGGGCCTCCAAGCAACCCTCCATTCGCCGAGGGGCCATCGCCGGCCTGATGATGGCGATGTGTGCGCTGGCCAACTGGTACTACGGGCTCTTCGCTGGAATGGCGCTCGTGGGGCTACTGACGCGCGGGCTCTTCCGGTGCTGGAGAGCGAAAGAGCGCCCAACCCGTCCGGCGATGATGTCTCTGATCTGGGGAGCTGTGACCACTCTGGTCATCGTCGGCCCCCCCTTCTGGGCGTTCCGAGAGACCATGTCTGCAGCCGATGCGGTGGTTTCACGCGATCCGGCATTTGTCTGGTCCACGCTGGTGCTGCACAACATGACCGATGTGATGACCCTCATCCATCCGGGAAAGCACTACTCCCCCGACCTCAAGGAACTCTTTGGCGAGGATCTGATCGTGGTGGTCTACCTGGGGCACGCACTCCTCTGGCCCGCTCTCGCTGTGCTCCTGACCCGACTTCGCGCCCGAGCAATGAGCTGGGCCTGGCTGGCCATGGGCTTCTTTATTCTCACGCTCGGACCCTTCCTCTTTGTGAGCGGCGACTACGTGGAGGTTCTGGGTGGGTGGCTACCGCTGCCGTTCCTAGCCCTGCATGAGGCCGTGCCAATGTTCAGCCGGATCTCCCATGCCTACCGATTTGTCGTCGGACTGAGCCTGGCCCTCGTAGTGCTCTTGTCGCTGAGCATCCGGTACATTCGAATCCGTGGCTGGCCCGTGTGGTCCGTGGTAATCCTGCTGGGAATCCTCCGGGTCAATGAAGCCCACTTCCACTCCGCCGCTGTCTTTCCGCTGCCCACCGTCCAGGCCGATGTCCCAACGGTCACCACCACGCTGACCGATGGTGCCGTGCTCGACCTTCCAATCGGCGTGCCTGTACTCGCCCGCTCCGAGTACAGCATGGACCAGCTCATTCACGGCCAAGCGGTGCCGTATGGTCTCAATGATCCCGTCCCGCGACACATCGCTGCCAACCGCTTCACACGCTTCTTGGTGGAGCTTGAGTGGTCCAGCGTCCACACCCTTCCTTCGACCCTTCCATGGATCGACCTCGAGCTGGGGAGGAGAGCCGCCATCGAGGATGGGCTCAAGTGGATCGTCCTGCACGAGGAGCGGTACCCAGCGGCCATCTTTGCCCGCGTGAGTCAGTTCTTAGACATCAGTGCCACTCCGGTCCACCACACCGCCGGAAGAAGAATCTACCGATTGGACCCCTGAGCAAACAACACCGGACCCACCGTCTCGGACAAGAGCACACCCAGTCGCTGTCCCCCTCGTCGAGTCAGGTGGTTCTGGTCGACGAGCATGTCATCGTCTGAGGCCCCTTCAAATGCGGGACGGACATCCAGGAAGTCCACATCAACTCGACTGGATGCCGCGGCCTCTTGGACCTGTCGATACTGCGCGAGGCGACCATATTGCTCCGCACGCATGTGCTCGGTCATCAAGACCAGCGGTATCGCTCGCGCACGGGTTGCATCGGCGATGGTCTCAAAGTTCTCGGCCGCATCCGCCAAGGGAACATCCGGTACCGATGGCGCATCCTTGTCGGGCAAAGTGCGGCTGGCCAGCCACAGCGCGGTCACCACACGAAGGCGGCGGGCAAGGCCCGCAGCCCCTCTCAGTGCGGCACTCCTCTCCGATCGAACCTGCTCACGCTGCTTTCGACTCATCGGGTACTGATCGGCGAGCAGATCATTGACGCCCACATACAGCAAGACAAGATCGGCCTCCGACTTGTCGAGCATGGCCTCGATGGTTCTCGAGATGGTGAAGGTATCTCGATTTCCTCGGCCAAAATTGTGGGTCTGCAGTGAAACACCCGCGGGCAAGGAGGCACACAGATCGAGGTGCATCTGCGCCACAAACGAAGCCTCCGGATCATCCTTGTACTGGTAGGCACCACCCGCAGATGAGCCTCCAGCTACCAGGATCCGCCGCGTCACGGGGGCATCCTTCGGACCACACTGCCCCACCCAGCTCGACAGCGGATCCCGCCAGCCTCGCTCGCTGGGTCGCTCCTCCTGCAGCTGGGTCGGATCCCAGGTGAGGTTCAGCGGGCTGTGCTGCAGCGCAGACTCCACCGCTGGCAGTACGGCAAGCATCAAGACAAAGAGCACATCCATGGCCGGGCGCGGCGCGCGTTCCGCGAGGAATCCAGCGCCTCCGATGAAGATGCAGAGGCGCCACAGTGTGGCCAGCAGCAAGCCAAGCCCCAGCCCCATGGTGCCCACCATCACAAAGGACATGAGGTCCAAGCCAAGCACCACACGGGCTGAGCCTGAATCCTTCCGAACCAACCACAGCGGTATCGCCAGCCACACAGCGGCCGCAGCCATGAAAGCCGACATCTCCCAATTCACGATGAGCACGCCCAGCGCAGCGGCACCCCAGGTGCATGACAGCCACACAGGCGCAGGACCAAGCCTGGACCAAAACAAGCGACACACATGGCCGACTGCAGCAACCACCAGTGGGATCAGAGACACCTGAAGAGCCGTCACAGCCAGCCGATCAGGAGCCCAGTCCACCAAGTAGAGGCGCTCGAGCCACGGCAACCATGCACCCGATGGACAAGCGATCACCGCCATCGGTGGCAGCAGCAGCAGTACCCCAAGAGCGGCTCCTCGAGCCCAGCCCATGGCGGGCAAGACCAAGGCGAGCATCAGGCCCATCATCCCACCCAGCACTGTCCCATCCCGCAAGGTGCGGTGGGAGATTCCACCCGATCGGTAGTCTCGCTGCATGAGCGGCTGACCCGTGCCATCTTGAACCAAGATCTGGGCCACATGCGCACTGCCATCAATGGCGGAGAGCTCGAGACGATCGGGAGTGACAGCACCGATGAGCTGCTCGCCAGCCTGAGAGAGGAGGACCAATGATCCTCCGCGAATCTCAAGCACGACCTGACTGCCGTGGGTCTCCGGATAAATTCGGACCATGCCGGTCGGCGGCTGACCCAACAAGACCTCGAGTGCATGACTCTGTGGTCCAAGCTCAAGCTCAACCCGATGTGGCACATCCGCGAGCCGGGGAACCAGTCGATCCGCCCGAAAGAACATGTGATCGGTGATCACCAGCGCATCCGAACCAAGGTGACTGCCTCGCCCCGGATGCAGGATGCCCGCCTCTAGTCCTGGCGAGATCACCTGCCACACCGATGTGTCCAGCGGACTCGGCGAGGCGAAGGACTCGCCCTTGCTGTGCGCCAATACACGGCCCAGGATCGCGCCCAGCAGTGCGGCGATGAGCAGAGCGAGCAACCGACCTGAGCGGTTCACTGCGGGACACCCGTGGAGAAGTCGTACCCGGTCTGCTGAAGTGCCTCTACAAAGGCCGGCGAGAGGTCAAGCTGACGGCCCGCACCCGCACGCGCCTCTCGAAAACCGTTCCACCGCTGCATGAGCGCACGGACCACTTCTGGGTGCGAGGAGGCCACGCTGGAGTCCTGCGCAGGGTCATCGATCTGGTTGTACAGACAGATAGGGATCTCACCATCCATCACCATTCGACCCGTACCACAGCCCCGTCTCTGCTTGAGCAGCGACCACGGGGGCGCGATCACCGCACCCGGCATGTCCGGACCATCTTGCCTGGCGACACCGCCTTCGGAGAGGGTGGCCGACCGAATCGTCTGCACACTGCCATCGAGCAACCCCACCATGCTCTGACCATCGACACCCGATGGCACCACTGCGCCGACCAGGTCGAGAACCGTGGGCAGAATATCGACCTGACTCACCAATGCTGAGGATTCCGCATTTGCCTTCATGCCAGGGATGCGAATCATCAAGGGCACATTGATGACGCCATCGTAGAAGGCATCACCGTGTAGAAGCTCTCCATGGTCGTTGAGGGACTCTCCATGGTCCGCCACGACCACGAGCACTGTCTTGTCCAGTCGACCACGCGCCTCCAGCGCCTTCCAAAGAGCACCCATGTCCGCATCCATCCGCTCCACCGCCTCTCGATAGCGCTGCTTCCAGACGGTCACGGCGGGAGCACCCACCTCATTGACCTGAACCTGCAGTGGATCCGGACCTTGGATGGCGACGATGCCCTGCTGCTGAGTGCCACCCGCCATGCCCGGCATGGCTTGATCTTGGGGTCGTACCGCATCATCGGTGCGGCCCGCTGTGAACAAGAGGCGAGTGATCCCAGTCTCATCCTCGTCTGCACCTGTTGCGTCTACGACGAAGGGGAAGTGGGCCGTGCGGGTATGCAGCATCAAGAAAACAGGCGCATCACTCGTTTGGCTTGCGAGCCATCGAGCAGCGGGTTGAACCACGGCACCCAGCGGCGCCTCGGCACCCCCCACACCCCGCCCATCCGGTGTGCCAGGCGGTGGAGAGGTGATCTCCATGTGCTGAAAGCCACGATCAAGGCCATAGTCGGGCCGAAACCCACTGGGTGCATCGGTGGTGAAGCCACCCGTCTTGTAGCCGTAGACACCCAGAACCTCGGGCAAGGTCGGGACCTCGGATGTCAGTCCCTTGTCCCAGCCGGTCACCCCAGTGGTGCTCCCAAACCGCCCGGTGAGGACAGCCGTCAGCGATGCCAGGGTGAAATTCGAGGCCGAGTATGCCGCGCCAAAGCGCATCCCCTCTCGTGCCACGCGGTCCATGTGCGGTGTTTCAACATCGATCTCGCCATAGACACCCACATGGTCCTTTCTCAACGAGCAGACGGTGACCAAGACCACATCACATCCGCTGCACTGCGAGCCTGTGGCCGACTCTGTGGCATCCGGTGCATCGCTTCTGAAGACACCCGAGCCGCCCTGTACCGGCATGGTGGTTGGAGCCAGATCGGCAGATGCGCCTGGGGAAGCGGGTGCAGAAGTGAGGCTGGATGGCTTTTCAGGACCCCTCAGCCCCTTTGAAATCATCCATCCACCCGTCAGGACCAAAGCCAAGACAACCGCCGCCCCACCGGGCTGCAGGCCTCCTGGTAAACGGCGCTGGCGCTTGAGTCCCATGTTGCGTCCTAGCCTCGCACAGTTGCGGCGATGACTGCCGCGCCGGACAATGATGCCATGGCCACATCCGAAGAGAACCCAGACTCAAACGGCGGACTGCAGCGCCTGATACGCCAGGGGGGGCGATGGTGGATGTGGGCTGTGCTCATCGGTGTCGGCCTCGGACTGAGTGCCTTGGTGGTGCTGCAGGCGCTGGAGTACCTCGCACCCTTTGTATACGTCGCCCTGTAGGGAGCCATCAATAGACGTCGACGTCGTCTGTCACGGCCATGACCTCCTCAAAGGTCGTCTCTCCCAGCGCAATCTTCTTGATGCCGTACTCCCGCAGCGTGAGCATTCCATCATTGAGGCCCTCCCGCTTGATCTCCTGAGAGCTGGCCCGCTCATTGATCAGCCGACCCAAGCGCGAGGTCACAGGCATCACCTCATACAGGCCGGTTCGACCCTTGTAGCCGGTGTGCCGACACTTCACGCAGCCATTGCCGCGCCGCACCTTCAGGCGCCGACCTCGGGCCCCCTGGATGCGCAGGGATGAGACCTCATCTTCATGCAGGACATCATCTGTCGCACAGACAGGGCACACCCTCCGCACCAGTCGCTGCGCAACCACACCCACCAAGACACTGGAGAGCAGGAAGGGCAGCACACCCAGATCCAGCATTCGACCGACAGCACTGGCGGCATCAATGGTGTGAATGGTCGAGATGACGAGGTGGCCGGTCAAGGCTGCCTGCACCGCATTCTGAGCCGTCTCTTCATCCCGAATCTCGCCCACCATGATGATGTCCGGATCCTGCCGCAAGACATTGCGCAGCGCGGAGCCAAAGGTCAGCCCGATGCGTGGATGCATCGCGATCTGATTGAAGGTGGTGTCCACCATCTCGATTGGATCTTCCAGGGTCAGGATGTTGACCCGAGGGGAGGCAAGGTAGTGCAGTGAGGTGTACATCGTGGTGGTCTTGCCGCTTCCGGTGGGACCGACAACGAGCACCAAGCCTGAGGTATGGCCAAGCATGTGCTTGTAGGTTGTGATCTCCCTGGGAAAGAACCCAAGGGACTCCAGATCATTCAATTGCACGCCCGGATCAAAGACCCGCGCCACAATCTTCTCCCCAAA